>Ga0070667_100000172_pt1 | contig 80131 bp, 75 predicted proteins | sample KBSS33metaG_FD_64659 | JGI IMG/M metagenome (GOLD analysis project Ga0070667, IMG submission 64659) | Switchgrass rhizosphere microbial communities from Kellogg Biological Station, Michigan, USA - KBS S3-3 metaG | ecosystem: Host-associated > Plants > Roots > Rhizosphere > Soil ...
TATTGCTAACTGTTTTGGGGCTGTTTATCAGCGCTGTGCTATATTTTGTTTTGCGCTCAAAGATATTCATAATATTCTGAGATTGGTTTTCGCGTTTATACCTATCAACCAAGACTTATTGAGCAAGTACAAAAGTAAATTTTTTTTTACAAGATCACTAGATCACTATTAATTTTTACAAAACCCACTATAATTAAAAATATAAGATAAAATTATTGTTATTAAAAATGTCTAAAAATAAGTGAATTTAATGAAAAATTTTCAAATATTAGTGTTTTTTTTTCTCGCTACGATCAGCTTTGCACCAGCTATGGGTGTGGGTATGGGTATATGTGGAGAACATAGATTATGCAAAAATAAGGTCCTTCAGCAGGCACAATTTAAACTTGTAGCATCTACAGAATGTTTGTATACAGCTAAGCCAACTGAAGAAGAATTTAAACTTGTAGCATCTACAGAATGTTTGTATACAGCTAAGCCAACTGAAGAAGAACTTAAGCCTGTAGTGTCAAAAAAAAAGACTCTTGCCTTGCAAAAACCTATGACCCAAAAACCTATGACCCAAAAACCTAAGACCAATGAGGAAATAATTTCATTTTGGACGAAAAGGCAAGAGAAGATAGACGTAAAAAAAGAAAGTGAAAGAGTAAAAGAAGAAAAGCAAAGAGTAAAAGAAGAAAAGCAAAGAGTAAGAGAAGAAAGAAGGATGGTAAGGCGAGAAACTGAAGCAAAGGTAGCAGCGGAGCAATCGCAAAAAAGGATAGAGTTAGAGCAAGAGATAATACAAGCAAGTCATTTGCTTTCTGATGCAATTAAGTCTATGGATGTGGAGAAAGCTGAAGCGCCTTTAAAGTTTTTGACGCAACAGGGTCGAATCAATATTAATAATTCTTTGTTGGTATGGAGTCGTAATGTTTTTGTTATATGGCCCATACTACAAGACTATATCGACCCATCAAATAAAGATTCAATTGCAGCGGATTCATTATTGCATAGTGCTGTTCGCAGAAAAGATTTTAAATTTATAGATTTTTTGCGTAAGCTTGGTGCCGATATTAATTGGGTTAATACTTATAATGATGAAAAAAGTCATTGCCCTTGGTATCACCAGGTATATGGATCATCCCCTTTGGCTATTGCTAAAGAAATTGATGACTTAAGTTTGATAGAATCTCTTACGCGAGAAATTCGCCTTTAATTTTCGCTATAATTGATAGCGGTGAGGTTTTTATGTTCAAGAGCCCTGTTTTTTGTAAGCAATGTTAATTCGGCTTTTTTTTATTCTGCGTGTGCCATGCCTTAAGATCTTTTTGTAAAGCAGCTTTTTTAGTTGAAGAAAGATTGCTGTGCTCAAACGTTAAGTTAATGTTAAGCTTGTATTGCTTCACGCTCTATAGAATTTTCCAGCGAGTACTTCAAGTCCAATAAAAAACATACTGTTTGGAATAAAAGCGCGCTTTAAGAAGTTTTTAGTGTCTAAAAAAAGCATAATTAATTTACTTTTTCAAAAATTATGACATACTTACTTTTATATTCATTTTAATTTTTCTTGTAAATTATTTGCAAAGTTGTCTCAAAAAGAGGTTTTATATGAACAATTTTTACCGATATTTTTTAATTATGTTGCTATGCATTCAATCATCACCTACTTTTAGCGCACAAAAACTAATAGAAAACAAAAAAGAAATTGGCACTTTTTTAACCGCAGGCATATTTGCCCTAGGAGTTGCTGTTTCTTTATATTATTATTGGACTCGAAATTCGCTTCCCGTTCACCCCATAGTACGACAACCGATAGCGGATCAAGCAAGGCAAGTAGAGCAAGAGCAAGCAGCGGAGCAAGTAAGGCAGGAGCAAGCAAGGCAAGCAGCGGAGCAAGCAAGGCGAGCAAGGCTGGAGCAAGCAAGGCAAGTAGAGCAAGAGCAAGCAAGGCAGGAGCAAGCAAGGCGAGCAAGGCAGGAGCAAGCAAGGCAAGCAAGGCAGGAGCAAGCAAGGCAAGCAAGGCAAGTAGAGCAAGAGCAAGCAAGGCAGAATCAAGTAAGACAAGCGGAGCAAGCAAGGCTGGAGAATCAAGCAAGGCAGGAGCAATTAAGGCAGGATCAAGCAAGGCAGAATCAAGTAAGGCAGGAGAATCAAGTAAGGCAAGCAGCGGATCAAGTAGGGCAAGTAGGGCAAGGGGCTCAAGCGCTAAATCAGATAATAAATAAGATGGAAGTAGAAAGCAGGAAGAAAGAAGCAAGAGATTTGCTCTATTGCGGAATTGCGAATAGGGATGCGGAGAAAGTTAAAGAGTCTTTAAAGTTTTTGACGCAACAGGGTATAATAAATATTAATAGTTCTTTGTTGGAATGGAGGTATTTTCGTGATAGCCGTGAACTACCAGTGGTAATATTTAAAAACGATGAGCTTTTAGGTCCAGAATATGAGAAGAAGTATTCACTATTGCACCTTGCTGTTTTGAATAATAGAGAGAGTGATGTAAAATTTTTTCTTGACTGTGGTGCTGATCCTGAGTTATGCCTTCGTTATGAAAATTCATGGCGGGACGACAGCCATGAAACTAATGAGCCAACGCCGCTTGCATTAGCAATGGCTAAAAAAAATAACGAAAGGTTGCTAGGTGTTTTTGCAAAATCAATGCAAAAAAAGCTTGAAGAGCAACAAATGCTTGAAGAACCTGTAGAAGTGGCTGGATAAATAACCACCATAAGTTCGAGCCTTCTAGTTTCAGCGCCTGGAATTGGCAGAATAAGTCAAAAAAGAGCTAGCTTCTTTGGTTGTATATATATTTCTAGTTAAGAACTTTTTTATTCTTCGTGTGCCATGTTTTAAGATTTTTTTGTAAAGTAGCTTTTTTTAAAAAAGATATCTATAAAGTCTCACTCAAGTTATGATAGGTCTTTTTAAAAAATTTGAGGTTGAGAAAGAAAGTCGCAAATAAACTGCGGTTATTAAAGAGGTATTAGCAGATCTAGAACTTTCTAGTTATTGATAGATTTATTAGTATTATTTTTGTTTACCTAGTGGCAATAAACACATAAATATGTTATGTTGCCACTAGGTTTTTATATCATAATCTAACAGAGAAAGGTTTCGTGATGATTGTCAAACAACTAATTTTTAAGCAAATAAATTTTTTATCTCTTTTCTTATGTCTAACGCTTGGAGTATCAACTTATATATTTGGTGCACGTGCGCCTCGTCAGCGTTCAGCATTAAGTTTGGAAGTAGCAGATTTTGGTTATTGGCAAAAAAAACCAGAGCGGTTTCAAGATTTAGAGCAATTAGCTGAAAAATTAAATGCTGAAAAATTAAGAAGATCTGAAGAAGGACGAAGACCAGTTGCGGCTGGTATAGCAAAAAATAAGCAGTCTAAAGAGGCAGAGCAACGTTGGAGTGATTTGTTGTGGAAAATAAACGCCGTGCAATTACAAGGAATTGAAATAAGTATTAATAGTTCTTTAGGGGATCTAGAACGTTTTTGTGGAATATCTGGCTATAATGATCGATTAGATAAGAAGAAGTATTCACTATTACACAGCGCTGTCCTTAGAGGGGATAGAGAAGAGGTAAAATTTCTTCTTGGCTGTGGCGCTGATCCTCGTTTACGCTTTACTTATGAAGTACAAACTGGGTCAGGGTCAGGGGACACCTATGACGAACATGGGCCATCGCCACTTGATTTGGCAGTGGATATTGGTGTTAAAGGAGGCGACAGAAGCATGGTAGAGATTTTTAAACAATCAATGCAAAAAAAAGTTGAAGAAGAAGAAGAAAAACAAGCCGCGATTATTGAAAAAGTGCAGGTTTAAGAAGTATCAGCAGCGCTTAAAGCTCTTTCTATCTATCGATAGATTTAGTTTTTATACACAAGAACCTTGTTTTTTATAACAATCTAAATTAAAATTTTGATCAAAACTAAAAAGAGCTAGTGATTTTGCAAACGCAAGATCGCTAGCTCTTTGGTTTTATATATATATTTAGTTAAGAACTTTTTTATCTTGAGGATGCCATTGTTTTAAGATCTCTTTGTAAAGCAGCTCTTTTGGATTAGCTTTTGGATTTCGTTCAAGACTATCCGTTGTTTTTTCAAGACTAATCCGTACCGTGTTATCATCACATAAAGAAGCATCTATTTTGTTCACCGCAGACATAAGCTTTTTCGCTTTTGCTTTACGTATCGTTTCAGCATCAATAGCATCAACAAGAATAATTTCAAGCACTTTGAAAAAATCACCAATATTGTCTTCTATGCCAGAAGTAGCAAGGTTGATATCGCTAATGGTATCTATTTTTTGAAGTTCGGTTTGTAACCCATTTTGAATTGCATAATGAACAATGTTTTTGAGCGATTCAGTATCGTTTTCTATAAGCCAACGGAGTAGACAGAGAAGTTCGTATGAAATGGCAAATTGACCATTCTGTTTGTTGTTGAAAAAATCTCCATTATGTATCATAGTATGTTCCCTTTTATATGTATGGTTCCTACATTAGACAAATTTATTTAGACAGATTTATCGTGAAAACATTTTTTTATAAAGAGCTTGTAATCTTTCTATTCTTAAATTCATTGGTGGATGTGTCGAGAACAGATTGACTAGGCTGGTAGTAGTAAATGGATTTACGATAAAAAGAGAGGCTGTACTCGCTTTTTCTACGTCATCTTTATTGAAATGCTCAGAGGCAACATTTTGCTCTAGTTTTTTAAGAGCAGATGCAAGAGCAAGAGGATCTTTGCAATTGCGAGCCCCGGTATCATCAGCCTCATATTCTCGAGACCGAGAGAGCGCGAATTGTAATAATGCTGCTGCAATAGGCATGAGAATTGCAACGAGGAGCATAAAAAGTGGATTTCCTTTTTTTCCGTCACGATTGTTGCTTAATGACCCCCAAAAAGCAGCGTATTGCAACATATTGGCTAAGTAGCCGATAGCAGTAGCCAGCGTTGCCGCTATTGTGGAGATTAAAATATCACGGTTTTTGACATGGGCCAATTCATGAGAAAGCACACCGCGTAATTCATCTTGGTTTAAGAGAGAAAGAATGCCTGTTGTAACTGCTATTGAGGCATGTTTTGGGCTGCGTCCTGTTGCAAATGCGTTTGCCATTGGTGTATTAATGAGCCATAAGCGAGGCATTGGTATTTTCATTTCCTCTGCTAAGTGCGAGACTTCATTGTATACAGATGCATATTTATTTTTGTCGAGAGGAATCGCTTTATAAAGAGAAAGTACTATGCGATCTGAAAAAAAGTACATAACTCCATTTAGTACAAGTGCCATGATAAAAGCAATATGTAGTCCAGAAGAACCACCGATAAGGTTTCCCATGAACATAAAAAGGCCACTGAGTAATGCAAGAAGAATTACTGTTTTTATAGCGTTGAATAGCATGGAAACCCCCTTAATTATTTTTAATTCTTTAATTTATTCATATTTTGTTATTCATATTTTTTTTCGTCCTGAATAGCAGGTCTTTCAATTCTTATGTTCTCTTTATTTTTTATTTCCATATTTTTCATGTCCATAAGTTTTTTACTACTACTTTCAATAGAGGCTTGAGAATGTTGAGCTTGTTCATCGAGATTTTTTTGTGTCTGAGCAAAAAGGTCATTAATATCTTTTTGCATTTTACTAACCTGCTTTTTGAGTTTAAAAACCATTTCGACGCCTGCAAGATTAATGCCTAACTCGTGAGTGAGGTATATTATTTCTTCTAGGCGATCAATATCGCTTTCTGAAAAAAGGCGTGTATTGCCGGTTGAGCGTTCTGGGGTTAAAAGGCCCTGTTTTTCATAAAGGCGAATTGTCTGTTGGTGGACAGAAAACATTTTTGCTACAGCTGATATAGAAAAAAAGCCCTTATTGCGTTTTATTTTCATGCTCGTATATCCCTTCAAAGACAAAATTATATAATAAGTCAAAATTATATAACAAGTATAATATAATTATACTATAGACAGAATATTTTATTTAGTCGCTCTTAGCAAAGAATGTTATACCCCACCATTACACCCCATCTGTTGATAGAAGTCCCTATTTTGGGTGGAGGCCCCAATAGGTATAAAATTATGCTTACTATATAAAAAAGCCATACTGTTTCTAGTATGGCTTTTTTATATAGTAAATTTATCAAAAATCTTAGTAAGAGCGTCTCATAGGGCGTTCTTCTCGAGGACGAGCTTCATTTACTTTAATGTTTCTGCCAAGGAAATCCTTGCCATCAAGTTCATTAATAGCTTTTAAGCCATCTTCATGAGATTCCATTTCTACAAAAGCAAAGCCTTTAGATTTGCCAGTGAATTTATCCATAATAATTTTAACGCTACCAACACGTCCAAATTGTTCGAATAACTTCTTGATACTATCTTCAGTAGCATTGTAAGAAATATTGCCAAGATAAATATTCATCATAATAGAAAAACCTTCGATAAAAAATAATTAAACATCTATTTCATTATAACAGAAAAAAGCTTGGTGTAAATAATAACTCTTAATTTTTTTTATCTATGCCTAAAATAAAGAGTTTTAACTCATTTTTTTAAAAAAAAAGAGCAGGTATTATTTTTTATTGGTATATATAGCCCAAAATAGAGCATTTTTCAGCGTAGGCCTTTTGCAATGCCTGCATAATATGTTTTGATTGGATGGTATTAGGCTCTATTGGATCAGATTCTATAACAAGAATGGGGATTTTTTTTCTAATGGAAAAAGAAGCGCTTTTTAGCGCAGCATAAAGTCCCTGGGCATAGAGCGAGTTTTTGTTAGGGTGGCAGGTAAGGCTACTATCGCTTTGAAGATACCGCTGTCCTGTATAGGTTATAGCTATAAAATCGAAAGACGTGGAAGTGCTATGGGCAAAATCATTTTTGGTAACCTCGCTGAAATAGATCTCCATAGATCCCTTATTGATAAAATTATAAAATGCGATGTCAAGCGCTTGGTCTAGTTTCTGGGCTCTATGTTGCTCAAGAGGATTGTAGATATTCCAAGCCTTGATGGGATCCATATGTTTTGATATGCCTATGAGGATATTGTGGTCAGCGCCGATCATTTTTTTGAGTGCTTTATAGGTATCTCGATGGGCTATGAGCATATGCTCTAGGCAATCGAGTAGGTCAGCAAGATCATCGGGATATATTGTTCTTGCATATTCGTTTGGGTTTAAAAAGGGTATCCAATAAGCTGGTGTAGCTGCTAATGACGTAAATACTTTTGTAGCATAGCGGACATAGAGTGGTAAGTTTTGGTAGTTGAGAAAGCCTTCTTTGTCGGTAAACCATTGTGGTGCAGAGTTTTCAAAAAGGGTGATTATTGGTTTTATGTTTTTTTGAGCGAGCTGTGTGCATAGGTGGGCGTGTTGGCGTAAAAGTTCTTGATTGAACTGACCTTCTTGCGGTTCTATGGCATTCCAGTCTATAGGTAGGTAATAGGTGTTAAATGGTTGGTTTATAGTTGCAGCTATGTTCGTTTTTTGTTCGATTACGCCTGTTTCTGATATGGCTTTTTCTGCTATAGTTGTTTCTGACCTAGATCCCCATAAAAAATTGGCTGGCAATTGTATGTTTTCTTTTGGCATTGAATCCCAATCCCAGACCGTCTCTTGTGGGTGTAGGTTTTCGGTGACAAAGGTATGGTATTCTTCCAGCATTACTTTTTTTGCTTTATTATATGATCGGGTAATTTTTTTTTTCGCTCTCGTTATGAGATTTGCTTGTATGGTGGCAAAGCTTGCTAAAAAAAGAAAAGAAAAGAATACGTGCATAGAAAATAATGTTTGTAGGGGAGCTGCTTGCTGCTTAGGTATAGTTCGCTTTGGTAGGGCTAATTTCGGTGTAGTTTGTACTGGTGTTTGGTTTGGTAGGATTTGCTTTTTGGAATTATGTGTCATGCTTTATTTCCTGTTTTGTTTAATATAGATTAATTTTTTAGTATTTTTTTTGTCATAATTTCACATTATAAGCATATACGTTACAAGCATAAGTTTAGTCTTATAAATAATCTATGGCAAATTACCTAATTATAGATTGTTCATTTTGACCGTCTTTTTTCTAGCAGGGCCCTCGTTGCTCGATTTGGGGTCCCCGCGCGGCAAAGCGTGGGGTAAAGATGGGGTAAAAAAAATTAGCTATTATCAAGTTGAGAAATTGCAGCCTATGCTGCATTTGTATTTTCGCCGTAAATAATTTAAAGTTACATTTAATTATGTTTGGGTTTTGTGATTTTGAAAATTCAAAATTATTACAAATAGGGCGACTGTTGATTTTTTTGATGTCGTTGTGGTACGCTCTTAATGACATGTTTTTAATCTGTTATGTCATGTTTTTAATCTGTTATGTAATGTGTGGTAGGTTAAGGGGAATTGTATGCAAAAACTGTTATTGTTGTGTGTTTTTAGCTTTTGTTTGTTTTTTGTCGCTCAAAATGCAGGTGTTGTTAATGCTGCTTCCATTATAAAAAAACCAATCGAAGATACGTTATCATGGAGAGATGAAGCTCTTTTGTGGGCAATTAAACATGAATCTTTTGTTTTGGCAAAATTATTTATTAATGCTGGAGCTGATATAAATAAGCAGGACAAAGATGGGCATACTCCTCTTATGTATGCAGCAGGTCTTGGATATGATAGGATTGTACGGTTATTGCTTGCATCGGGTGCTAAGGCAAGTATAAATAAACAGGATAAAAAGGGTAATACAGCTTTAATATATGCATCTGTTCATGGTTTCATGTATATGTCAGCTGCCTATAGGCACGATGCTGCGATGCGTCATGTAGCAATTGTTGCGTTGTTGCTTGAAGAGGGAGCTAAGGTAAATATGCAGGATGATTATGGGTACACAGCTTTAATGCTTATCCTTAATTCGACTAAAGGGGGGTTTGGAAATCAGTATGTAAAAGAAGTTGTGCATTTGTTAATTCAGGCTCAAGCTGATGTCAACATACAGGATCGAGTTGGCCGTACGGCTTTAATGTCTGCAGTTAAATTTGGTGATGTTTCAATCGTTCGTTTATTGCTTGAAAATGGCGCTAAGGTAGATATACAAGACAACAGTGGAAAGACTGCTTTAGATTATGTAGAAGTCCGTGCAACATATAAAAAAGTTAAAGATACAATGATACAGTTGTTGCGTGAAGCTGAGGCGAATAAATAATTGGTCTCTATAAAACAGGGGACTTTTTTAAATTACAGGATAAGAGAATCCCCTTTACTTCTTTTTAGATAACTTGCGGGCAATGTCAGGAGAGGCAATAAGGGGGCACGTAGGATCTGCAAAATAGATAACGATATCATCCGGGCCAAAAGCAACATAATCGCTAGCAGCGTACTCAGTAATAACAATAGCATTAAGATCATCTGTTTTGCGAGTAGCGGGAAGATTATGAGCATGAGCATTTTTGTCGCTAATATGCTTAACCGCTTTGCCGCCAACGCGATCAGCAATAAATGTAGCGGCAGCGCGGGTAAATCTCGTTATATAGGCAGCAGCTAGGCTGTTTGTAGTAAAATAAAAACTAAATAATATGATTAAACGTAGTTTCATAAACGTCCCCTTTAATAAAAAATTATTAAATAGTTAGTAATAAAATCAGCTCAATTTGCTGGATAACGTGTATCTTATTAATTATTTTTTTTAATTATTATTTATTGCGGTAAGAGCTCGTGCGTAATCTATAAAGTATTGCGCACCTTTTTTGAGTATAAGTGTTTTGCCATCTTTAGATGGTGCCATAAGACCATATTTACGATTGTCGCCCTGAAGAGGGTTGCTGTCTTTGGTTTTTGGCCACTCATAATTATCGCCAGAAGTCCAGGTGAGATAGCCAAGTACTGGTATTCCATTTTTGATCGCTTTTAACAATTCATGCAGATAGCCCTTATAGAATCGATTTTTTTTGTCGCTATCATTGGTTGCTATTCCATTTTCAGTTACATAAATAGGAATGTTGAGTGGCTTGGCAAGCTTTTCATGCAGCGTAGATAATGCTCGGTAAAGGCTATCCGGGTTAATTATATAGGTAGTATTATCTGTTGCGTTAGGATCGCTTGGGTCTGGTGTCACGCGGCTAAAAAGTCTCATGAAAGTATTGGAGTAATTGTTGCACCCTATCCAATCGAGAGATTTTGGTGCCTTAGCGTTATAAAGAGATGGTGCCGTTACAAATGGTATGACAGAGTCAAATGTTCCTGTTCTAAAAAAATCGAAAATACTAGTATCGTTTAATTTTGTTGCGATAGCACAGGTAAACGCGGTGATAGCTTTGCTTACCATATTAAGATTTGGTGCCGGATCGAACTGCATCATATTTTTCAAGAAGCCGATTTTGGGTTTAGGAATAATAATATTTTGAGTATTTGGATTGCTCGATTTGATGTTTTTTGTAATATTTTGGTGCGCGTTATTGATTGCTGCATATGCTTGCACGTGAGCTTCCATCATGTTTTCAAGAACAAGAGTTACCCAATATAACCCTTGTTTTGCAGGATCGCTTGGTGGCCCTTCGCCTTGGCGGTATCCCTTAAAGGCAACGCCCTCAGGAGAATTAAACGTTGCTAATAATAAGCCTCTATTGTTGGCTTCAAGATCAAGCCATTTTTGGTAGGTAGATGGGTGAGCTATTATATGTTTTATTATATAGTCATAGGTGGTGCTTGCATATGTTGCAAAGTAAGGACAATTATTAATTGTTTCAAAGCCATTTTTATCAGCAAACCAGCAGGGACTTGTATAATGATGGAAACATATCATGGGAGTAATATCTTTTTCTATCATATAGGTGACCATGTCGGCATAATGTTGTAGCGCTTCTTTATCAAAACTATCAGGGCCTTTCGGTTGCACCAGAGCCCATTCTATGGAGATACGTTTAGCATTAATATGAAGTTTGTCTTTTTCTTGATCGGCATATGGTTTATGGTTTTCCCATAAGTTTAGTGTATATTCTGGATCGGTTGGCTGCTTGAGATTATTTTGTTGAGCATAACGAGACCAGTCACATATTTCAGGGGTACACTTTTTGCTGCATTGATGTTCTGATGTAGAGACGCCAACAAGAAAAGGTTTGCCCGCAAGCTCTTTCTTGAACTGTTCGCCCAGCTCTGATGCGTCATATATATATTCATGGTCGTGTGAACTAGCAAAAATTATATTTTGATTATATGGCAGAGAAAAAATAGCGATTAAAAATAGGCGATAAATATATATAGATATAGATGCGGGGTTTTTTTTAGACATAGATTTTTTTTGCATAATTATTTCTCTTTCTTTAAAAAGTATGTAGATAGAGTGTTGTATTTAAATGTTATATCTAAGCATTCTCATTTTAGCAAAATCTATAATCAAAAGTACAATTATACTTGAAAAATGAGCCAGGGCTTTGATAGACCCCTGTTTTTTGTTGCTATTTGGAGCGAAATTTCGGTAAAATGGTTGATATATATACGTTTTTTTAAATAAAAAAATATCTTAATAAAGAATAAAAAAATAAATGATATTAGAGTGAATAATATTAGAGTGGTGGGATTATTGTTATGATAAGTAAAAAAAATAAAAATTTCTTTTTTTTGACGCTGGTTGCCGGGTTTTTTATAGTAATTGGATTTTTAGATGTAAGGGCTGGGGAGGATGCGGCACAATCATTATTAGAACCCATATCAGGATCAAAGCCAGAAATGTTAATAGTAGTGCCGCCCGACGAACAACTAAAAATGACGTCTGCTGATGAAGAGGAAGAGAGCGAAAAAGAGAGAGAAAATGGTGATGAGGGAGCAGAAACATCAGCTCCAGGAAAATGTTCGCGTTGGAGGCGTTTTTTTAACTTGAGAGGTGACAATTGGCGTGAGCTTGGCAAGCCAGGCGTTTTTCAAGGTCGCGATTTTAAAAGCTACCAAAAGCCAGGAGAGCAAGTACAATTGAGAATGCCTATAAGCAAAAAAAATAAGAATCTCAGTGTAAAGGCAGTGAGAGTAGATAGACAGGGAAAAGAAGAGGCGGTGGCGGAAGAAACACTCGAAAATATAATAGCAGAAGAAGCACAGGCAGCAAGAGAACGGAAACGGCAGGAAGAGGACGAGAGAGTAAAAGAGGTAGAGAAAGTAGATAGGCAGAGAAAAGAAGAGGCGATGGCGGCAGAAACGCTCGAAAATAGAGCAGCAGAAGAAACGAGAGCGAGAAAAGAAAAGGCAGCGATGAGAAATAGAGCGCTAGAGATACAACTGCAAGAAGCGACAACAAATTTTATAGTGAACTACCGTTCACGTCTAAATCGCCTAAAATCAGAAATAGAAAAAAAAGCAGAAAAACACTGGCTACAAAACGTCAAAGCCGTCGATTAGGGGAAGTTAAAATAGAGCAACAAATAGAGTGGTATAAAAATAAGAGAGCAGTGGGTTTTAATACGCCACTGCTCATTAATTAATATGCTACGCTATACGTTAAATTTGACGAGAATAATATCACCACCTTCTATTTTATAATCCTGTCCCTTAGAGCAAATTTTACCCGTTTCTTTGAGCTTTTGTATGCTGCCTAGAGACTAAATCGAATATTTATTGATCGGCTGGATTTTTTTGTTTTGGATCTAGGTCTGGCTTGAAAATGTCTGGATTCAATAGACTGAGGAAGGTAGTAACTACTGGTTTACCATTGGCTTGACATTTATGAATTGTGTTACGAAAAATTTCTTTGCACATATAAAGATCGTAGTCGCCAACTTCTCCCCATCGGTTATTAGTATCAGCGGCTTTTATCAACTCATTTGTTGCATTGAATAAACCATCACATGAACACTGATTTGCTGCGTTTTGAGCCTTTCTTTTTTTTTCTATATATAATTTTCCGACTTCGCTTTTTTTCCATTTTTTTCTCATTTTTTCTTTTTCCAGTGCGCAAGCAAAAGGGTAATGCTTTTGCTGATTTTTACATGTACATTTCGCTGGTATGAAACTAGGTATCATGTGTCCAATGCCTGCTACTTCTTGTATAAGTTTTTTTTCGCTATCATTTACGTTATCGTTAGCACAGGTTGCTTTTAGAGTAATTAAAACTGTTATTAAAAAAATTAATTTAAATAGTTTATTCATGGCCGCCTTTTTTTATTGAGTAATATTGCTTTTTTAACGCGAGCTCGATCTAATAACTTAGCTTTTCCTGCAATATTTTTGTATAGCGGGCTTAATGGAGCGAATTTTACCCGTTTCTTTGAGCTTTTGTATGCTACCTAGAGACTAAATCAAATATTCTGTTTATAGTTGTTTTTAATTTAACAAAATTCATGATTAAAAGTAAAATTATATTTTTATATCTGAAAAATCAGCCCTAAGATTTTTGTATAAAGTACAAGGCGGGCAGTCTAATTCTTAAAAAACCGATGTGTCTAGCTATGAAATTGGCATAAATGAAGGTGGAATTGGCATGGAGGATAAAGGAGTTTTTGGTGCTTGCGACCGTTTAAACTGATTCCATAAAGTCAAAGAGACAGCAGCGCCACCTATTGCGAAGGCTCCTTTAGTAGCTACTTTAGTAGTTACTTGAGCTCTTCTGTCCCATTTAATCCATTTTTTTGCAGCTTGTTTATGCACATCTCTTTTTTTTTGCAGTATTTCTAATTTTTGAGCGAAATATTTTTGGCAAGATATCACGATACTTTCATCTATAGCTGCTTGGTATGACACGCGAAATATTTGAGCATTTACTGAATGGTCAATAGTGCCCGAATGAGGTTTTTTTTGTATTATTTTTCTATCTTTATTTTGTAACCATTCTTGGAATGTTGCCTTTCCAGCACCATCTAACTGATTTATCATGTCCATTTTCGTAAATATCAAATAGTGTCTATTGGTATGTTTGATATCTTTTTGCCAACATTGTTTCCATAGTTTTCTAATTAAACGATTGTTCTGTGTGTTTTCGAACTCAGCAAAATTGTTTGGCAAATATTTGAGCTCATCATAAGTAATAGAGAAATGCTTTTGGAGATGTGAACAGATATGTAAAAGCACTTGTCTGTCGTTATGATGTATGTTTTTTTGGTTGTCATGAAATTGTACCTTGTTCCTTGCAACTGAAGAAACAGCCATTGATACTGGAACTGCTGCCACTACCGCTGTCGCTGCGGCTATCACGGTCGCCCTTACTAGCCTCCCAAAAGAAAACCATGATTGTGATGATTGGCTAGGACTTGGTTGCGCTGCAGGATCTGATTGTGCCATTGAGTTGAGAAGCAAAACGAAAAAAATACTTGTAGAAAGAATTTTTTTATAATTTTTTTGAATAATAAATGTCATATAAACCCCTCTATTACATTAATGAACAAGTTCTTAGACAAAAGAACAATACTTCAAATAATTTAACATATAAAAAAAATATTTGAAAAATTTTCATAGAAGCAATTTTAAGGTAGAGTGCCCCCTCGGCAAAGTGAGGCAATGCCGATGGATAAACCTATTGGGGGCCCATAATTAAAAAATTAATACCTGTTTTTTATTACACGTTAAATTTTACGAGTATTATATCACCATCTTCTATTTTATAATCCTGTCCCTCAGAGCGAATTTTACCCGTTTCTTTGAGCTTTTGTATGCTGCCTGCGGCAATCATAAGATCTTTATAGTTAAAAATATCAGCTTTAATAAACCCTCGTTCTAAATCAGAATGTATTTCGCCAGCTGCGCTACGAGCAGACATTCCTCTTTTAATGGGCCATGCATGAATTTCTCTCGGGCCACAGGTAAAAAAGGTAATAAGGCCTAGGTGTTGATATGTTTTACAGATAATGGTATCGAGACTACATTGCTTGATATCCAGCATATTCATCATTTCTTGCGCTTCTTCTGGTTCGAGTTGTGCTAACTCGTACTCTATTTTGGCTGATACCGGGATAACATATTCATGGCCAAATTTTTTTACGAGGGCTTGATAGCCAGAATTTTGTGTATAAGAATCGAGTTCGTCTTCTGCTATATTAGCAATTATAAGATATTTTTTTGCACTCAGCAGGGGTACTGTAGTAACCGGAGACTCTTCTACGACTTTTTTAATGGCATCAGCATCGCCTGTATTTAAGAGCTTTTCTATTGTTTGCAAAAGAGAACGCTCATCTTCTAATGTTTTTTTTTCAGCGCCTGTTTTTGCTGTTTTTATTTCCCGTTCAAAGCGTCCTAGTCGTTTTTCGACCGATTCTAAGTCTTTGAGCATGAGCTCTGCAACAATAGTCTCATAGTCAGCGACAGGGTCGACTGTTTCTTGTGTGTTAACGATATTCGCGTTCTGAAAACAGCGAAGTACGTGTAAAATAAGGTCTACTTCTCTGATATGGCTTAAAAATTGATTTCCTAATCCCTCTCCAGAGGCAGCTCCTTTAACAAGACCTGCGATATCTACAAAAGTTACGGTAGCGGGGATTAATTTTTCAGAAAGATATATTTTTTGTAGTTGTGGAATACGTTCATCGGGAATTTCTGTTATGGCAACATGAGGATCAATGGTGCAAAAAGGGTAATTTTCTGCTGGGACGCTTGATTTGGTAAGTGCATTAAAAAGAGTTGATTTTCCAACGTTAGGAAGGCCTACGAGGCCGGCTTTGATGCCCATAATAGTATACTTTCTTTTGATAGAGATAATTATAGATATAGATACTATTATAATAATAGTTATTTTAGTTTGGGGCAAAATATTTGTTCTCTATTGGGTGCTTTATTGAATAATAAATGCGTATATAAAAAACTATTGTGTTTAGAGTATTGATGTGCTATGAAAAAGGAAGAGTCTGTTTTTTATTAAAATATTATTTTTAGCAGTATAAAGGAGCGTACTATGATGCATTTGTTGGGTAAAGTATTTTTTTTAATTGTTTCACTGGTGGCTATTAATGTTGGTACAGCAGCTTTGTTTAATTTTAATGTATTTTCTATGTTGCCTCTTAATCTGGTAACGCCTGTTTCTGTTATTGTTGGAATTATTGGCGTTGTGAGTCTTGTTATGTTTTTCTATATGGGTCACTGTGGCGTGCATGAAGAAGAACGCGACCACAACAATGTAAATAGACTATAAAATAAATATAGGTAATCCAGTTTGGTAGTAGCTAAAATTTTATTTTATCCCACTGTGTGGGGACCCCGATTATTCGCCCCTCTAACCCCCCGTCCGGGGGGAATTGGATTAGGGCCCGGTAGGGCCCTAATCAGAAAAGTGACTGTCAAAATGGATGGTCTATAGACTATAAAATAAATATAGTAAAAAATATTTTTAGTTATTAAAAAGAAGAGGGAGATTATAAGCCTCCCTCTTCTTTTAGTTTTTTATAGCACTGAATTATAGCGCTAACAATTATTAAAAAATAGTTATTCGCGTTTACTCGTTAATATCAGCATCTATTGGCTCTTCTTGAGCATCATCAGATTCTGATTTAGTATCAGCTTGCTGAGCGTCAGCCTGAGTGCTTTCTTTTTGCTTATACATAAATTCTGCAATTTTGTGTGAAGCTTGGAAAAGTTCTTCTGTTGCTTTACTTAATTCTTCGGCATCATTAGTTTTTTCTTTTAGAACCATTTTAGCTTTTTCAATCGCTTCTTCAGCTTTTTGAACGTCCGCAGCATCAAGTTTGTCTTTGTTTTCTTGAATTGTTTTTTCTACCTCAAGAATGATGCTATCAAGTTTATTTCTTTTTTCGATAACTTCGCGCTCTTGTTTGTCTTTCTGTTCGTTATCTTTTGCTTCTTGAACCATGCGTTCTATTTCTTTAGCATCAAGTCCACCGCTATTAGAAATAGTGATATGTTGTTCTTTGCCCGTTCCTTTGTCTTTAGCTGAAACATTCACAATACCGTTGGCGTCGATATCAAAAGTTACTTCAATTTGAGGGACTCCGCGTGATGCAGCAGGAATTCCTTCGAGGCGGAATTGTCCTAATGTTTTATTGTCTTTTGCAAATTCACGTTCTCCCTGTACTACACGGATGTCAACGGCTGTCTGGTTATTTTCAGCAGTGCTAAATACTTGTGATTTTTTAGTTGGAATAGTCGTGTTGCGTTCAATAAGACGTGTGGTTATGCCGCCCATTGTTTCAATGCCAAGAGAAAGAGGAGTAATGTCAAGGAGAAGGACATCAGTTACATCTCCAGCGAGCACACCACCTTGAATAGCGGCACCAATGGCTACCACTTCATCAGGGTTTACCGATCGGTTTGGTTCTTTGCCGAAAAACTCTTTTACGAGCTCTTGAACTTTAGGAATTCGTGTAGATCCACCCACCAAAATTACCTCTGAGATATCTTGTGTTGACACTTTAGCGTCCGATAATGCTTTCTTGCACGGCTCTAAAAGTCGCTTAAAAATATCGCTGCATAGTGATTCTAGCTTTGCGCGAGATATTTTAATAGAAAAATGCTTAGGTCCTGTAGCATCGGCGGTAATATAAGGCAAATTGATCTCAGTTTCAACGAGGGTAGACAATTCTTGTTTTGCTTTTTCTGCCGCTTCTTTGAGGCGCTGTAGAGCCATTTTGTCAGTTTTTAAATTGATACCTTGTTCTTTATTAAAGGTGTCTACGAGATAGTTTACTAAGAGAGTATCTATATCATCACCACCTAAATGAGTATCTCCATTGGTGGATTTTACTTCAATTACTCCGTCATTTATGTCTAATATAGAGATATCAAAAGTACCACCACCGAAATCGAATACAGCAATCTGCCCATTTTTTTTCTTTTCAGCTCCATAAGCAAGAGCGGCGGCGGTTGGTTCATTGATAATTCGCTTAACTTCTAAACCAGCAATTTTTCCAGCATCTTTTGTCGCTTGTCTTTGTGCATCGTTAAAATAAGCAGGGACAGTAATTACCGCTTCGGTTACTGGTTGGCCAAGAAATTCTTCTGCTACTTGTTTTAAATGAGCTAATATGGCAGCTGAAATCTCTTGTGGAGAGAATTCTTGATTTTGAACCATAATAGAGACATCGCCATTTGATCTTTTTACTAATTTGTAGGGATAATTGTGTGCTTCGCTGGCAACTTCTTGAAATTGATGACCAATAAAGCGTTTTGCAGAATAAATAGTATTTTCTGGATTGGTTACCGCTTGTCTTTTTGCAAGAGTACCTACAAGTCTTTTTCCATCTTTGGTGATAGCAAATATTGATGGAGTAGTGTTATTTCCTTCTTTGTTAGGAATAATTTTTGCAGTTCCACCTTCCATGAAAGCTATAACCGAATTTGTTGTTCCTAAGTCGATTCCTATAATTTTTTTAGCCATATTGACATCCTTTGGTAAAAAATATTCATATTTTTTGATATATATTTATAAAACAAACAGTGTGAAATTTATTTGTATTCTTAATAGAGTATAGAGGCAAAATACATATGTTGTCAATATAAAAAGTTAAGATCAGACTAAAAAAATCTTAGTGGGCTGACTCACATTTTATTCCAAAAAATTTTTAATATGAGTTTTGGCTGATAACACTCGCATTTCCGAGACACCTGCTATGACTGATCCTGGTTTTAGGAGAGGGTGGGCTTTCTGTTGTTTAACTGTCTTTTTGTGGCGCATAACCGCAGCTCCCTCTCTTTTTTTGTTTTTTGACTATTTTTTAACTTTTTTGGCTAACTATTTTTCTTTGTTTTCTCTTCCGTCTCTCTCTCTCCCCCTCCCCCGGTGCTCCGAACCCGATGGGCGGGGTCGTTCGTCGCCTACAGGCTAGTTTGCCTACAGACTATTTTGCCACAACTTTTCTATTTGATAATTTTGCTTGCCCCTGTTTTTACTTTTTCAGTATAATTATTTATATGTTGTGATTTTGGAATAATCTGTTTTGGAATAATCTGTTAAGGAGGTATAGCTGAAAATGCGATGGTTTATGATTTTTTTATTTAGCTTTAAAATTAGCTTATTTTGTTTTTATTTTTTTCTACCAACGCCTAAGTTTTGGGCGCAAGATTGGTTTAATTTTTTACAAAGTCAAAAAGAAATAATTAATGAAATAAAAACAGCACCTTTTGCTATCGACTCCTATAACAGCACCGGGAAAACAGGACTTATGCTTGCCGTTGGCGCGCTAGACCTTGATCTTGTAAAAGCTTTTATAGAGGCAGGAGCTGATATAAATCAGCAAGCTCATGATGAAACTGGCGATACAGCACTTCTTATTGCTTGCTATAATGGAAATTTTCCTAAAATGATACCCATTATAGAGTTTTTATTACAAGCTGGTGCAGACACCTCTATACAAAATAAACGTCAAGAGACAGCATTGCATCATTGCATGCAAATTGCTCATATACCTACTCGTGCTCATGTAATGCAACTATTATTGGAACATAAAAATAAAAAACAAAAAAATAAGTTAACTATTAATGCGCAAGATATTAATGGAACTACTGTACTCCATCTGGCCATTAACAACAAAGAAGATTATGGCGTTGAGATGCTTTTGCGATTATTCGGTAAAGAAATTGATTTTAGTCTAAAAAACAAAAAAGAGAATATGGCTCCGGTTGAATATGCTCAGTATCTTGGTTTTACTGACATAGAAAAAAAATTAAAAGAAAGTGTAGCATTTCTTACAAAAAAATAAAAATTATGTTATTATCTATAGTGCAATGAGTAAAAGCTTTCCTTTTTAATGAAAGGGGAAGTATGTTTTCTCGAAGCGAAAAAGTTATTTATCCTGGTTATGGTGTAGCGCATATTAATCGTGTTATTGAAAAAAAAATAGCCGGTACTATAAAGTATTTTTTTGAATTAAAATTCTTAAATAAAGACATGATTGTTTTGATACCTATAGACAATGAAAAGTCTATAGGTATTCGTAAGCTTAGCTCTAAAGAATGCATTGAAGCTATTTTTAAAATGTTGGCAGAACCATTTGATAGTTTATTGATTCATGATATGTCGATGTCAAACTGGAATAAAAGAAACAAAGAATATCAGGCCAAGTTGCGTCGAGGAGATCTTGTAGAAATAGCCGAAATTTACAGAGATCTACAATATATTGGTCTGCAAAAAGAACTTTCTTTTGGAGAGCGAGCTTTGTTGCAACAGACTGAAGCATTGTTGGTTGAAGAAATTTCTTTGATTAAAAGCATGACAGAGCAGGATACCATTTTGCTTATTAGAAAATTGCTGCCACAAGGGAGAATAGCAGAAAAAAACGAATTAACGTCTATTTACTAAAAAGTTTTATAAATATAGAATTTTATAAAAAATAATATTATAATAAAAACAGTTAGAAAGATATGCAAAAGCTCTCTTTCTAACTGTTTTTATTATAATATTATTTTATTTCACTATACTTTTTAATTGTGTACTTTATGCTTACCAACTCACCTTTTACCAACTTACCTATTGTAATTATATACGGCCCAACCGGTGTTGGAAAAACAGATTTTGCCTTACAACTAGCGCGTGAAATATCAGGTGAAATTATTAATATGGATGTAGGTCAACTCTATACACCATTAACTATAGGCACTGCAAAACCTGATTGGAAATCTTTTTCAATTCCCCATCATTGCTTTGACTTAATAAATGAACCAAGAAACTTTTCTGTTGCTGAATATCGTCTTATGTGTAGCGAGTTAATTGCCGACATAGAAAAAAGGGGAAATGTCCCCATTTTAGTAGGTGGATCAGGATTTTATTTAAAATCGCTTTTTTTTCCACCAATTGCTGATAATTTAAATAATAAGAATTTAGATAATTTAAATAATAATTTTGATCAAAATTTTAATTTAGATGGTTTGGATAATTTAGATTTAGATAGTTTAGGTGATGGCGATCAAGATAAAAAATATTGGTGGGATCAGCTTTTTCTTATTGATCCAATACGAGCATTAGAAATAGATTTTCATGATACGTATAGAGTTCAGCGTGCATTAACTATTTGGTTCAAAACAGATAAAAAACCCTCTGAATTTAAGCCTGTTTTTAATCCTATTGCGCCAGCAAATATTATTTTTCTTACCAGAGAGAGAAAAGAGCTCTATAGCCGGATTAATGAAAGAGTTGATTGTATGATGAGCGAAGGATGGTTGGCCGAAGTTGAATCTCTTTGCAATACAGTCTGGCAAGAATTTATTCAGAAAAAAAAAATAATAGGCTATGTAGAGTTGTTCGATTTTTTATCTAAAGAAAAAAGCGAGCAAGACTATAATCGTATACGCACACTTGCAACTATCAAACAAAAAACCAGGCATTATGCAAAAAGACAAGAAACATTTTGGCGCATGTTTTCCAAGCTCTGTTCAGCTCTTTCGCCTCACTTGTTAACGCAAAAACAGCTTATTCTTTCAACAATAAATATGACTTTGCCTTCAAAAGACGTATGCTTTAACGAATTGGTAACAAAGCTGAAAAAATAAAGCTGAAAAAATAAAAACATATAATAAGAAGATTGAATTTTTAGTTAAAAAAAGAAAGGACAGGTAATGGAAACAGAAAAAAAAGACATAGAGAATACGCTTTGCGTTTGCGCCCAATCTACTGGTCTTTTTATCCCAAACCGACAGCTCAGTTATTATATTGCACTCAGTATTCTATTTTTATTTCTTATATTCATGACAGGATTTTTTTGGGGAAAGCAGACTGCTCTGAAAACATGTTTGTATAATTTAGAACAAGATTTTTTTGCTGATCAGATCTCTTATTCTATTTATCGCTCGCCAGATACTTTTATTCAAATAACAGATAAGCAAGAAGACAAATGTAGTGAATATAATAATAGTGAATGTAATAATGAAGAAGAGACAGAATCTCTCGAAGATAGTATTGGTGATAGTATTAATGAAAATGAGATCTTGACATTAGAGTGAAACGTGAAAAAATAGAATAAGATATAGAATTAAGATATAAAACAAAATCGTGAGAAAATAAAATAAGAAATAGAATAAGATAGAAAAAAATTTATTAATAAAGGCGTACAACATGATAAATACTCTTCGTGATCAATTAAAAGTAAATAGCTATAAGTTTTTGTTATGGTTTATGGTATTGGCATTAGGTTTTGGATCTTTGCCATCTATATTAAAACAAATAGGTGCCGGCGGCACATGGGTATTTCGTGTTAACAGCCAAGAGATCAATCGATCTCTGCTTGCAGGAGAAATAGAAAAACAGAATATATATTTACACCATTTGCGTGCTCAATTAGGTCAATACGCAGACATGTTAATGAAAAATAATAATATTCAGCAGAGAGCTGTTTTTGAAGTACAAAAAGAAGAACTATTGCATCAGGTTGCTAAAAACACGGGAATCTTTATAAGCCCTTTATATAGTGCTGAAAAATTACATGATCGTCGTTTTTTATTTAGTGAGTTGGCAGGACTTGTTCCTTATGAGGCTTTAACGAGTAAGGGGCTCGACGAAAATATGTTATTTAAGTATCTTTTAAAGCGCGGTATGGATATGAATGATTTTGAGTATAAAGTAGAGCGCATTTTAGCGACAGACTTAATAGAAAATCTGGTTGGCATAGGCGCGTATGTTCCCCAATTTGAGCTTGCTAGTCTTTCTATGGCTCAAAATCAAGATAAAAAATTTTCTTATCTTGAGCTTTCGCTCGATAATTATATTACAAAAGAAGCAAAAAAAGAAAAATCTGATGCTGATTTAATGGCTTTCTATATTCGTCAAAATCAAGAGTCGCACCGTTATCAAGTCCCCGAAAAACGGAGTGGTGTCGTATGGAGTTTTAATGTTGATGGTTATGTAGATTCTAGCAATAAATATTGCGATGACAGTTGTGTTCAGAATTATTATGATACCCATATAGCATCACCAGAGCTACAAGATCAACCAACTCGTGTGCAAGTAAGAACCTTGGTGTTAGAACTGCCAAAAAATGAAACTGATCGATATAAAGCTCTTAAAGAAGCGCAAAATATTCGGGCAGAATTAATAAAAAACCCATCTTTTTTTGTTGATCAAGTTAGCAAGCTTTCTATTGATGCTGAAACCAAAAAAAATAGTGGCCTTGTTCCGTTTTTTGCTAAAGGCGAAAAAGAAGCTCTTTTTGAAAGAACAGCTTTTCTATTAAAAGCTCCAGGAGATATTTCTGAAGTTATTGAAACAGATAGAGGTTTTGAAATTCTTCAATTAGTAGAAAAAAAAATGCGTACTGTTAAGCCTTTATCGGTGGCGAAAGACAGTATTAAGAAAAAATTGATGAAACAAGTATTTGATGGAAGGTTCGAGTCTGACGTGCGTGATTTGATGGCTCAGGACAATAATATGGCGGTAGTTTCAGCATATGCCCAGAAAAAACATGCTACAAGGCAAAATTTTAATGCTGTCTCTGAAAAATCAATAAAAGAATACTCGCCAGAAAAATCCCGGCAACTTAAGAAGCTGTTTGAAATTAAGGGTCTCAATAAAGTAGTCTCTTTTATCGATAAAGATGCAGGGCTTGTGATCTACTTAACTGAAATAGAGAATAAATATACACCTGAATTTGAACAAGTTAAAGATAAAGTGAAAGCAGATTTTAATCTGTTTCTCGCTGAAAAAGCATTGAAAACTGACCTTCAAGAAGCTCGATCGCTTGCTCATTCATTGTCCATGCAAGAATTGCAACAGAAATTTGGGGGCCAAACAAGCATCAGTAATTGGCTGTCGCCTCAAGACACAGACAAGTTAACCGCTTTTTTCCCTCAAGGAACACCTTTATCTTCTCTTTTAGAGTTAGAAATGCCTGGGTCTCTCTTTTCTACTGTCATTAAAGACAAGGGTGTCCTTGTTAAAGTTGATGCGGTTAAGCCGTTGGATCAGAACGTAAATGACAGCAAGCAAAAAGCACTCAAGGCTGAATTAAATAGTAGGCAAAACAACCTTGTTTTTGAGGGTTTTGTTGCTTCTTTGTTTAAAAATGCTATAATAGAAACACATGAAAGTATGTTTATTGCAGAATAAAATATATTTATTAGCATTACACATTAGATAGTCAAAAAGTTAGGTACTTAGGGTAATTATGGCCAAGAAAGCATTAGATAGAGCAATCGAAGAGACTGATTCTAAGAAAAAAGCCTTAGCAGTAACGTTTGCCCAGATAGATAAGCAATATGGAAGCGGAGCGGTAATGTTGCTTGGGCAGGCAGCAAATATGGCTGTTGAGGCAATTTCAACAGGGTCTATACTTATTGACCAAGCAATTGGCATAGGTGGGTTACCGGTTGGACGTATTATTGAAATTTTTGGACCTGAATCGTCAGGAAAATCGACGCTTGCTATGCATGCAATTGCACAAGCTCAAAAAAATAATGGGATTTGTGCCTTTATTGATGCTGAGCATGCTTTGGATCCTGCATATGCTGCAAAGCTTGGCATTAATATCGACGATCTTATTATTTCTCAGCCTGATTGTGGCGAACAGGCTTTAGATATAGCTGAAATGCTTATACGTTCAGGGGCTGTTGATATTATAGTAGTCGATTCTGTAGCCGCTCTTGTTCCTAGAGCAGAATTAGAGGGTGAAATGGGTGATGCTCATGTTGGCCTTCAAGCTCGTCTAATGTCCCAAGCTTTGCGAAAATTGACCGCAGTTGTGCACAAATCAAAAACGGTTCTTATCTTTATTAATCAGATAAGAAGCACTATTGGTGGGCTTCCTTTTGCAAGCAAAGAGACAACCACCGGTGGAAAAGCTCTTAAGTTTTACGCCTCATTGCGTCTTGATGTGAGAAAAATGAGCACCCTTAAAAAAGGGGACGTGCATATTGGAAATCGTGTTATTATTAAAGTTGTTAAAAACAAAGTCGCCCCTCCTTTTAAATCAGTAGAAGTTGATCTTCTATTTAATCAGGGAATTAGTAAAGAATTAGACTTGCTTGATGCGGCTTTATTTTATAATATAATTACTAAGTCAGGGTCTTGGCTTACATTCAATGGGGAAAATGTAGCACAAGGACGAGATCAGATGCTATCACTTTTGTTGGCAAATGAATCAATATTCAATGACATTCATACGCGTGTCTATGAGGCAATTGCTCAAAAATAAATTTATGTTTATAATATAAAAACAACATAATATAGACATAAATAAATATAAAAAAAAGAAAAAAGAAAATAGTATTATTTTTAACTTCTGTACTAATGGGAAACCTTGAAAGATATAAAAAAAGAGCCTAGTCAACTCATTAATGAGCGGATTAAGGCAGAAAAAATGCAATTGATTACAGAAAATGGAGAAAATATTGGGGTTGTTTCACGATCATCAGCTTTACGGATGGCAGAAGAAGCTCATCTTGACCTTGTTCTATTGACAGAATCAGGAAAAGATGGATTGCCAGTTGTTAAAGTGATGAATTTTGGCAAATCCCTTTATGAAAAGAAAAAAAATAAAAATGAAGCAAAAAAACATCAAAAGGTTATTCAGGTCAAAGAAATCAAAATTCGTCCTAAAATTGGAGAACATGATTACCAGACTAAAATAAAACAGGCGGTAGGGTTTTTACGAGATGGAAAGCGAGTAAAAATAACACTCTGGTTTAAGGGTCGTGAAAACGCAACAAGAGATGAGCGTGGAGCAGAGATTTTTGATCGTATAAACAATAGCTTTGTTCAGGATCACTCTCTTGATATAGTGCATGAAAAAGATGCAAAAGCTGGACAGTTTTGGTCTCGCATTTATTATATTAAAAACTTAAAATAAACAGGAAACATGCCATGGCTTCTGATAGAATGAAAACAAACTCTTCGGCAAAAAAAAGATTTCGGCGTAGTGGTGGTAAAAATGCACTTGTTAAAAGAGGTAAAGCTTACAGACGACACCTTTTAACCAAAAAAAGTGCCAAGTGTAAGCGCGACTTAAGACAAGGTGCATATATAAGCAAAACAGATATGCCTCATATTAATAGTCTGTTGCCTTATCATTAAACAATTTTATTAAACAATTTTATTATAGAATTTAACATAGAGAACTTAATTAGGACTTAGCGATGACAAGAATTAAACGTGGCGTTCAGGTAAAAAAAAGACATAAAGCCGTTCTTAAGTTGACCGCTGGTTACTGGGGTCAAAGAAGTAATGTATTTAGAAGAGCTAAAGAAACTCTCTTAAGAGCATGGGCATACGCCTTTAAAGGCAGAAAACTTAAAAAAAGAGATATGCGTTCTCTTTTTATTTCTCGAGTAAAAGCAGCTGCTAATCAGCATGGGTTGGCGTATAATAGCTTTATTCATGGACTCAAACAAAAAAACATTCTTCTTAATAGGAAAATGTTGAGCCAGGTTGCTATTTTCGAACCACAAGCATTTGCTCAAATCGTTGCTTTAGTAAAAAAGTAAATTTTCTTGACTTGCGCAATTTACCTTAACTAAAATTGTACCTATATTGGGTACAAATAACAATCAGGTAAGGGGGAAGTTATGGAAATGCTAAGTTTATTAGAGCAAAAAGTAGTTCTTTTGATTGAGTTTGTTGAAAAATTAGAAAAAAACTATGAGCGCCTCAAGGCTAGTCATGAAGCTTTAGAAAAAGAAATTATAGAATTAAAAGCAGAAAATGCTCATTTTGTCGAAGAAAATGAGCATTTGACGACAAAAATTAATTCTTTACTTTGTGCATCTGAAGCTGAAAGCAGAGAACTCAATGAACTTTCTCAAGAAAAAAAATATACTAAGCAAGTTGTTGATGATTTAATTAAAAACATTGAATTTTTAGTTGAAAAAGAAATGCAACTATGAGAAATGAAAAAATATCCTATAAAGTAGATATTTTTGGCGAATCGTATGTCTTGATAAGTGATGAGTCAGCAGATTTTGTCTTAAATTCAGCCCTTTTGGTTGATGAGCTTATGCGTGAAATTGTCAAAAAAAGTGCAAGAATTGAGACGAAAAAAGTTCCAATTCTTGCAGCAGTGCAGCTTGCTCTTCAACTAGTAAGCTTAAAACATGAACTAGTAGGCTTTAAGCATGAAAATGAAAAAAATAAGCAGACGCATATAACTCTTATTGACAAATTAGATACGGCTTTAAATAAAGACTATAGTAGGTAAAAATAGAAGTATTTTTATTCTCTAACTTTTATTCTTTAGTGTTTATTTTTTGAGAGCTTTTTTTAAGTTATATTTTTAGTATATATACTTAATTGCTTAATTTTTACCCTTTAGTATTTCTTTTTAATATTTCTTTTTTTCTTACGTGATAACATAAAAAGCGAGAGCAGAATATTTTTAATAATTTAAATTACGTATGAAAAATATAGGGAAAACAGAGCATGATGCAATATATACTACTTTTAATAGGATCAATTGGAATTATAGTAATTTTAGTGCTACTCTTTTATGCTTACAAAAAAACACAAGAAGCTCAAGAACTCTTTTTTCAATCAAATGAAAAATGGAAAAATGCTAAAAATAATCTTGCAAATGAAAAAAGAGAAGCGCTTTTAAAGTTAAAAGATGAACTTTTTCATAAAAGAAAAGAGTTCGATCTTGAACTCAAGCGCGACAAGCTTGAAATCGAACGGTTACAGTCTAAGCTAAACACTAAACATGATCAGCTTGATAAAAAAGAAGAACATATAGACCAACTCCGCATGGAACTTCAACAAAAAGAGAGAAGTCTGTCTCACGTTGAAGATACGCTACGTTCAAGCGAAAACAAATTAAAAACTCTCTACAATGACCTTCTTGCCAAGCTTGAACGAGTAAGCAACATGAATAGAGAAGAGGCAAAACAGGCCCTTCTTGATACGTTAGAATCTGAGGCTCGTTTAGCAGCTCAAAAATTAATTCAAAAAATAGAAGAAGAGGCACGACAGGTTGCCAAAGAAAAATCTATCGATATTACCGTGATTGCTATGCAGCGGTATACGGCTGATCAGGTAAGCGCTCATTCATCAGGAGTAGTACACCTACCTAATGAAGAAATGAAAGGGCGTATCATAGGAAAAGAAGGGCGAAACATTAAGTCGCTAGAGATGGCAACCGGTATGGAATTTGTTATTGGTGATTCTCCTGATATTACTATTTCTGGTTTTAATCCTATTCGTCGAGAGATTGCGCGTAGATCGTTAGAAAAGCTTATTGTAGATGGACGCATAAATCCAACCCGCATTGAAGAAACAGTAGCGCAATGTGAAAAAGAGCTAGATGAAGTTATCGAAGAATATGGTAAAAATATTATTTTAGAGTTTAATCTACAGGGCATGCATCCAGAAATAGTTACTCTTCTTGGTAAGCTTAATTTTAGAACTAGTTTTTCACAAAATGTATTAAGTCACAGCAGAGAAGTTGGTATTTTTGCTCGCATGATAGCCGAAGAATTAGGACTTGATGGTAAATTAGCTCTTCGTGCTGGTTTATTGCATGATATAGGAAAAGCAGTAACCGCTGAAGTAGAAGGACCGCATGCTATTATTGGTGGAGAAATAGCTCGTCGTTGCGGAGAAGATCCGTTGGTAGTGAATGCAATAGCCGCTCACCACGAAGAAGTTATGTTTAAATCGGTCTATGCGCCTATTGTTCTTATTGCAGATGCTATCAGTGCTTCTCGACCCGGTGCTCGACGCGAAACGCTTTCGACGTACATTAAGCGCTTAGAAAAACTTGAAGAGATAGCGCATTCTTTTGAAGGAATTAAAAAGGCATATGCCTTACAGGCTGGTCGTGAGTTGCGTATTATCGTTGTTGAAGATCAAGTATCGGATGAAGAAGCTATTAATCTTTCTCGGGAAATCGCTCGTTTAATAGAATTAGAAATGAACTTTCCGGGTCAAATCAAAGTTAATGTCATTCGCGAAAAACGTGCAATAGAATACGCGAGATAATTACCATGAATAACACTACGAACAATATTCGCATACTCTGTATTGGTGATGTGGTCGGTATAACTGGCCGAACCATGTTTCAAAAATATTCGGCTCATATTCGTAAGCAGTATGCTATCGATGCCGTTATCGTCAATGGTGAAAATAGTGGCCAGCAGGGAAGGGGGATATCTCCTCGCATCGTCTCTTTCTTTAAGCATAATGGAGCTGATATCATAACCACAGGCAACCATATATGGTATAATCGAGAAATCTATTCTTATTTAGAAAAAAACACCGATCTTTTGCGTCCTGCTAATTTTCCAGCAACCTGTCCGGGTGTTGGTGTAACTACGTTTATGTGTAATAAAAATGAAAGTGAGCAATATACCGTAGGAGTGATTAATGTACAGGGTCGTGTTTTTATGCGAGAGCTTGTTGACTGTCCGTTTAAAGCGGTAGAATCAATTCTTACGTATCTCAAGTATAAAACGAACATTATACTCGTTGACTTTCATGCAGAGACTACCGCAGAAAAGATGGCTTTAGCGTACTATTTTGATGGAAAAATATCTGCTCTTGTTGGTACCCATACTCATATTCAGACAGCTGACGAACGAATATTGCCTGGCGGTACTGCCTATATCACTGATCTAGGGATGGTTGGATCGCTCAATTCTATGCTTGGTATGAAAAAAGAGGCGATAATTCATAATTTTATCACGCAAATGCCGGTTAAATTTACCGTTGATACGAGTAATCCAGTGGTGATATCTGGTGTTTGGATAGATATAAATACCGAAACAGGTAAAGCGGTAGCCATTGAGCGAGTACGTATTATAGATAATAACCTGACAGTAGACTCTAAAGAAGAATAAAAAATTAGCTTTGGACGGGCCGGAGGCTCGTCCACACAAACACCAAATATATACTCATGCTAATAAAATTATTGGATCGGCTGTGCTTACTCTTGTAGCTCTCTTATACATATTTTTTGCCTTAACATTTACTATTGCTAAATCATCTGTTTTATACATGACGCCACTTTTTTTTATAGGGGTGAGAATGGTTATTGCAGGCACTCTGTTTCTAGGGTACATATACAAACAAAAAAGCGATTATAAATGGCCCCTGTGGAAGGATAAATACTTATTTGTCCAGTTAATTATGTTTCATATTTTTTTTGCGTATGTTTTTGAATTTTGGGCGCTACCGTACGTTACTTCTTCTAAAGCGGCTCTCATATTTAATGCTTCGCCTTTTATCACGGCATTACTTGTTCGTTTTTTATATAAAGAACATCTCAGTATTAAGAAAAAAATTGGACTCATCGTCGGGTTTATAGGGTTTTTGCCTATTTTAATCCCTCAAGTATTACAAGAAGAGATGCTTGGAAGCATACTTTTTTTCTCTTATCCAGAGTTAGCGCTCATAATAGCCGTTATATCTTCTTGTTATGGCTGGTTACTCTTTAAAGAATTAAGCACTAAGCATAATTATGCACCACTTATGTTAAATGGGGTAGGCATGTTCTGTGGCGGCCTCTTGTCACTTGTTGTTTGGGGTATAACGGATGGGGCTATGCCTCTATCGGCAGCATATCCATGGTATATAGCGCTCTCTAAGTCTCTTTTTTATATGGCCATTCTCATCCTTATAGCAAACACTATCAGCTATAATCTTTATGGATTTCTTTTAAGGTATTATTCAGCCACTTTTTTATCATTTGCTGGTTTTTTAACCCCACTTTTTTCTGCATTTTTTGGCTGGCTGTTTCTCGGAGAACTACTTTCCTGGCATTTTTTTAGCGCTGCTTGTATTATTTTAATTGGGCTTGCTATTTTTTATCAAGATGAGTTATATTCTACTCGATCTAAGCAATAGCTCGATCTAAAAATAGAATATAGTCTAAAAATAGAATATAAAAAAGAAGTAGCTGAATATAATATCGTAGCTAAATATAATATTAAGGAGAGTATTATGAAAAGTTTATGTATTTTTAAGTTATTGATGTTGGTGCTCATAGTACCTGGCTTTTTTTTGATAGATGCAAACGATAAAAAAAGGCAAGAAGAGTTTAATATAAAAGAAGCTCGTTTGAGGGCTGCTGTTACTAGTGCTACATTTGCAATATGGAAAAATCTTGATTCTTCTCAAACTTCATCAAATTTGTTTCAAAAGCTAGTTTTGAAACAGGAAGAACGAGCTGCTAAACGAGATTTAAAAAAAGCCGTAACGGCAACAGGATGCGATCTATTTGAGATAGCTCTAGCCTTAGCCGTAGCTCAAGCTAGGGGAGTGCCAGAAAACATGGCAGAAGAGAATTTTGAAATCGCTATAAGTAAGTGTAGGTTGTCGAAAAATTTATAAAAATAAAAAATTAAGTTCGCTATTTTTATATTCAAAAGCCAATTGTTTTCGATTTTCGCTAGAAAATTAGCGTGAAAGCTCATTTTACAGATAACATATATTAGATTATTATAAGTATAGGTAATAATTTAATAATATGGAGTTGACTATGAAATATATACGTACACGATTTTTCCTTTTTTTATGTGGAATTTCACTTTTTTCTTTTGTTAAAGCATATACTATTAATCCACTTATTAGAGCGGCTGTAAGCTATGGGATTATTTATTCGGCAATCGAGTTTGACGCAGACTATAAAATGCAGTCTTTTAAACATCCATTAGCATGTGTTGCAGCAACCGTTTTTGTTATTGCTGTCCCTATTGCTAAAATACCAATGACTATAGTAGCCATTCCTTTTGGCGGCGACCTTATGGGGCCTGTATGGGCTACTGGTTCTGCTGGTAAGATTATAGTAGGTGCTGTGGGAGCAGGACTTACTGCTCGAGCTATAAGGTCAGCTAATTCAAACAGCCTAAATCAAAAGCCTTTGGGTGACGAAGTAGTGCATTTTTGTGGAGCGTTGGCTCATGCGAGCTCAAATACATCCACAATAGAAAGTAAGTTTTACAATTTGTTTACTCAAGAATCAAGACGTAATGTTACAAGACTTCTAGAAGGTATAGCTGTCGGAGCTACTTTGGTTGCTATGACTACATAATATGGTGAATAGTTTTTATACATTAAATAATGGAGATTTTTATGCAAAGTATGCGAATTTTTGGATTATTGGCTTTGATGTTGGCAATTCCTAGTTTTACTATAGGTAGTGCTACCAATGCAGTTGAAGCTCTCGCCGATGCAATACCCGTAGGCGGAAAAATAGAAGAACATAGCTTTAGACAAGCTCCAGAGAATGAGGCGGCGTTAGAGCGAAGAATAACTAAACTTACAAATGCAGTTGAAGTTCTTGGAAAAGCAGGAAAAGAAACACAAGAAAAAGCTGAACAAGACTTAGAAGAAAGTGCAAAAAATATAAATTGTACTGGCAATGGTATGAACGTTTGGGTAAACGAGAATGTATATCAAAAAGCTAAAAAACTTGTCATTGCTAGAGGAAATTCGAAGAACAGATCTTTTTTTGAATCATTGGTTTTTTTTGAGACGGAAGAAGAAAGGGAGTTTAGAAAGGAGATAAAATTTTGTAGAAGAGTGCACGCTGCGTTTAAAAAGCAATGCGAACAAGGTGGCGATGATTATCTGGCATTAGAGCAAAGAATAGCTAATGTTAGGGTGTTAACTCAAAATTTTGAAAATGCCGCCCGAGCTGTTGAAGCTAGTGGAGATATGATTGCCGAAGACGAAGAAGATGAACTGGCTTTAAAAGAAGGTACAAAAAATATGAATTGTACTGGCGATGGTAGCTTTAGTTGGGTAGAAATGGATGTATTAGAAAAGGCTCAAGATCGTGCTCTTGTTAGAGCTAATGCAAGCAAATCAGAAGCAGACATAGCGGACAATGAATTTGAACAAGCGTTGATTAAATGTAAAGCAAGGTACGCAGATCATAAAGTTATAGCAGCGTTAAAAGTATAGCGAACAAAGAGCAATAAATAAGCAAATACAAGTTATTATACAGAAAAAGGCGATAGTTAAACAACTACCGCCTTTTTCGTTTTTTTATTTTTAAATATACCTATCAAAGATATATTAAAAAATTTTTAACTTCTTTTAGTCGTCCGTCTTTTTACCGAAGAACTATGCTTTCTTCTTGAAGAAGCACGCTTTGACACTGTCCTACGAGAACCTGTCAAGCCGATAGCTTTACCAACAGCTTTCATAGCATTGCCTATCATGCTTACGCTACCAAAAGCGGTTTAGGGTTACTGTTTTTACTCTCAAAAGCCCAATTATTTCAATTCTTAACTAAAAAAACGAGCGAATTAGCGAAATAGCCCATTTGACAAATAAGATATATTTTGTATTATTATAAGTATAAGTGAATAGTTTTTATACATTAAATAATGGAGATTCTTATGATAAATATGCGAGTTTTTGGATTATTGGTTTTGATGTTGGCAATTCCTAATTTTACTATAACTATAGCTGGATATTGCTCTAAAGAACATGCCTCTGAACAAGCCTCAAACGAATGGATCAAAAAAACCTCAGAAGAACAGACCTTGGGCTTCAAAGAACAAGCCGCAGAGAATGAGGAGGCATTATTAGAGCAAAGAATAGCTACTGTTAGGGTGTTAACTCAAAACTTTAAAGTTGCAGCCCTAGCTGTTGAAGCTAGTGGAGATATAATTGCCGAAGACGAAAAAGATAAACTGGCTTTAAAAGAAGGTACAAGAAATATGAATTGTAGTGGCGATGGTAGGTCTAGTTGGGTAGAAAAGACCGTATTAAATAATGCTATAAGGTATGCCCTTGCTAGAGATCAAGAAGTAGATATAGCAAGCGAAAAATTTGAAAAAGCGTTTACTCAATGCAGAGCAAGGTACGCACATCGTAAATTTTTAAAAAAATCAGATGCGGCAATTGGAAAGCAATGGTAGCGTTAATTGGGTAGATCGGCATTAGAGAAAACTATAGACCGTGCTGCGCCTTTTTGTTAAAGCTTTAGAGCTGAAGTATACAAAATGTGTGATGGCAATGCCCGTGATGTATATATGTTCTCTACATGGGTAGTCGAAGCTGAAGAAGGATTAAAAAGAGCTGAGGCAAAAGGAGATGCTAGCTACGTAATAAATAAAGATAATTAAGTTATGATCTAAAAAAATAAATATAATTTTAGACAAGAAAGAGGCGATAGTTATTAGCTATCGCCTCTTTCATTTTTTTATTTTTAAATATCTATAGTACAGGGATATATTTAAAAAATCTTATCTTCTTTTAGCTGTTTTTTTAGCTACAGGTCTTCTTTTTGATGAAGAAGCTCGTTTTGTAGCTTTTTTGCGAGAACCGGTTAAGCCACCAATAGCTTTACCAACAGCTTTCATAGCATTGCCTATCATGCTACCACCAGTAGATTTTTTGGCAACTGATCGTTTTGTTCCAGCTGATTTTGATCTTGAACTCGTAGATCTTGATTTTGTACCAGTAGATCTTGAGCTAGTACTACGAGATTTTGAGCCTGTACCAGCAGCTTTCATTGCCGAAGGACTTTTCCTTTTAGCAGCCGTTCTTTTGGCAGCCATTCGTTTTTTAGGAGCAGCTTTTTTAGCAGGATGCATTGCTCCTGTATGGCCAGCATGATTTGTAGCTGCAGCATGAGACACGGCAACGTGTGTTTTAGAGCGAGAACTTGCAGTTTTTTTAACCACTTTTCTTGCTCCAGTAGCTTTTTTAGCTACTGTTTTACGTGCAGTAGTCGCGCTCTTTACCGTAGTAGCTTTTTTTCTTGTGCTAGTAGCTTTTTTTACCCCCGCAACTCTTGGAGTTGTTTTTGCACGAGTAGACACTCTTTTTTTGGCAACAGACTTTTTAGCAGTTGCCTTACCAGCTGTAGACTTTCTTTTAACTGTCATAATCGACTCTCCTTTTGTGTTTTAAAAACGTTTCTGTTTTCTTACTATTTCACTTCTTAATAACAATAGTACTGTAAGTTGATCACAAAAATCAATACTTTCTGAATTATTTTCAATTTATTTTTTAAAATTATTGCTAAAAGTGAATTAATGCTGTATTTTTTGTGTTAAGTTATAATAGAAAAAAACATGATTTTTTTACCACTTTTTATTCTTCTAGTGGCGGAGCTGACGGCAATAAATCGTTCTCTTTGTTTTCTTGATGAACTTTGTAGTTGCGGTGTATATAATCTAGTTGAGGTTTCTCCCAATTATAAGAATAATTATTAAGAATAGCCTGTTTTTGATTTTGATTGACTGGACGATACTCAATACCAGGATTTTCTGGGACAGCACTTACATATCCTGTCTGCCTTAAATCATGTATTTTAATTTCTAAGTAAGCAAATCTTTGCCTGTCAAAAACAGATATTATTGGATATAAATATTTTTTATCTTTCATTAAAATAACGTAGGCTGTTTTTACGGAAGGGCAAAAGGTGAGAATGCGACCATCTCTCATTTCTTGTATGTCATCGTCTTCAGAGCAGACAAAAAAATCGGTCATATTAGGGCATGGCTTTGATGTTTCCCAAGATTTTAATAATTCCTGCGTATAATCGGCAATTTTGAGCTTTGGTAAATAATGGTGAGTGCGAACAAGATAATACGTTAGGATCTTTTTTTCCAAGCATTGAAAATAACGAATAATAACTCCAAGATAGGGCTGAACCTGTTTGTGTTAATATTGATTCCCCCGCAAAACGTTTTCTTACAAAAGGTATTATTATAGCATTTTTTTGTTTTTGTTTTTCTTGTTGATTTTCTACGCTTACCATTGCTGGCTCTAAAAAATTGTGCGTTAAGCAAGATAAAGTACAAATAATCGCAAAACAGATGTTTTTTGTGCCTAGCATACCTATATTGCTCCCGATTTTTTTATTACTTTACATGATAATAAGTATTTTGCATCTCTTTTTTGTCAATGTAAGAAGCTTTACGGTATTCAAGCCAAGGACAATATGGAGCAGCACTCATGAAAAATCCTTCGCTTAATTCAAGTGATGGAATAATGAGTAAGTGTTTACTATGTTGTCGATCCTGCAGTGATAACGTTGTAGTTAAATTTAAATGATTTTTTGAGAAAACCATATAAGATGATTGCGGATCTCCCTGGTATTGCGAAGGACAAAACTTAATTATTTCTTGGTCCGGTTCTATTTTTAATATATTTTTTTCACTTTCGTCAAAAAAATTTTTTCTTATTGATGGAGTGTCAAACATATCATCTGCATTTTCTTGTTTAATGAGAATACCTTTTTTAGGTAGATATATAGGTGCTTGTTTAAAATTAAAATCATCAATGACATAACAGGCCAAAGACCAATCATTTGGTACTTGATTATAAAGGCAATAAGGAGCTTTTCCTTCTGCAAGCCTAGGCACTCTAACTTGAGACTTACCTTGCAATAACCATTTTATGGTTTTATAAAAAACAAAAGAAACGGAAACTGCTTTTTCAGCAGAAGTTTCTCCTATCAGGCGTATGCCTATTAAAGGCTCATATTCTGGATTTTGATTGATTTCTTTTTCTTCTTCATCAAAAGATAAACTCAAAAAATTTGTTTTTGCTGCGGCAGATATAGTATGGGTGGATAAGCACATGATAGAAAAAAATATGAGAGTAATTAAAAGATATATAACTTTTTTTATGTGCATTGCTATACCCCAGTACTATACTTTAATAATTATATTAAAACATAAATCACGGCTAATATCACGACCAATATCTCGATTGAGAGTATAATTTTTTTTTATATGAAAAGCAAAGAAAATTGAGCTTTCCTGGAAGTTTACGTTGCGGTGTGCTATGCTCTAATCTGTGTTATGCTCTTGAAGTCTTGTATTATAGATACTTAAAAAAAATAAAACTAAAAATAAAAAAATAATGAACAATTTGCCAGATATATCTAAAGATTTTGCTTTATGGTACCAAGAAGTAATTTTTCAAGCCGAACTTGTTGATAGTTCACCTGTTCGTGGAACTATGATTATTCGCCCCTATGGCTATGCGTTATGGGAACAGATCGTAGATGTTCTTGACGATAAAATTAAAAAAACAGGACATAAAAATGCTTCTTTCCCTCTTTTTATTCCTGAATCATTTTTAAAAAAAGAAGCAAAACATGTAGAAGGATTTGCTCCTGAACTTGCTATTGTCACCCATGCTGGGGGTAAAAAATTAGAAGAACCATTAGTAGTAAGACCGACTTCAGAAACCATTATTCATTATATGTTTGCACGGTGGATAAAATCATGGCGTGATTTGCCTTTAAAAATCAATCAGTGGGCGAATGTAGTCCGCTGGGAATTGCGTCCACGAGCATTTTTACGTACCACTGAATTTTTTTGGCAAGAAGGCCATACCGCCCATGAAACCTTAGAGCAGGCTCAAGAAGAGGTGTTTATGATGTTGCATGAATATAAAGATTTGGCAGAAAATTATTTAGCAATTCCGGTTATTACTGGTCAAAAAACAGAAACAGAACGATTTCCTGGAGCCATTGAAACACATACTTTTGAAGCATTTATGCAAGATGGCAAGGCTTTACAGATGGGAACATCTCATCTTCTTTCTCAATCATTTGCTCATGCATTTGAAATGCAGTTTCAAAACCGTGATGGCGTGCTCGCCTATCCTTTTTTAACTAGCTGGGGAACTACAACGCGGCTTGTTGGCGCTTTAGTGATGGTACATGGAGACCAAAAAGGCCTGGTAATGCCACCAAAAGTAGCTCCAATTCAAGTGGTTATTCTGCTTATATTATTAAAAAATAAAGACAATACAGCCGTTATAGAAGCTGGATATGCATTAGCAGCTGATCTTAAAAAACAAGGTTTTAGAGTTGAACTAGATCAAGACATGCACAAAAGTGCTGGTGCGCGGTTTTTTTATTGGGAGATTCGTGGGGTACCAATACGCATAGAAATTGGTCCGCGAGATTTAGAAAAACAAGAAGTAAAGGTGGTAGATCGTATTGGGTTATGCGCAGAGTCAGTTAATGTCAGTAGTGTAACACAAAAAGTTGCTCAGTTGTTGGAATTAATACAAAAAACTCTTTTTGAGCGGGCTCAAGAACGCAACGAACACATGTGGCATAAAGAAGAAAAATTAGTTAATTTTGGACCAATTCTTGAAAAAAACAACGGTATTTATCAAACTGGTTGGTGTGGCAGCGCTGATTGTGAGCAAAAGTTAAAAGAATTTAAAGCTTTTACTCGTTGCTTGCTCGAAGAAAAAACGTTTGATGTCTGTTTTAATTGCGATAAACCAAGCGACAGAGATGTTGTTGTTGCTAAATCGTATTAGATAGTAGAGAATAAAAAAAGCAAAATTTTAGTACGTGTTATTTGTATGCCGGCCGCCAAAAAAAGTGGCGGCCGAATATGGGTAAGCCAGGTGGGGTATAGGGCTCCGCCCCTACTGCCCCAGTATAGAGATAGAAAAAGTTAAATAGGTACTAAAAAATAGGGGTCCCTGTCGCAAGACGGGGTGGAAAAAAGTGGCGGCCGAATATGGGTAAGCCAGGTGGGGTATAGGGCTCCGCCCCTACTGCTCCAGTATAGAGATAGAAAAAGTTAAATAGGCACTAAAAAATATCCCCGTCGTCAGATGGGGTAAAAAAACGGGGCCCCCGGCCGGTAGGTTGGGGTATAAAAGTAGGCAAAAACTATGAATACTCAAGATATTTTTTCACAGTTTTGCATATATTTGTTAACAGAAAGACGAGTTGCTGAGAATACTTTTGAAGCATATAAAAGAGACATACATCAGTTTGTTGTTTTTTGTGAATATAATAAATGGTCGCTCGATACCATTGTTTTAAAGAATTTAAAAGATTTTTTAAAATACTTGTACGATCTCAACATCTCTACCAGTAGCATGGTAAGAAAAATCTCTTCTTTGCGAGTCTTTTTTGCCTATCTGAGTGAACGTAAAGACATTAAAAATATAGCTGCTCAGCTTCTTTTTCCAAAAGCTGAAAAAAAATTACCCCGCTATCTCACCGAGCAAGAAATTGAAAAACTTTTTAATGTTGTTGCACAAGATAATTCTTTGCATGCACAGCGCAACAGAGCCATGACATATCTTTTATATGCAACGGGAATGCGTATTACTGAACTCATTAAACTTACTTTGTCTGATTTTCATTTTGATTCTGAATTTGTTGGTGTTCAAGGCAAAGGGGGTAAGCAGAGACATATACCTATTCCAGCTTCTATTTTATTGATTGTCAAAGATTATCTTGAGAGTGAAAAGCGATTAATAGAAGATAAAAAATCAAAAAAAAGAACATCTTATCTTTTTACTGCTCAGTATGGTAAAAAAATTACTCATATGTCGCGACAATCTTTTTGGGTTATTTTAAAAGAATTATGGAAAAAAACGGGAAGTAAAAATTCAATATCGCCTCACAAATTACGTCATTCTTTTGCAACACATATGCTTAAAAATGGAGCTGATTTACGGTCATTGCAACTACTGCTGGGCCATGAAAATCTTTCTACGGTACAGATTTATACGCATGTTGAAAAAAGTTATTTACGTAAAGTATACGATAAAAAACATTCACGATCATAAAAAACAATTAAATTGTATGTATACTGTTTTTTAAAGAATTAGGTCTCGCAGAAGAAAGACTTTAAGACAAAGCACTTTTTTACACCACAAAGTGCAGTTGCTACACAGGCACTTGATAAAAGAGTTTGTATTTGGGCATCATATATATCCTTTGTCAATGATCTTGTTTTGGCTTCTTCTTCATTTTTTTTATAGCAAAAATCTTTTATATATTTTTTTTCAAAAAATTTTTCTATCTCCTCAATGGAGAATTCGTGAAAATCATTAGCACTAAAATCAAGAATAATATTTATTATGTTTTTATCAAGTGGTACAGCAGGGCCAATATATTTTATAGTTTTATTTCTGAGAATTAAAGACATATAATTTATGATTTCTTCAGGGTTTAATTTTAATCTTTTTTTCTGTTTGTCTAAACATTTTTCATAATTATCATTCAGATCAGCTATATTTTTTTTTAGGTTTAAAATTTTTTGGTAGTTATTATAGATGTCAATTGCTGCAAAGCTACTTGAAATTAATGCTGTTCCTAAAAAAGGATAAAAAAAAGTATTATTATGGCGATTTAGACAACTTAAAAAAATACTCAAACAAGCTGGATTTAGATCTATTTTTTTTGTATTAAAAAAAATGAAATGATAAAGCGCTTCAATTTTTACTTCTGTTTTGACTATTTCGATTAGGGTTTTTAATAATAAGTTATTTTTTTCTATAGAGTTTTTTTTTATACTACCTAACACTTCTCTATTATTTGGTGTAAAAAGTACAGAAGTATTATGAGGCCTATAATTATAGCTATGGCAACTCCTTATATTTTTTGATAATTTGCTATCGTCTAATTGTTCTAGTTCTGTAATTTTTGCTAAATTTTTTTTAACATCGACAAGACTGTTTATTGTTCTGTTTATTATTTCTTTATATTTGCTTTTTGTGAGCCTTAGTTCTTTTTCTTCTTCTTCTTCTATTTCTTCACTATAACATGATTTTTTTATACATTTTTTTTCTAAAATTTCTATTTCAATTGCCAAATTGCTATAAACACTATATGATTCATTCGTTGAAAAATTTTTATAAAAACTATCAGGTTTATTTTTAGGTATTGCTTCTATAGCACTATTAGATAATAGGTAATCGCTAAAAATTTTAAATACAACAGTCGCACCAGCCGCTATTACGAAATTTTTTTTAAAATTGTCGCTTAAAAGGCTTTCCCTTTCAATAGCTGTTAAGATCGAATTTGAGAATAAAAGTGGAGTTAAAACAAACAAGCGAAAATAGTTTTTTTGCATGTAGTCCTAAGCATGTAGCTCTAAGTTTTATTTTTTATACTATGTAGAAAAAAGTTATTTACGTAAAGTATATGATAAAAAGCATTCACGATCATAAAAAAAAATTAAGATGTTAAACAAAATATATATTACTTTGCTTAACATCTTAATTTAACAAAACCTTGCTATAAAAACTTTTAGATTACTTCTTACATAAATCATTAAAGTACACTGCGCATAGGCCAATGGTACCTAAATCGATTATATGTCTCAAAATATGCGTTGATACAATAGCACCAGCAACACCATACTGGCTAATCGTTTTTATTGTAGAAGGATACCAAAAATATGAACTTGCTGTAGCTGCTAATCCTACAGTTATACAGGCTGCTTTTTTGGTCGTTACATTCGTATTGGCGGCAGAAGTAGCATTAAAAACAGAACTTCCAGCAATTAATAAAAGTGCAAAAATAAGTTGTTTCATGATAATAACTCCCTTGAAAAATTAAAATTAAATGACTACAAGTTAATTATATTCTATTTGGTTAACTTCGTCAAATTTCTCCCAAACCAAAGCTAAAAACTTCTGAAAAATGAGTACAATAAGAAAAACTATGCAAAATAGCGGGCCAGGGCAAATCGAGAATGGCCCTCATCATCAATAGCAAAACCAGAAGCAACAATTCTCGGTTTTCCATCTATAAAATGCAGCGCAACTGCATTCGCTCCGGCACCTTTACCAAAAAAACGAGTAAATGTTCTTCCGTTTCCATTAAAAGTTGTATCTACTTTACCATCAGGAGTATAGCGAGCTATGATAAATTTATTTATTGGTGCAGTTTTGGAAGTTAGCTTTGTTGCAGCGATACCTGCTATTATAATTCTATTATTATCATCAATGACTACAGCTTTCGCAGAATCGCAAGAGCTTCCAAAACAGTTTATTCGTATTCCTTTTCCCGTATAGCCAAAAGTAGGATCTAATGTTCCGTTATCGTTATACCGAGCTAAAACGATAAAGTATCCCCCATGCTTACGAGCAGTCGCACCAACAACAACTATTTTAAATTCACCGCCTATCTGTTGCAAGGCCACACCATAAGCAGCATCATTTCGATTTGGCACGAGAGTTATTTCTGAAAAATCAGCGACTATTTTTCCTGTGCGATTACCCGTTTCATTGAGATCACCAAATGTTGTATCAAGTACGCCAGTATTTGAATAACGAGCTAAAACAAAACGATTTTGTTCATCAATAACGGCAGTGCCAGCTACTACTATTTTGCCGTTTGTTGGATATACAGCTATAGCATTAATTTGTGAAAAATCTTGAGAAGTACTGGTAAAGTTAGTTGTCGTGGGTTGACCAAGGGTAGGATAACCAAATCCACCATCAAGTTCGCCATTATAGGTAAATTTTGCAAGAATAAAATTCATACCATCTACTATAGAAGATCCTGCATACAAAAATGTATTTGTTGGGCCTAGGGGGTGTGCAATAGCTTTAAACTCTCCTATGCCCATATTATGAGTTTGAGCAATAAAAGTGCCAGTAGGAGAAAAATTAAAAAAAGCATGTGTTTTTATTTGGGCAGGCAGGCCAAGCCTGTTGTTTCCAGCAGTTGTTATATTGTTTGTACCATTTTGTACGGCAATAGCATATGCGTTATTTGCGGAAGCAGTACGATAATTAATATAGCCCTGTGATAGAGGTGAGCCAAAATTTCCTATATTTAGGGTTCCATCACTACTTTTATAACTTGCAACTATTTGTGATAGAGGTGTTGTTTCGGTATTGCCAACAACAACAATATCATTAAAGGGGGCATTCCGTATAACCATACCGGTTATGACACTGTTATTATTATTCGTATTTTGGGCGCTAGAAAATGGAGCAATAGAAGATGAGTTGCTAGCAGATGGGTTAATAGAAGACGGGGTAGCAGAAGATGGGGTAGTAGAAAAAAGAGTAGTAATTAAACCTTTGTCTCCAAAATCAATATCCGGAGTTCCAGGAGAACCAAATCCTGCTTGATTTCCAATATACCGCACTAATAGTAATTCATATTCTCCATTAATGTTGATACTATAACCACTGCATACTATTTTATTGTCTTCATCTATTGCAACAGCATTAAGCACAGAGCCATATGACGAAGGGCTTGTGAGTACCCAGCCACTAGCATCTGGCCCAAAAGTTTTATCAAGAATGCCATCAGTGTTGTAACGTGCTACAAGGAAAACAGGGTTTGTTGTTTCTGTTTCTGAAAATTCGCCAACAACAACTATTTTATTATTTTTGTCTATTGCTATTGCATGAGCAGTTACCAGATTTCCACCAAAACTTTCAATTATTTTGCCTGTTTGTTGGGCTCCAAAATCTGTATCTGGTGTACCATCAAGATTATAGCGGACTAATGCTAGTTTTTGTTTGTTGTTCTGCTTAATCCAGCCAGCAGCTACTATTTTTTCACTGCCATTCACGAATTGCGTGGTTACCGCATTAGCGCTACTCTCTTGCGGAAAAAAAACATGATTTGTTGATTCCAAAATTGCATTTTGTGAGTAACGCATAAGAACAAAATAGGGAACAAGAACATCCGTTATTGTTGCTGCAGCTACTATATGACCATCAGATTGCAGAGCAATACTATTTATCTGAGCAGTTATTCCAGGCGGAAAATCGTGTATAGTATTTATTACATTGCCAAAATCTGATACGTTGAATCGAGCAAACTTTAATGATTTAGAAGGCAATGTGCTTCCTCCTGCAAATATATATTGATTTGTCTGATCCACAACAACAGAATTGAAAATACCACTAAATATTAATGGATTATTTCTTAAAGAAGCTTCAGTTGCTGTTGCTTTAATAGTAAAGGGCGGATCGGCCGATACAATTAATCTACCAGCCATAACTAATCGATCAACTCCTGATGAGACATATGAGGTCATTAATCTACCAGCCATAATTAATCGATTAATTCCTGGCGCAATAAATGAAGCAATGGTATTGAAAAAAACTCCTGGTGAATTGGTAAATCCTGTACTAGGGCTGCCATCTATTTTTTTATAGCTTGAAAATACCTCTGTCGGATAAGTTTTTTTATTTTTAATTTGCGTACCAGAAACCACTATGTCATTGTAGAGTGATCCGCGCAATACAAGACTAGTGATTATTGGCCCCCCCTCTGGGGCTAACGCAGATGATCTTACTATGCCATTATTGCCAAAGGTTGGATCCAAGTCGCCCGCTTGCTGGGCTTGCATATTCACTGTAGCACAGAATATATAGAGTAGTATTATTACCCCCCTGCCCTTACCCCACCCCATGGTGGGGGCCCCGTTGCCCCCCACTGGGGAATTGTATGGACAGGGCCCTGTCCAAAATCCTGGGTTCTCATCGTAAGATGGGGTATAAAATATATATTTTAATAATTGTTGGTTGCTTATCATGCTTTTTTATTCTTTTCAGGAGTTTCTGAGGTTTAAGCTACCAATATAACGAGCTAAGGTGATTTCATAGATTCCACTATCATTTATACTAAAGCCACCACATACTATTGAATTATCCCCATCTATTGAAACACTATTGATTGCAGATCCATGTCTTGATGGCATAGTGACTACCCAACCTAGTTCGTCTTGCCCAAAATCTTCATCCAAAAGACCATTACTATGATATCGTGCTACTATGAAAAAAGGCTGAGGTGTTTCTTGCGCCACAAATTTACCAACAACAACTATTTTATTATTTTGATCTATGGCTACTGCATGAGCTTCAGCAGAATTTCCACCAAAATCTGTAGTTATTTTGCCTGTTTGTTGGGCTCCAAAATTTGTATCTAGAGTCCCGTTAATATTATAACGAACTAATGCTAGTTTTTTTTTATTATTTTCTTTAATCCAGCCAGCTGCTACTATTTTTTCACCAGTACTTACTGTTTGCATGGTTATTGCATTGGCACTACCCTCTTGCGGAAAAGGATAAAGGGTAGGAAAACTTGGGTCCAAAGTTGCATCTTGTAAATAACGCGTAATAAAAAACAGAGGAATTGTATTTTGTGTTGCTTGTCCTGCAGCTACTATACGACTATTTGACTGTATTGCAATGCCATGTATGTAAGAAGGGCCAGCAAAGGTAGTTATGGTATCTATTATATTACCAAAATCAGACAAATTAAATCGCGTAAATCTTGAAGATTGAGAAGGTAGAGTATTTCCTGCTGCAAATATAGCCTGATTTGCTTGGTCTACAGTAACAGCATTAAAGGCCCCCTCCGGCAACGAAAAAGAAGAGTTGCCTATATCGATACCTGTTGCAGATGTTTTTTTTACTCGTGGGATATCGGATAAAAATGTTGCCTTTTGGCCTATCATTAATTGCATTGTTCCGTTTGAAATAAACGAAGTTAGAGCGTTGTGCAGACTAAACGGTGCGACAGTAAAGCCTTGATTGCCTGTTCCAAATTTACCAATATTGAGGCTGCCATCTATTTTTTTATAACTTGCAACTATTGATTGTTGCTGCTGAAATGCAGATTCTTGCAATTGTTGTTGATCTAGAAGCTGTTGATTTGGAAACTGTTGGGATTGCGATTTTTCTTGTTTTTGGTGTTGTTGGTTTGCAACTGGTACAGCAGTTATTATTATATCATTGTATGGTGATTCGCGGAGTATGAGTCCCGTAGTTGAAAAACCTATATCAGCAATTGGCTCTGATTTTACAATACCATTATCGCCAAAGACTGTATCCAAATCTCCTGGTTTGGGTGTTATTCTGCTGCCGAGATAACGCGCTAAGGTGATTTCATAGAGTCCACTCTGATTTATGCTATAGCCACCACACACTATCGTATTATTTTCATCTATTGCAACCGCATTAATCGTTGAGCCATATAGAGTTGGACTGGTGATTACCCAGCCCTTAGAATTTGGTCCAAAGCTTGTATCAAGAGAGCCATTTTTGTTATAGCATGCTACTATGAAAACAGGTTGAGATTCTGTTGTAGCTAAAAATTCACCAACAACAATTATTTTGTTATTTTTATCTATTGCTACTGCATGGGCGGCAGCAGCAGAATCTCCACCAAAATCTGTAGTAATTCTACCCTGGCTGCCAAAAGTATTGTCAGGACTACCGTCAAGATTGTAGCGAACTAGTGCTAAATTTTTTTTGTTATTTCTTTTCACCCAGCCTGCTGCTACTATTTTTTCATGTCCACTCACTAGTTGCATAACGACTGCTTTTGCTTCACTTTCTTCTGAAAAAGGCTCAATTCGTCCGAAAAAATTATCTAGCGCTGCTTCTTGTGAGTAGCGCGCTAGGGTAAATTGAGGAACGGGATTGGTGTTTACTTTCACTTGTCCTACAGCTACTAAATGACCATCTAATTGTAAAGCGATGCTGTTTATGTGAGAAGCTGAGGTTCCTGGGAAGTCAGTTACGATATCTGTTGAATCATTAAGATCAGAAAAACTATTAAATCGACTAAATTTAAAAGATTTTTTAGGTTGTAGTGCTGTTGTAAAGTCTCCCCCAGCAAATATATACTGATTTGCTTGGTCTACGACAACTGAATGGTATACGGTACCAGCCCCTTTTTGAGCAGAGTTTAAGTTAATTCCAGTTGCTGTTGTTTTATTTATATATCCTACAGATCCGAGAGCAGTCAATTTACCAGCTGCTACCAATCGATCAGCTCCATTTTCAGTAAATGCAGCAATTGTGTCATAGGTAGGTCCAAGAGTTTTTACATAACCTCGTGCTGGATTACCAGCTCCAAATGCACCAACATTAAGACTTCCATTAGCTTTATAGCTTGCAAGGATTGATGTAGGGTAAGGTTCATTGTTAACAATGTTAATACAAGAGACCACTATATCATTAAAAGGAGATTTCCGCAGTATGAGACTAGTAACTGAATAACCTTCACTGGCAACTAGAACGGATTTTACGATGCCATTAACGCCGAAAGCACTGTCTAAATCTCCCGGTTGTGGTGTTATTATGCTGCCGATATAACGAGCTAGGGTAATATCATAGCGCCCAGTTTCATTTATACTATAACCACCACAAACTATTCTATTTTTTTCGTCTATTGCAACGGCATTGAGCGATGCGCCATATTCTGTTGGGCTTGTGGTCACCCAGCCATTAGTTCCGAAGCTCGTATCAAGATAACCATTTTTGTTATAGCATGCTACTATAAAAATAGGTTGTAATGCTGCTGTAGCAAAAAATTCACCAACAACAATTATTTTGTTGTTTTTGTCTATTGCTACTGCATGGGCAGCAGCAGAATCTCCACCAAAATTTGCTGTAACTTTACCTCCAGTTCCAAAAGTGGTGTCTAGTGTACCATCAAGGTTATAGCGAACTAACGCTAATTTTTTTTTGTTATTTATTTTGACCCAGCCTGCTGCTACTATTTTTTCACTACCATCTACTATTTGCATAGTGATCGCTTTTGCTTCGCTTTCTTCTGGGAAAGGACGAGGTAAAGAAAAGCTACTATCAAGAGTTAAATCGTTGAAATAGCGTCCAACGGTAAATTGAAGGTCTGCAGAAGCGGGTGTCGATTGTCCTGCAAATACCAGGTCACCATTTGACTGTAAGGTAATACTATTTATTTGAGCTGGTAGAACGAAGCTTTGCGTAATAGAAGTATTGTTTTTAATATCAGAAAGGCTATTAACTCGTGTAAGTTTATAAGATTTAGCAGGTTGTGTTGCTATAGTGTTTCCCGCTGCAAAAAGATACTGATTTGTTTGGTCTGCGATAATTGAATTATATTCGCAAGCTGGCTCTACGGTATCAAAGTCTAAATGCTCTCCCGTTGCCGTTGTTTTTGCCATATATCCAAGATTGCCAAGAGTAATTTTACCAGCTACCGCTAACCGATTAACTCCATTTTCGATAAATGAAGTAATGGTTTTATATTGAATTCCTATAGTGCTAAGAATAAAGCCTCGGAGATTAGTAGGATTTCCAAATACGTCTCTGTTAAGATCTCCATTTGTGTTTTTATAACTTGCAAGTAACGATTGATTGTCAGGTTGGTTGTTAACAATTTTTATGCAAGAAGTTACTATGTCGTCATAAGAAGATCCTCGTACTATAAGACCAGTGACTGAATAGCCGGAAGCGGGAACTAGAACTGATTTTACGATGCCATTAACGCCGAAAGCACTGTCTAAATCTCCCGCTTGTGCTGCAACAATAGGTAAAGTAATTGTATAGAGTATACAGAGCAATATTACTATTTTTTTAATTTTTATTTTTTGTATCATGTTATTTTTTTACTTTACTTTACTTTATTCTCTAGTTTTTTGGTTTTTTAATTAAAAATAAGACCAAATTTTGCCCACATACTCCATTGAGAAAGAGAGCTAACTAATCCCTGTTTACTTCCAAATTCAATTTTCCCCCCAAGGCTCACATAAGAAGCGCATCGTTTATGATCTTTTATGTTATAGCTTATTGATCCAAAAAAGGAATGTGATAATGCTTTTTGTCCCTGAGCTAGATCAATATCGGTTTCTTTTAAAAAAATAGGATCTAGAGAAAGTTGAATACTTTTCTCTGGCAATAAAGTAACTACTTCCATTGCTTGAAATGTTTCATTTTTGTTCTCAAAGCTAACTAACGGTATACTAGAATCTCCATGAGCGGCAGGTACTGTCTGGGCAAAGGCAAACAAAGCATTATCGGCATTAGCATTGGCATTAGTATGACCCTTCAGATCGTCAATTGACGATTGCATAACAACGGGAGCGCCACTGTTTAGCGTAGCAGCTGATTGAGATGCTGCTATAGCAATAGCTTTTGAAGCAACGGAAGAATCGCTAAATTGAGTTCCCGCAACTGTTATACTATTATCAAAATACCCAAATAGTTGACCATCTCCATGAAGAGCCCAGCTGTTTTGTTCAGCATGCAGCTTTGAATTCTTTCCACAGCCATTAATAGTGTCTTTTGCTTTTATCCAAAAATTATAACCCAAATCAATATGTATATGTTTAGTAGAAATATTGAACCATGCAGTAGCATCAAGTTGAGCGGCAACGCTCACCATTACATCTTGAGTTGTCAGATTTGCAACGGGAGAAAATTCGTTGGCAAATTGATAATTAGCAAAAATAAGTTCATTGTCTTGTACAAATGAAAAGGTAATATCATTTTCTTTCAAGCAATCAAAGTCTAAATCAAAACTTTCGGCTGAACCAGAAATTCTATTTGGACCACCAGCGGGCACCAGAGGAACATGTTTTGCAGCGAGCATATAGCGACTAAGTGGTTTATTTTTTATATCAAAAGTGCGACGCTCTTTAGCCTTAACTATATGTGTTGCTAATGTATCAATATAGAATCCCGCCGTAATATCTCTTCTTTCATCATCCCATAAACCCAAGTGAGCAGAAACACCCATTCCAATTTCTGCATGACTATTATTGCCTATCTGGGGAGAAAAAATCAGATAATCTTTTTTTTTATGACTTGCCGGTAAAGCCCCTGCAAAACTAAGGCTAAAATGGTAATCTTTGTTGCGTACAATATCATATCCCACCTGAAAACGAATTTCTGCTAAGCCCGTTCTTCTTTTTTTTCCACATGACGATTCTATATGATGCGCCATAAGTGGTTGTCGGTGTATAGTATAGAGAGCTTCGGTATCAGCGCCAATAACTCCCTCTTGAGAAAAAACAGGCGGAGTATGACCGGTAAAAAAATTAAGAGCATGGGTAAAAAGATTATCGCTTTCAATGCTATCAGGACTAAAGCGACCACCGGCTATTATTCCGCCAGAATCATTATTTATTTTTTCTTGTACTTGTAAGTCCCATTGAGTATGTACAAGAGGGACACCTATTTTTGCAAATAGACCGTTTGCTATCATATTAAGATCAATATAGGCATTAATGTCTACAATGGTATTAGAAATAGAAGGTGCAAAAGTAAACTCACCATCAAATGTCTCTGATAAATAAAAATAATCGGCAAGCCATGCGCATGAATCACGATCAGGAACTTTGCTTCCCTGAATTTTTATTATATTTTTGCGTGATTTTGTATTATGAGATATATTATCTGATTTTTGTACATAGTTGCCAAAAAGCGAGCTGCTTATAGCATCAGAATTAAAGCTTTTCTGATAAGAGATGGCGCATGATAATAAGCTTTTTATATTATGGGGGTATAGCAGGTGATCGGGAAAACGTCCCAATACTAAATCATCATATATGGACCATTTTTCTTTTTCAGGAAAATAGAAAAAATTGTTTTCTCTTGCTATATCATCCGAAGCCCTCATAGCTCCATTAAGCCCTTGGGACCGTATGGTAAATGTTGATGCAGGTTGACAGGGGTTTGTGTTGGTAAAAAAAAGGTGAAAAAAAGAAGCGTAAACAATAAAAACATGAATAATAAAAACAGGGGCAAACAGACAAGCTACTGCGCTTGTTAAGTATATAAACAAAGTATGTATAGGGGATTGTTTTTTCATACTCTATTCTCTTTTTGTTTTTACTATGCTTTATTTAAATAGATAAACACAATAAAAAAAAAATAAAATTTTTTGGATATACTTTATTTTTAGTATAATTCTCTCTTTCTAATTTTGATGTGTACGGTATACTAAGAAGTATAAAAAATTTTACATGAAATTAATATAAAATTGAATCTAAGGCATGCGCTATGAAAAATAGTTTTATTGTTGAACAAAAATCTCTTTTTTCTATTCTATCTTCTATGCAACCAATCTGTACTAAAAAAACAGCTCTTGATATAACTGCTTATATCATGTTTCAAGTTGGCTATAAAGAGCTTATTTTAAAAAGTACTGACCTGGAAATAAGCTTGCAATCGAGTCAGATGCTTAAAGAGAGTGAAGTGATGGAACAACAAACTTTTCTTGTATTGGGAAAACGAATTTTTGAATTAGTAAAAGAATTGGATGAAGACATTGCCTTTACGGTAACCGACAATCAGCTTCATCTAACATCAGGAGCGGTAAAACTTTCTCTTAATATAAAAAGTCCCGAAGATTTTCCTCCATTTCCTGAGCGTATAGAAAATCTAATGCAGTTTGATGCTGCTTTTTTATTGCAATTATTGAGCAAAGTATCATTTCTTATTCCTCAAAACAATGCTAATCATGCATTAAATGGCCTTTTTTGGGAAATATCTGATACTGAATTTAAAATGACAGCGACAGATGGACATTGCCTATCTCAGGTAAGAACAACAAGCTATGTGCTTCAAGAAAATAAAAAATGGCTATTACCAAGAAGAGCTATTTTTGAATTGAAAAAAATAGTAGAAAGTTCTGGCGTTGCAAATGTTTTTTTAGGCCTATGTGGCAATCAATTGGTCTTTTCTGGAGATACATTTAATTTTTTTACTAAATTACTGCATAGTTCTTTTCCAGAATATAATGCTATTTTAGAGAGACAGACATTTATTCCGGCACAGGTAGATAAAAATCATTTTATTAAAACCTTACGAAGATCGTCATGTCTTCTTTCTGGTCAATTCATAGCTACAACTTTTAATTTTGCTCCTGAGCAATTGAGAGTATCTATGCAAAATAAAGAGGTTGGTAAATTAGAAGAACAGGTTCCTCTTTTGAGCTTTAATGGTCAACCTATCAATGTCTCTTTTTATGCTCCCTATTTACTTAATGGCCTACAAGTCTTTTCAGATGAGATAATTAGCTTTTCTCTTAAAAATGCAGCTAAACCGGTTATCTTTGAATTAAATGGAGAAAATTTTTCCATGATTTATTTAGTAATGCCTGTCGCAGAAGTACAAGCTTAGAAGGTTTATGCATATAATTTGCTCAGAAATACATCTTAAAAATTTTCGCTGTTTCGACTCTATAACAGTAACATTCGATAGTCCTATTATGCTTATAGAAGGTATAAATGGAGCTGGCAAAACATCTCTTCTTGAAGCACTTTATTATAGTTGCTATTTACGTTCTTTCAGAACGCATTTGCCTCGAGAGATAGTCTATTTTGAAAAAAAGAATTTTTTTGTTCGCATTATTGTTACCCATGATCAGGTTAATCATGAAATTCAAGTCGGTTTTTCTTCAGAGAAGCGTTCAGTTAAAATAGATAAAAAAGCCATAAGCTCATATAAAGAGCTTATGGATCTCTATAGAGTAGTAAGCCTCATAGAAGAAGATTTATCAATTATTCAAGAAGGTCCGCAAAAAAGGCGATCTTTTCTGGATCAGACTTTGCTGCTTTTTGATACTTCATTTGCAACAACGCTGCGTGAATTTAAAAAAATTTTAAATAATAGAACTCGTCTTATTCAACAACTAAAAAGCCCTGATGAACATTATCAACTCTGGACTGAGCAGCTATGGACAAAAACAGAAGAGATACAAAAAAAACGGATCGACCTTCTTGCTCTTTTAACAGACGAGGTTAATCTTCTTCTGGCTACTTATTTTAAAAGCGACTACGAAGTCTCTTGCGTATACCTACCAAAATATATAGCTCGGGGCATAACGCCGATCGCCTTTTTACAGGAAAATAGCGATTTTTTCTTTAAAGAGCGCAAATCGGGCCATTCTATGTTAGGCGCACATCTTGAAGATTTTGATATTATTTTTCAAAATAAAAAGACAAAAAGGCTGGCTTCCCGTGGACAACAGAAGCTTGTTCTGGTTCTTTTAAAGGTTGCCAAGGCTCGCTTTATCAATAAAAACAAAGGCCCTATTCTTTTTCTTTTAGATGATTTTATATCTGATTTTGATATTGAAACTATCAAAACACTTTTGGCGATCCTTTATAGCCTTGACGGCCAACTCATTTTTACGAGTCCAACGAGGCAGTCTCTTTTGAGTACTCTTTTGCCTCGAGGCAGTTTTGCAATCACGCAGCTTGACATATAGAAAGAAAGAGTTGATTCAATAATCTTTTTTTTAAAAATAAATTTGACAAGCGAAGAAATATGAATTATTCTATTAATAAGAATGATATGAATAGCGCGGCGGAAGCTATAAAAAGCTAAAGCAATGCAAAACAGCAAAGATGGCAAAAGCATCATTCTAAAATTAACTTAGGCTTCATTACTACTCTCCTTTTTTCCACGGCATTTGTTTTCGAACAAGTGCCGTGGTTTTTTTAGACTAAAAGTAGAGTATCTTTTAGTGCCAACTCTCTTCTTGCTATTTTTCTCTCTCTTACATACCCTAACAATAGCTCTTATTTTTTTATATTTATTTTTAATATAGGGGATATTTAATGGAGTATTTTAATCAGTTCAAAAATAGAACTTATTTTCATGTGTTTTTATTGTTATTTTGTACCATCAACATATCGGCAATTGAATTTGTATATCCCGTTGCCCAACTATCGGATGGTACAAGTATGGTTATGCACCAGCATCAAAAATGTGGCATTATGTTGGCCGGGTATAACTTACAAGATTCTATACTCTATAGATCTTTTTTAAGTTCTCAATTTTGTCCAACAAAAGTTTGTCTGTTGCCAGACAAAACAGGTTTCAGTTTTTTCGATAATGGCATGGTGCGTGTACAAAATTTTTTAAAAAGATATCCAAAGACAATAGAAATATTGTATCCACTTTCTCATTTACAAGACATAGAATGGGAGTCGCCGGATATTTTTTATTTAAGCGCTTGCTATAAAAAACGAAATGCTCTTTTTAGGGTCGACACGCATGCCAATATTGATTTTGTTATTTTTTCTTTGGAATCAGATTTTTCATGCCCACAAAAACGGGGGTCAGAGCTATTTTTCATAGACCAGTCGAATGTCAAGTCGAAAACAAAATATCATTTCTCTGGTGTCAATTTTGATGGCAGTTTTGGCGCCGGCAATAAAAAATTAAAAAATAAAAAAGAAGACAATGACTTAAAAAAAAATTCTTTTCAAGTCGAATATCAAGATGGTTGCTTTAGTGAAAGCAATAATCTTATTCAATATTACGATCTCGATCGTGTAAAAATACTTATTGATTTCCAAGACCAACCTATTATTTTTTTGGCTATGGATAGCGATGCCGAAGGAGCGGCGATAGGTTATGCGGCTAAAACAGAAAAAACTGGAGAAGTTTTTCTGTTTTTTTATTATTTTTTATATAAAGATAAAGATGGTGATTGGCAAAAAAAATTACTTTTTTCTTTTTCGCTACCAACAAATCTTTTTTTAGATAATTATAAAATGAAGAAAAATAGTAAAATACAAAACGACGGGGTACAAGAAAACAACGACAGACTCATAGAATCTATTTTTCCCTTGCTTCCTAAAAAAATAGGGAATACTATTTACTACTCGAGTCTTGTTGGTCAGAATGTTAATCTATTTTCTTTTTTGTCAGAGACAGGTGTTAGCAGGCAATTAACCTTTGCGCGACGCCCAGATGAGCATTATTTTTGTCCTATGGTGATAGAAGGCAATCTCTATTCCGGGCAAACAATTATAGATAAAGATCAAAAAGTTTGTCTTTATCGGGTTACAAGGTAGTGGACCACCAGTATTTTTCATAATAATCTAATTAATAGCGCTGGACTTTATCTTTTATATGTGTAATTTAAAAGATAAAGTCCAGCTTTTTATAGGGTTTTTATATTTTGAATTTTTATTTAAAATTAATATAGGATATTTATGCAAGCCATTTATTTGCTATATATATTTAGTTTATTTTTTTCTGTTCCGCTATTGAGCGCTGATTTGCATATGCAAATAGGCTTTGATCAAGCGAAAGAACGCCAAAATGATTTTCGATTTTTTTTTCCTAACATGTCGATGCAGGAGTGTAAACAAATACAGCAAGATCAATGCTTATTTGAAGAAAACAAAAAAAAATTATTAGAAGCGCAATTGCTTAATGCTACGCCTGAACAATTAAAAAAAATATTACTTCAAGACTTTAACGATACTTTATTTGATCTTATAAACAAAAATGCTTTTAATGTTTCTGAAGATGAACGATTTGCACAAAAACAATATGATGCAATACAAGCAATTAAAAAAAAATTTTTATTAAATCTTAAGTCGCCTTTTGTTCATGCTCAATCGCCACACAGAAGTGAAATGCCTTTAGGCATGCTAGATCAAATTGAAAAAATAATGAGAAGTCTTGACATAGAACCTAATAATATTCATATTAATTATGGTCCGTCTGATCCTCGAAAATCAGTAGCCACAATAGGCGTTGATGGTGATTGTAGTTTTGATCAGGCCATTGTAGTACAATTTAATGTTAAATTAATTTCATTAGATATTAATTCTAATTTTGCCGAAGAATTTCAAGATACTGAGTATTTTAAGTCAGTTATATTTCATGAATTAGCTCATCTTTTAGATTTTCATTGTTTTAATGCGGAAATAATTAAATATTTAAAAATAAACTTTCAAGATGAATTAATTTTAAAGAGAAATCAGGAGCTTGTAGCAGATATTTTTGCTGCAACAATAAGTCAAAGCTATGCGGATATGTTGCATCGAGTTTATTTAAAAGCAGAGAGTAATCGCAGACGGCATTTCTCTGGAAAACATTCAAGTTATCCGACATTAGTATATGTAATAAAAAAAATTTTAAATGTATATGGCATGCCGCTAGCATCTTCATCGGCGTCTACGGGCGATACAGGCCTTAAAGAAGCTGAAAAAAAGATTTTCGATGAACAAGAAAAAAGCGAAAAAGCTCCAGTTCAAAAATCAGCTCTAGTAGAATCAGCCCCAGCGGCATTTCAAGTCCTAGATCAAGGCCATAACAAGCCACAACCAGAACAAGAACAAAAACGCGTGCTCGCTAAGCTTTCGTCGAGCTTTTTGTCTTGGGGGGCTTTGGGAATTAGCATGCTATTGATGGTTTATATCGTAGGTAAGACTATGCATCAGCATGTTCAAAAAAGTAGGGCCTAGGTAATAATAATTTTCTATGTTATTGTGTTATTTAGTAATGAACAGTAGATAAAATTGTTGCAAATTATAGCTCAGTCTTGTATGCTGTTAAGTATCCAATTCTTATTAATTCCGTCTTAAAAAGTATCAAAGAAGCAGAGAAAAGTTTTTACATAATATTCATTATCAGAAGCCTGTGGCAATAAAGGTGGCTATATGCGGCGTTTTTTGCATATAATAAAGAATAGATACTTTTGTTTTTTTGATCATACTTAAGTGCATATTCTTATTTTTATACACAGAAATATGGCCCAAATAGGTTTTGAAATTATTTATAAACCCTGTATACTATATCCTATGTGTCAACAATTGTTTTTTAAAATCGCGAAAGAATGCATCATGCAAAACATAGGTTTTTTACTAAAATTATCACTAATTATTTCTTTTACTAGTTTAGCCATACAATCAAGCGCCGCCGATTTAGCCATACAATCAAGCGCCGCCGAACAAGAAATAAAAGAAGAAAGCGAAGATTTTGCATATGATAATTTCTTCAAAAATTTTACTGATAAAGAAGCCGCCCGCAAAAAAATTCTTTGGCATGAAGAACAATTAGAAAAAATATCTGGTATGCTACAAAAGGAAGATAGCACTATACAATCACTTATATTTGGCAAACCTAATAAAGAAGCTAGGGAAAACATGCTAAAAATAAAAAGAAATCGATTGCTTCGTAAAACCTTGGTCGCCAAGCAGAGCCCAGAATTTCAACATATGTGGCAACAGTGTCACTTTAAGCAATGGTTTTTCTTCGAAAAGCCTCGAATGTATTATTTTTTATCAGTACTATACGCTTTTGAACAAGACACTACAGGCGCGGCCAAAGAATTCACTGGTGCTGAAAATAGATCCTTAGAAGAGCATACAAAAGTAGCAGAATGGTTTGTCAGCGACATAACTAACAATGTAAATCCTGAGGTGTATGAAGGGTTGTACGAGAATCCTATCAGCAATCCTCTAACACCCTCTGTTGGTCGCTTTGTTGTTCGCGAAAGAACAAGGGAAGGATACAACAATCTTTTTAGACACGCTGCTCACAAGGCCTTTCGCCAGCAGGAAATCAATAGAGTTGCTGCGCAGTTGTATTATAAAACAAAACTAAGCTGGCACTTCCCTCATGGCACTCCGCCCCTTGTGTCAAAAGCTCCAAAATTGCCAAAAGAAAGTGATGACAATATGAATATTCAACAGCAGCAAGACAGCCAATCATTAAATATGGAATAGAACGAAAGTCCCAACAACATAGCCCTTTAAACCACATCTTTCTGCCTATAGATAACCAAAAAATGCGGAAGAACGATTATCTCTGGCATTTCTCTTTGGCCATCTACTTTATTTTGTCTTTTTGATTATACTAGAAGTATGTTTTATTTCTTTATATATATAAAAAAGGTGTTTTTATGATCTTTTTAGACCCCACAAACGATGTAGCGTTTAAAAAGTTATTTGGCAACATGGCCTATCCAGATATTATTATCAGCTTTCTAAACAGCATACTCGAACGCAAAGAAGGCAAAAAGATAATCGAAGCACTTATTAACGATCATAATAATTTGCCTGAAAATGATAGGCAAAAAACAAGCATTGTCCATGTGCGATGCACTGATCAAGCAGGTAATCAATATATTATTGAAATGCAGGTTGCTCCACAAAGTTATTTTGCAACACGAGCACTCTACTATAGCGCGGTAGCTTTTAGTAGGCAATTAGGAAAAAGTGAACGTTTCGACATAGCAGTACCGGTGATTTTTGTTGGAATTCTTGGTTTCAATCTTTTTAAAAATGACAATAATTACTTATCTCACAATCTTATTCTTGATACTAAAACGGGTGAGCAAAAATGCAAGGGCTTTGAATTTCACTTTGTGGAATTAAAAAAATTTACAAAAAAGCTCGAAGAACTAGAAACGCTTGCCGAAAAATGGATCTATTTTTTAAGCGATGCCCACGAACAAAACAAAGTACCCAACAATTTGACTGAATTGGAAGAAGCTTTTTTTGTTTTAAACAAAAATAGTTGGACTTTTAAAGAGCTTGATGAATACGAACGAATTTTAAATAGTATACGATTACAAAATGACACAATGGATACTGCAGAAAAAAAAAGCAGAGAAGAAGGAAGAGAAAAAGGCAAAGAAGAAGAAAAAATTAACATAGCAAAAAAAATGCTTAAAAAATTTGACGTTGAAACAGTTGCCGAAAATACTGGTCTTGATATTGAGGTAGTTAAAACACTTAAATCAGAATTATAATCTTATGATCAACTATTTTTTTGCATGCCAAATACCACAAAGGGCTATAGCCAATGCGTCAGTCACATCATTTTTTAATACTTCTTTTCGAATAGTAGGAAAATACAAAGAAAGCGCCCGCGCAACCTGCTCTTTGCTTGCCATCCCATAGCCAGTCACTGATTGCTTAACTTGAGATGGGGTGAAGTCGCAAAGCACAAGAGATTTTTGATTGCCAAGAAGATAAAGAATACCTCTCAGGTAGCCAAGCTTTAAAAAGCTTTGTGTGTTTTTACCCAAAAATGGAGTCTCCAGAGCTATAGAGGCTACCGGAAATTTTGCTGTTTTTTCTAAAAAAAAATCATAAAAAAGACCGATTCTTGTAGGAATCGGTCTTGAAGATGGCAAAGCTAGAAATCCATAGTCGAGGATAGAAATAGAACCCCGCGCAGTACTCTTTAAAAGGGCAAAACCGGTTGTCTTAAGGCCTGGATCTATTCCCAAAACTACCATAGAGTTTTTATGCTTTTTGAATGTTAAATGCAGCTTGAAACGAAGATGGATGAGTTGCGCTTAATGCACTTACTCCTGTATATACAAGACCTCCAACTATACATACAGCTATGAAAGACATTATAAAATCACTACCAAATACCTTATGATACACCTTCATAAAATCCTTTTCTTTTGTGATTAAAAGCGATACATATAATCCATACTATTTATAGTATACAGGCTAAATTAGAATTCAGCTATTGTTATTATACTAAATCCTTTAAATAAAGCTTTTTTTAGTCATATTCAGGCGCGTCCTGAAATTTAGTCAATTCACTCGCAAAATGGAGATTAACAACCCCGGTTGGCCCATTACGCTGCTTGCCAATTATCAATTCAGTCAAAGAAGGATTTTCTGTGTCGGCATTATAAACTACATCCCGATAAACAAACATAATAAGGTCAGCATCTTGTTCAATGGCGCCAGATTCTCGCAAATCTGAAAGCATTGGTCTTTTATCCATACGGCTATCGACCGCCCGTGAGAGCTGAGAAAGAGCGACAATGGGGAGATCAAGCTCCTTGGCTAAAGCTTTTAAGGAACGAGAGATTTCAGAAACTTCTTGATGCCTATTTTCATGTCGCTTGGGAGAATGCAAGAGTTGCAAGTAGTCAATAATTATAAGCTGCAGATTGTGATCTGCTTTAAGCCTGCGGGCCTTAGTCCTCAGCTCCATGATATCAAGCATAGCGGTATCATCAATAAAAATTTTCATTTCAGCAAGTCGTCCGGCAACTGAAGTTAACTCAAGCCAATCGTGTGACGAGATGGTCCCATTTCTGATTTTTTGCAGTGAAATGCCTGATTCAGATGATAAAAGACGAAGCGTAAGTTGTTCTGCTGACATTTCTAGAGAAAAAATACCCACAGAATAATTATTGGATGCCGCCTGCGTTGCCAAGCAAAGAGCAAGAGAAGATTTGCCCATTGAAGGTCGAGCAGCCAAAACAATAAGATCGCTTTTTTGAAATCCTGATGTCATAGCATCAAGCTTTTTATACCCCGTTGGAATTCCGGTAACCCCCTTGCTATGACTTTTAATATCAGAAAGATGCTGGAAAGTTTTTTTTAACCAAATATCTAATTGTACAAAATTTTGAGCAGTTCGCTTATGGGAAATGTCAAAAATAATTTTTTCTGCTTCATCTAAAACAGCACTAATTTCTTTATCATTCTGATTATAGCAATTACTCACAATACTTGTTGCAGAACTAATAAGATCACGCAGAATAGATTTTTCTTTAATAATTTCTGCATGCTGCTTAATAAGACCAATCGCAGGAATATCTTCTTGCAAAGAAAGTAGGTAAACAATGCCTCCAATAGTATCAAGACTTCCTTGCACAACTAAAGCATCCTGTAGCGCTACAAGATCGATTCTTTTGCCTTTATGAACAAGGTCTGACATTGTCTGATACAATGTTTTGTGGGCAAGGTTATAAAAATCGTTCGGATGAAGCATATCTGCCACAGAGTAAATAAGTTCGTCATTAAGCAATAACGCTCCGAGAACTGCTCGTTCGGCCTCTATGCTTGCAGGAAGATTTTTATTAAATGCGTCATAAGCAGAACTGCTGTTTTTTTGCATAAGCGGACATATCGTTCGAGAGTATTATTCTGGTAAAATAGTAAGATTAAATGTTGGCTGTAACTGCGAAGTCAATTTAATGGTGACCTCGTGTGTTCCTTTGGTTTTTATAGATTTATTTACTATAACCTGACTTTTTGAAATTGATATACCTTTATCGGCAAGAAGTGCTACAATCTCATTCTGGCCTACTGAAGCATAGAGTTTTCCATCATCATGCATTTTTTTCTTAAGAGAAAATTTCAGATTTTTAATTGCTTCAGAAAGCTTAGAGGTTTCTACTGCAACAACTTCTTTTTGGTTTTTAAAGCTTTCTGATTTTTTTTGATAAAAAGCAAGATTCTGTTCGGTTATTTCAACTACTAAATCACGAGGCATTAAATAATTACGAGCAAAACCATCATTTACCGTGATAATTTCTCCCATTTTTCCTATTTTTTCTACGTTTTTTTTTAAAAAAACTTTCATACACAAATCCTTTGCTAGATATCAGGCACTCGATATCAAATTTTAATTATTCAAAAAAAGCTAACTGACAGATTAAAAGTATACTCTAATTATAGTCTCTCAGCTACTTTTTCCCAACCTGTTTTCCAATCTAATACTTCTAGCTCTGAATTTTTATGAAGTTTGACTCGGCACGTTATTTTTTGTACTGGTTTTTGTTTTTCCAAAAGTAGTGCTGACAAAAAAAATTCTTCTTTTTCGCCATTTTTTTCTTTGCCTACTCTTTTTTCGTCAGCATTATTTTTATCGGCTTTTGTCTCGCCATCTTGTTCTTTGCCAACTTTTTTTTGGTCAGCATTATTAATTCTTATTTCTATACGACCTGCATAATCATGCACGTCAGCACTTTCTGGGGGCCAAGAATTAAGCTCTAAACATATACTATTTTCAGGGGTGTTTTTAGGGATATCGGCAAGCAAAGTAGCATAGTTTTGTTTTATGTGTGCAATACCGTATGCCATCAGGGCATCAGTTAAATAGAATTGTTTTTGTAGTATTACCTGATTGCTGACAAAAAAACAAAAGAGTCTCGTATTTTGTACAATAATGCCCAGTAGGGTAATGATAAAAACAGAGGTGCACAAGAGGGTTAAGCAAAGCGATCCCTTGCGATTACTTATATGATTGCTTTTTTTGCCAATTACACCACACTCTTTTTTAATCACCACTTACCCTCACTACACTCTTATTACCGCATTCGCATTACTACATTCTCATTTTTATCTTACCGCTCTCTCGTATTTTTCTCTATATTAATTCTTATATTTTAATTTTTTTATTCAAAGTTATTAATTTGAAGCCAACGAAGATGCTTTGTTTTTTTGCGTAATAATAACATACACAATACCCAATACAACTACACCAATCCCTAATGCCGTTCCCCAGGACAGTGAAGGTAGTGAAAAAGTGGATGGCGTTTGCGGCTGAGCTGCCTTTAAATTTTGTTTTTGTTCTTGTTCTTCCGTAACTATAATCTCTTGAACTCTTACAAAAATTTGACGGGCATCTTCATCTACAGACAACCGTTCTTCCACGGTCGCATAATCAATATGCAAAACATTTAATTTTTTTATGCTTTCTGCCGCTAGCTTGACATCGCTATCTTCTTTAGTTTCTATAGCTTTTTTTATGGCGCTTTCGAAATTCTTTATGGCATCGCTCTGCGGTCCGCAGAAATTTTTTCGATCCTCCTGCTGTTCTTTGGTTGAACCTTGTACTTGCTGTGATGGCTGCCGTCCAAGGCTTAGGTCTAGGGCTTTAGCCCTTAAAAAAATTTGACGTTGCTCATTGGACAAGCTGCAACTTTCATCTAACTCATTAATAGACCATCTTAAACGCTCTAATTCTTTTATAGTTGTTGTTACCACATTAATATCACTATCTTCATTTGTTACTATAGCCCTATCTATTGCTTCAACGAAAGCCGCTTGCTCGTTAGTCCAAAAGAATCGCGCCCGTTTTTTTTTAGAAATTCTAGCCTTAGCCGCTTTAAAAATCTCCCATTCAGCTTTAGGTAGCTTCAATTTAGGGAGCTTCAAGCCTGCTTCCGAATAATTAACCTTTAAACTATTCAATTTTTCTATGGTTTCTACAACTGTTTCAATATCGCTATCTTGATTAGTGCTTGCAGCTATGCTTATTGCTTTGTGTAAATCATCCAGGACCTTAAAACCTGGGTCGGCAAACTCCGGAAATTGTTCTTGGCTTAAGTCTTGTCCTTGAGATTGTTCCGCCGCAAATAAATTTAAAACAAAAGAAAAACTTAAAAACATAACTAAATACAGCATTAAACCTTGTTTCATAAAAATATTCCTATGCGTAAACAAACCCTCTATTTAAGAATATATGAATTTAAAATAATTTCTACTTATATAGCACATACTGCGACCAGGTACGCTATTTGTCATTTTTAGCCGCTGGTTTAAATCGCCGCTGGTGCTTTATTTTTTTGCGTAATAATAACATACACAATACCCAATACAACTACACCAATCCCTAATGCTGCTTTCCAAGGCAATGAAGATAGTGAAAAAATGGATGGCGTTTGCGGCTGCGGTTGCTGCTCATGGTTTGGAGCTGGATTGGCGTTTGGAGCTGCTTCCGGTTGTCCAGAATTTAGAGTTAAGGCTTTGCCTCTTTGCGCCTCTTGTGAAGGTCTTGCGTCACTTACTTGTTCTTTTTCAATCTCAATTTGTTCTTCCTCAATTTGTTCTTCAAGTTTTTCGTATTCTCGTTCTAGCTCTTGTATTATATCTGCCAACCTGACTACTTCTGAGTTGGCAGATACACACGTGTTTTGTTGAAGAAACAATTCTGACCATATTTTCTGTTGGTCTTCAAGGGTATAGGAAGATGGAAACGTAGTTATTTTTTCTCGAAGTTTTTGGCAGTCAGCGTTTGCTAGCCTATGTTTTTCTTTTTGCCAGCCTAATGCTCTGTTCATATCTCCTAAGTCTTGTTTCACTCTTTCCAATTCCAATTCCAAATCTAACAATGAAAAATTTAATGACGCTTGCTTTGGTTTCTGCTCATGGTTTGGGGCTAGAAGTCGTGTCTGTAATTGAGCTGGGTCTGGAGCGGCGCTTGGAGCTCGAGAAAAACCTTGAGCTTCATACCTTTGTACGTTGCCTTTTTCGTCCTTTTTTGTCAATGAAAACCCACGAAGGACTAAGCCTTTCTCGCCATTTCTATATGATAAGTTTCCACGACCATCCATAATTAAATTGTAACCATCCTCGTCTGTAAAATTTATCGATAATAATTCTTCTCCATTCTTCTTCTTAGCCATGAGCGCCTTTACTCTATCGTATTCTTTTTGCGTTAATGCTTCAGTCGTCAACAATATTGGGTTTAATATTGCTATTGCGCGCTTTGCTATTGCCGTAGCAGCGTTTTCTTTTGCTTCTGCTTCATCATCAGCTACTAATGAAGTTGAAGTCAAAGCTACTTGCTGCTGCCCACGGCTTAAAAGGGCTTGGGCTGGAGCAGTCGCTGAAGTTGGTTTTGGGGCTTGGACGGCAAGAGCGCTTGGTGTCTTTACGCTTTGGGCTGAGGACGCTAGTTCAGCTCGTGGGCAGCCTGTTTTTGATTGTTCTAGTAATTCTTTTGCTTTTTGAGAAGCTTTCTCTTCAAGTGCAGCTAGTTGCTCAAGCTGATTTTCTAAATTTTTAAATTTTTCTGTAGTTGTTTGTAAATCTGTTTTAGCTGTATTATATCTTTCAAATACTCCAGCACTTGCTGCTTTTTGTTGTATGATATATCGCGATTCTGACACGTAGTAGCCACGCACGGCTTTATATTCACTTTCATAGTTTTGATAACCTATTTCTGCTTGGCGAAACGCTTGCTTATCTTTTTTTAACTGGTCTTGTGTTCCCCGCAACTCTTTTTCCAGCCTTACTCTTTCAGTATTAAAATCGGATTTTGCAGCATGCAAGCCTAAAACAAAAGAAAAACTCAAAAATATAATTAAACCTAGTCTCATCAAATATTCCTAAAATATTTTTATTAATTTAATCCATTAAAATTTCATGATTAAGTGTGCGATTACGCAAGCAAACCTTATGTTGACACTGGTGCTTTGTTTTTTTGCGTAATAATATACGCAATCAGTATAAATGTACCAATCGCTAACGCTTTGCCCCAGGGTAATGAAAATAATGAAGAAATAGGTGATGCCAGCTGTTGTTGTTGCGGTCTGTTCTTTAGAGCAGGAAGTCTTTGCGGCTCAGCGCTTTGGGCTAATAGCGTTGGCGCTAAGATAATTGCGCTTGCTTTGCCTGTAGTAAGTTGCTTAATTGCATCTTCTAGTTTTTGTTTCTTGCTTCGAGTTGTTTTTAAAGCTTGTTGAGTTGTATTATAGCGCTCAAAAATTTCAATATTTTCTGGCTTTTCGTTGAAACGCAGTAGGTCTTTTGACTTACTGAGAGAATGATTATTGAAGTAGATAGCATTATATTTTTTATGATACTCCTGCAAATCTATGTTTGCTTTGGCAAACGCTTCTTCTTCTTTTTCTTCCTGTTCTTGTGTTTCCCGCAACTGCGTTTTTAGGCTTTCTATTTCCCCCGAATGTAAGCCTAAAACAAAAGAAAAACTCAAAAATATAATTAAACCTAGTCTCATCAAATATTCCTAAAATATTTTTATTAATTTAATCCATTAAAATTTCATGATTAAGTGTGCGATTACGTAAGCAAACCTTCTGTTTAAGTATATATGAATCTAAAACAACTTCTACTTCTATACCACATATTACGGCTTCTATGCTATTTATCATTTTTTTATTTACTTGAACAGGCCTAAAAGCACATGTCGTGAGTTGGCATGAAATCAAAGATCGATGCGCTTTTTTCCACCGCTCTGTTTTCAAATCGAAATACCCCTCTGTCCTTATAAGCTTGCCTTCTTTATAGGACCATCCAATATCAATATTTTTATCGATATATGCTTGCGTATCTACTTTTGTGATAGTTTTTGACCAAATTAACTCAGTAGCATCTCTTTTTTTCCATTTTTTGATAGACGATGGCGCAGAAAGAAGATCTCTTTGTAAAAAAGTTATACCCGCCTGCAATGCCGCGATATGATTCATTGTTCTGCTTTTTTCAACAGCAGGCTTATAAACTGAAATAACCCAAACAGTAGTTAGCTTAAGAATAATAATTAAAAGACTGATAAAAATAAGAAGTTCTATTAACGTACCGCCACTTTTCTTTTTTTTACCAGATTTATTATTTTTACCTATTTTATTAAACATTAGATACATGCTCCTGCGTGCAAGATAATCGATTTTTTCTCTTGATAGGGGGTCAGCCAAGAAACGGTTACTTGTAGCAGTATAGTATGTAATTGATTGCTGGGTATTTCGATAGCCTGTAAAGAATAAAGAAGGTCGTATACGTTTGTTTTTTTGTCTATATCATCTTCTATGTTTGGTTCTTTTTTAGCTACCAACAACCAGTTCTCAATATAATTTTGTGCAATAGAGAGCGCTTTTAGTTGTCGCAAGGCATCGCATTGCATCATAACGATACGTAATTGAAATTGTATTAAAACAAACGAAATAACGCTAAGAAAAACGAGTGCGATAAGCGATTCTATAAGAAGGAATCCCGCTGAACTGGAAGATCTTTTTTTATGCACATGATCCTTTTTTTTATTTGCAATTATTCTCTTGTTTCCTGAGTGCGCCTTTAGTATAGAGCAAAAATAAGATAAAAAACTACAGACCTTTGGTCTTTATCAAAAACTGGAGTAGACTAATAAAGTAGTTATATATAATTTTATTTTTTAAATTATTTTTTAAGGATGCCATGTTACAAATTAAAAAGAAAAATTTTTTTTATTGTGTTTTTTTTGTTTTATCTCTTTTATTTTTATCCCCGGCAATTTTTTCTATACCACAACCGTCTATGGACAATATAAATTTTGCTGAACTTTTAAGTCAGGACCCAGAGTTTATCAATAGCTCACCTGAAAAACAGGCTCAAATGCTAGAGGCTGCTCAAAAAGTAGCCGACGATTTTAATAAAATCACTCCAGAGCAATGGCAAGAAATAGAACAGATGGCAAAAGTAATGGAAGAAAAAATAGAAGAAATGGGCGGCGAGGAAGAACTAAAAAAATTAATGCAAAATGAAGAAGAATTTACTAACTTTATCAACGGCTTTGCCTCTGATTGGGAAAAGAAAAAAGCAGCTCCGGTAAAAGAAGAAAAAAAACCAGAGCCTAAAAAGTTTATACCGGCCACTAAAATACCACTATCGGCAGAAGAACTGCTTCTTGAAAATCTGCAGGGTATCATTAATAGTATCAATTCGTTTTTGGCAAAAGCAGCTGCAATGCCAGAACTTCCTGGTAAAGTAGAAATATGGGCTAGAAATAATATTATTACTGAATGGGGTCCAGCGATTACGTGGAGTGGCATGCAAAAACAAATTCAAGTATTGCTTTATAAGCTTAATGCGCTTGTTGCTATTGATAAAAAAACTCAAAAAAGACGTTATTTTAATTATGTTTTTGAAAACGAAGCCTTAAAAAACCATTTAAGTTTATTGAAAAAAAATCTTACTGAGAGTGAGCCATTTATTGATGTATCAACATTTGGTTTAACTAAACTAGAAGATCAAACAAAAAAATCGATTCAAAAAGTGATCGATCATTTAGGCCAAGCAATACTCAAATTAAAATTGAATGAGACTATTAATAGCACTATTGAAAAATACGAACCGCTCGCTCAAGAAATTCGTAGTGTAGAAGAAAAGTTATTAAAAGAAGCTGAACTTGCATCAAAAAAAGGCGCTACTGCAGGAAGAGTTATTCAGACACAACCAGGAGCGCGCACTACAGGGGCGGGTGCTTATGCAGGCGGAAATACTGGCTATGCTGGTTCTTCTTACCCGGCAGGACAATCAGGCCGCTCTCGCTCCAGCCAAGATTATTCGAGTGGTAGTCGCCCTGAAGATAGCAAGAGTTATGATCGATCTGATTATGGGCCTGATGCCAGCAATAGAGCAAAGGGAGCAGAAAAGCCATCAGATAAAACAAATACAGAACAAGCGGCTAAAAAGAAAGCAGAAGAAACTAAAAAATTGACAGAATTTAAACCGAGCGAAGAATCAAAACAGATTAATATTCTGCAACAAGAAATAAATTCTATTCTCGATAGCGCTGATATGTCTTCTGCGCGTTCTTCTTTGATTATGAGAATTAAAGAGGCTGAATTAACCACATTTGATTATAAAACAAAAAAGGTACTTAAAGATGTGGCTGGTTCATTAAAAACGGCTACTAAGGCAGTGCGTGAGCTTTATGACAGCAATACTCAGGACCCTAAAATATTAGGCAAAAAAGTAGAGACAATGGTTAAAAAACTTGAGCCTTTATTTAAAGAATTAGAAAAGCATTATAAATTGCCTGAGTCTGAGAAAAAAATAACAGAAGCAAGAGCAAAATTAAGCAAAGCTCAGCAAGAACTGGATCAAGCGAAAACAAGAAGTCGTTCTGATGCCGGTGAAAAACAGGTTAGCGAAAAACAAAAGGCTTTTGATGCTGAAAAAGAAAAGGTCAAGCAGCTTATTGAACAAGAACTAAAGGTTCCCGCAGAAGTATCCCCATTGCTTGATAAATATAGCGATCTTTTAAAGGCTATAAAGCGTTTTAGCCAAAAAACTCTATTGCCGCCGACACCGCCTGCTCCCGCGCCAGCTTCGACACCTAAGGCTGCGACAGCGTAATAATATTTTTTTAAGATAGCTTTTTTGAAAGTAGTCTTATGACAAAAAAGGGAAAGATTTTAGAGTCTTTCCCTTTTTTGTCTTTTTAAGCTTCTTTATTTGTCTATTGAGCACACTTAATAGATTTTAGCTTTATTTTAAAGCTCTTGAACAAAGCACAAAGCCATGCTATTGTCCAAGGGTTTTTTTTATCAAGTGGCGTAGCTTTAAAGCCTAATTACTTGGCAGTATTATGCTGGGGGGTTGTTATAGTGTAGTAAAAAATCATTTCTATGCGCTTCGAACATAAGTCTAGCCCGTGCGGCCGATATTCCGGGATCTTGAAAACAACTGCTATCAATTGGGTCCTGATTTTCACGCCTTGTAACCTCCTGCTCCCTAAAATAATTATATAATAACTTGGCTGTCGTAGCATCATTTTTTGCCGGAAATTCGTCTGCCGTTATCTCCTGTTGTTTATGTAAAGTTTTTTTTGCAGCCACAAAATCGGGATGTTGGTCATCAAAAGGTGAGAGTTGCAACAATTTATTCAAAACACCATCTTTTTGCATCAAATGATATAATAAATGCATTGCTTCATGCAATGCCAAGGCTTTGGTGATTTTAGGATTTTTTGCCAAATAGTTGAGCTTATCTGGATCAAATGTCATCAAAAGAGAAAAATTTTTAAATTCGTCAACAACAGGATATATGTTTTTCCCAAATAATTTCTCGGAATACAAGTAATCAGTTTCAAGGCTTGCGTGCAGGGGCTTGTTTTTAATTTTAGCTATTTTAAAGCTAACCCAATCAGAATCAATATGGTTTTTTATTAAAACAGATCTACAAGCATAGAGCACAGAAAAAGGTATTCCTGGATCTGTAATAGCACCATAAGTTAGTGGCGTTGGTGACCGAAGAATTATTTTAAAGTTTTTATTCATTTGGCTACAAGCTTCATATTGCGCTACAGCCCACTCTGGGTTTTTTTTCATAGCCAGCAATGTCGCAAAAAAAGGCCTATCCTCTTTTTGCAAAATAGCGGCACCTAACTCTTTAGCAGTCATAGGGTTAGCTACTTGCTTGACTAATGGTGGAATTAATTTTTCTTTTTCTGGTTGCTTACGTTTCTTGGATTGTAAAAAACCTACGGGCCATGCTGCTTGCAGGTGGTTAACGAAAATGAAAAGAGAAATGCATATCACAACTTTTAAAACAATTCTGACCCTGTTTTTGACTAACATCATACTTCTTTCTAGTACTAACCGTTTTTTAATTTTTATTCTCATGCAAGTATACTCTATTTTTAAAATTCGCATAGTGCTTAAATAGTAAAGCCTGCAAGAAAAAGAATAAAAAAGCGAGACCAATAGAACAAGCAGCAGAGATTATGGCCCCAATTTCTCCAGCAAAAATAGAATCCCGAGCAACATTTTTTGGGCAGCATGCCATGCCCGGGTATTTATAGCTTTAAATTTTTTTAAGCTTATAAAATAGCTGCCGCAAAAAAGACTGTTGGGGCTTTTGTTCTTGTTTGTGATAATCACAAATTAGCCCTTGTCTTTCTAGATCACGAGCTATGCTTGCAAGCTCTTTTGATGACAAATAAGGAGAGTTGCCACCAGCACGAATTTCTAAACTTTTTTTACACCTATTCTTTAACTTTTTGTTCTCGGGGCTTTCAGGGTTATCGCTTTTATTAATTGAAGCAAGCTGTTGCTGGCAATTTTGTTCATCTTTTTTTATTTCCTGGGCACACTCATCAACGCAGGTAAAGCATCGAGTTGCATATGCTCCTTGAATATCAGCTCTTCTTTCGCATGTTTTTTGTTTAAGCTTGTTTCCAAAATATCTTTCTACAGACAAACTGGTTGCTACAAGAGTTGCAATACCTAAAGCTTCAACGAAAGCAATTTTAGCTTGAGTTGTTTTAACTTTTTTTATTTTATACGACAACAAAGCGAATCCTGAATAAAAAGTTGTAGCACTAGCTGCTGTCGGAAAAAAATTCATCACGCCATCATTATATTTAACATGCTGAGCTTCATGGTTAAGGGCATATTGTATCCAACCATGAGATTCCTCAGTACTCTTTTTTATGGTTAAATGCATATATCTTCCAGACAATACAGAAGCAAATTCATTTTCTTTTTTTAGACCATAGCGAACGGGAAGTCGAAAACAAGGCAGTATCCCCGCAGCTTCCTGCGCTTTTTCCCATCGTTTTTCTAGTTCTGAAGATACTCGGTCTTCGGGAATTGGTTCATCTGAAGGAAACTTTTTAGCGAGCTGATAGGCCAAAGTCGAGCTTCCAAACCAATCCATGAATAGTTGGGTTTTATCTATCTTTGGAAGTTCTGGCATTTCTTTTGATATTTCTATAGAAGTACCCTCAGATAACTCTATTTTAGAAGCCTTTACTTCTGGCAGGTCCATAGAAAAAATTGATATTTCAGAAGTACATAATAGCAATACAAAAAGTCTCAAAAAAACATACATCAACATGGCCGATCTCCAAACAGAAAAAAATTGGTTTTGTTTTTTATTCGACAAATAAAGGGTATTTGTACTAATAGTAACCTTTATTTGTAAATTTTACCAATTTTTAATCGAGCTGTCCCAAAACGATGGTACTTATATCAAGATAAAGAGGAGGCCTATGAGCGCATTTAATGGATTTAAGCTTTATTTTAAAGCTTTTGAACAAAGCATAAAACTATGCTATAGTTAAAAATGTATCTGATAGAAATTAAATACTAAATTTAATATATAATTAAGGCTTTGCCATGATCAGCAAATATTTGCATTTTTTATTTGCACTCTTCTTGCTCACTTCAACCAGCCCTGCTACAGCTGCTTACAGATCTTATCTCGATAGAGAAAGCTTTATACTCGGTTTTACTAATGAACTGGTACCAGATGAAAAAGATGCAAAAAGGATAATTATATCTGGTTGGGATCGAATAAATTCTGCAATATCAAAAACAGAACAAGATATAGCTACAACTAGAACGAAAAGCAATATTAATGTTGGAACTATTATAAGCAAATTTTGTACTTTAAATGCGCCGAATCAAGACTCCGAATTAGATGCTATTCTAGATATTGTAGAACATACAAACAAATTAAAAGGCTTAGAAAGCAATAGGCAAAGGTTAGAAAAACTATACAGAGAACTACGACAAGAAGTTCCCGCGAGAAGAACAAGCTTAGTAGATCAGTTATATGCAGAGGCTTTAGTGGAGTTGGACCAAACCAAAAAGCTTACGAAAAAAGATAGGTTGATTTTATTATTTCAAGAAGTAACAAAGGCAAGGCAAGAACGAGAAGAATTAGTAGGCCCAATGGCGCTCGTAAGACAGGAAATGCAACAAGCGGTGCAAACAAGGGAACAACAGCAACAACAACTAGAAGAAAGAATAATGACATTAAAAAAGCAACAAGAAGCAGAAAAACGTGCTGAACAAGAAAAACAAGCTACGTTAAAAGAAAATGAACTACAAGAAGAACAAGCAAGAATGTTAAGAATAAATAAAATAATACAAGAAGATCAAAAGTTTAAAAATAAAGCTTATTTGTTGAGTTTAGTTTTGGCGTTTGGAGTAGTGATTGGCTATAAATTTTTAAGGACCTACCTTAATAGCGCTGCTTTGTAAAGCGGACTAAAGCAAATTTATCTTCTTTTTTTTTTTCTTCTTCTTCTTCTTCATGATAGTCACATCTTCTTCTTTTATGTTCTTGACTGAAATGGTCAAATTCATCCTCTGAAAAATAAGAAGATAAGTTATTACCAGCATATTTTTCTAAAATTTTTTCTAAAGGCTTTTTTTTCTGCAAAAGGCTTTCTAAGGACGTTTTTTGTCCTTCGTTTAAAGGTATATCAATTTTATTTAAACGTTTATAAAACGGAAGAAACATATCAATTTCAGCAATCTTTCTTTGTGTATTTTCTTTTATACCCTTAGTATAATCAGCCATATCTCCAAGACACGTTTCACATTGAGTTATTTTTGTCGCATTAAAATCAGCTCTTCTTTCATCTAAGTCTTGCATGACTTTCATTTCAAAATATTTTGCAACAAAACCACTAGCACCAAGAATTAAACTGCCACCAACTAACCCGACACCGAAAAGCTTTTTGTAGCTATCCGTTTTTTTGCCAATATATAATGCTGGAGCTGTCAAAGCAAAGAGACTACCCAAAAAGGCTCCTGTGGGAAAACTTTCTCTCATGATAACGTCATTATTAAGAACATGCTGAGCTTCATGATTTAAGCTAAACTTCAAAACACTATACGGTAATTCATTAATATTTTTTATCGTTGAACTTAAGCATCCATAATCCACCGCAAAAAGGTCGGTGCTTTCTTTTTTTTCTTCATAGCGAATAGGAATTTGAAAACAGGGAAGGATACCAATTTTTTCTTGCGCTTTTTTCCACAAATCTTCTAACTCTGGCGACACTCGTTCTTCTGAAATTGGATATTTAGTGGCACGTTTTTGAGTAACCAAAAAAGCGAAAGTTGATTTTCCAAAAAAATCCATAAGGGTTTGTGCTTGATCTACTTTGGGTATCACTATTTTTTCTAGAGGTTCTCTTTCTTCAAAAGAGAAAATGGATGACACTTCTTGATAGGTATTCATAGAAAAAATTGATATTTCAGAAGTACATAATAGCAATACAAAAAGTCTCAAAAAAACATACATTAACATGGCTGATCTCCAAATAGAAAAAAATTGGTTTTGTTTTTTATTCGATAAATAAAGGGTATTTGTACTAATAGTAACGTTTATTTGTAAATTTTACCAATTTTTAATCGAGCTGCCCAAAACGATGGTACTTATATCAAGGAAAAAGTCGTTTTTAGGCTTACTTTAAACAAGTTTCTAGCCTAAGATTTTTTTGCAAAAAACAAAAAAACACGTTATTCTGATAGAAATTAAATAGATTTAAAAATAGTTATTGATTGCAGTTTTTAAGGATAACAAGTGGCACATAGATATTTTCGATTTTTTATTATAGTCTTTTTTGGCATAATAATGCCCCTTAGAATAACGACAGCTACTATGAGTGACGGCGATGTACTTTTTGCTCGACAAACAATGAAATCACGACTGTCAAAAACAAAATTAGAATTACAAAAACTTCAATTACGAATGTCACAGGTTAAACAAGAAATAACCGCTGATGAACGGGAAGATGAATTAAAAGAACTTGAAACTGAAATTAGAAAAAAATCTGCAAAAGTAAAATTAGAAATTGAACGAATAAAAGTTTTAGAAAAGTTTATCAACATACAAGCTAAGCAAAAAACTGTGTTGGCTGACGATGCTAGAAATAATACTAGAAATGAGGAGCCGTTTTTGCTTGATGAACTAGTACAGCAGCACATAGAATCATCACCATCGCCAAGTAACTGGACGTCGAATTTATTTTGGATAGGATTGATTAGTGTTGGTTTTTACGGCATTTATCGTTATTGGCCCTATCAAAAAAGCAGTGCATCCCATGTTTAAAGCTATAAGATCAAATTTTTTATTTTTAACTCTACTTGGCCTGACAGCTACTCATTTGTTTACAGCTTCAATGGAGAATATGCAGGAACAAATTGAAAAAGCTAAAAAAATTGAAAAAGCTAATATAAAAATTGAAAAAGCTAATATAAAAATTGCAGCGGCATTAGCAGAACTAGTCGCATTGGAAAAAGTAACAGTTAGTGAAGCTTTGCGCGATACGGGATATTCATTAATACCAGAATTAAGCGCTATAGAGAATAGAACGCTTTCTTCTGAAATAGTCAAGCGGGTATGTGATAAAATGCTTGGATGGGAAAGTAATTGGTCCGGTAATCCATTTGCTTCTTTTATACGAGCAGAAGCTACAATAATTGAGTCTAAAAAAAAAATAAGCAAATTAGAGGAAAGACGTGCATTTTTATCATTGTTCCAACCACCAAAAGCAACTCCGGCAATAATAATAGATCAGGCAACAAGAGATAAGTCAAAAAAAATACAGGCAGCAATAAATAAAAGATTAGGGCTAGATCTCGAGCCTACAGTAGTACCAGCACCAGTACCAATACAAGAAACAAGTATATCACCAACTCCAGAGATGGCTGCTTCTATAGCACCAGAAATTATTAAAAATAAAAAAGTAAGTCCGGCAATAATAATAACAGATCTGGCAGCAATAAATAAAAGATTAGAGCTAGATCCCGAGCCTACAGTAGTACCAATACCAGTACCAATACCAGAAACTTCGAAGCAAAAACCACCAACCCCAAAGATGGCTGCTTCCAGAGCACCAGAAGTTATTAAAAATCAAATAAATTTTACTAACTTTGGCTTAGTTTTAACAATTGCTTTAAGTGTCTTTGGTTATAAATTATTGATGGCTAGCTACTCTCGTAATTCAGCATAATTTTTCAAAAAATTGCCTATAAAGCCCTGGCCGCTACGGGTTAATGGATTTTTAGCCTAAGACTTTTTTGCAAAAAACAGAAGCTCATGCTATTCTGATAGAAATTAAATAGATTTTATAAAATAAGTTATGGAGATGCAAATAATGGGTAAATATTCTCGACTTTTTATTATAATCTTTTTTTGCACGATAATAATCTCTGAAACAATGATATTTGCTATGAGTCCTGATATAAAAAGGATACTTAAAAAAAAATGGAAACTAACTGAGTCCGCTGCAAATGCCCTTGGAGATTGGGGGGTGAATTGGCAAAAAGTTGATGAAGCAGATAATGCAGATATTGAGGGAGACAATAAAGAAGAAGAAGAAGAAGAAGAAGAAACAAAAGAGGCAGCAGACCACCCGCCTAAAGCGAATTTGACGGATTATCTGGCATTGGCATTTGCAAGGGAATTAGCGGATAAGCGAACAGAGGATAGGGCTAATGATCTAGTTTTGGCTGTAGCTCTCCAGGCGGCAGAAAGCAGCAGAGACCAACTTTTGGCGCCATTAGAAGGAGATTTGTTGGATCGACAAGATGCTTTATTAAATTCTTATTCAAGATTTAATGCTCATTCAAACTTTGATGTTAATCCAAACAATAGTGCAGAATATAGAGAAGCGCTTAGGTTGCAACAAGAAGCTGATGCGCGGCAACAAGAAAGAGCACTTATTCATCATGTGCCACCTGTGCCGCAACCGGTTGGGCAGGTTGATATCCCCCTAGGAGGGGCACTTATTGATCCACAACCAATGTTGCCTAATAATGATCGTAGATCGATGTCTCACAGACAGGAAGAGGCGCTACCGGTATCTAGTCGATATCTATATGCGGTTCCAAGCAAATCACTAAAATCTACTAGCGAGTTACGACGAGAAAAAGATAGAATGATATCAAAACAAAATATGATTGAACGGCTCTTTGGCGGATTAATTGCTGTTGGTTTTGTTTATTGTTTAGTAAGTTTTTTTCAAACCACAGCGAAAACTTCTAGCGCTGTGCCAACTAAATAAAAAGTTTCCGTTTATTAAAATACAGACTCAAAAGCTATACTCGCTGGCATGGTCAATCCCAAATCTATATTTTTATTTTTTAAGTCTATTTTTTTGCTTTTCCTAAAATGCTACTGGCGACAACAGCTAAAATTACTGTGCCTACAAATAAATGGATTTTTTGACTACGTTCTAAATTATTTATTTGTACATCTAATTGTTGTATTTTAGAGGCTTGAAATTTTGTAAATTCTTCAGCCCATTCGTTTCGTTGTCTAGGACGATCGGTACAAGTAGACGCAAAAATTTCTTTTGTTATTGTTGGCTTATGATTGTTCAAAGACCATGACCAATGATTTTTAAGGAAATCATTGGTCATGGTAGACGAAACAACGTTAAACTGCTCTTTTGCTATAGATTTAGCGTATTGTTTATTCTGTCTGTAGGTGTAAAATTTTTGGTCATCAGTACCTCCTGATGGCGCTGCTAAACGATCAATCCTTTCAGTAAAATCTAAATAATTGCCAAGGTACGTATGGCTTAAAAAAGGATTGATAGCAGCCTTTACATTTTCCCAGTTATTTAGTTCAAGAAATCTTTTGCTTTGGCCACAATCAAAAGCTTTATAAAAACAGCTTCCTGCTGCTGCTACCAATGCACATTTAAACAGAATTGGCCTAGTCTCAAAAAGTAAATTTTTTTGAGACTCAGCGCAATAGCTGTAAGAAAAACTAATAAACAAAAAAATAAATGACCGTTTTAATAGTAATTTCATCGTATGTTCCTAGTATGTTCCTAATTATTAAGCAAAATTGGTATTATATATCGTCTTCACACTTTTTTACAATCTCAAGACAGCGACCACAGAGATTGTGCTCATGCTTATCAGTATGCCATTGCCAGCAACGAGGACATTTTTCTCCCGCTGCTCGCACTGCCTGCACATAAAGACCTGGGCAAATTTGAGAGAGCGTTAAATTATCAGGACTCGTTACGATATCAAAACGAGACACAATAATAAATTCTTTAAAAAAGAGCTCGGCATTCTCGCCTTTTTGCTGTAACTCTGCAAAAAATGCATGCAATACAGGAACATATAACGATAGATCATCAAAATAGACGGTAACTTGAGCTTCTAAAGAGTGCTTTATAATTCCCTGCTCTCTTATTATCTCTAATGCTTTTAATAAACCAGATCTAATAAGCTGTAAAACTTCCCAGCGTCTTCTATGTTCAGCGTCGAATGAAATTGTATCTATAGTACGTATCGTTGCTATATCTACTCCTTCGGCTATATCAACAGGAATATACGGATGTTCAAGAGTAATGGATTGAACCAACTGCTCCCAAACACTTTCCAATTGATTAAATCGTTGCAAGTGAATAGATTCGGTTTTATTGTTCTGGTAATGATCTGATAATTGTTCAGCAGTAAAAGAAAGAATTGGAGCCATAAGGCGAACAAGGGTATCTAAGATATAAAAACAAGTAGTTTGTGCCGATCTACGATTTTTACTTTTTTTTGCTGAAACATATAGACGATCTTTTACTATATCTAAATAAAAAGAACTTAATTGCACAGAACAATAGTCACCAATAGTATGAAAAAGTGCAGTAAAATCAAATTTTTTATAATAATTGATACAGCTGTTATTATGTCTGAATAATTCTTGCAAAGCATACTGATCAACAACATGTAGGTTTGCTAATTCTATACCATCGGCATCGATATCAAAATCATATAAAACAGATACTAAAAACCGACAGGTATTTCTTATTTTACGAAAAACTTCTTGAATGTTTTGTAATAAAGCAGGAGAAACTACCGCTTCACTAGAACAATCTATACTTGAAACCCATAAACGAAGTCCATCCGTACCTAGTTTATTCATAATTTCTTGAGGAGCCATTACATTACCTAAAGATTTTGACATTTTGCGGCCCTGGGCATCCACCGTAAAGCCATGAGTTACCAAAATCTTTGTACTTGGCTTTTTATTTAAAATCATACTGGTAAGCAATGACGATTGAAACCATCCCCTATGCTGATCTTTACCTTCTAAATACATATCAGCGGGAAATCCTAATTCTGGACGCTGCATAAGTACTGCATAATGACTTATGCCCGAATCAAACCATACATCAAGAATGTCATGTTCTTTTTTAAACATGGTGCTTTTACAAGCTTTGCATTCAAAATGTTCTGTTATTGTTTCTATTTCAGCAGCAAGTGGCTCCCAAAATTCAATTCCAGATCTATAGACAAAGTCACGATTAGTAAGTTGAGATACTGAAATAGTATCCCAAAATTCAATACCATGCTTTTGTACATGATCCGCAACGGCATTAATCATATTTTGTGCTATATAGGCATGATCACATTGTATGCAGATAAGAGCAGGAATTGGAACGCCCCATTGTCGTTGACGAGAAAGACACCATTCAAAACGTCCTTCTATGGTAGCCTTAAGACGATTGATTGATTTTTCAGGTACTGTTTTAATCGTATCGGCGGCGATCAGAGTTTTTTGCTTTAAATCATGCTTTTCAAGATCGCAAAACCATTGTTTTGTTGCTCTAAAAATAAGACCATTACGACATCGCCAACAGTGCGGATAAGAGTGAGTAATAGAATTTTTAAAAAGAAGCCGTTGCATTTCAGCCAATTTTTTAATAACCCAAATCTGTCCATCTTTGGTTGACATACCAATTAATTCTTCTGGCTTTATCATATCTGTATAAGTACCATCAGATGCAATAGGAGAAAAAATTTCTAATCCATTTTTGACGCCAACCTCATAATCTTCTGGTCCGCAACCAGGAGCAGAATGAACAAAAGCAGTACCATCTGAAAGAAGAACCGAATCATCAAAGATAAGAGGAACAATAAAGGATTCTATGAAGGGATGTTTAAGTTTTAAAGAAAATTGAGAAAAACTATCAGCCAAGAATTCACTAATAACTATTTTTTCACACCCTACAAGTGCACACAAAGCATCAGCACGTTCTTTGCCAACAATAATAAGTTGCCCGCGTATTTCTAGAAGCTGATACGCTGCACCAGGTTTTATCAATACTGCTCTGTTAAGGGGTAATGTCCAAGGCGTAGTGGTCCAAATAACAACGTTAATGTCTCTGTCTTTAATTTCAGGAAACGCTTTTTCTGCCGATTCTTTAGTAAGAGAAAATAACACATAAATCGAAGGATCTTTTCGATCTTGATATTCAATTTCTGCGCTGGCAAGGACAGTCTGACAAGAAGCGCACCAGGGTACTGTTTTATTTTTTCGTTCTATATAGCCTCCAGCAACAAGATCGCCAAAAGCACGAAGTGTATTGGCTTCGTAATCAAAATCCATTGTTGCATAAGGCCGATCCCAATCCATAAAAACACCGAAGCTTTTTCTTTCTGCTCTTTGAACATCGATCCATTGTTGTGCATAAGCACGACACGCTGTTTTTAAAGAAGCACCAGTTAAAGAAGGATCCTGTTTAGTAACCTGAAGCTCTATAGGAAGACCATGGCAATCCCAACCAGGAGTAACCGGCACCTGTTTTCCCATCATTCTTTGTGATTTAGTAACAATATCTTTTAAAATACCGTTATATGCATGACCTAAATGCAAATGTCCATTAGCATACGGTGGGCCATCATGAAGAATAAATTTTTCAGCCCCTTTATGAAGTTCAAAAGTTTTTCTATAAATATCTTCTTTTTCCCAACGATCAAGCATGATTTTATCGTCCAAAATAGGATTAGAACGCATGGGAAAATCGGTCTGAGGTAGATTTAGCGTATGCTTAAAATCGACTTCTTTTTCTTTTTGACTATTGATAGCTTTATTATCCTGCATGATAGAACTGCCTTTATGCTTATATACGTATAATTTGTATGTATATTTTTATGTAAAAATTATCTAATTCAAGAATAACAAAGAGTTAGCGATTAGCAAGTGTTGGAAATAAACTTACCGTAACGTAGGTGTAGAAAGCGGCGGCGACCAGCTTCTACTAAAATAAGCCTACGACAATGGCCAGCCGGGCGAATCGTTGCTATTTGAAACAAAACTTCTATAAACTAAGAAATATATGCTGTTTTTAAAATAAAAATTATTCTTAAGGGGATTAATAATGTATAAAAAGAATGCGACATTAAACTTGATACTGTTTTTTATTGGAATAATCGTAGCTGGTCAAACAACGTTGTACGCGGGCGAAATCCCCGGTGCCGTGAAATTTAAAACAAGCGATCCACGGTCATATTCAGCTCAAGGCCGTATGGCGATAACAAAAGAACGACGCGAAAGACAAATGAAGTTAAAGCGAGATATCGCACAAGCAGAACAAGAAGAAAAACAAATAAAAAGAAATATTGCAAAAGCAGAACAAGAAAATATGAGAGCTGAACAAGAGATTAAAGTAGAACAGGTTCATGTGCAAGAATTGGAAGAAAAACTAGCATCAGAACCAGCAGGTTCAGAACAAACAAGTTTTTTAAAAGATCAATGGGAAAAAGCAAAGCAGAACATAAGTGCTTTAAAACAAACAATTATTGATAATAAAGGGAAAATAGCAATTGCAGCGGCCATATTGGGAACTGCCTTTTTAGTCTATAAAAACCGACAGGGCTCAAAAACTGAAGAATCCCCTGTAGAACTTCCAGCAACAAACCCTTTTTCATCAACTCGAATCCCAACACCACAGGAAACGTTTGAAGAGCTTCATCCTGAATCCCAAAGATATATCGAGAGTCTTCCTAAAAACGAACAAGAAAAAGCTTTAAAACTTGTTGCCGACATCCCTACAAATAGAAGTTATATTTTCCTACAGCATCTTTTACGGGACATAGCAAAAGGAACAGCGACACCAGAAAGACTAGAAAAATGGAATCGTTTGATAAATAAAGGAAATTAATTATGTATAAAAAGAATACGACATTAAAATTGATTCTATTTTTTGTGGTGATAACAGTAGCTGGTCAAACAACGTTGTACGCGGGCGAAATCCCCGGTGCCGTGAAATTTAAAACAAGCGATCCACGGTCATATTCAGCTCAAG
>Ga0070667_100000173_pt1 | contig 79829 bp, 78 predicted proteins | sample KBSS33metaG_FD_64659 | JGI IMG/M metagenome (GOLD analysis project Ga0070667, IMG submission 64659) | Switchgrass rhizosphere microbial communities from Kellogg Biological Station, Michigan, USA - KBS S3-3 metaG | ecosystem: Host-associated > Plants > Roots > Rhizosphere > Soil ...
TCGGTGCGAAGATCGAAGCGCCGGTGCAGTACCAGCGCGCGTGGTGAGCTCGTCACCGTCATCCTCGCTTCCGCGCGGATGACGGCGGTTCCGCAGCGGTTTTAAGGATCGAACCCGTCGGCAAAAATTCGATCGGGCTCGCTCGGCTGCGTCTCGAACGCACCGATGTCCGGCGCGACGCCGGCGACGCGGATGAACCCTTCCCCGCGCTGATCGTATTCGAGCGACAGCGGATCGCTGCCGGCGTCGATCGCGGGGCTGCCTTCGCCGAGCGCGTGCGTCATCGTCGGGCCGCCGTTGTTCGCGAGCGGCAGCAGCAGCGGATCGTCGCTGATCGTATCGCCCGGCAAACCGACGCCCGGCGCTGCGACAACGAGATTGTGCGAGCCGTCGACATTCTGATCGGGCGGGAAGATATCGCTGGGGCTGTCGCTAGCCGAATTGCCGGCGACGATCGTGCTTTCGAGATTCAGGGCATAGCCGTAAATCTGGAACCAGATGCCGCCGCCGTTGCCGCTCACGGTGTTCGCGGTCAGCGTCGTGTTCGAGAGATGCACGCTGCCATACGTGTTCGCGATCGCGCCGCCATTCGCGGCCATGTTCTCGGAGATCGTGCTGTTCTGCACCGCGACGTCGCCGTAGCCGAACAGAAAGATCCCGCCGCCGCGATCGGACGCGATATTGCCGGTCAGAAGACTGTCGACAAGCGTGAGATCGCCGCCGAGGACCGTGATCGCTCCGCCGCTGAGTGCGTTGTTGCCCGAAATCGTCGCACGCGTGATCGAGAGATCGCCGCCGGCCGCGATCGCGCCGCCGTTTTCGTCCGCCGTGTTGCTGCCGAGGTTCGTGTCGGTCAGCGTCGCCGTGACCGCGGCGCCGCCGTAGCGCGACGTGAAATAGAGTCCGCCGCCCGCGCCGTAGTGCGCATCGCTGAACGCGGTGTTGCCGCTGACCGTGCTTTCTTCGAACGTCGGGCTGCCGTAAATCCAGACGCCGCCGCCGCGGACCGGGCAATAGCCGCAGTGCGAGAACGCGGTGTTGTTCTGGATCGAGCTTTCGGTGGCGGACAGCGTGCCTTGCGTGCGGCCCGAGCGGTTTCCGATCGCGACGCCGCCGCCATAGGTCGCGGCCGTGTCGGTGGTCGCGTAATTGCCACTGATCGTCGTCGAGACCAGCGTCAGATCGCCGCCGGCGAAGACACCCGCGCCGTATGCTGGACTCGCGTGGCCGTCGGCTTTGTTGTCGCCGATCAGGCTGTCGGTCAGCGTCGCGCTTCCCGCAGCGTAGACGCCGCCGCCGCGAATACCGGCGCCGGACGGGGCGCGACCACTAGGGACCTGTCCCGCCGCGCACTCTGCGACCTGGACATCCGTCAAGCTGACGGCGCCTTGCGCTGAGATGCACCCGCCGCTGCCGCTGGTGAATCCGTGCTTGAGCGTCACGCCCGAGATCGTCAGCGCACCCGAGTCGCCGCCTTCGTGGACGAACACGCGATCGGCGTAGTTGCCGTCGATCGTCAGCGCGTTGCGTCCGGGTCCGACGATGTCGAGCGCGACGATCGGCTGGCTGTCGGCGCCTTGGCCGATCGCGATCGCGCCGCTCGTGAGCGTGATCTGGCTGCAGCCGAGCGTCGCACTGAAATCGATCGTGTCGCCGCTGACCGCCGCGGTGACCGTGTCGCGCAGCGTGCCGGCGCCGGCGTCATCGCAGCTCGTGACGGTCAGCGTCGCGGCTGGCGCTGCGATGCTGAACGCCGCGACCGGCACGGCGAGGATCGCAGCGAGGCAGACGGCGAGAGGACGGCGATGCAGCCGGGAAGCGGGAAAGCGGGTAGGGCGGGATGACGCGGTCGACATGAAGGGAATCCCTGTTCCTGGAAAGAAAGCCGCGAGGCGGCGGGCGCTTTATGATCGCCGCTTCGTACGCGCGGCGTGTTCGGATGGGTTTCCGTCACTGTTCGGAGCCTGTTCCTGCCGGGTTCGGCGGAGCGCCGTCGAGGCTCGCCGCTGCGTCGAAATCGGCGACGCGCGCCGGAATCCGGCGTTCGCCGGCAAGGCCGCGCGCCTGCGCAAGCGCCGCTTGCCACGGCGCGCGCTCGCCGAGCGCGCGATAGAGCCGCGCCTCTAGCAACGCGCTCGCATAGTCGGTCTCGGCGTAGCGCGACACGCGGCCGGCGATGATGACGGCACGTTCGAGCTCGCCGCGCGCGATGAGCGCTTCGCCGTACGCGACCGCGGCTGCCGCGACGAGGTACGGAAGATCCGGGCTGGCCGCTTCAAGCGCTGCCTCGTAGCTTCGTGTCGCCGCTTCCGCCGACGGCGCCACATCGGCCGTCGCGAGCGAGGCATAGACGCGCGCGGCCGGCGTCGTCGATGGGCTGCCCGCGAGCGTGGCCAATGCTTCGGTGGCTTCGGCTTCGCGGCCGAGCCGGTGCAGCGCCACCACTTCGTTGCGGATCGCCTCAGCACGCGTCGCGTCTTCGTCGGGCGCCGTCAGCGCGGCGGCGGCTTCGCGCGCGAGTACGGCCGCGATCGCGGGCTGTCCGGCATCGAGCTCGATCGCGGCTTGGCTTGCGCGCACGGCGGCGAGCACGCTGGCATCGCTCGCGGGATCGAGCTCGCCGATCATGCCGTCGAGCAGCGCGTGCGCCTCGGCGAGGCGGCCGTTCGCGGCAAGCGCTTCGGCGCGCTCGCGCCGGAAGTAGGTCTTCAATGTCCGATCCTGCACGCGCGCCAGCAGCACCCAACCGCGCTCGCTCGCCGCGAGCGCGGCGGACGCGCGCAGCAAGAGACGGTTCGCGGCGACTTCGTTCGTGATCGCGATCAGCGCTTCGTTCGGCATGCCGAAGGCCGCGAAGCTTCGCTCCGCGCGCTCCAAGATCGGCAACGCTTCGGCCGGACGGCCGCGGCCCATCAGCATCGACGCTTCGTTGCCGTCCAGGCGCACGCGGGCGAGCGTGTCGCCCAAGCGCTCGAACGCAACGCGCGCGCGTGCGAAGTCGGCTTCGGCGGCGGCGAAGTCGCGGCGGCGCGAATACGTGACCGCGCGATTGTTGTAAGCGATCGCCGCCGGCTCGACCGCGCCGTGCGCGCCGCCGAGATCGATCGCATCGCCACAGGTGCGGATCGCGGCGTCGGCGTCGCCGAGCTGGCTTTCGGCGCTGCAAAGATTCGCGAGGATGCGCGCGCGGAGCGCAGGATCGGTTTCGGCTGGAACGTCGGCGACGAGCGCCTCGAGACGCGTGCGTGCGTCGTCGAGGCGGCCGGCGCGAAGCTCGATCTGCGCGCGTCGCAGATGTACCGCCGGCAGAGCCTTCAACGATTCCGGCGCACTGTCGATGAGGCCGCGTGCGACGTCGAGCTCGTCGGCAAGGCGTGCGGCTTCGGTGCGTTGCAGGAGCGCATCGAGCGTCAGGTTCTCGGCGCCGTTGGTCGTCGCCGGACGCTTGCCGAGCGCTTCGAGCAGACGATCGGCGCCGGCGCGCGCCGCCGCGAACGGATCGGCGCCGCTCGCGTCGATCGTGCGATCGCCGAAGGTCGCGTGCAGCGTCCAATCGCTCGAGCGCTTGGCGATCGAAGCCTCGACGAGCCGGATGTCGGGATGCGCGCCGCGCAGCACATCGCGCAAACGCGCGACGTCCGCGTCGTTGCGGCGCAGGAGGCTCACCACCGAATCGCTGCTCATGACCGGCACGCCGGCGTTGCGCAGGCGGTTCGCGATCAGATCCATGAGGCCAAGGCGCAGCCAGGCATCGTCGGGCTCTGCGAGCACGTCGAGCGGCAGCACGGCGCTGGCGCCGGCGGGCGCGTCGGCGACGTCGGTCGTAGCAGACTTCTCGTTCGGTCGATGGAGAACGACGGCGGCGATGGCCGCGGCAACGAGAAGCGCCGCCGCGACCACCGCCGGCCACGCGCGCCTCCTCGCCGGTTCGGGACGCATCTTGGAACCGGCAACGGGTTCGGATTCGTCCGCCGATTCGATGCGCACCGCGCCGACCCAGTGATAGCCGTAGCGCGGCACCGTGCGGATCAGCGCCTGCACATCGGCGCTGTCGCCGACCGCGCGTCGCGCAGCGAGGATCGCCTTGCCGAGCATCGTGTCGCTGATCTCGCTCTTGCCCCAGACCGCAGCGACGAGCTCGTCGCGGCCGACCGCGCGCTCGCGGTGTGTCGCGAGATAGGCGATGCAGTCGAACACGACCGGAGGCAAGTCGACGCGCTCGCCCTCACGCGCTAGCGAGCGCGCGGCGACGTCGAGGCGGCAGTCGGCGAAAGCGAGAACCGTGCGGGGCATGGCCGGAGCCTAACGTGAGCCCGGCGGCCGCGAAAAGGTTAGGAACCCGAAAGCCTATAATGGAAGTCTTGGTTTCCGTCGAGAACGTCCATGAACGCTCCCACCCGCATCGACACCACGCGCACGATCCGCGCGCCGCACGGCAACGTCCTGAGCTGCAAGAGCTGGCTCACCGAAGCCGCGTTTCGCATGATCCAGAACAATCTCGATCCGGACGTCGCCGAGAAGCCGAGCGAGCTGGTCGTCTACGGCGGCATCGGCCGCGCCGCGCGCAACTGGGAGTGCTTCGACGCGATCCTGCGCTCCTTGCGCGAACTCGGCGACGAGGAAACCTTGCTGATCCAGTCCGGCAAGCCGGTCGGCGTGTTCCCGACCCATCGCGATGCGCCGCGCGTGCTGCTGGCCAATTCCAACCTCGTGCCGCACTGGGCAACCTGGGAGCACTTCAACGAGCTCGATAAGAAGGGCCTGATGATGTACGGCCAGATGACGGCCGGCTCGTGGATCTACATCGGCAGCCAGGGCATCGTGCAGGGCACCTACGAAACCTTCGTCGAGATGGGTCGCCAGCACTACGGCGGATCGCTCAAAGGCAAGTGGATCCTGACCGCGGGCCTGGGCGGCATGGGTGGCGCGCAGCCGCTCGCCGCGAGCCTGGCCGGCGCATGCAGCCTCAACATCGAATGCCAGCAGGATCGCATCGACATGCGCCTGCGCACGCGCTACGTCGACGAGCAGGCCGCCGATCTCGACGACGCGCTCGCGCGCATCGCCAAGTACACGCAGGCCGGCGCGGCGAAGTCGATCGCCTTGCTCGGCAACGCTGCTGAGATACTGCCCGAGCTGGTGCGCCGTGGCGTGCGGCCCGACGCGGTGACCGACCAGACCAGCGCGCACGATCCGGTCAACGGCTACCTGCCGCTCGGCTGGAGCGTCGAGCAGTGGTTCGAGCGCCGCAAGAGCGACCCGGACGGCACGCGCGACGCGGCGAAGAAATCGATGCGCGTTCACGTCGAGGCGATGCTCGCCTTCGAGAAGCAGGGCATTCCGACGTTCGACTACGGCAACAACATCCGCCAGATGGCGAAGGACGAAGGCTGCGCGAACGCATTCGACTTCCCCGGTTTCGTGCCGGCGTACGTACGCCCGCTGTTCTGCCGTGGCGTCGGTCCGTTCCGCTGGGTCGCGCTGAGCGGCGATCCCGAAGATATCTACAAGACGGACCAGAAGGTGAAGGAGCTGATCCCCGATGACGCCCACCTGCACAACTGGCTCGACATGGCGCGCGAACGCATTTCGTTCCAGGGCCTGCCGGCGCGCATCTGCTGGGTCGGACTCGGCCAGCGCCACCGGCTCGGCCTCGCGTTCAACGAAATGGTGCGCAACGGCGAGCTGAAGGCGCCGGTCGTGATCGGCCGCGACCACCTGGACTCCGGTTCGGTCGCATCGCCCAATCGCGAGACCGAAGCGATGCGCGACGGCAGCGACGCGGTCAGCGACTGGCCGCTGCTCAACGCCTTGCTCAATACGGCCGGTGGCGCGACGTGGGTGTCGTTCCATCACGGCGGCGGCGTCGGCATGGGCTATTCGCAGCATTCGGGCGTCGTGATCGTCGCCGACGGCTCGGCCGAAGCCGACAAGCGGCTCGCGCGCGTACTGTGGAACGATCCCGGTACCGGCGTGATGCGGCACGCGGATGCCGGCTACGAGGCGGCGAAGGCGTGCGCGAAGGAGCAGGGGTTGACGTTGCCGATGGGGTGAGGGAGCGCGGAGGCGGGTGAGCAGACGCGCGAAGAGTGAACGAGCAGTCGCTACGGCCGGAAGAGAGGTCCCTCTCCAGCTTCGTCATCCCGGCGGATGCCGGGATCCAGCGCCTTCGTCGCGCCGGACTCGTGACTGCCGCGTCACTCCGTTGAGCGCCTGACGGAATCGTGCCATCGGTTGTCGACAGGCAGAGATGAATAGGGAAGCGATTCTCGCGGGCAGCGGCATCGACATCGCCGAACTCAAAAGGTGTGGCGAGTGCCGATTCACCTGTGCAAGCGAGCCCTCCGAACCAGAGATGTCTCATGCGCACGCGTTTCATCGCCAGCATCAGCGCCGCGTTCTTGTCCTGCACGATGCAGTGCGCGCACGCGTTCACGCCGGAAAGCGGCTTCTACAATACGTTCACGAGCGATGCAAAAGGCGGCGAGGGCACTGGAATCGGTGTCGAAATACAGAACGACTACATGCTTGCGGCGGGATTCGCGTACCGGCCCGACGGTACGCCGACCTTCGTCACGATCGAAGGCCCGCTCGAGCATCGGCCGAACGGCAACTGGGGCCTGAGCCTGGATGATGGCCTGTATTCGTTCCACGGCGGCCAGTGCATCGGCTCGCTCGAGCATTGCCCGTATCGGCCGGCGACGGCCAGTCGCATCGGCGGATTCGCCATCGAGTTCACCAGCGAGAATGCCGGCCATCTCGAATGGGGCGCACCGCAGGACCGCGCTTCGGTGGAGCTGCGGCGTACGTGCGCCGGCAGCATCTGCTACGACGCGCCGAGTTCGCTGCTCGGCGAATGGGACGTCGTCATCGACGGCGGCAGCGGCGGCTTGGCCTTCGGCGGCGACAAGATCGCGATTGCCGAGGTCACTCCCGCGGGCAACCGCAGGATGCTCGCCGGCTGTATCGCCAAGAGCGAAAATGCAGCCCCGGAATGCGATGCGCCTACCGGCTCGCAGAAAGTGGAAGGTACGGCGATCCAACGGTGTGTCGGCACCGTATGCTCGAACCGCTACGACTATCGAATCTGGGTGCGCGCGGCTCGCTGCAAGAGCCGTTGCGCCATCGTGCGTGTGTACACCTTTTCGGAGAATGGAGACGGTGGCGCATTCGGCGGCACGGTGCGTGGCACGGTCAGCCTCTGTCCCGCAGGGACGCGCTCCGCGGACGCGTGCGCCGCCCACACGGCGAGGGTATTTGTCGGCTATCGCTCAGGCAGCGTCAATTTCGTGCGCACGGGGCAAGGGATGAATTGAAGGGGGGGCGCGGTCATCGGAAGAGTAAACCGGGGTCAGAGTGCACTTTCTACGACTTCGAGGGCAGTCATCGTCCGTTCCGAAAATGTCCGCTCGTCGGATTTCTGAGGTTACGGTGCTTCGCGGCCTTGCTGGAAGAAGTCGATTCGAATCCCGGTTTTGACCAACCGCGCATCACGCTTGCACCAAGCCGTCGAGATAGCTTCCGATCACTTCTGCATCGATCGCCGAACACGCCACGTATCCATCGGGACGCACCAGCCACAGCGCGCCCGCGTGCAGGGGCGGACGCACGTCGGCCTCGACGAGTCCGTGGAATCGTCGGACCAATGCCAGCGTTGTGGCGTCGCGCTCCGCGAACAGCGCAAATAGCGGCGTGTCGCCTGATCCCGGCGGAATCTGGCCGTCAATCGGTGCGAGGCGTTGGCCCGGTTTTGGCGCGTCGGTACCGCCGAGGCCGGGGCCGTTCAAGGGACTGTCGGGGTACCCGATCGAGACTTCGCCCATCGTGTTGGCGAGTGCGTGCCGGACCGGCGGCAGACCGAACGCGATGTGGCCGATCACGTTGCGCACGCTTTGCGCAATCGGATTCTTCAGGGTCGCCACGGCCGTGAGGCGGCCTGCCGTCTTCAGGACCTCGTCGCCGACCGCGCTGCGCTCGGGGTCGTAGCTGTCGAGCAGGCGTTCGCCGCAGGTCTTGCGAATCACCAGCGCCAGTTTCCAGGCCAGGTTGAACGCATCCTGCATGCCGGTGTTCATGCCTTGCCCGCCGGCGGGACTGTGGATGTGCGCGGCATCGCCGGCGAGAAAGATGCGCCCGGCACGGTAGTTGACGACTTTGCGGCCGTTGATGCGGAATCCGGCCAGCCAGATCGGGTCGAACGCTTCGAGATATCCCGGTCCGCGGCGGTCGATGACCGCTTGCACCTGCGCCAGCGTCGGCGTCGGGGGATGCTCCGCCGCGGTCCCGGGAAGGTCGGCTAGTACGCGATATCGACCCGGCGAAATCGGAAAGATCACGAAGGCGCCGTCCTGGTGCCAGTAGATCGACGCTTCGCTGTCCGGAAACGGGTAGCCGCGCATGTGAACGTCGGCGAGCATCCAGTCGCTGTTCATCGTCTCGCCTTCGAAGGACGAGCCGATCGCGTGCCTGACGAAGCTGTGCGCACCGTCGCAGCCGATGAGCCATTCCGGCGCGAGCGATTCCTCGCCGCCATCGGCATGGCGTAGCTGGACACGGGGGTCGTCGACGCCGGTGGCGAGCGCGGTGAGTTCGACTTGTCGCTCGACACGCACGCCGAAAGCTTCCAGACGCTCTTCCAGCAATCGTTCGGTGTCGGACTGCGGCAGCATCAAGCCGAAGGGATACGGGCTCGGTATCGCGTCCATGGTGACGCGGCCCATCAGCTTGCCGTCGCCGGCGACGAAGTTCACGGCATGCGCCTTGTAGCCGGCATCGATGAAGGGAGCCGATCCGCCGCCGCGATCGAGCAGCTCCAGCGTTCGACTCCAGACCACCAGCGCCTTGGACTTGTCCGTTCGCTGCGCCGCCTTGTCGACGATGCGCACGGCAATCCCGAATCGCGCCAGCTCGCACGCCAGCGTGAGGCCCACGGGTCCTGCGCCCACCACGAGTACCGGACTTTTCATGTCGATCCCCAGGTTCGTGATGCGGGATTCGGAGTCGGGAGCGTCGCTGCGGGACAGTCTATCGGGGCAAACGGGCCATTGCACTCCGGAGTGAGCGGGATCGGGCGAGCCTCTGCGTTCGTTCTTGCGCCGATCTTCTGCGACGGGCCATCGGCTCGGCGGCGACGCGTTCGTCCATCGGTCCGGCGGGCGGAGGCACCACGCTCGGCGTGCGGATCTTCGCGGGCAGCCGCTCAGCGAAACACGTTGTACTTCACGATCACATAGATCGCCCGCACGCCATCCTTCCAGCCGATCTTCTTGCCCTCCGCATAGCCGCGCCCGAAATACGAAATACCGACTTCGTAGAACACGCAGCCCTTGCGCGCGAACTTGGCGGTCAGTTCGGGCTCGATGCCGAAGCGGTCCTCTTCGAGCACGATCCCTTCGATCGCCTTGCGGCTGAACATCTTCGAGCCCGTCTCCATGTCGGTCAGGTTGAGGTCGGTGAACATGTTCGAGAGCAGGGTCAGGAAGCGGTTGCCGACCATGTGCCAGAAATAGACGACGCGGTGCGCCTCGCTGCCGGTGAAGCGCGAGCCGTAGACGACGTCGGCGCGGCCGGAGGCGATGAGTGCGAGTGCGCGCGGGTATTCCGTCGGGTCGTATTCGAGGTCGGCATCCTGGATCACCATGACGTCGCCGTCCGCTGCGGCGATCGCACTGCGCAGCGCCGCGCCCTTGCCCTGGTTGTGCTCGTGGAAGATGATCTTGTCGAGGCCTTCGCGCAGGCCGAGCGTTTGCGACCGCAACAGATCGCGCGTGCCGTCGGTCGAGCCGTCGTCGACGAGCACGATCTGCAGCGAGGGCACCGGCGAGGCGAGCACGGCCTGGACCACGCGAGCGAGCGTGCGCACTTCGTTGAAGCACGGGATCAGCACGCTGAGCTGCATCGTCGTCGTCTTTTCTACGGCGGGTTCAGCCATGTGGGTGGGAGAAGATAGGCGAGGCCATGCAGCAGGGAAAAGTTGCCGAGCAGGCAAAGTGGAAAACTCCACCATCGATTACGCCGAAGCAGGACATTGAACGCCAACGTCATCGGAATCACCGCTCGCGCGGCAGCCGTATAGTCTTCCCATACCGCAGGACCCAACACCGCGAACAGCAGCGCGAACATCGCGCCGACGCGCCACCAGCGCTCGTCCCATGAGCGGTGTGCGGACAGCGCCAGGTACAGGAACTGCACGCACAGCCCGATCGTCGAGAGCAGTTGCGCGGCGAAGACATGCCATCCGTGTTGCGGCGCGGCGCGGTAGACGGCTTCGAGCGAACCGAGCATGGCGGCGAACGGCCATCCGAAATTGTCCCCATCCACGCCGGGTGCGCTCGGAAAACGCGCGTGGACGTAGAGCAGCCAGACCGCGAGCGGCACCAACGCCGCCACGCCGATCCCCGTCGCACGCAACCACGCACGACGGTCTTCGCGCTGGTTCGGCAGCAGCAGGACGCCGGCCAGCACGCTCGTTTCGCGCGTGAGCAGCGAGAGCGCGAACGCGAGACCGGCACCGAGGCGCTTGCCGCGTTCGGCGAGAACAATCGCCACGGCGATCAACAGCGCCGAGGGCAGGTCGGTCAGCGATCGTCCGACGCTCATCATCACACCCACGCCGAACAGGCATCCGAGCCAGGCGAGCAGGGCGGTCGCGTTCGTTGGAGGCATCCAATGCACGAGCAGCGCCGCCAGTGCCAGCCAGGCGACGACGTTCAACAAGGCGTACACCTGCAGCACCCATGGCGTTCGGCCGAGGCCGGCGAACCAGGCCAGCCACGGCAAACCGATCCGCCGCGAGCGATAGGCGGGATTGTCGAGCGCCGTGTTCAAGCCCGCATCCGCGAGCAAGGGACTGACGGCGATCTGCGCGTAGAACTGCCCGTCGTAGCCGCGGCTGTCCTGGAGTTGGAATGGACGAGTCGCGGCGACTTGCGGCAACCGGTTCGCCGCAAATCGATCGCCGAAGACGATCAGTTGCGTGAAACCGGTCTGGCGGTCGTAGTGGCAGGCGACGAGCGCGAGGAAGAACACGACCGCCACGGCGTGGAATATCCAAGGGGCGGCGATCGGCAGCGGCGCGTCCCGGTGCCGGCGGTTCATCGGATATCGCTCGAAACCGAATCATCCTGCGGGCGGCCTGCGCACAAGGCCCGCTTGTGTGCTGGCGTCATCTGCTTGATGGCGTACTCGGCGCGGCTTGCGGCGGAGCGATCCGGATACTCGAAGCGCGCCAGCAGCCGGGCCGGCGGCCGCGAGCGCGTGTAGCGCGCGCCCTTGCCGGCGAGGTGCTGCGCGTAGCGGCGTTCCACATCGGTCGAGATGCCGGTGTAGAGACTGCCGTCGCGGCATTCGATCAGGTAGACGAACCAGCGTGCCATGTCGCGAAGTGTAGCGGCCGGCGTCGACCGCCCAGGCAGGCCGATCTGCACTTGACAGCCACTTTCATATGTAAGAAATTACTGACATATGTCGACTGGAGCAGTCGGTTGGCGAATCGCGCAGTACCTCAAGGGCCTCGTTTGCTCGCCATGCTCGCCGCCCTGGCGAATCCGCATCGGCTGCGCATCGTGGCTGCGTTGAGCTCGAACGGGCGCAACTACGTGAGCCAGCTCGCTCGCGAAGTCGGGATCAGCCGCCCGTTGCTCCACCTGCACCTGCAGAAGCTCGAAGAGGCCGGACTCGTGACCAGCCAACTGGAACTCTCGGACGACGGCAAGGCGCTCAACTATTTCGAAGTCGCGCCGTTCGCCGTCGAACTCACGCCTGCCGCCATCGCGAAGGCGGCCGCTTCGCTGCCCCCACCGAACTCGCTCGCGGAATCGGACTGACCAAAGGAAACCAGCATGTCGACCAGCGTGTATGTGCTCACCCTTGCGGTGTTCTTCGGAACGATCCTGCTCGTGTTCGGGATGAAGTATTTCTCCGCGGCTTTCGCGGCGCGCGCGCGCATCGCGAACGACGCGGCCTACCACGCGCTCGTGGAGCGAGTCGCTGCTGCACAGTCCGAGCAGCAGACTGCGCTGTCGGCGATCCAGGCGGAGCTTTCGAAAGTCTCGGCGAGCCTTTCGGGCGTCGAGAAGATCCTCAAGCAAGTCGAATAGACCGCTGCATCGAACACTGTCGAAGAGGATTGCGATGAACGAAGTCTCCACCTTCCGTTTGTATCTGCTGCGCGCAGGCTATCTCCTGATCGCGGTCGGGCAGGGGGCGCTGATCTGGCCGGCGATCTTCGATCCGACGAAAACCTGGGAGCTGATGCACGGCGTCGTCGTGTGCATGCTGGGAGCGATGGCCGCGCTGGCGCTGCTCGGCATCCGCTATCCGCTGCAGATGCTGCCGCTGCTGTTTTGGGAGCTGACCTGGAAAACGATCTGGCTGCTCCGCGTCGCGTTGCCGCTGTGGCGCTCGAACCAGCTCGATGAGGCAACCGCCGAAAGCGCGGCCGAATGCCTGCTGGCGGTGATCTTCGTGGTCATCATGCCGTGGCGCTACGTCTTCGACCATTACGTGAAGAAGGCCGGCGACCGGTGGGGCAGGCGTGAGGCAGCGACGGTTTGATGCGCCGATTCGGACCTCGTCGCGCCGGGCCGACTGTGCCGGCCCGGCAGCGGTTTCCCGAGCAAATCGGGCGTCAGCGGCTCGACCCCAGCGTGACGACCGGCGCGAAGCCGCCGAAAATCATGCGCTTGCCGTCGAACGGACATTGGCTGGCTTCCTCCATGCGCGGGTCGGCCATGAACTTCTTCATGCCGGCATCGCGCGCGGCCTTGTCCGGCCACTCGATCCACGAGAAGACGACCGACTCGTCCTGCGTGGCTTGCACCGCGCGGCGGAAGTCCGTCGTCTTGCCGTCGGGCACGTCGTCGCCCCAGCACTCGACCACGCGGGTCGCGCCGTATTCGAGAAAAATGGCGTCGAACCGTTTGGCGTGGGCGATAAAGGCGTCGCGGTTGGCGTTGGGTACGGCGATGACGAAGCCGTCTACATAGGACATGGCAGGTCTCCTGGGTTGATGGATCGGCATCCGTTGGGGATACCTTACCCATGACGACGTTCGAGAGGGGTGTGGATCGACAAGACCCGAAAAATGAAACCTTGGCCAACGCGGTCGTCGGGCGCAACCCTGCCTATTCCGGCGCCTTGCGCTGCTCCTCCATCTCCGGCGGGGGATCGGAATTGAGGATCTGCAGCTGAGTTCCCGTGCTTTCGGGGTCGATGCGCGCGTCGGTCGCGAGCAGCACGACGCCGGGTTTCAGCAACGGATAGACCTGCTCTGCGAATGCCGGCGGAATGCTGACGCTGCCGACCGTGTCGGCGTCGAGTTCGCGGCCGGCTTCTTCGTCGCGGCCGGGGATGCCGATCGTGATCCACTTCGGCATGCGCAGGCCGGGGAGCGCCGCGACGTCGTTGGACATGAAGCCTTTGGCGACGATGTAGGCATGTACGCCGGTGATCGTGTCCGTGTCCAGCTGCACGCGCGCACGTCCGATTTCGATGCCGCCGCGATAGACGACGATGCGGCGGTCGCTGCGGCTCAGCAAGATCGAGATGGGACCGTCCGGAACGTTCTCCGGATGCCAGCGGAACGCTTCGCCGTCGGCCAGCGGCGCGTAGACGACTTCGGCGCCGGTATGCGGTTCGATCGGGCTGATCGCGCGCGGGTGCACGACGTTGACCGGCGCGCTGCCTTCCTTCGCGATCACCACGGTCATTCCCATGTTGGTCGCGGCGAACAGCAAGGTCGCGAACTGCGTGGGCAGGTGTACGCAGCCGTGCGATTCGGGGTAGCCGGGCAGGCCGCCCGCGTGCAGCGCGACGCCGTCCCAGGTCAGCCGCTGCTGGTAGGGCATCGGCGCGCTGTTGTACTTGTTGGAGTGGTGATCCTTGTCCTTCTGCAGGATCGTGAACACGCCGGTGGGCGTCTCGTAGCCGGGCTTGCCGGTGCTGACCGACGTCACGGCGATGAGGATGCCGTTGCGATAGGCGTAGGCGCGTTGTTCGGAAAGGCTGACGATCACCGCCATCGGGCCGGCCGTGCGGTCGTCGCCGCCCCAGATCCATTCGCCGGGCTTCAGGTCGGCGGGCGGCGTGTCGACCGGCATCGAATTGCGTGCGCCCCAGAACGGAGCGGCGTCGGCCAACGAGGCGAAGAGAACGAAGCAGGCGACGATCGGCAAGCGCAGCATCGTTGATCCTCGGCGGATTGATCGTCAGGCGGAACCGTCGCGTCTTGCGCCGACGCGCTGGGCGATATGCGCGGCCGGGCACTTGAGCAGGGCCGAGCGCGTCAACCAGTGCTGGTCCGGGTAGTAGGAAAAGACGAACTGGCCGTCCTTGAGCGTATCGATCACCGGTTTGGCGACTGCCTGGCGCAGCGCCGGGCAGCCCCAGCTGCGACCGAGCCGCCCCATCTGACGGCCGGCATCCGCATTCACGTAGGCGGCACCGTGCATGACGATCGCGCGCGCCATGGCCGCATCGTTGATGCCGGGTTCGAGTCCTTGCATGCGCAGCGAATAGCCGTTGTGGCCCGAGTAAGTATCGCGCGTCACGAACAGGCCGAGACTCGAGGCGTGGCTGCCGTCGTCGTTGGAAAATCGGTCCGGCACGTCGCCGCCCGAGCCTTGTCCATGCGCGACCAGTTCCTCGTACGCGAGCGTGCGCGCGGCGAGGTCGAAAACCCACAGCCGCGGCTGCAGCGACGAGCGGCTGTAGTCGATGACCGCGAGCCGCGTCGCATCGACCGCGGTGCCTTCGGCCTGCGCGCAGCGCATCGCGCCGAGCGCGAGTTCGATCACGGCAGGGTCCGCGGCCGGAGCCAGCTGCGCCAGCGACGCGGGCGTCGTGGCGGCCGCCAGCATCGTCGCGCCGCCGCCTGGCGGGGACATCGTGGCCGAAGCGGGCGATGTCGCGAGCGGCAGTTCGAGCAGGAGTAAAAGTGCAATCGTCAACTTGTACATCCACCGATGATATCGCATGCGTCGCGGGAGATCGTTGATCGAAGTCAGCCTCGGCGAGCTTGCACGGCGGGATTCGGGCCCGTTTTCGCGTGTTGCGGGCGCTTGGACCGACGTGGCGTGGCCGTATCTCGGCCACTGCCGGAATCGGCGTGGACGAAGCGCGGGCGTGCTCCAGGCGCGGCCGTTGGCGCTCCATAGGCTGTGGAGCGCCGAATTAGAATGGTAAGAATGGTGTCAATGCGACATGCATCGGCTTGCCAGGCTCCGCCAGCGGTAACAATTCGCGGTCGGGGAGTTCAGCGAGCAGTGGTATGGGGCAGCGCAAGTCGGGGAGCGAACAGCGGGCGTTCGAGGTGCTGGGGATCAGCGAGGCGGAAGAGCGGGTCTATCGGCAGCTGCTCGCGCGGTCGGCTGCGACGCAGACGGACATCGCGCGCGCGGCGCAGGTTCCGCTCAGCAAGGCGCAGCGCCTGCTCGATTCGCTCCAGCACAAGGGGCTGGCCACGTACTCGCCGAATTCGCCGCGCCGCTACGTGCCGGCGGTTCCGGACATGGCGATCGAGGCGTTGATCCGGCGGCATCAGGAGTGTCTCCAGCGGGCGCGCATGGCCGCGCAGGAGATGCAGGCGGAAGTCGTCAGGAAGCGCGACAAGGACGCGCCCGAAGCCATCGTCGAGCTGATCGAGAGCGGCGGTGCGGAGTGCCTGGTCTACGAGCAGCTCCACCGCAATGCGCGGCACGAAATCATCACCTTGATGCGTCCGCCGATGCGCGTCTCGAGCCTCGATCCTCCCTACGACCACCGCCTGCAGATCGAGGCACAGGCGCGCGGCGTGGTCTTTCGCACCATCGTCGATGCGGATTTCCTCGCGCTGACGGGCGGCGTCGGATTGCTGCGCAGCGAGATCGAGGCCGGCACGCAGGCGCGCAGCGTGCCGCATCTTCCGTTCAAGATGGTCCTGGTCGACCGCCACACGGCGATCATCCCGCTCGACCTGGAGCGGGCGTCGAGCAAGGTTCTGCTGCTGCGCTCCTCGGCGTTGCTCGATGCGCTCCACGCGCTGTTCGAAATGCTGTGGACGAAGAGCTCGCCGATGCCGTTCGGCCGCGACGGCGAGGTCGCACCGTGCGCCGAGGACACGGCCATACCGAGCGAGCTGCAAGGCCTGATCGCGCTGATGTGCGCCGGCATGAACGACAAGGCGATCGCGATCGATCTGAAGATGTCGGCGCGCACGTTCGAGCGGCGCGTCGTATCGTTGATGAAGGCGCTCGGCGCGCGCACGCGCTTCCAGGCGGGATGGCTGGCGGCGCTGCGCTCGATCGCGGAGGCGGTCGGCAAGGACCGCATGGATTTGGCCTGCGGCAATCGCAGCGAGAGAGGATGAGCGCGATCCCGCTTCTTTGCAGGGGGCGGCAGCATTCCCCGCCGCCGTGCGTCGGACTTCGATGCCCGCTTGCCGGGCCGCCTGGCAGTCATCCTTCCTCGCCCGCGCGACCCTGAGGGCTGCGAGCCGGTTCATCGCCGCTTCAAAGGCAGCGGGACAGCATCCGAAGTCCCCGCGTTGCAGGAGCCTTCCATGAGCACCGGCGCCTCCCCGCTGATTCCCGCCAGCGAACTGGCAGCGAGAAGTTCGATGCGCTTCCCGAACGAAAGCGCCGCGTACCGCAAGGCGCGCATTGCCTTGCTGGCGGAGGAAATCGAACTGCGGCGGCATATCGAACGCGTCGCGCAGCAGCGGCGCGAACTGCCGCCAGGCGGCAAGGTCGAGGGCGACTATCGCTTCGAGGGGTCACACGGCGCCACGGGGCTTGCGGGCCTGTTCGGCGACCGGCTGACGCTGGTCGTCTACAGCTACATGTTCGGCCCGCAGCGCGAACGGCCATGCCCGATGTGCACGTCGCTGCTCGACGCCTGGGCCGGAGAGGCGCGCGACATCGGCCAGCGCGTCGCGCTTGCGGTGGTCGCGCGCTCCCCGATCGCGCGCGTGCTCGCGTTTGCGCAGGAGCGCGGCTGGCGCGACCTGCCGCTCTACTCGGATCTGAACGGACACTACAGCCGCGACTACTACGGCGTCACCAACGGCGGCGAGGACATTCCCGCGCTCAGCGTATTCACGCGCGAGGGCGGAAGCATCCGTCATTTCTGGTCCGGCGAAATGACCGGAGCGACCGCCGATCCCGGCCAGGATCCGCGCGGTGCGCCCGATCTGATGCCGCTGTGGACCGTGCTCGACATGACGCCGGAAGGCCGCGGCAGCGACTGGTATCCGCAGCTCGACTACGCGGCGCCGGGGTCCGAGCGGGCATGAGCAGGCGCTCGTCGCGGCGGTCGTCGATCGCCACGCGCGATGCGGCGCGCCGCGGGCCGGCCGGCGCTTGACGCATCGGCGGTCGCGCATCGATCCCGAGGCGTCCGCGAGGAGCCACCGTGACCGGTCATCCGCAAGTCGCCCTCGACATCGCCGCCAAGCTGCGAGCGATATGCCTGGGCTTTCCCGATGCCCACGAAGAAGCCGCGTGGGCCGGAATTCGCTGGCGCATCCGCAAGCACACCTTCGCGCATGTCCTGACGATCGATGCGGGCTGGCTGCCGGCCTATGCGCAGGCGGCGCATCATGAGGGACCGCTGACGGTGCTGACCTTTCGCCTGCCGGTCGTGCGGCTCGAATCGCCGAGATTCGCGCGCGCTCCGTTCTTCAAGCCGGTTTGGTTCGCCGACATCGTCGGCATCGCGCTCGAAGCTCGCACCGACTGGGACGAGATCGAGGGGCTGCTGACCGAAAGCTACCGTGTTCTCGCGCCGAAGAAACTGGCGGTGCTCGTCGAGTGATCGTTGCGCTGACGCAGGCGCGCCCGCTTCGCGATCGAGGCGCCGGCGCCGGGGAGGGTCGTTCGCCTGGCATCGAGCGAACCCGCCCCGGCGCGCACCTCGGGCGCGCCTGTGCCCTGCCGCTGCGATCAGCCGTCGAAGCCGTCCGCGAACACCAGTTCCGACGTGGTCGCGTCGACGGCGATGCCGACTTCGAGGAAAGCCGCATAGCCGTCCGTCGTATTGCCGGTCACCGTAGCGAGCTGCGTCACGCCGTCGTCGTCGCCGAACACGTTGTCGGTGGCGAGGGTGATCTGGTTCAGATTGCTCGTGCTGTTGGGGTAGAGCGAGGTCTGTGCATACACCTCGCGAGACTGCGTTTCGGGCATGGCGAGCTGCGAGATGCGGCCGGCATTGCTGCCGGTGGTCGCGTCCTCCAGCGAAGCGAACACTTCGAAATGGATGTGCGGCCAACGGCCGGAGTAGCACCCCGGGTAGATCGACGTGAACGTGACGCGTCCGTTCGAATCGCTCACTTGCACGCCGCGCAGGTAGTTCTGCGCCGTGACGCCGGACGAGTACATCGAATAGCCGCCGGTCGCGTTGCAATGCCACAGGTAGATGGCCAGGCCCTCGATCGGCCCGCAGCTGGAGACCGTGCTGAGGAACTGCAGGGTGATCGTCAGCGGCGTGCCCGGTGCGACCGCCGTTCCGGAGGAACCGAAACTCGAACGGATGTCCGAGCGCACGATGCCGCTCTGAGTGAGCACGTTCGGACCGTTCGTGCCGTCGCCCGGGTACGGTCCCGACGTTTCCTGCGGAATCAGCGTGCAGCCGAGCGAACTGCGCGGCAGGAGGGCGAGCGCGCCGAGTCCGCCGAACAGCTTGAGCAGGCGCCTGCGTTCGTCGAGTACGCGCATCGTTTCGCCGAGGGTGGCGTGGGTTCCGCTGAGGAGCGGAAGGGTGGGGCGTGTGGCCATCGAGGTTCTCCCGTGCATGAGGTTCGGCGCGATCGACGTGCGATCGATCGGCGCTGATCACGCTATCGGCGAAATGTGCAGTTTCTGCGCGGATATCGCGGAACAATCGCGCAATCGCGGGGGCGCGTGCACGAGAGAACACGAGAGAGAGCGTCGCGACGCGGCAGCCGAATTGTGCCGCGCTGAGTGCCGTCATTCCCGCGAAAGCGGAGGCGCTTCACAACAGCGAAGCGGGTCAATCCAAGTTTGCTTTCCCCGCCGAAAAGCCGATGGAATCCCGCTTTTGCGGGAATGACGTCGCTATCGACCGGCTATTGGATGTGTCCAGGTGGGCCAGATGAACCCAGCAGCTACTGGCACCGACGAACGCGCACCGGCAAAGCAGGGTCAGGCGTAGCGATCGGCCAGCGCGTCCGTCGCGCCGACGAGGATGTCGACGATGGCAGGATCGGCTGCGCTGTGGCCAGCGAGCACGATGTGGAAGTCCGCCTCGGGCCATGCGTCGGCGAGATCGAGAGCGCTCTTCACCGGACAGATGATGTCGTAGCGCCCTTGCACGATCGTGGCGGGAATCGAGCGGATGCGATCGATGTCGCGCAGCAGCTGGTCCGGCTCGAGGAACACCTTGTGACGGAAGTAGTGCGCTTCGGCACGCGCCACGCTGAGCGCGGTCTGCGGATCCTCGAAATGGCCGGCTTCGTTCGGATCGTGCAGCAGCGTGGTGCTGCCGCCTTCCCAATAGCTCCAGGCCTGCGCGGCGGCGAGCCGTTCGGCTTCGTCGTCGCTGTCGAGCCGGCGCCAGTAGGCTTCGACCATCTCGTCGCGCTCGTCCTCGGAGATGTATTCGAGATAGACGTTCCAGCGCTCGGGGAAAATCCACGCGGCGCCGCCGTCGAGTTCGTTGAACCAGCGCAGCTCGCCCGGCCGGCCGAGGAAGATGCCGCGCAGCACCAGGCCGAGCACGCGGTCCGGATGCGTCTGCGCGTAGGCGAGCGCCAGCGTCGAGCCCCACGAGCCGCCGAAGACGACCCAGCGATCGATGCCGAAATGCGAGCGGATCGTCTCGATGTCGGCGACGAGGTGCCAGGTCGTGTTGTCTTCGAGCGAGGCATGCGGCGTCGACTTGCCCGCGCCGCGCTGGTCGAACAGCACGATGCGATAGCGCGCCGGATCGAAGAAGCGCCGATGAAAGGTCGACACGCCAGCGCCCGGTCCGCCGTGCAGAAAAACCACCGGCAGGCCGTCCGGATTGCCGCACTCCTCGATGTACAGCTCGTGCAGATCGCCGACGGCGAGGCGATGCGTGCGATAGGGTTCGATGTCGGGATACAGCTCGCGCACGAGGGCTAGTCCTTGAGAGGCGTTCGAGGATAACTGCGGCGGGTACTTGAGTCAGCCCGTCTGCTTCTTTTACGGTGCGCTTTCGAAACCGTCCGCAAAGATCGTGTCGCTGGCAGGCTGCGTGTAGAAGTATGCGGCGCCCTGGCTCGCCTGGGCACCGATGGCCGCGTTGAACGCACCGACCAGCGCCGTAGGCCCGGACAACGCAACCGCGTTGCCGAATTCGTCGCCGGCGGCGCCGTCGCTGGCGACGAATTTGCCCGCTTCGGCCCAGGTGCCGCCGCTCTCGGTGAACAGGTAGGCGGCACCTTGGTGCGAGCGGCCGTCGACATTGGCGAAGTACGAGCCGATCAGCGCGGTCGAGCCGTCGAGCGCGACCGAGAGGCCGAAACGCGCGCTCGCGGCGCCGTCGCTGGCGGTGAGTTTCTGCTGCTGCGTCCAGCTGCCGCCCGACAAGGAGTACACGTACGCCGAGCCTTGCCCGCTGTTGCTGCCGACACGCTGGTTGTAGGCGCCGACGAGGGCCGTCGAACCGCTGACCGCGACCGCAAGGCCGAAGAACTCGGTCATCACGCCATCGTCCGGCACGAGCTCGCCGCTCTGTACCCAGCTCGCGCCCGAACCGTCGAATACGTAGGCCGCACCGAAGTAGGCGTTGACGCCCGCCGACCCGACGACGGCGGTCGTACCGTCCAGCGCGACCGACGAGCCGAATGTCGCGGAAGCAGTGCCGTCGGCAGCGACCAGCGCTTGGGCCTGCGTCCACACGCCGGCATCTTCGCTGAAGATGTACGCCTTGCCCTGCAGCGCGTTCTCGCCGACCGGCGCGACCGGCGCCGAAACGACCGCTGTCGCGCCGCTGAGCGCGACCGACCAGCCGAAATTGTAGCTCGCGGCACCGTCGTCCGGCGCCAGCTTTGCCGTCTGGCTCCAAACACCCGCGGTATTCGTGAACACATAGGCAGCGCCTTCGCCGCCGTTGCCGTCGACGCTCGCATAAGGCGCGCCGATCACGATTTTGTCGTCGGACACCGACACGGAGAATCCGAAACCATCGCCCGCCACGCCGTCGTCGGGCGCCAGCTGCTGCTGCTCGGTCCAGACGCCGTCGACCAGCGTGTAGACGAACACGATGCCCTGCGCGTTGCCGGTCGCGGCATACGGAACGCCGACGGCCGCCGTCGTCCCCGATACGGACACGGCGTAGGCGAATTCGTCGTCGGCCTCGCCGTTGGCGTCGCTGACTTTCCGCTCCGTCCAGTCGAGCGCGATCGTATCGGGTCGCATCCGGTCGACGCCGTGCATGGCCGCCCCGTTGACGGCGGCAGTGGGCGTCGACACCGAAACTGCCAGTGTGAGCAATGCAGGCAACGCAACGTGGCGCGGAAGAAACGGCATCGCATTCGGCATGAGGGCACTCCTGTCGGGGGACAATGGAACGGCGTCGAGCAACTCCGGAAAGATCGATGGCAAAGGGGTGGTGGAGCGTGCAGCTCAAAGCGGTTCGTCGCGTCGAACGTCGCTGCGGTCGGGCTCGGATGTAGTCGATGTGGCGATCTGCTGCGTCGCCCGCCGCCGCGCGCGTGCGAGTTCGCGTTCGGCCCAGCGCTTGAGCACGCGTGCGCGCCGCGCGCCGGTTTGCGGATCGCGCACGACTTCTTCGACGCGCACGAGCAGGGCGTCGACGTTCTCGCGCGGCGGCGCGTGTTCGTCGCGCGCGCCGGACCACACGTCGATCCATTCGTCCATGCGTTCGCCCAGGCGCAGCACCTGGCGCAGATGGCGCGGTTCCTGACGTTCGAGCTGGGCCAGGTCGAACAGCGCGGCGGCGATCGTGAGCGGGCTCAGGACCAGATCGCGCGCGGCGCCGAGCAGCAGCTTGATCTGCAGGAGCGCGACGGCGCGGATCAACGGGGCGGCCTTCTTCTTGGTTTCCGGATTCATGCATCGGGCCTGGAGGGTTCGTCTGGAAGGGGAACGGCGTCGATCGGACGCGGCGGAACGAGGCTTGCGCGTTCCGAATCGCGTGCGCAGCGTAGCCTCACCCGGTATCGTGTCGCCATCGGGGCGGGCGTCAAGTGCCGTTCGCCCCCGCACGACGCTCGATGTCCCGCTACGGCACGGATCGGTTCGAACGCAAGGCTCATGCAGGAATACACGGTCCAGACGCTGCTGACCACGCCGATCGTCACGTTGCACGACGTGGCGTGCCGCGGCACGTGCCGGCATCGCAGCGCCGAGGAATGCGCGACAGCGACCCATCTGGTGTTTCCCTATCGGGGCGTCTACGTGCGCCACGTGGGCAGCGAGGACTCCGTCGCCGAAGCGAATCAGGTGCTGTTCTTCAACGCCGGCGAAGAATACCGCGTCAGTCATCCGGTCGAGGGCGGCGATGCCAACCTCTCGCTGGCGATCAGCGAGCCCGTGCTGCACGAACTGATGCCGAAGGACCTCGCGCGCGTGGGCGAGACGGCGCGATTTCGCAAGCAGCGCCAGCGCATCGATCCGCGCGCGCAGGCGCTGGTCGCGCTGCTGCGGCACAGCCTGCGCCACGACGTCGCCGAAACGCTGGAGGCGGAAACCTTGTCGCTGACGCTGGCGCGGCGCTCGCTCGGCGTACGCGCGGTGCCGGAGACGTCGGCGAGCCATGGCCGCCGCCGGCTCGTCGACCGCATGAAGCTGACGTTGACCGGTGACCTCTCGCGGCGCTGGACGCTGGCCGACATCGCGGCCGAAGTCGGCGGTTCGCCGGTGTATCTCACGCAGGCGTTCCAGCAGGTCGAGGGCGTTCCGCTGTACCGCTATCAGCTGCAGCTGCGCCTGGCGCGCGCGCTGGACCTGATCGAGCAATACGACGACCTCTCGGCGCTCGGCCAGCACCTGGGTTTCTCCAGCCACAGCCACTTCAGCTCGGCGTTCCGGCAGGCCTACGGGCGCACGCCGTCGCAGTTCAAGCAGTCCGCCCTGCAGCGCGCGGAAAGTCGCTAAAGATTCCGACAGCGCCCGGTTCGGCGGCGTGGTCTCCTGTGCATGCCCGGATTGCGGGCCTTTCAGGAAACCGTGTCATGACCGAACGTACCTGTGCCGCGTGCGACTGCGCGCTGGACGAGAACTCGATCAAGGTGAAGGTGGGCGGGCGCACCGTCGAGGTGTGCTGCGAGGACTGCGCGCAAAAGCTCAACGAGGCGCAGTCGGCGAAGATCGCCTGGGCATATCGCCCCCTCGGCTACTACCTTCGGTAAGCCGGCGATGACCATGAACCTTGCCGAAAACGCACGAAGGTTCCATCGGCTGCACGACAGCGGCGAGCTGCTCGTGCTGCCGAATGCTTGGGACGCCGCCAGCGCACGTCTGATCGAACAGGCCGGCGCCCACGCCATCGCGACGACCAGCGCCGGGATGGCCTGGTCGCTCGGCTACGCCGACGGCGAGCGCTTGCCGCTGGACGAACTGCTCGCCGCCTGCGCACGCATCTGCCGCGTCGTCTCCGTGCCGGTCAGCGTCGACATCGAGCGCGGCTACGCGCAAACGCCGGAGCAGGTCGGCGCCGTGGCCGCCGCACTGATCGATCTCGGCGTCGTCGGCGTGAACATCGAAGACGGTACGCTGCCGGGATCGGCCGTGTTGACCGCGCCTCATGTGCTCGGCGATCGCATCGCGGCGATTCGAAGCGTTGCCGAGCGCGCCGGCGTGCCTCTGTTCATCAATGCACGCACCGATACGTATTTCGTACCGAACGACGATCCGGTGGCGCGCGTCGAGGAAACCATCCGCCGCGCACGGCAGTACGTCGAGGCCGGCGCCGACGGCATCTTCGTGCCCGGCATCACCGATCTTCGCGAGATGGCCGATGTGGCATCTCGGATCGGACGGCCGCTGAACATCTATGCCGGGTTCGCGGGCGTGCCATCGATCGCCGAGTTGCGCCGTGCGGGCGTGCGGCGCGTCAGCCTCGGTTGTGGACCGCTGCAGGCCCTGATGGCGCACACGCGGCGGATCGCTCGCGAAGTGCTCGAACAAGGCAGCTACGCGGCGATGACCGGCGAGATGCTCTCGGCTGCCGAAGCCAATCAATTGTTCGCGCATGGCTGACGGCCGGGAATAGGGATTCGGGAATCGGGAATAGGTAGAAGCGCAGCGCTCCGCCCATTCCCCATTCCCCATTCCCGGCCTCACCGAAACTCGAGGAATCGACATCATGCAAACTGCAAAAACGACACGCGCTCGTCGCAGCATCGCGACGCCGTCCGGGCGCATTCACTATACCGAACAAGGCGAAGGTCCCGTTGCGCTGTTCGTCCACGGCGTGCTGCTGAACGGCCATCTGTGGCGGCATCAGCTCGCGCACCTGTCCAATCTGCGCCGCTGCATCGCGCCGGACCTGCTCGCCCATGGCGACACGGAGATCGCACCGGATCAGGACGTCTCCGTCAGTGCCAATGCGCGCATGCTCGCCGAGCTCCTCGATGCGCTCGAGATCGACCAGGTCGATCTCGTCGGCAACGACAGCGGCGGCGGCATCGCGCAGATCTTCGCGGCGAACCATCCCGAGCGCGTGCGCAGCTTGACGCTGACCGATTGCGACGCGCACGACAACTGGCCTCCCGCCGCGTTCGAGCCGTTCCTCGCGATGGCAGCCGCGGGTGGCCTGGCAGGCGCGCTCGCCGCGATGGTCGGCGACAAGCGCATCTATCGTGCCGCGGATGCGCTGGGCCCGGCCTACGAGCACCCGGAAGCGGTCAGCAACGAGACGATCGACATCTACCTGCAGCCGTTTCTTCGCTCCGAGCAGCGAACGCGCGACCTGCAGAGGTTCCTCGCCGCCTTCGATTGCTCGCACACGCTGGCGATCGAAGCGCGGCTGAGGACGCTGCAGGCGCCGACGCTCGTCGCCTGGGGCACCGACGACATCTATTTCGACGTGCGCTGGTCGCGCTGGCTCGCGCAGGCGATTCCCGGCGTGCGCCGCCGCGTCGAGCTCGAAGGAGCGCGGCTGTTCTTTCCGGAGGAGCGCTGGGAAGCGTTCAACCAGGAATTGCGCGCGCATTGGATGGCGGCTGCGGCAACGCCGCAGCGAGCGAGTTCGCCGCCTTTCGCGGTCGTTGCCGGATAGCGCGGCCGTCGCCTCCGACACAGGTCGTAAGCGCTGCGCTGCAAGGAGCTCAGTCATCGACGACGACCGGGCGATGCCATCGCCCGGTGCACGCAGGTATTCTCCGGACTGCTGTCCGTTCCCGGATGTATCGACATGGTTTCTCGATGACCCACCCGCTCGACAATCCCGTTTGGTACGCGTTGACCAGCCACCACGCGACGCTCGCCAAGAGGACGGCGACCGCCGCGCGCTACCCGGCCGAGGTCGCGCCGTTCGTCGCGGTGGGCATCGCCGACGAAGCCGCGGAGACGCAGGCGGCTACGCTCGTCGACGTCGGCGAATCGGTGCTGTTCGTCGGCCCTGCGCCGCCGCTGTCGTCGGCCTGGAAGGCCGAGCCGGCGGTCGCGATCGCGCAGATGACGTGCACTGCGCCTCTGGCGGATGTCGCAGGCCCGCCGATCGACGAGCTGTCGCACGCCGCGGTCGCCGACATGCTCGCGCTGACCGCGCTCGTCTATCCGCATTATTTCCGCCCGCGCACGATCGAGATGGGGCGCTATTTCGGCATCTACGACGGCGATACGCTCGCTGCGATGGCGGGCGAGCGCATGCGGTTCGACGGCCACCATGAGATCAGCGCCGTCTGCACGCACCCGGACTACGGCGGCCGCGGCTATGCGCGACGCCTGATGGCGATGCTGACCAACGACATCCTCGACAGCGGATACGTGCCGTTCCTGCACGTGAGCCATCAAAACGTGCGCGCGAAAGCCTTGTACGAGCAGATCGGCTATCGGTTTCGCGCCGACATCGCGCTGACGGCCGTGCAGCGCATCGCCGACGGCAGGCACTGAACGGCGAAAGCCCTTGGCCGCCGCGGAGACGACAGGCCGACGCTTGCGCGGAAGGCGAGCGCTGCGAGTAGCATGCGCAACCCCATCGCAAGGAATCGGCCATGTCTCCGATCGACGACGTCCCAGGATCGCAGCCTCCGCTGCGCGAAGGCGAAGTGCTCGCGCATTCCGACAACCTCGGTTTTCGAACGGTGCTGGACATCGCCGGTCATCCGTTCGTCGCCGACGAGCCGATTGCCGTCGGCGGCACGGACCAGGGGCCGTCGCCGTACGGATTGATCTCGGCGGCGCTCGCGTCGTGCACGGCAATGACCCTGCACTCGTATTCGAAGCGCAAAGGCCTGCCGCTGCGCGACATCCGCGTCGCGGTGCGCCACAGCAAGGTGCACGAGATCGATTGCGAGCACTGCGCGGAGGACACCGGTGCGAAAGTCGATCAGCTCGAGCGCACGATCTGGATCGAAGGCGACCTCACCGACGCGGTGCGCGAACGCCTGATGCAGATCGCCGACAACTGCCCGGTGCATCGCACCTTGCGCGGCGGCATGCGCATCGTCACGAAAGCGGGTTGAACCGCCGGGGCTCGCGCGGCTTGCGCGCGCGGGTTCAGCGCACGGCCGACGCGCGTGTGCGGTGCAGCCGCGCGATACGCATCGCGCTGCGGGCCATGTGCGCGCGCAGGGCGGGCGGTCCGACGACGACGACGTCTTCGCCGAGCCGCATCAATTCCCGCACGCCGAAATCCACCGACTCGATCGGCAACGTGCAGCGTACCCAGCCGCGCCGATCCGGCTTGCCGGCGGTGGCCGACGCTGCGTTCGTGACATAGGGGCCGAGCAGTTCGAGCCGCCGCATGCCCTCGGGCGATAGCCGTACGTCGGCCTCCTCGTGATAGACGCCGGCCTCGTACTCGCGCACGGCGTTTTCCCAGTGCACGGCGAGATCGAACGCGGGTGGCCGCACGAAGGTGTCGGCGTCGATCTCGGCATCGCGGATGTTCGCGACGCGATAGGTGCGCACGGATTTTCCGTGCTGCGCGACGAGGTACCAGATGCCGCCCTTGAGCACGAGACCGAGCGGGCCGAGCTTGCGCGGCCTGGCATCGGCTTGCCCGGAACGCCGGTAGCGCAGCGTCAGCATGCGTTCGTCCCATACGGCACGCGCCACGATCGGCAGCGACGGCAGCTGGTCGGCATCGTGGAACCAGGTCTTCGGATCGAGATGGAAACGGGCAGCGATGCGGTCGGCACCGGGCTGGATGTTCGCAGGCAGCGCCGCGAGCAGTTTCAAGCGCGCGCTGGAGAGAACGTCGGCCAGGCCCAGTTGCGCGGCAGGGCCGGGCAGGCCGGCGAGGAACAGGGTTTCCGCTTCCGAGCGGTTGAGCCCGGTCAGCAAGGTGCGATAGCCGTCCTGCAGGCGGAAGCCGCCGTGGCGTCCGCGTTCGGCGTAGACCGGAATGCCGGCGGCGCTGAGCTGATCGATGTCGCGATGGATCGTGCGCACGCCAACCTCGAACTCGGCGGCGAGCTCGCTCGCGCTCATGCGTCCGCGCGTCTGCAGCAGCATCAGGATCGACAGGAGGCGGCTGGCGAGCATGATCGGAGGGTGTCAGGAATACATGACATCGGATGACAGGTATAGGTGCGCATCATACGCGCACACCCAGCCAGGAGGATCGCTTCATGAAAAGCATTCGCGCCATGCTCGCCGTCGGCTTGCTGTCCACCGTCGTCGGCTCGATGCCGCTCGCGCACGCGTCGCAGGACGCACCCAAGCCCGCTCCGGCCGCGGCCGATACGAGCGGCCTGCACGATTTCGATTTCCTCGTCGGCGAGTGGCGCGTCCATCATCGCCGCCTGAAGCAGCGCCTGGCCGGCAGCCACGAGTGGGTCGAATTCGAGGGCACCTGCGGCAACCGGCCGCTGATGGCCGGTTGGGGCAACGTCGACGAGAACGCGATCGACCTGCCGGGCGATTCTTATCACGGCGTCGGCCTGCGTTCGTACGATCCGAAGAGCGGCTTGTGGAGCATCTGGTGGCTCGACGGACGCAATCCGTCGAGCGATCTCGATCCGCCGGTCAGGGGCCGTTTCGATCACGGCGTCGGCACCTTCTATGCCGACGACACGCTGAACGGCAAGCCGATCCGCGTGCGTTATCAATGGTCGAAGATCACGCCGACCTCGGCGCATTGGGAGCAGGCGTATTCGCCCGACGCCGGCAAGACCTGGGAGACGAACTGGCTGATGGATTTCCAGCGCAGCTCCTGATCGCCGCGCGAAAGCGATGCGCAGTCCGCGGCATCCGCCCCGGACTGCGCATCGGGCGTGCCTACCGCGCGGCGGCGCCCTGCGCGGACTGCCCCGTGCGGTAGCGCTGGAACCAGGCGAGGATCGCCGACGTCTTCGCGGCCGATTGCGAAGGACGATCGGCCAGGCCGCCATGGTTCGCGCCGGGCACCTTGACCAGCGCGGTCGGAATGCCGCGCAGCTGCAGCGCCTCGTAGTACTGCTCGGCTTCGCTGTCCGGCGTGCGGTAGTCGTTCGAGCCGACCACGACCAGGGTCGGCGTCTTCACGTTGCCGACCAGCGAAAGCGGCGAGCGCGCCCAATAGCCCTGCGGGTCTTCCCACGGGAACTTGCCGAACCAGTAGCGCGAGAAGTACGGCGTCATGTCCGAGGTCAGCACGAAGCTGGCCCAGTCGATCACGGGCTTTTGCGAAGCGGCGGCGCGGAAGCGGTCGGTCTTGCCGACGATCCAGGCAGTCAGCACGCCGCCGCCCGAACCGCCGGTGACGAACAGGTTGTCGGCGTCGACGAAGCCCTTGGCGATCGCGGCGTCGACCGCGCTGATCAAGTCGTCGTAGTCGTGGCCCGGGTACGCCTTGTCGATCTGGTTCGCGAACGCTTCGCCGTAACCGGTCGAGCCGCGCGGGTTGATGTAGAGCACGACGTAGCCGGCCGCCGCATAGAGCTGGTCGTCGGTCGAGAACGTCGGTCCGTAGGCGGCGAAAGGTCCACCGTGGATCTCGAGGATCAATGGATACTTGTGCGCGGGATCGAAGTCCGGCGGCGTGACCAGCCAGGCGTCGATCGGCAGTTTGTCGAACGCGGTCACGTCGAGCTTCTGCACGGCGCCGAGCTTCTTGCTCGCGAACAGCGATTCGTTGAGATTCGTCAGCCGCCGGCCGTCGCGGCCACCGGTCACCCAGACGTCCGACGGACGCTGCGGCGTGCCGCTGGTGAACGCGACGGTGCCATCGCGCGCGACGCTGAACTGGCCGCCGGAGTAAGGGCGGTCGAAGTCGCTGCCGGTCAGATGTTCGGCGACCGTGCGGATGCTGCCGTCGAGACCGACGCGCGCCACGCGCACGCTGCCGTGTTCGTCGTAGGAGACGTAGACCGAACGGCCGTCCGCGGCCCACACCGGATCGCCGACGCTGCGGTCGAGGCTCGCCGTCAGCACGCGCGCGTGGTTGCCGTCGCGGTCCATCACCGACAGCTGCCGGTTCTGGTAGCCGAGGTAGCGGTCGTCGAAGCCGACGTACGCGATCGACTTGCCGTCCGGCGAAACGACCGGCGAGCCATCCGGACCATTGCGATGGGTCAGCGTGCGCACGGCGAGCGTGTCGATCGACACCTCGTGCACTTCGCTGTTGACGATGTCGCGCTGCCAGTCCGGCGACAGGTTCGCGCTGAACACGACCGCGCGCCCGTCGGGCGACCACGACACGCGGCCGCCGGCATTGCGCGCACCGAACGTCAGCTGCGTCGGCGCGCCGCCTTCGGCCGATACCCAGAAGATCTGCTCGTAGCCGGCTTTCTCGTAGCCGCCTTCGTCGGTTCGATAGACCACGGTGTCGATGACCTGCAGGGGTTCGGCCCATTTCGCGTCGGCAGGCTTGTCCGGCGCCTTGCCGAGCTTGGTCGACTCGTCCGGCACGAACATCGCGTAGGCGATGCGCTCGCCATCGGGCGACCAGGCGAGCGCATGCGGCGTGTCGGGCAGGCCGGTGATGCGTGCAGTCGCGCCGGTCTTCGTCCAGCGAACGTAGAGCTGTGCGCCGACCTTGTCGTCGGCACTGGAAATGTAGGCGAGCCTGCTGCCGTCGGGCGACCAGCGCGGCTGCCCGTGCGATCCCGGACCGGTGACCAGCGGCGCCTGCCGGCCGCTGGCGACATCGATCGACCAGATCGACGAATGCGCGCGATCGGTCATGATGTCGTTCGCGCGCCGCGCGTAGACGATCGTCTTGCCGTCCGGTGCGATCTGCGGATCGCTGGCGACTTCGAGGGCGAACAGGTCGGCGCCGGTCAGCACGCGCGATGGACCGCTCGGCGGCGCAGCCAATGCGGGTACGGCCGGCAAGACGGCCAGCAGCACCCCGAAAATACGAGTACGCATGATCAATCCATCCCTTGTGAGAAAGCATTCAGGCTGCCGCCCGCTGCCGGGCAGAGGCAGCGGCGAGGCAGGGCAGCGGGCTTTTTCCCATGATCGCGGCGGTTCGGCAATGGCGTCACGGGACGCGGGATGGGGCGCGGGCGCTTCGGGCAGTACGCGACGCGCCTGAGCCACTACAATCGCCACCCTTTTCACGCTGTGCCGAGCAACGACGTACCAGCACCGCATGCCCTGCGATTCGCATGCGCGAGCGGCGCTGCGGCGGACGAGTCGGCGCTCACCCAGGAACGCCATGTCACCACCGAACTTCCCCACCGACGACACGCTCGCGGACACCGTGCGCGCGAGCGCTGGGTTGCTCGAAGCCATCGCCGTCGATCGCAGCCTGCTCGACCGCCTGCCCGCCGAGGATCGCAAACGCCTGCACCAGGCCGTGGCGCAGGTGTACCACCCCGATCCGGTATTGCGCAGGCAGAAGCTCAAGGCCGCCGAGCGTGCGCGCAATGCTGCGCAGATCGAGCGCGAAGAGGCCCTGTTGCATGCGACCGGCATCCGCGAGCTGCGGCGCCGTCCGGTCTTCACGACGCCGAACGTGTTCCCGCCGGAAGGCTTCGTCGCCGACGATCGCGAAGATGGCGAACCCGAGCAGCGCGAGTCGGTGGAATTGCAGCATTGCTATGTCTGCAAACAGAAGTATTCGCTGATCCATCACTTCTACGACCAGCTGTGCCCTACCTGCGCCGCGTTCAACTTCGCCAAGCGCACCGAATCGGCCGACCTGCGCGGCCGCGTCGCCTTGCTGACCGGAGGCCGCGTGAAGATCGGCTACCAAGCCGGGCTCAAGCTGCTGCGCGCCGGTGCGAGCCTGATCGTGACGACGCGGTTTCCTCGCGACTCCGCGGCGCGCTACGCGCAGGAGCCGGATTTTGGCGAGTGGGCGGATCGGCTGGAAATCTTCGGCCTGGACCTGCGCCACACCCCGAGCGTCGAAGCGTTCTGCCGCGAGCTCGTCGCGACGCGCTCGCGTCTCGATTTCATCGTCAACAACGCTTGCCAGACGGTGCGTCGCCCGCCGCAGTTCTACGCTCACATGATGGCCGGCGAGACCGCTGCGGCGCACGCGGTGCCGGAGCATCTGCGCAAGCTGCTCGGCAGCTACGAAGGACTGCGCCGCTACGACATGCTGCCGGAATCCGCGCCGACTTCACCGCTCGCCATCGACAGCGGTCTGGAGGATCTGCCCGGCCTGACGCGTGCGGCGGAGCTCTCGCAGATGCCGTTGCTGGCGGAGGAATTCGCCAGCCAGCCGCATCTGTTTCCGGAAGGGCGCCTGGATCAGGACCTGCAGCAAGTCGACTTGCGCGGACGCAACTCGTGGCGCTTGCTGATGGCCGAAGTGCCGTCGGTCGAACTGCTCGAAGTGCAGCTGGTCAACGCCGTCGCGCCGTTCCTGATCAATGCGCGCCTGAAACCACTGATGCTGCGCACGCCGGAGCGCGACAAGCATATCGTCAACGTATCGGCGGTCGAAGGGCAGTTCTACCGCAATTTCAAGACGTCGCGGCATCCGCATACGAACATGGCGAAGGCGGCGCTGAACATGATGACGCGCACGTCGGCAACCGACTACCAGAACGACGGCATCCACATGAATGCGGTCGACACCGGTTGGGTCACCGACGAGGATCCGGCCGAGATCGCGGCGCGCAAGGTCGTCGAGGAGCGCTTCCATCCGCCGCTGGATATCGTCGATGGCGCCGCTCGCATCGTCGATCCGATCATCGATGGCTTCAACACCGGCCAACACGTGTGGGGCAAGTTCCTGAAGGACTACCGGCCGACGGACTGGTAGGCGCGCAGTTGCAATTGCCGCGGCCGTGGTGCTTCGGCGATCAGCGGCGATCCAAGCCCTCCATCAGTATGGAGGGCTTCGACGCAGGCTCTATTCGGCCATGGCCACACCCGAGCCGCCGAGTTCGGCCGGGAAATCGCGCAGTTTCGGCAAGCCGTCCTTCACCGGCAGCACGGCCTCGGCGTAGTTCACGTGGACGCCGGGCTTGAACGCGACGCTCGGAATCGTCGCCGCGTACACGTCGGTCAGTCCGAACGTCGGGTGGTCGGTCATCAGGTGGCCGCCGCACTGCGTGCAGAACTTGCGATCGCTGGTGATCGTCTTGGCGAAATGGCCGACGAACTCGGCGCCCCGGGTTACCTTCACATGGTCCGGTTTCCACAGCGTGAAGGCGTTGACGGGCCCTGCGGACCAGGAACGGCACGAGGCGCAATGGCAATAGCCCATCGCCTCGGGCGCACCGCTGACCTGGATTTCGACGGCGCCGCAGAAACACGTGCCGGTATGCGTATCGCTCATGGCTTCTTCCTCTCGCTCGTTGATGTCGTACCTGCCGCTCTTGCGCGCGGCAGGGTCTTCGGCGCGCGCGCGGGGTCTTCGCTCCGGCGACGCGGCGCAGTTCGTGGAACAGGTGCGGAAACCTTCCGCCGCACCGGTTTCGCAACAGTGGTTTCGATCTCGCCGAGGGCCGCTTCGAACGCGGCCAGCACCGGCGCCTTCTTCTGCAAGGCCCAGCCGACGAAGCTGCCGCCTTCGAGCGTGCTGAGCAGCAGCATCGCCGTGCGGCTGGACGCGGCGTCGGCGCGCAGCGTGCCGGCCGCCACGCCGTCGCCGAGCACGCCTTCGAGCCAGTCGAGGTGGATCTGGAAGAAATCGGCGATGACCGGATGCATCGCTTCGGGCAGCGCGGAGCGTTCGGCCGACAGCGCGCCGCACAGCGGCAGCATGCCCTTCTCGAAGCCTTCGAGGAACAGCCGCGAGTACGCGCGCAGCCGCTCGCCGGCGCTCGCGTGGCGCCGGCGGACGCCGTCGAGGGCCGCGATGAAGCGCTCGATGTATTCGCGCACGAGAACGACGATCAAGTCTTCCTTGGTCGGAAAATAGTAGTGCACGCTGGCCTTGCGCACGCGCACGCGCTCGGAGAGGTCGGCATAGCTGAAGCCGGCATAGCCGCGCGTGCGGATGAGGACCTCGGCTTCGCGGAGAAGACGGCTGCGCGTGTCGTCGGACATCGCCCGAATTTACCTACTAGTTGGTAGGTCGTCAACGCGGCTGCGTCGCGCCTTCCGCCGGGACGACGGGCGATCGGATTGGCGGCCCGTCGACGCGCTTCCGCGCACCCGAGGTCGATCGCGCATCGCGCTAGACTTGCGCGGCCTGTGTCTGCGCGAAGGACGGAGCGAAGTGACGACCTGTACGAATTGCGGCGCGCCGCTGACCGGTGCGTATTGCCAGGTTTGCGGGCAGAAGCGTTTCGTCGAAAGCGATCGTCGCTTCGGACACCTGATCCACCAGTTCCTCGTCAGCGCGACCGATCTCGACGGCCGCATCTGGCGAACCGTGAGGGCATTGCTGTTCCAGCCAGGGCTGCTGTCGCGCGAGTATTTCATCGGCCGGCGCGCGCGATGGATCGCGCCGGTTTCGCTGTTCCTCGCGGTGAACGTGGTGTACTTCATCGCGCCGTTTCACGGCAGCGACATCGCCAAGTTGTTCAACCAGCAGGTGACGGGTTCGATCAGGGCCTTGGCGGCCGATCCGAACGTTCCGTCGAGCGCAGAACAACTGGCCCAGGAGGGGCCTGCGCACACCGCCATCACGACGGCCTGGATCCAGGCGCGCGTGCAGGCGCGCGATGCGGCGGCGCGCAAGGCCTCGCAGGGCGCCGGCGGCTACAGCTATCGCGACTATCGCATCGCCTACGACGCCAAGGCCGACGACGTCAGCAAGGCGCTGATCATCCTGCACGTGCCGTTCACGGCGCTCGCTCTGATGCTGCTGTTCGCGCGCCAGCATCGCTACTACGCCGAGCATTTCGTCGTCGCGCTGCATTTCTTTTCGTTCACGCTGGTCGCGCTGCAGATCGTGGTCCATGCGCAGGGCTTGCTCGAATTCGCGCTGCCGGCAGCCTGGGTGCCGTCCGGTACGACATTGGACGGGTTCATGCGCATCTTGCTCCCGACCTATGCCGTGCTCTCGCTGCGACGGGCCTATGCGGTCGGGTGGGTGCGGTCGATCGTGGCCGCGGCCGGCATGCTCGCGGTCGTGCTGGTCGTGAACCTGTACGTCTACCGCACCGTGCAGTTCCTGGTGACCTTCGCGTTGACCTGACGACGCAGCAGTCGACGCGAGGCGCGCCGTCGCGCCCGAGGGCTGCCGCGTGCGCAATCAGGCCGCGCGCTGCCTCACGAGAGCGACCAGGTCGGTCACGCCGACGTCGATGCCGGCCTGGCAGAGCAGCGTGCTGACCTGGCCGCGATGGTGCGTCTGGTGGTTGAAGAAGTGCTGCACCAGCGGCCCGAACGGATCGGTGAATACCTGGCCCTTGCTGTTCGCGTAGGTCAACTGCTGCATGTAGTCCGCGTCGGTCGCCTCCTCGGCGAGCGCCACGATGACCTCGTCCATCGCGCCGCGCGCCGCGCGCAGGGATTCGAACTCGCCGTACAGCGGCTGCGCGAGCGAGTAGGGGTGCGGCATCGGACGCACCGGCTCGAGCGCGCGAAAACTCGCCGGATGATCGGCGAAGCGCTTCAGCCAGATCATGTCGCCGACCATGATGTGGCTCAGCGTGCCGAACACCGAGCCGAAGAACGCGCCTTTGTCCGCATGCAGTTCGGACGCGGCCAGTCGCGACGAGGCGTCGTAGATCCTCGTGTTCATCCACTGGTTGTAGCGGGCCATCAGTTCGAAGTGGTTCTTGAGGGACATGGTTTTACCGTCATTGAATTCGCCGGCGCGATGACGATATTGTCGGTCAATCGACGGCGAATGGAGAGCATCTCCCGCCGCGACGGATCGCAGATCGCCGTTGCCGCCCCGGCACCGGTGTCGCCCACCAGCGGGAATTCCTGTGTCGCCATCGCCTTCGTCCGCGGCTTCCGATTCGTTGTTGCGCCATCGCGCCTTCGTGATGTTCTGGTGCGCGCGCATCGCCTCGTCGTTCGGTTTCCAGATGCTTTCGGTCGCGGTCGGCTGGCAAATCTACGCGATCACCGGGCGCGCGCTGGACCTCGGCCTGATCGGCCTCGTGCAGTTCGTGCCTTCGCTGCTGCTGGCGCTGCCGGCCGGCCACGTCGCGGACCAGTTCGAGCGCCGGCGCATCGTCTTGCTCGGCCAGGTCGTCGAGTGCGCGGCCATCCTCGTGCTGACCGTGCTGACGCTGATCCACGGTATCCACGAACTGGGCATCCTCGCGCTGATCTTCGTGGTCGGCGTGGCCAAGGCGTTCGAGTTTCCCGCCCTGCAGTCGATGCTGCCGGCACTGGTGCCGACACACGTGTTGCCGCGCGCAATGGCGATGACGTCGGCGGCGGGGCAGGCGGCGATGATCGCCGGTCCCGCGCTCGGCGGTTTCCTTTACGTCGCAGGGCCCGGCGTCGTCTATGGCCTGTCGGCGTTTCTCTACGTCGCCGCCGCCACGCTGACGGCACGGATCCGCTACGAGCGCACGCAGCCCGTGCGCGAACCGGCCACCTTGAAGACGCTGTTCGCCGGCGTGCATTTCATTCGGGAACGCAAGGACGTGCTCGGCGTGATCTCGCTCGACCTGTTCGCGGTGCTGCTCGGTGGCGCCACCGCGCTGCTGCCGATCTTCGCGCGCGATATCCTGCATACCGGTCCGTGGGGCCTGGGCCTCTTGCGCGCGGCGCCCGCGGTCGGCGCGCTGCTGATGTCGCTGTGGCTGGCGCGGCAGCGCATGGACCGGCACGTCGGCGCGATCATGTTCGCCTCGGTCGCCGGATTCGGTGTCGCCACGCTGGTGTTCGCCTTGTCGACGAACGTGTGGCTGTCACTCGGTGCGCTGTTCTCGCTCGGCGCGTTCGACATGGTCAGCATGGTGATCCGCGGCTCGCTCGTGCAGCTCGAGACCCCCGATGCCATGCGCGGCCGCGTCAGCGCGGTCAATTCCATCTTCATCAACACCTCCAACCAGCTCGGCGAATTCGAATCCGGACTGCTCGCCGCGTGGCTCGGCGCGGTCGGCGCCACCGTGGTCGGCGGTGTCGGCACCCTGATCGTGGTCGGGTTGTGGATGCTGATGTTCCCGGCTTTGCGCCGCCGGCAGCGGTTGAGCATGGCGAACGACGCGCTCGCCGGTTCTGCCGGCAGCGGCTGAATGGAGGGGCGGGACTCGAAGCCGAGCGCTTTTTCTGCATATTCGAGCCGCCATTCCTGCACTGGCTCGCCGCCGCCCGGTGCAGATAGGCTCGGAACGGATGTTCTCACCGGCGGGGCGCGATGATCATGTCGAAGAAACGGTACGGCGCCGGTGCGGCGCTCCTGCTGGCCGCCGGACTCGCGCAGGCCGGCGATCCCGCCGCCGACGAGCGCGACCTCCTGCGCGTCGAGGCTGCGTTGTGCCACGCCTTCGAAGCCGGCGATGCCGATGCGCTGCGCCGGCAGCTCGACCGCGGCTTCACGCTGACCGACTCGAAGGGGCAGGTCACCGACTTCGCGCAGAACGTCGCCGAAGTCGCCGCGCGCGACCCGAGCTACGAGGTATTTCGCAACCACGACCAGAAAGTCCGCCTGTTCGGCGATGCCGCGATCGTCACCGGCATCACAACGATCAAGGGGCATTCCGGCGCCGCCGCATTCGCCGGCAATTTCCAATACACCGATACCTGGATCCGCCGCGGCGGCGAATGGGTTCTGGCGGCGAGCCACGCCAGCCGCCGCCCGGACTGAGCCGCGACGCTGTTCGCGAAGCCTCGCCGGGGCCATACTCGGGGCATGCCGTCGCCTGCCAATCTGTTCGGAATCATCGTTTTCAGCATGACCGGCTTGGCGATGTTCACCTACGGCCGCAAGCAGGCGGCCTGGCGCACGGCCGGTATCGGCGCCGCCCTGATGGTCTATCCGTACTTCGTCGAACAAACCTGGCTGCTGTACGCGACAGGGCTGGCGCTGTGCGCGGCTCTTTACGTCTTCCGCGATTGACGCGCGCGGAGTAACTTTCCCATCATCCACTTTTCCACGCAGGTCGCGCGAGGGAGGACTCCGCCGTGTTGCGTGCCGCCCTGCTGCTGTCCGGAGCGTTGTCCATGTCCGCCGCCGACACCGATCGAGGATTCGTCCGCATTCCGTGCCGGCACGATGTCGCGGCCACGCTCGATCGCCTCGAGCAGTCGGTCAAGGCGCACGGCCTCACCGTGTTCGCGCGCATCGACTTCAGCGGCGACGCCGCACGGGCCGGCCTTTCGATGCGTCCCGAAGGCCTGCTGCTGTTCGGCAATCCGAAGAGCGGAACGCCGCTGATGCAGGCGGCGCCGAGCGTCGGCCTGGACCTGCCGTTGAAGGCGCTGGCGTACGAAGACGCGAACGGCAAGACCTGGCTCGCGTTCAACACCGGCGACTACGTCGTGGCGCGTCACGGCGTGCCGCCGGAGCTGGCGGCCAACATCGCCGGCGCCGCGAAGCTGATCGAGCAGGCCGCGCAAGGCGATTGACCGGCCGCTCTCGCACGCCCATCGAATCCGACGCGGCAGACAGGGGACACCCGTGAAAGGCTTTCCGATCGTTCCAGCCTCGTTCTTCAGCTTCGTTCTCGGCCTCGGCGGCCTCGGCAACGGATGGCGCGTCGCCGCCCGTCTTTGGAACGTGCCGGGGTGGATCGGCGAATCGATCCTCGCGTTCGCTGCGCTGGTGTGGTTCGTCGTTGCCGTGTTGTATGCGGGCAAATGGGTCTGGGCGCGCGACCAGGCGCTCGCCGAGTTTCGCCATCCGGTGCAATGCTGCTTCGTCGGACTCGGCGGTGTCGCGACGCTGCTGATCGCCGTCGCCGCGGTGCCTCATTCGGCGGCGCTGGCCTGGTGCTTGTTCGCGCTCGGCGTCGCCACGCAGCTCGGCTTCGCGGTCTACCGCACCGGCTCCCTGTGGCAAGGCGGACGCGATCATGGGGCGACCACGCCGGTGCTGTACCTGCCGATGGTGGCGGGAAACTTCGTCGCCGCCATCGCGCTCGGCGCGCTCGGACAGCCGTCGTGGGGCGCGCTGTTCTTCGGCGGCGGCCTGTTCACCTGGTTCGCGGTGGAATCGGTACTGCTGCACCGGCTGTACGTGCACGACGCGCTGCCGCCGGCATTGCGGCCCACGCTCGGCATCCAGCTGGCTCCGCCGGTCGTCGGCGCCTCGGCCTGGCTCGGCATCAACGGCGGCAACCCCGACCTGTTCGCGCAGGCCCTGATCGGCTACGGACTGCTGCAGGCGCTGATCCTGCTGCGCCTGGCGCCATGGATCCGGCAACAGCCGTTCGGTGCGGGCTATTGGGCTTTCAGTTTCGGTGTGACGGCGTTGCCGCTGGCTGCGATGCGCATGCTCGAACACGGCGCCAGCGGCGCAGTGGCCGAACTGGCGCTGCCGCTGTTCGCGCTGGCGAACCTGTTCGTCGCCGGCCTGGTGCTCGGGACGCTCGTGCTCCTGCTGCAGGGACGCCTGCTGCCGCCGGCTTTGCCGACCGCAGCCCGCGTCCCCTGAACCGTCGTCGCCGCGCGATGCGGCGGTCGGCTAGAGATCGAGCAGTACCTTGAAGCCGCCCCAGAACATGCGCTTGCCGTCGAACGGCGTCGCGTTCGGCGGCATCATCGGCGCCAGGCGCGGATCGGCCATGACCTTCTTCATGATGCGATTGCGATCCGCGCGCGATTTGTAGACGACCCACGAGAACACGACCGTCTCGTCGGGTTTCAATTTCACCGCCTGCGGGAACGAGGTCAGCTTGCCCGCCGGCACGTCGTCGCCGATGCATTCGACGTAGTGAAGGGCGCCGTGTTCGCGCCAGACCTTGCCGGCGATGCGCGCCATCTTGCGGTAGGCCGCCACGTTGGCCTTCGGCAGCGGCAATACGAAACCGTCCACGTAGCTCATAGGTCCTCCGGCGTGATGCAAGGGAAGGCCAGCCTGTGCCTGCGTCCTGTCTCCGTCAAGACGACCCGCAGCACGCCGCGCCGCTCATTCGGCGACGCTTTTCGCTTCCGCGGTGGCCAGCAATTCGGGCTGGCTGAGGCGTCGGGTGCGCGAGATCAGCGGATGCACGAACACCGCGCCGAGGATGATCGCGGCGCCGAGATAGAACGTCGGCGTCAGGTCGCGCTGTTCGCCGAGCAGGATCGCCGCGAGCACGATCGCATAGACCGGTTCGAGGTTCGTCGCCAGCTGCGCCGCGAACGCGCTCATGTGGCGCAGCGCGACCAGCGACAGCGTGAACGGCAGCAGCGTGCAGGCCAGTGCGAGCGCGACCAGCAAGACCGCGTCGCGCAGGCCGGGCAGCACGAAAGGACTGCCGGCGAACGCGGGAAACAGCAGCGGCATCAGCGGGGCGAGCAGGGTCAGCAGCAGCGTGCCGGCGCCGAGTTCGAGGCCGGTTACCGCCAGCGCGTCGCCGTGTTCGACCAGGCGCTTGTTGAGCGATCCGAACAGCGCGACGAAGACGGCCGACAAGGCCCCGATCGCGATGCCGAGCCGCATCGAGGCCGGCACGCCGCCGACGACGAGCATGACGCCCGGCAGCACGGCGACGCCGAGCAGCAGTTCGCGCGCGGAGAAGCGCCGCCCGGCAAGCTTGGGTTCGAGCAGGGCGGTGAACGGGGTCGCCAATGCGATGCAGGTGGCGCCGACCGAGGCATTGGCCAGCTTGATCGATCCGTAGAAGGTGAGCCAATGCAACGCGACCAGCACGCCGATGCCGGCATAGGCGAAGATCAATCGAAGCGGCATCGCGCGCACGCCGCGCCAGGTGCGCGGCACGAGCGCCAGCGCAGCGACGACCAGCAGCATGCGCCACCAGACCAGCGGCAGCGCGGTCAGCGAGATCATTTTGCCGAGGATGGCGGTGAATCCCCAAAGCAGCACGCACAGGTGGATCTGCAGCTGGGCCTTGGCAGTCGGCGAGAACGTGGTCACGAAGAAGTGCGATCGAAAGCGGGCGCGCGATGGTAGCGCACGAGCATCGGCCATGCGGTGCCGCGTGACGATGATGAGGCCGCAGGGGGTGTGCCAGGCGAAGGGCCGGCGAAGAAGGCGGGGTGAAGCGGAATAAAGAGCCCCCGGTTCCGGATTCGCTAAAGGACCGCCGAGTACTTCGGCGAATCCGGGACCGTGGGCGGTTCCCGAGGCTTTCTCGCTGCAGAGACCGGTTGCAGGCGATCCGGTGCAGCGGTGTCGCAGTGATCGGGCAGGTTCAGAATAGGTGTCGGCCTTCAGGATGCCTACGTCGAATTCCACAGCGAGGTGGGGGAGAATCCCTCAAAATGCCCCCTTCCTGTGAACCCCTTCGCAAATCGACGAGCCGGAGTGCTTTTCGCGATGAGCTTGCCCGCCACCGATCGCACCGAGATCAATGGAGTGCCCGCGACCGTGGAGTCGCTGCGCACGCTCGCTCTGGTCAACTACGGACACTTCACTTCGATGCAGGTGGAGGACGGGCGCGTACGCGGTCTCGACCTGCACCTGCAGCGGCTGGCGCGCTCGACCGAGGAGCTGTTCGGCCAGGCGCTGGATATCGAGCAGACGCAATGTTGGATGCGTCAGGCCGCCGGCGGCGACGCCCGCAAGCTGACCCTGCGTGTGAACGTGTTTTCGCGCGCGCTCAATCGCGACCGCCTGCTCGAGCCCGTGCGACCGGACGTGCTGGTCACGACGAGCGCCGCGCGCAACCTGGCGCCGACGCCGCTGCGTGTCGGCAGCGTCGACTACCAGCGCGAGCAGCCGCATATCAAGCATGTCGCCACGTTCGGCCTGTTCCAGCAGCGGCGCGCGGCGCAAGCGCGCGGTTTCGACGATGCGCTGTTCGTCGACGCCTTCGGGGCCGTTGCCGAGGGTTCGATCTGGAACGTCGGCTTTCTCGACGAATCGGGCGTGGTCTGGCCGGATGCCCCGGCACTCGCCGGCGTCTCGATGCAATTGCTGCAGCGGGGATTGCGCGAGCGCGGCATCCCCTCGTCGACACGCTACGTCGACCTCGACGAGATCGGCCGCTTCCGCGGCGCGTTCTTCACCAACAGCAGCTGCGCGGTGATGCCGATCGCCGGCATCGATGCGATCGAGTTCAAGGTCGATCCCGGGGCACTGGCGATGCTCGAGGCGTGCTACGCATCGAATCCGGCAGAGGCGCTCTGAGCCGGATCGATCGAAGCTCCCGCCTTTCCGCGGGAGCGGCTTCTACCGAGATTCCTTCAGTGCCTGTGAAAAACATCGCGACTGAAGTCGCTCCCGCGAGCGCCGCCGCTCAGAGGCGCGTATCCAGCCGCTCGATCAAGGCCATCGCCGCATGCGGCGCGCGTTCCTTGGCGCCGTTGATGAAATAGACGAACACGTCGCGCGGCTGCCGATGCGCGGGCTTGGATTGCACGTACGGCAGATCGCCCGGGATGTCGCCGTTCGACCAGGAGGCCGCACGCGTTGCCCACGCGTCCAGCGCTGCGGCGCGGTAGCCGGTCGCGACCGCAGCTTCGCTGCACATCAGCCGCGCGTAGACGAAATCGCCGGTGATGTCGGCGAACGAAGGATACTTCGGCGAGTCGGTGAATACGGTGGCGACGCGGTAGCGGCGCGCGAGCTCGACGTACTCGGCACAGGCGAAACTCGCGTGCCGGACCTCGGCCACATGGCGCAGCGGACGGCCGTCGAGCGCGTGCGGCAGCAGTGCGAGGAACGCCTCGAAATCGGCCGCATCGAACGCCTTGTACGGCGGAAACTGCCAGTTGATCGGACCGAGGCGGTCGCCGAGCTCGGCCAGGCCGCCTTCGACGAAATCGGCGATCGACTTGCCGGCGTCGGCGAGCACCTTGCGATCGGTCGCGTAGCGCGGCGCCTTCAGCGAGAAGACGAAACCGTCCGGCGTTTCGGCGCGCCACTTCGCGTAGGTCGCCGGTTTCTGCGCGCCGTAGTAGGTGCCGTTGACCTCGATCGCGGTCACGTGACGGCTGGCGTATTCCAGTTCGCGCCGCTGCACCAACTTTGCCGGGTAGAAATTGTCGCGCCACGGCGCGAACGTCCAACCGCCGCAGCCGACGCGGATGCGCGCGCCGGCCGACGGCGGCGTGGCAAACAGGTCATCGGCGCTCCGGCGCGGCTTGGGCATCGCGTACCTCCACAAATCCGACAGGCGGGCATCGATCGCCGCGGCCCGCGAAGGCTATGATGCGTCGGCTCGATCCCAAAGCCAATGCAGGGGGAACGCGATGCGCAAGCCGGCGAGGTGGTTCAGCGTGCTGGTCGCCGCCATGGCGTGGTCGGCGCTGCTGCTGCAATACGTGCTGCTGCTCGGACAGACGCAGGACAACATCGGCCCCTGGCTCGGCACGCTGCGCTATTTCAGCTTCTTCACGATCCTCAGCAATCTGCTCGTCGCGCTGACCGCGAGCTTCGCGCTGACCGGCGCGCGCTCGCGCATCGGCGCCTTTTTCACCAGCGCCGGGGTGCGCGGCGGCGTGGCGCTGTGCATCGGCGTGACCGGGCTGATCTATTTCTTCGTGCTGAGCTCGACGTGGGCGCCGACCGGCTGGCAGTGGCTGGTCGACAAGCAACTGCACTACGCGGTGCCGGTGCTGTATCTGCTGTGGTGGCTGCTTTGTGCCGAGCACCGCCAGCTGCGCTGGAGCGATGCGCTGCGCTGGCTGCTGTTTCCCGGCGTGTACCTGGTGTGGACGCTGCTGCGCGGCGCCTGGCTGCACGAGTATCCGTATCCGTTCGTCGACGTCGATGCGATCGGCTACCCGAGCGCGCTCCGCAACAGCGTCGGGGTCGCCGTGCTGTTCTTGCTGCTCGGGCTCGGCATCGTGGCGGTCGACCGCGTGCTGCCCCAGCGCTGAGGCGGGCATTGCCAACACGCCGTTGCGATCGTGCAGAATGCCCCCAGCTATTCGGCCGTAGGCAAGACGATGTCCGAGCATCTCCCCACGAACGCGCGCGAACCCCATGTGCTGATTCTCGGCGGCGGCTTCGGCGGCCTCTGGGCGACGCGGGCGCTGGCTTCGGCCCCGGTGCGCGTCACGCTGGTCGATCGCACCAATCATCACGTGTTCCAGCCTTTGCTGTACCAGGTCGCGATGGCGGGCTTGTCCTCGCCCGATATCGCCGCGCCTTTGCGCCATATCCTGCGCGCGCAGCGCAACGTGACGGTGCGCATGGACGATGTGCACGGCATCGACGTCGCCAACCGCCGCGTCACCATGGCCGGCGGCGAACTCGACTACGACTATCTCGTCGTCGCGACCGGCGCGCGCCACGCCTATTTCGGACACGACGACTGGGCCGCGCACGCGCCGGGCCTCAAAACGCTCGACGATGGTTTCTTCATCCGCCGGCGCATGCTGGAGGCGTTCGAGGCGGCCGAGCGCGAGACCGATCCGGCCGTGCAGGCCGAATGGCTCAACTTCGTCATCATCGGTGCAGGCCCGACCGGCGTCGAGCTGGCCGGCACCCTGGCCGAAATCGCGCGCCACACGCTGCCGCGCGAGTTTCGCCGCAGCGATCCGCGCAAGGCGAACGTGCACTTGGTCGAAGCCGGCCCGCGCGTGCTGCCGTCGATGCCCGAGTCGCTGTCGGAGAAGGCCAAGCGCGCGCTCGAGAAACTCGGCGTGGAAGTGCTGACCGGCCACGCCGTCACCGAGATCGACGCGGGCGGCGTGATGCTCGGCGAGCGCCGCATCGTCGCGCGCACGGTGTTGTGGGCCGCCGGCGTCGCGGCGTCGCCGCTCGGCGCGCAGCTCGGTGTGGAGCGCGATCGCGCAGGCCGCGTCAAAGTCGAGCCGGATCTGTCGCTCGCTGCGCACCCGGAAGTGTTCGTGGTCGGCGATCTCGCCACGGTCACGCAGGACGGCAAGCCGGTGCCGGGCGTCGCCCCCGCGGCCAAGCAGATGGGCGCGCATGCCGCGCAGGTCATCCGTGCGCGTATCGCCGGCCAGCCCGGAAAGCCTTTCCGCTATGCCGACTACGGCAATCTCGCGACGATCGGGCGCATGGCTGCCGTGGTCGACTTGCGCGGATTCCGGCTATCGGGTTTCTTCGCGTGGCTCTTCTGGCTGGTCGCGCACATCTTCTTCCTGATCGGTTTCCGCAACCGCATGGTCGTGCTGACCGAGTGGATCTGGTCGTATTTCACCTACCAGCGGCATGCCCGCATCATCATCGGGCGCGAACGCGACGATCAGCGCTGAGGCGTCGGCGTCGCGGCCGGCGGCGAGAGTGCGGGTGGCGCGGCGGGCGCCGCCGTGATGCGCCGCCGGATCGCCGCCAGCGGCGCGCGATCGTCGAAGACGACCTTGCCGTCGCTTTCGGCGATGCCGAGCCTGGCGAACAGGTCCTTCAGGTCGACATCCATCGGCGTCGCCTTCATGGCCGCGTAGAGCGTGGCGAGCACGCGGGTCGAGGTCGCCTGGTCGCCCGCGGCCATCACCTGGTCGACCGACCAGTGCGTGCCGTTGCCGCCGCTTTGACGGTTGATCGCGCGCAGGGCGTCCTGGGCACCGAGACGGCCATGCGTCTCCTCTTGGATGCGCACATCCGCAAGCAGCCAGAACATCGCGCCGCCCCAGTACGTGCGGCCCCACGTCGGCGTGTTGTCCAGGCCCTGGTCACCGGCCTTCGGCAGCCCCTTGGGCATGTCCTCGATCGTCCAGCGCCACACCGCGGCAGCGTCGAGCTGGCCGGCTTGCGCGCGCGCGATCGGTTCCACGTAGGTTGCGTTGCCTTCGAGCAGCCACTCGCTGCGCCGCGGCACCACCGGCAGCGCGAGATGCGTCATCTCGTGCACCAGGATCCAGTCGCTGCGGAATGCTTCGTCGCCCGCCGAGCGGCCGACCGGAATGCGGATCGCCGAACCATCGAATCCGTAGGTCGTTCCGGCGCGGATGCGGTCGCCGTCGTAGGCGATCACGAGGAGACCGACGTGCTTGACCGGGAACCGACCGAAGTAGGTCGTCACGGCCGTCGCGCTCATGCGGATCCATTTCAAGACGCGATCGCGATCGAGCCCGCTCGCGCCGTCGGCGAAGACGACATCGATGTCGCCGCCGCCGATCGACAACCGCGTGTGCGGCTGCGCGCGCAGCGCCGCGTAGACCGCATCGGCCTCGCCGTAGTCCTGCGCATGGAGGCTGACGGATGGCAGGCACACGCCCGCAAGAATCATCAGGCTGCCCGCCAGGGCAGCGATACGCGGAGCGAGCAGACGGATCACGCGGCTGTTCCTGTCGGAGACCGCCGCCAGCTTACGCCGCTCGCCGCTGCGCGCGCGCCTGCCGAAAGGAAGGAGCGGCGTCGGCTCGAAGATTCCGTCACGGAGCGGTCAGTGCCGTTCGCGTCAGTGGACGGGGGACGGAGATGTAAGCCGCAGGCGTTCCCGCAACGCCGCTTCGACCGCCTCCGGCGCATCGCCGCCGACACGCCGATAGACGACATCGCCATGCTCGTCGACCAGCAGCAGGGCGGGCGTCCCCTTGATGCCGTAGCGAGCGGCGATGGCGTCGCCGTCGCGTACCAAGGTGAAGGTTTGGCCGCGCTCCTTCAATTCGGCGATCGGGTCGCCGTCGTCGTTGATGTCGATCGCGTACACGTCGAGCCGTGCCTTGCCGGCGGCATCGTAGACCGCCTGCACGTGCGGCATCAGCGCCTTGCAGTAGGGGCACCACGTCGCCCAGAACAGCACGATCGCCGGGCGCTGCCGATGATCGGGGTCGAAATGAATCGCCTCGCCGGACGCGCCCTCGCCATCGAAGGCCAGGGCGCGCTCCGCGGCACCGGCGCCGCTGGCGACGACGAAGCAGCCGAGTGCGATCGCGAATGACAACCAGCGGGATGCGCGCATGACGTTCTCCGGACAGTGCGCGCACAGGGACCGGCGGGGCGCGTCGATGCTTTCATCGACGCAGTCGAACAACTTTGCATGCGCGGCATGCCTACGCGGACGATGCGACGTGGTGGCGAACCCGCAATCGAGGTCGGGCTGGCGTATTCGAGTCCGCTGGCGCGCTCGACATCCCAGCGCCGTCATTCCCGCGAAAGCGGGAATCCATTTGCTTTTTTGGCGTCAAACAAAAGACGCTCGGGCTCAGCCCTCGGCCTTCCACGGATCGTAGCTGCCGAACCACCACAGGTGTCCTTCCGGATCGCGGCAGCTGTAGCCGGCGCCGCCGTAGTCCTTCACTTCGTATTCGTCGACGATCACCGCACCGGCGGCTTTCGCGCGGCGGTAGTGCGCCTCGCAGTCGGACACGATCACGCACGGGCACTGCGTTTCGCGGCCGCCGATCTCGTCCGGTTGCGCGATGCGCTCGCCCCAGGCGCTCGCGTTGGCGACCGAGCCGAGCATGATCATGCCGTTGCCGAACACCAGCTGGGCATGCTGGACGATGCCTTTGTCGTCGGCGTAGACGGCGTTCTTCTCGAAACCGAAGGCCGTGCAGAGCCAGTCGATCGCGGCGAGCGCGTCGCGATAGCGCAGGCTCGGAATGATCGTGGCGGTGGTGTTCGCGGCAAGGCTGGCCATCGCGTTTCTCCCTGCAAGTGATTGTGCCGCGCAGCGTAGCGGGCGAGGAATCTTGCGTCTTGTACGTTTCGGCAATGCGATCAGGCCGGCGGCAGCGCGACGTGATTGGTGTAGACGCCTCTGCGTGCCAGGTACTGGCTGGGCGTCATGCCGGAGAACGTGCGGAATTCGCGGTTCAGGTGCGGCTGGTCGTGGAACCCGCAATCGGCGGCGACGTGCGCCCAGTCGATGCCGGGCCGTGCCTGCGCGACCACGCGGCGAAAGCGCAGCATGCGCGTGTACTGCTTCGGAGCGATGCCGACCTGCTCGCGGAACAGCGTCGAGAAGCGGCGCTGCGACAGGCCGCTGTCGCGCACGAGCGAATCGATACGCTGGATTTGCGGACAGCGCTCCAGCGCGCCGAGCGCATGGCCGATCGCCGCATGCGGTGCAGCCGGTGCGAGGCGGCCGCGGAGCCACGATTCGAAGGCGGCGATGCGTTCACGCGCCGAGTCCATCTGCAGCAGGCGCTCGCGCAAGCGCCGGCCGTCGCTGCCGACGATCGCTTCCAGATCGGTGTGGCGGTTGCCGAACGGATCCATGCGCTCGCGCAGGAAACGGAATGCGCCGGCAGGCTTGAATATCACGCCGATCACAGAGATCTGTTCGAGCGAATCGATGACGAAGCTCTGCGTGAACTGCCCGCTGAACACGGCGCCGGCTGAGCGCTCGCAGTCGAGGCCGGCGTCGTCGGCGTAGACACGCGACTCGTCCTCGAGCAGGTTGATGATCAGCGACGAACCGGGCGTCGGCAGGATGCGTTCGAGCCTGAACGCGCCGGGCTCGACCTGCCAGTCCCAGATCGATTCGATCGACGCGTCGAGCGGCGCTGCGGGCTTGTGCTGGACGAACGCCATGCGGATGGCCTGTCGGCGGATCGGCGGAAGATTACACCACCGGCGCAAACGGGCTAGTCTGGCGGTATCGAAGATCTTTCAGGAGCAAACGATGGCCGAGGCTTTCGCGATCGAACGCAACGACGCGGCGCACCGCTTCCAGACCACGGTGGACGGTGTGCTGTGCGTGCTCGAATATCGCCTGCGCGACAACGTCTTCACGATCGACCACACCGGCGTTCCGGACGCCGTCGGCGGGCGCGGCATCGCGGCGGCGCTGACGAAGGAAGCGCTCGACACCGCGCGGCGCGAAGGCTGGCGCGTGCGTCCGAACTGCGCGTATTCGATCGCTTACATCGAGAAGCACCCGCAGTATCGCGATCTGGTTGTCGGTAGCTAGCCGTTGCCGAGTGCGAGCCGGCGCGCGAGCGCGGCATGCTGCTCGCGCACCAGCGAGTGCTCGACGAAACGGTCGGCGAGCAGCGGCTTGACCCGCTCGTGCAGCGTGCGCGCCTCGTCGAGGCGGCCGAGTTCGGCCAGCACGCCGGCGAGCTGCAGTTCGGTCTCGATCGTCGCGTTGGCATCCTTGCCGGCGGTTCGCGCGAGGATGCCGGCGGCGCGGCGCAGTTCGCCTTCCGCTTCGGCGAGGCGGCGCTGGTCGCGCAGGATCAAGCCGCGCGTGCGCGCGACGGCGCCGTGGCGCGCATGCTCGTTCGGATACAGCGATGCGAACGCCGCCGCTGCCTGGTCGACGTAGCGCAGCGCTTCGTCATGGCGTCCGCTGCGGCGCATCCATTCGGCCAGATGCGCCAGGCGACGTCCGCGTTCGACGTTGAGGTTGACGGTGTCGAGATTGCCTTCGACGTCCGCCGCGAGCAGCGGCCTGGCCGCATCCAGCTGGCCGTTCAGCATCAGGCTGCGGCCGAGGTTCTGCCGGTAGGTCGGCAGGCGCGGATCGTCCGAAGCGGCCGCGGCTTGCTGTGCGTCGCGCAGCACTTCGGTGAACATCGCCAGCGACGTCTTCGTGTCGCCGGCCTGTTCGAGCAGGCTGGCGAGGTTGTTGAGGCCGATGAAATACATCGGCGTGCGTTCCTGGTGGTTCTCGCGCATGTAGTCGACGTTCTGCTGCAGCAGCGTGGTGGCTTCGACGATGCGTCCCTGCAGCTGGATAGCCTGCGCGAGGTTGTTGCGCGCGGTGATCGCCCATGCGCTGCCCGGCGCCAGCGTGCGCAGGCGGACCTCGAGCATGCGGCGCAGCAGACGCTCGCCATCGGTGTAGCGGCCTTGCTGTTCGTACACTTCGGTCAGGAAGCCGGTCGCAGCCAGCACCTCGGCCGAATCCTCGGGCTTGAGCGTGCGCATCAGTTCGACGCTGCGCAGCGCATCCGCTTCGGCCGCATCGAGCTGATTGGCACGCAATTCCGCTTCGGCGAGGCCATACAGGCATTGCGCGTACAGCACGCCGTTCTCGCCGTCGGCCTGGGCGGCATAGTCGAGCGCGCGGCGCAGGCTCGCGATACCGCTCCGGGTGTCGCCGTTGCGCGCCTGTGCGATGCCGAGCGTCGAGAGCAGCTCGGCGACGAGGCGGCGCTCGCCCGGTTCGATCGTGCCGAGCAAGGCTTCGGCTTCGAGCAGCACGGCCTCGGCGGCGGCCGGCCGTTCGGCCAGGTTCAGCGTGTAGCCCTGGTCGGCCAGATACTGGGCGCGGCGTTCCGGTGTGCCATGCTCGCGTTCGATCGCCGCCGCGCTGGCGAGGCTTTCGGCGGCGGCTTCCGGCAGGCCGAGTTCGGTGTAGATCTTGCCGAACGCCGCGAGCAGGCGCGCATGCTGCTCGGGCGCGTCGGCCAGGCGCGCGTCGATTTCCCGGCGGCCGCGGTCGACCAGATCGCGCGGCGCGATCGGTTGCGTGCCGGCTTCGTCCGGCGAGGCCGAATGGAACAGCGAGATCAGATAATCGACGACGCTCTGCGCGGTCGCCGACTGGCGCTGCGCCAATGCTTCGGCGCGCAGCGCGCGATCGCGTTCGCTGGCCAGGCGCCAGGTGAACAGCGCCGCCAGCGCGATCGCGGCGGCTACCGCGGCCGTCGCGAAGCGATGGCGGCCGACGAACTTCGCGATGCGGTAGTGCAGCCGGTCCGGCGCCGCGTGGATCGGCCGTCCGCGCAGATGACGCTGCAGGTCCTCGGCGAGCGCCGCGGCCGAGACGTAGCGGCGCTCGGGTTCGGCATGGGTGGCCTTGGCGACGATCAGGTCGAGGTCGCTGTCGATGCGCTGCCGCGCCGTGCTGATCGTCGTGGCACGGCTTGGCGGCGGCAGGCGGCCGTCGGCATTCGGTGTCGGCGTCGCGCCGGTCAGTACCTCGTGCAGCAGTGCGCCGAGACCGTACACGTCGGTCGCCGTGCTGACGCGCTCGCCTTTGCGCTGCTCCGGGCTCGCGTAGGCCGGCGTGAACCAGGGCAGGGCGGTCAGCTGCGCATCCGGGCCGGTCTCGGCGAGCAGCTTGGCGATGCCGAAGTCGAGCAGCACCGGTTCGCCGTCGCCACGCACGAGCACGTTGCCCGGCTTCAGGTCGCGATGGATGATCAGGCGCTGGTGCGCGTACTGCACGGCGGCGCAGATCTTCTGGATCAGACGCAGGCGTGCGGCGATCGAGAGATCGTTGCGGCGGCAGAATTCATTGAGCGGCACGCCGTCGACGTGCTCCATCACCAGATAAGGCTGCCCGTCTGCCGTGCTGCCGCCGTCGAGCAGGCGCGCGATGTGCGGATGGCTGAGGTCGGCCAGGATCTGCCGCTCGCGCCGCATGCGTTCGGTCGTTTCCTTGGTCGGCAGCCCGCGCAGCAGCTTGATCGCGACGCGCTGGTCGAAATTCTCGTCGACGCGCTCGGCCAGGAACACGGTGCCCATGCCGCCGCTGCCGATCTCCTCGATCAGGCGATAGGCGCCGAGACGCCGGTCGCCCGCGAGCGGCGTCGCGATGCGCGCGGCGGCATCGCGCAGCTGGCGCGTCACGCCGTCCTGCGCACCGTCGCATTCGGCCTCGACCAGGGCGAGCGCTTCGCGCTTGAGCGCCTCGTCGGCGTCGATCGCCGCGAGCCAGGCCGCGCGCTCGCCCGGCGGCGTAGCCATGAGCCCGTCGAACAGTTCCTGCAGGAGCTGCCAGCGCGTCGCGCTCATCCGGCGAGCCTCTGCTTGAGCCACGCGCGAGCGAAGCGCAGTTCGCGGTCGACGGTCGGTACCGAGATCGCCATGACCTCGGCGATTTCCTCGCGCTTGAGCCCGAGCAGATAGGTCAGCTCGACGACTTCACTCTTGCGCACGTCGAGCGCGCGCAACGCGTCCAACGCTTCATCCAGCGCGAACGCATCGCTGCCGTTCGCATCGGCCGCGTCGGGAAAGAAGTTCTCGGCTGCGGACAGGGTCACGTGCAGGTTGCCGCCGCCGCGGCGTTCGCTGCCGCGCGCGCGCGCGCCGTCGACGAGGATGCGGCGCATCGCGACGCTGACCACGCCGTAGAAATGGCGGCGATCCTGCCAGGCGATCTCGGCGCCGATCAGGCGCAGAAACAGTTCGTGGGCCAGCTCGGTCGGCTGCAGCGTCATGCGGCCGCCGAACTGGCGCAGGTGCTTGCCGGCGATCGCGCGAACCTGCGCGTAGACCAGTTCGGTCAGGCGCTCCGCCGCGGCGTTGTCGCCGCCGCTCCAGGCATGCAGCAGCACGGTCACGTCGCGCGACGCGGCTGCATCGCCGGCTTCGCCTGCCGCGGCAAGAAGATCGTTCATGCGTCGCACCCCGAAGCGCTGATAGGAATTCCCCCGCCGCTGCGTTCTGGTCGACAAGCGCTCGCGAAGACGCGGCAGCCATGTTGCCCAGCGAGCGACGATTCCGACCGGGAGTAGTGAGATGAAGTATACGAATACCTATTGCCACCTGCATCGGCTGGCCATCGCCGCCAGCCTTCTGTTCGGCGCAGCGGCCGTTCCCGCGCAGGCGGCCCATCCGGGCGATCCGGATCCGAGCTTCGGGCAGCTCGGCTACCTGACCAACGACTTTTTCGGCACCGACGAGCAGATCCACGCCGTGCTTCCGCTGCGCGATGGCCGTTTCGTCGCCGCCGGCGTCGTCACCGCGTCGAACCAGAGCGGCTCGGGCAGCAGCCAGAACGTCGCCGTCGCACGCTACCTGCCGAACGGTCAGCTCGACGAGTCGTTCGGCACAGGCGGCTTGTTCCATCTCGACATCGACGGCGGTACCGACTCGGTCGCGGCGATCAAGGCCTTGTCCGATCGCAGCCTGGTCGTCGGCGCGACACTGACTACCGACGCGCACGCGGACTTCGGCGTCGTCAAGCTGCGCCCCGACGGCAGCCTCGATCCGACTTTCGGCGAAGCCGACGCCGGCAGCACACGCAAGGGCTACGTGCGCCTGGACATCGGCGGCGAGAACATCCACGACGAAGTAGCGGCCGTGGCGACGCAGAGCGACGGTCGCATCGTCGTCGCCGGCATCACGCGCGTACTGCACCAGAACGGCTTCCTCTACTCGCAAGTCGCGCTGGCGCGCTTCAGCGCGAACGGCGATCTCGACACGAGCTTCGGCGCCGGTGCCGGATTCGTGGTGTTGCCGCCCTTCCTCGGCGACGACGGCGACATCCTCACCGGCATCGCCCTCGACCAGGCTGGCCATCTCGGCGCCGACGACCGCATCGTGCTGGTCGGCTACACGTTTGCGCGCAACAACGCGTTCATCGCGCGGCTGAATGCCGATGGCAGCCCCGACGACGGCTTCGGCAGCAACGGCCGCGTGACGATCCAGGCCGGCAACAGCGGTGGCCAGCCGACCGGCGTCTCGATCCTCAGCGCTGCGCGCATCGCGCGCGACGGCAAGCTGGTCGTGCTCGGCGAAGGCGGGGACCGCGGCCTGACCTTGATGCGCTACGGCGCCAACGGCGCGCCGGACGCGACCTTCGGCAACGGCGGTCGCGTGACGGTCAAGTACAGCGTGTCGTCCGACTACGACGAACCGGCCGCGCTCGCGCTGCAGGGCAACGGCAAGATCGTCGCCGCCGGCTACGCGACCAATCGCGTGACCGGTGCACCGCACAAGGACTTCTACGTCGTCCGCCTGCTCGCCGACGGCGCCGTCGATACCGGCTTCGGCGACGGCGAAGGCCGCGTCGTCGCCCAGGTTTCGGATCAGGACGACGAGGCGTTCGCCGTCGCCGTCGAGCCTTCCGGCAACCTCCTGGCCGGCGGCTACCAGCAGCGCCTCAACGTCAATGGACGCGATTTCGCCCAGTTGCGCCTGTTCGGCGATCCGGACCGCATCTTCATGGACGGCTTCGACGGCCCCGGCTTCGACTGAACGGCTTCTGCCGAGTTGCCCCGTCACCCTGGCACGCGCGGCCCTCCCCCGACGCGCGGACGCCGGGGTGACATCTTTTCGTGCTGAATGTCGTATTACGTATGTGATCCAGGCCCGGGTCGGTCCGCCGACCACTGCGCTGCGGCGAAAAGGCGGCCTGATAGACTATTTCCAATCGTTGCGGCGGTGGGCGCGCGGGGTTCGGCGATGGGGAGTGCGGGACATCGCGAACGAGCGCGCCGCAACCCGGTTTGGGTTGCCTTGCTGGACGGGGGAACGGAAAGGCTTCAATCCACTGGGAGTGATGAATCGATGAAAAAGTCAATTTTTGCAACAGCGCTGGCCGTTGCCGGTCTCGTCTGTGCCGGCAGCGCGTTCGCCGCCGGCAAGCCGGCCGTCGGCGTGGCCGAGTTCAAGAACGAGTCCGCCGCCGGCTGGTGGCGTGGCGGCGTGGGTTGGGAACTGTCGGGCATGCTCTCCAACGAGCTGTCCAGCAGCGGCGATTTCCGCGTGGTCGAGCGCGCCAAGCTCGAAAAGGTGCTGGAGGAGCAGAACCTGGCCGCGTCGGGCCGCGTGCGTTCGGGTACCGGCGCCAAGATGGGCCAGGTCACCGGCGCCGACTACCTGGTGTTCGGCACGGTGACCTCGTACGAGGAAAACACCGCCAGCACTGGCGGCGGCTTCAGCATCAAGGGCATTTCGCTCGGCGGCAAGAAGTCCGAGGCGTATATCGCCGTGGACGTGCGCGTGATCAATTCATCGACCGGCGAAGTCGACTTCTCGCGCACGATCGAAGGCCGCAGCTCCGGCGGCGGCGTCTCGGTCGGCCTGTATCGCGGCGGCTTCGGCGGCAACCTCGCGCACGAGGAGAACACGCCGGCCGGCAAGGCGATCCGTGCGGCCCTCGTCGAGATCACCGACTACCTCGATTGCGTGATGGTCAAGCGCGACAGCTGCGAGTCGGAATTCCGCGCGAAGGAACAGAAGCGCCGCGACAGCGATCGCAAGTCGATCAAGCTCGACTGACGAGCCTGCAGCGCGGAAAAGAAAAACGGCGGGGAGACCCGCCGTTTTTTTGTGCCTCAACGCGGCGGGCGCGGCCCGCGGCGACGGTTCGGATTGTTGTTGCCAGGGCCTGGGCCGGGACGGCGATCGCCGGACGTGTTGCCGTCGTGGATCGAATTGCCGGGCGAGCCGCCTTGCGGGCGGCGCGGTCCGTTCGGGCGAGGGCCGCGCGCGTTCTGGGGACGCGGCTGATACGGGCCGGTCGGAGCGCCCGGCTGTTGCACATTGCCATTGCGATCGGGGCCGGAATTGCCTGGCGAATTGCCATCGCGAAACGGTCGGCGCGGTCCGTGGTTGCCGGGCGAATTCGGATTCGGTCCACGCGGTCCGCGCGGCGCGTTCGGATTCTGCGGCCGGGCCTGGTTGCCGCGCGGTGCATTCGGGTTTCCGCGTGGCTGAAACTGGCCGGACTGGAACGGTACCTCGGCACCCGGTCGCGCACCGCGGCGCGGTCGGCCGGCGTTGCCGGTCGATTCCGGAAACCAGCTGCGCAACACGGCCGGGCTCAAACCAGGCTCGGCATACGCAGACGGCTGGCGCGATTGCCCTTGTCCTTGACGTTGCCCCTGTCCCTGGCGCGGGCCTGCACCCTGGCGCGGCTGACCTTGGCCACCGCGGCCGCCAGCGGGACGCGCCGGACCATTCTTGCGCGGACCCGTGCGCGGCTTGCCGCGCGGCTTGCCGGCGCCGGGACGCCAGCCGTCGTCGCGCACGCGATCGAAGGCGGCGAACTCGCGCGCTTCTTCGTTGCGCGCGCCGGTCCAGGCCTGCTGCGCTTTCGGATTCGGGCGGAACTCGGTCGGCGCCGCGCGGCGCTGGCCAATCACCGGCGCCAGCGTCAGGCGCGCGGCCGGCTCCTGGATGCCGCTGCGCTGGCGCAGTTCGGTGACCTGGGCCGGATCGAGTTCGGCGTAGCGTCCGCGCAGGAGTCCGCGCGGCAATTCCACGCTGCCGTAGCGGATGCGCTTCAGGCGGCTGACCATCAGGCCCTGCGATTCCCACATGCGGCGTACTTCGCGGTTGCGTCCTTCGCGCAGGGTCACGCGGAACCACGAGTGGCTGGTGCCGCGGCTGATCACCGCGATCTCGTCGAAGTGTGCGGGGCCGTCTTCGAGCTCGATGCCGTTGCGCAGGCGTTCGATGGTTTCGTCGGGCACCTCGCCGTGCACGCGGCAGATGTATTCGCGCTCGATCTCCGAACGCGGGTGCATCAGCGTGTTGGCGAGGTCGCCGTCGGTGGTGAGCAGCAGCAGCCCGGTCGTATTGATGTCCAGGCGTCCGACCGCGATCCAGCGCGCGCCCTTGAGCTGCGGCAGCTGTTCGAAGATCGTCGGGCGGCCTTCCGGGTCTTCGCGCGTGGCGACCACGCCGTCCGGCTTGTTGTAGACGATGACCTGGGCGTGTTCGGCGTTGTCGGCGACGACGACGAAGCGCTTGTTGTCCATTTCGACCCGGTCGCCGCTGTGCGCGCTCTGCCCGAGCGTGGCGACGGCGCCGTTGAGCAGCACCTCGCCGGCCTCGATGCGCTGTTCGAGCATGCGGCGCGAGCCGAGGCCCGCGTTGGCGAGCACCTTGTGCAGGCGCTCCTCGACGGCCGGCGCGTTGTCGGTTTCGGCCGATCGTTTGAGTTTCAGGATGGAGCGGGCAGTGGTCATGCGACGGGTTCCGTTGTGCTTGCTTCGGCGTCGCCGGGTTCCGGCGCTTCGCGGGAGGAGGGTTGCGCGTCCGCGGCGTCGTCGGCGTCGGTACCGACGGTCGGCTCGGCGGGAGCGGCGGGGGAGGGATCGATGCTGTCGGAGGCCGCTTCGGCGACGATTTCCGGATCGATGTCGGCGGCTTCGGCGGTTGCGGCGGTTTCGGCGCCGTCGGCGGTTTCGGCCGCGTCGTCGATTCCGGCTTCCGCGACTTCTTCGGCGGCTTCGTCGATTTCGGCGGAGATCGCTGCCGGAATGCCGCGTTCGCCGCCGTCGAGGGCCAACTGCGGGTCCATCTCTTCGAGATCGCGGATCTCGCTGAGCGGCGGCAGCTGGTCGAGCGACTTCAGATTGAAGTAGTCGAGGAATTGCTTGGTGGTACCGAACAGCGCCGGCTTGCCGGGCAGGTCGCGGTAGCCCACCACGCGCACCCAATCGCGCTCTTCGAGCGTGCGGATGATGTTGGTCGAGACGGCGACGCCGCGGATCTGCTCGATCTCGGCACGCGTGATCGGCTGGCGGTAGGCAATCAGCGACAAGGTCTCGAGCAGCGCGCGCGAATAGCGCGACTGCCGCTCGGCCCAGAGCCGCGCGACGAACGGATGCACGTCCTGGCAGACCTGGTAGCGGAAGCCGGAGGCGACTTCGACCAGCTCGATGCCGCGCCCGGCGCAGTCGGCCTGCAGCGCTTCGAGCGCCTTGGCCAGATCTTCCTGCGGCGGCATGTCGAGCTCGTCGAACAGGCCGGAGATCTGCGGCAGCGTCAGCGGATGCGACGCGGCGAGCAGGGCGGCTTCGATGATGCGTTTGATTTGATGCGGTTCCATCTTCTCTTGAATGAACGTGCGGTCGTCGACGGCCGCTTCTCAGGTTTCCGGGTAGGGACCGGTCGCGCCGGCCGCGGGCAAAGCTAGTGTCGCGAGCCGGCGTTCCGGCAGCAGCGCGATCGGGTCTCGATGGCCGACGTCACGCCGTCGCCAGCGACTTCAGGTAGATCGGCGCGAGCGCCTCCTCCTGCATGATCTCGATCAGCTGTTCCTTGGCCAGTTCGAGCAGGGCGAGGAAGGTGACCACCACCCCGCGGCGGCCCTCGCTCACGTCGAACAGTTTTTCGAAACGATGGAACTCGCCGTCGCCGAGCGCACGCAGCACGTCGCTCATGCGGCTGCGCACGTTCAGCGCCTCGCGCTGGATCGCGTGATGGCCGTACAGCTCGGCGCGCTTCATCACGTCCTTGAGCGCCAGCAGCAGCTCGCGCAGCTCGACCGGCGGCGGCAGGCGCACGACGTTCTTGTCCTGCACCTGGATGTTCGCGGTGGCGAAGTCGCGTTCCAGGCGCGGCAGCGCGTCGATGTCCTCGGCGGCCTTCTTGAAGCGTTCGTACTCCTGCAGGCGTCGCACCAGCTCCGCGCGCGGATCGAGTTCGAGGCCTTCCTCGGCCGGCGGGCGCGGCAGCAGCAGCCGCGATTTGATCTCGGCCAGGATCGCGGCCATGACCAGGTACTCGGCCGCCAGCTCCAGCCGCATCTCGTTCATCATCTCGATGTAGTCGACGTACTGGCGCGTGATCTCCGCGATCGGTATGTCGAGGATGTCGAGGTTCTGGCGGCGGATTAGATAGAGCAGAAGGTCGAGCGGGCCCTCGAACGCCTCCAGGATCACCTCGAGCGCGTCCGGCGGGATGTACAGGTCCTGCGGAATCTCCAGCATGGGCTGGCCGCGCACGACCGCGAGCGGGATTTCCTGCTGCTGCGGCACCTGCGCGAACGTGCTCGCCGGCGGTTCTGGAGTTTGCTGTTCTGCCGTCTGATTCATGCGGGGTCTCATGACATCGGCGCCTCACGGCGCGGGTCATGCAAAGATCCGGTTGACAGTTACTGTTGCGGCCTAGCGTGCGGCTAAGAGCGGCGTGCGAACGAACGACGCGTGTTATCCGGCGCAGCGGCCTGCAACGAAGGACGACCGGAGACCTGTTCCGGACGTCGACGAAACGATTCAAAGGTTCGGGAGATCCGGCAGGGCGGGAATCGTTGCCGCGTCATCTCGCGCGGAACACCGTTCTCTCGATTCGAACCTAGCCTAAGCGCAAATGCGCACCGCCGTCTAGGGCTCGTGCGTAAATTCTACGACATTTTTGCTGCAAGCGTCGGCGACGCATCGGCTAACATACGAGTTTGCCCGGAATCAGGCCGGGCACGAGGACGCATCCATGTGGTACGCGATCATGGGGATCGACACCGACGACTCGCTGGCGCGCCGGCTGTCGGCGCGACCGGCGCATCTGGAACGGCTGAAGCGGCTCGAGGCGGAAGGCCGCCTGCTGCTGTGCGGGCCGTTTCCGGCGATCGATGCGGAAGATCCAGGCCCGGCGGGCTTCACCGGCAGCCTGATCGTCGCCGAGTTCGGCGACCTCGCCGCCGCGAGGACGTGGGCCGACGCCGATCCGTACGTGGTCGCGGGCGTCTTCCGCGACGTCGACGTGCGTCCGTTCCGCAAGGTGCTGCCGTGAACGAACGCGTGGAGCGCATCCGCGCGCGCCTGGCCGATGTGCTGGCACCGCAGGAACTCGCCATCGAAGATGAAAGTCACAAGCACGCCGGCCATGCCGGCGCACGCGACGGCCGGGGGCATTTTCGCGTGCGCATCGTCAGCGCCGCGTTTAGCGGCCAGGCGCCGCTGGCACGCCATCGGGCGGTCTATGCGGCGCTCGGCGACCTGATGCAAACCGATATTCATGCGTTGGCGATCGACGCCCGCGCACCACAGGAGGAAACATGAAGTCTGCACGATTCACAGGTATTGCGACGTCCCACATCGCGCTGCCGTTCGCGGCACTGGCGCTGGCCGTGCTCGCCGGCTGCGGCGGCGGGGCCGGCAGCTCCGGCTCCGGCGGCGGCATCCAGCTGTCCGACAACGGCGGCGTGGTCGAGACCGTCAACGGCGAGGCCGTGCCGCAGCGCCTGCTCGATGCGCTCGCGCAGAGCCGCGGCATCGACCTGTCCAATCCGGCGATGCGCGAAAAGGCGCTCAAGCAGCTGACCGATACGGTCCTGCTGGCGCAGGCGGCGAAGAAGCAAGGTTTCGGCAGCGATCCGGAGTTCGCCGCCGCGGTCGAACTCGGCCGGCTGCAGGGGATCGCCTCGGCGACGATGCGCCAGCTGCAGACCAAGTCCACTGTCGACGATGCCGCCGTGCGCGCCGAATACGACGCGCAGGCCGCCAAGGGCGGCGCGTCCGAATACGATTTCGGCCAGATCGTGTTCGCCACCGAGGAGCAGGCCAACAAGGCGTCGGCCGAGATCAACGGCGGCAAGAACTACGACGAGGTCGTCGAGGCCTATCGCAAGGATGCGCGCATGGCGCGCAATTTCCCCAAGGTTCGCGCTTCGATGCTGCCGCCGCAGCTGGCCGGCGCGCTGGCCGGCTTGAAGCCTGGAGAAACGACGAAGGCGCCGGTGCAGGTGCAGCAGGGCTGGGCGCTGGTGCATCTCAATGCGCTCAATTCGGTGCCGCAGCCGCCGTTCGAGCAGATGAAGGAGGGCCTGCGCCGTACGCTGTCGCGCAAGGCCAGCGAAGACCAGATGACCAAGCTGCGCGACGAGGCCAAGGTCACGCTGACCAATCCGCCGCCGCCGTCGACCCTGCCACCGCCGCCGCCCGCGCCGGCCCGCCCGCCCGGCATGATGCCGATGACGCCGGGCACGCCGGGCGCGCCGCAGCTGATGCCGCAGCCGCAACCCCAGCCGCAGCCGCCGCAGGCCATGCAGCAGAAGCCGGCGCCGACGGGAGCCAAGCCGGCTCCGGCCGGGGGCGCGCAGAAGCCGAAGTCCTGAGTGTCCTCGGTGCGACGCGGACCCGTTCCGCGTCGCGCCGAGTACGTGTCGCACGTTCCAACGAGGTATCCGTTCCAATGCTGCCGATCCCATGCGCCTGACCACGATCAAACTGTCGGGCTTCAAGTCCTTCGTCGATCCGACGACCTTGCATCTGCCGACGAACATGACCGGCGTGGTCGGTCCGAACGGCTGCGGCAAGTCGAACATCATCGATGCGATCCGCTGGGTGATGGGCGAGAGCGCGGCCAGCCGCCTGCGCGGCGGCGCGCTCACCGATGTGATCTTCTCCGGCTCGACCAGCCGCAAGCCGGTCGGCAGCGCGCAGGTCGAACTGCTGTTCGACAATTCCGACGGCCTGATCGTCGGCGAGTACGCCAGCTACAACGAGATTTCGGTCAAGCGCATCGTCAGCCGCGACGGCCAGTCGCAGTATTTCTTGAACGGCGTGCGCTGCCGCCGGCGCGACATCACTGATCTGTTCCTGGGCACCGGCCTCGGGCCGCGCAGCTACTCGATCATCGAGCAGGGCATGATCAGCGAGATCGTCGAGGCCGACCCGGAGCAGTTGCGCAACCACCTGGAGGAAGCCGCCGGCATCTCCAAGTACAAGGAGCGCCGCAAGGAAACCGAGAGCCGCATCAAGGCGACGCGCGAGAACCTCGATCGCGTGCGCGACGTGCGCGACGAAGTGGACAAGCAGCTCGAACACCTCAAGCGCCAGGCACGCACGGCCGAACGCTGGCAGCAGTTGAAAGACGAGCAGAAGAAGAAGGAAGCCGAGGTCAAGGCGCTCAACCTGCGCGCGGCGCAGGCGGAGCTGGACGGACACTCCGGCGCGCTGCGCAAGGCCGAGCTGGCGATCGAACAGCAGCTGGCCGAGCAGCGCCATTGCGAGGCCGAACTCGAAACGGGCCGCGAGAAGCACGGCGCGGCGGCCGAACGCATGAATGCGGTGCAGGCCGAGGTGTACCGCATCGGCGCCGAGATTGCGCGCGTCGAGCAGCAGATCCAGCACAGCCGCGAGCTTTCCGAACAGCTCGAGCGTGCGCAGCGCGAGACCGACCGCGCGCATGCGGAACTGGCCGAACACATCGACAACGATCGCCAGCGCTTCGAGGAGCTCGGCGCCTTGCTCGCCGACGCCGAGCCGCAGCTGGCGACCCTGCGTGAAGCCGACGAAGCCGCCACCGAGGCGCTGCGCACGGCCGAGACGAAGCTGTCGGACTGGCAGACGCAGTGGGATGCGCATGCGCAGTCGACCTCGCAGGCCGGCCAGGCGGCCGAGGTCGAGCGCACGCGTCTGGACTATCTGGACAAGCAGGCGCTGCAGTCCGATCAGCGGCGCGCGGCGCTGGAAAGCGAGCGCAGCGCGGCCAACCTCGACGAACTCGGCCAGGCTCTGGCCGCGCTCGACGGCGAGCATGGCCTGCTGCGCGAGCAAGTCGAAGCGCAGACAGAATCGCTCGAAGAACGCCGTCATGCGGCCGAAGCGGCGCTCGAACAGGAGCGCGCGACGCACACGGCGTTGAGCAGCCGGCGCGGCGATCTGGAAAACCTCCGCGGCCGGCTCGGTTCGCTCGAAGCGCTGCAGCACGCCGCGCTCGGCGACACCGGCGGCGCGGCGAAGGAATGGCTGGAGCGACTCGGCCTAGGCGGCGCGCGCCGGCTCGGCGAAGCGCTCGAAGTCGACGCCGGCTGGGAGCGCGCGGTCGAGACCGTGCTCGACGGCTGGCTCGAGGCGGCCCTGGTCGACGATCCGGGGGCGCTTGCGCACGAACTCGGTTCGCTCGCCGATGCTGATCTCACACTGTTTTCGAAGAACGACTCGGCGCCTGCCTTCGAAGCCGATTCGCTGGCGGCGCGCGTGCGCGGCCCGGCCGCGGCGCTGGCGTTGCTCGCGCGCGTGCGCACGGCCGATTCGCTCGAGGCGGCGCGCGCACGCGTCGATGCCCTCGGCATCGGCGAGTTCGTGGTCACGCCGGGCGGCGAATGGCTCGGGCACGGTTTCGTGCGAGTGCAGCGCGGCGGCGGTGCCCAGGTCGGCGTGATCGCGCGCGAGCGCGAAATCCGCGAGCTCGGCGAACGTATCGCGGCGCTGGAAGAGGAAATCGCGCTGCATGCCGATTCGCTCGATCGCGGCAAGCAGCAGCGCATCGATGCCGAACGCATGCGCGACGATGCGCAACGCGAGCTGTACACGGCGCACCGGCGCCTGGCCGAACTCGCCGGCCAGCTGCAAAGCCATCGCGGCCGCATCGACAGCGCGCAGGAGCGCCTCGCGCGCGTCAGCCGCGAGATCGAGGAAGTCACGCAGAAGCTCGACGCCGATCGCGATCAGGCACGCGAGGCGCGCGGCAGGCTGGAGGTCGCGATCGCCAACATGGGCGATCTCGAACAGCGCCGTCAGCAGCTCGACGGCGAACGCCGCCAGATGCTGGAGGCACGCGAGGAAGCGCGCATGAATTCGCGCGAGTCGCGCGACGCCGCGCACCAGCTCGCGCTGTCGATCGAGTCGCGCCGCACGGCGGTCGCATCGCTGGAGCAGTCGCTGCAGCGCATGCACGGCCAGCTGGCGCAGTTCGCGACGCGGCGCAGCGAGATCGCGGCGCAGCTCAGCAGCGGCAACGATCCGCTCGCCGGCCTCGAGGACGAGCGTCAATTGCATTTGAACCAGCGCCTGCTGATCGACAAGCAGATGGTCGAAGCGCGTCAGGCCCTGCAGGAGCAGGATGCCGAGCTGCGCCGGTTGGAGCAGGAGCGCCATCGCATCGAGCAGGGCCTGAACGAGTATCGCGAGCAGGTTGCCCAGTTGCGCCTGCACGAGCAGGAGCATCGCCTGCGCGCGCAGGCGCTCGGCTCGGCGATCGCCGAAGCCGGTTTCGACCTGCAGGCGCTGATCGACACCTTGCCGGCGGAAGCCGACGCCACGCAGTGGCAGGCCGAGCTCGGCGAACTGGAACAGAAGATCCGCCGGCTCGAACCGGTCAATCTCGCCGCGATCCAGGAGTACGAGGAGCAGTCGCAGCGCAAGACCTATCTCGACGCGCAGCTGACCGATCTCGGCACGGCGTTGGAAACGCTCGAAGGCGCGATCCGCAAGATCGACAAGGAGACGCGCACGCGCTTCAAGGAGACCTTCGATCGCGTCAACACCGGCGTACAGGAGCTGTTCCCGCGGCTGTTCGGTGGCGGTCACGCGCACCTGGAGCTGACCGGCGACGACCTGCTCTCGACCGGCGTCACGATCATGGCGCGCCCGCCGGGCAAGCGTGTCAGCTCGATCTCGCTGCTCTCCGGCGGCGAGAAGGCGATGACCGCGGTCGCGATGGTGTTCTCGATCTTCCGCCTGAATCCGGCGCCGTTCTGCCTGCTCGACGAGGTCGATGCGCCGCTCGACGAAGCGAACGTCGGCCGCTTCTCGTCGCTGGTCAGCGAGATGAGCGAGCAGGTGCAGTTCATCTTCGTCACCCACAACAAGGCGACGATGGAGGCCGCACGCCAGCTCTGCGGCGTTACCATGCGCGAACCGGGCGTGTCGCGGCTGGTGCAAGTGGACCTTGCCGAGGCGGCCAAGCTGGCGGGAGCGGCTTGAGCGGCGGTACGGTGAAGTGGAGACGGAGAAGTTTTTTGGTCGTCCTTCCCGCAAAAGCGGGAATCCAATTTGACGGTTGCGAAACCGGTCGAATGCGAACCCGGCTAGCGCCGGGATGACGAGCTCGCGGGGACCGGCATCACCGCCCCCCGCGACCCAGCACGAGGCGAGCATCATGGATTGGAATCCTGCAGTCGGTATCCCGCTCATCATCGTCGGCGCGCTTGCGCTCGTGCTGATCTACCTGTTCGGCAGGCCGAAGAAGCCGGAGCAAGGCGAGCGCCGCATCGTCAAGCATTCGACGGCGGGCGGGGAGCGCGTCGAACCGACGTTCGGCGATTCCGTCGCCGAAGGCGATCCCGAACAGGGCGAACTCGACGTCTCGCTGCAGGCCGAACTCGAACGGCTCGGCTCGGCCGTCGCTGCCGAAGGCGCGTCGCGCGGCGCACCGCCGGCACGTTCGACGATCGGCGTGCGTCCGGCCGACCGGCAGATCGAGCGCATCGTCACGCTGTTCGTGGCCGCCCGTGCGGGCGAGACGCTGGCCGGTACCGACGTCGTCGTCGCCGCCGAGAAAGCGGGCCTGCAGTTCGGCGACATGGGGATCTTCCATCGCCTCGTGCTCGGCAAGAACGTCGAGGGACCGGTGTTCAGCATGGCCAACATGGTCAAGCCGGGCAGTTTCGACATGACCCAGCTCGACAGCGTGCGCACGCCGGGCGTCACCTTGTTCATGACGCTGCCGGGTCCGCTGCCTGCGCTCGATGCCTGGGAAATGCTGCTGCCGACCGCACAGCGCCTGGCCGAACTGCTCGATGCGCAAGTGCTCGACGAAGGCCGCAACGCGCTCGGCCGCCAGCGCATCGCGCACCTTCGCGACGAGCTGCGCGCGTGGGACCGGCAGCAGGAGAGGAATCAGATCAGGCCGGGGCGGTAGCGCGCATCGGCGGAGAAGAAACTTTCTTCGGTCCCCGCGAGTTGACGACTCGATAGAAAATGGATGCCCGCTTGCGCGGGCATGACGACCCAAGGGAACGGAGTGGGTCCCGCGAGTTGCTACCCTCCCTCTCGTCATCCCCGCGAAAGCGGGGATCCATTGTGCTTTTCATGGGGGGCTCTCACGGCGCGGCGAGCAGCGAATCCGTGGCCGTCGCTTCACTCCGAATACGCTTGTGCCAACGCATTCAAATGGCTGCGCTCCGCCTCGCGCAGGAACGGCGAAATCAGCATCATGACCTGATGGATGCCGCGATTGAGATCGGCTTCCTCGGCGTGCGCCGCGCCGCCGCGCACGGCGCTGAAGCTCATCCAGAACGTGCTGATCAGCAGCACGTTCTCGACCACGGCGGCGATCTCCGCGGCACTCGCGCGCATCACGCCGGCATCGACCAGTCCGCGCAGCAACGACGTCGCGCTGCTGCCGGCGCGGCCCATGATGCGCGCGAAGCGCAGCTTCAGCTTGCGGCTGCGCGCGAGGATGTCGACGAGGTCGCGGTACAGGAATCGGTATTGCCAGAGGGATTCGAAGATCAGGTGCAGCTGCAGCCAGATGTCTTCGAGGTTCGGCAGGCGGCCTTCGGGCAGCAGCAGGGCGTCGTCGATGCGTGCCTCGTAGCGCGCGAACAGATGCTCGACGATGTCGTCCTTGTTGCGGAAGTGGTAGTACAGATTGCCGGGGCTGATGCCGAGTTCGTCGGCGATGTGGTTCGTCGTGACGTTCGGCTCGCCCTGCGCGTTGAACATCGCGAGGCTTGCGTCGAGGATGCGCTCGCGAGTCTGGCGCGCCATGCGCGGAGGTCTTTCGCGCGGCGCGCGATCAGCCGCCGAGCTTCTTCACCAAATCGACGTACTTCTGCTGCGCGTCTTCGCTCTTGGTGCCCTTGAGCTTGGCCCAGGCTTCGTACTTGGCGGTGCCGACGAAATCGAAGAAGCCCGGCTTCGGACCGGACACGTCGCCGTCCGAACCCTGCTTGTAGAGCGCGTACAGCTTCAGCAGCGTGTCGTTGTCGGGGCGGTCGGAAAGCTTCTTGACGTCTTCGGCAGCTTTCTCGAAGCGGGCTTTGAGGTCGGACATGGAATGCTCACCGGTCGCTGTGCACCTTGCGAATGCCGAGCTTACAACACGTCGCCTCCGCATGGTCAATCGGCGTAGCCAGCATCGATGCGGCGGGACTATGCTTGGCCGACAAGAACATGCATCAGGGGAGGGGCCAACGTCATGAGCTACTTCGTCACCGGAGCAACCGGCTTCATCGGACGACACCTGTTGGAGCGCCTGCTCGAACGCAAGGGCACGATCCATTGCCTCGTGCGCAAGGAGTCGCTCGGCAAGTTCCAGGAGCTGCGCGAGCAACTCGGCGTCGGCGAAGAGCGCCTCGTCGCGGTCGTCGGCGATCTGGCCAAGCCGAAGCTCGGCGTGACCCCGGCGCAGCAGCGCCAGCTCGCCGGCAAGGTGAAGCACTTCTTCCATCTGGCTGCGCTGTACGACCTCGCGGCCGATGCCGAGAGCCAGATCGCCGCGAACGTCGAGGGCACCCGTCACGCGCTCGAACTGTCCGATGCGCTGAAGGCCGGCTGTTTCCATCATGTCAGCTCGATCGCGGCGGCGGGCTTGTATTCCGGCGTGTTCCGCGAAGACATGTTCGACGAGGCGGAGGAACTGGACCACCCGTATTTCCGTACCAAGCACGATTCCGAAGGCTTGGTGCGCAAGGAGTACGCGCGGCCGTACCGCATCTATCGTCCCGGCATCGTGATCGGCGATTCGCGCACGGGCGAGATCGACAAGATCGACGGCCCGTACTATTTCTTCCGCCTGATCAAGAAAATGCGCCAGACGCTGCCGCCCTGGATGCCGACGATCGGTCTCGAGGGAGGGCGCATCAACCTGGTGCCGGTCGACTGGGTGGCCGCTGCGCTCGACCATATCGCGCACAAGCCGGCACTGGACGGCCATACCTTCCATTTGACCGATCCAGCGCCGCGCCGCATCGGCGAGGTGCTGAACCTGTTCGCGCGCGCCGGCCATGCGCCGCAGATGACGATGCGCCTGGATGCGCGCATGTTCGGATTCATTCCAGCCGGCGTGCGCGGAGCGATCGCGAACCTGCCGCCGGTCAAGCGCGTCGTCGGCGTGCTGCTGCGCGACCTCGGCATTCCGCCCGCGGTGATGAAGTTCATCAGCTATCCGACCCGTTTCGACAGCCGCGAGACCGAGCGTGCGCTCAAGGGCTCGAAGATCCGCCTGCCCAAGCTCGACGACTACGCCTGGCGATTGTGGGATTACTGGGAGCGCCACCTCGATCCGGACCTGTTCGTCGATCATTCGCTAAGCGGCAAGGTCAAGGGCAGGGTCGTCGTGATCACCGGCGGCTCTTCGGGTATCGGCAAGGCCGCCGCGCTGAAGGTCGCCGCGGCCGGCGCGAAACTCGTGATCTGCGCGCGCGGCGCCGAGGAACTGGCCGAGACGAAGAAGGAGATCGAAGCGGCCGGCGGTGTCTGCCATACCTACCAGGTCGATCTGGCCGACCTCGCCTCGTGCGACAAATTCGTCGCCGACGTGCTCGCCGAGCATGGCCACGTCGACATCCTCGTCAACAACGCGGGCCGCTCGATCCGCCGCGCGATCAGTTCCAGCTACGACCGCTTCCACGATTTCGAGCGCACGATGCAGCTCAACTACTTCGGGGCGCTGCGGCTGATCATGGGCGTGCTGCCGAAGATGGCCGAACGCCACCGCGGCCACATCATCAACATCTCGTCGATCGGCGTGCTGACCAATTCGCCGCGTTTTTCGGCGTACGTCGCGTCGAAGGCCGCGCTCGACGCGTTTTCGCGCTGCGCGCAGGCCGAGTTCTCCGACAACGGGGTCAGCTTCACCACGATCAACATGCCGCTGGTGAAGACGCCGATGATCGCGCCGACGAAGATGTACGAATCGGTGCCGACGCTGTCACCGGACGAGGCCGCCGACATCATCATCGAAGCGATCATCGAGCGCCCGGTGCGCATCGCCACGCGCCTGGGCACGTTCGCGCAGGTGTTCTATGCGCTCGCGCCGCGCGTGTACGAGATCGTCATGAATACCGCCTTCCGCCTGTTTCCCGATTCGTCGGCGGCGAAGGGCATGAAGGGCAGGGCAGAGCTCGATCAGCCGACCAGCGAGCAAATCGCGGTCGCGGCACTGATGCGAGGGATTCACTGGTAGCGCGGTCGGTACACCTGCCGCCGCCGAAAGCGCCGTATCTCGCAACGGCGCTTCGCCGGCGATGGCGCCAACCCCATCGGTGACGGGGTCGGAGGCGACGCGGTGTGCCGCAGACGACGGTGACATGGGGAGTGCTGCAGTGGAGCCGTTTCGGATTCGGGTCGCGGACGAGGTGCTCGACGATTTGCGCGTGCGATTGCGCCGCACCCGATGGCCCGACCAGATTCCCGGCATCGGTTGGGAGCAGGGGACCGAGCTCGGCTGGTTGCGAAGTCTCGTCTCCTATTGGGCCGACGAGTTCGACTGGCGTGCCTGGGAGCGCAAGCTCGGCGCGCTCGATCATTTCACCTGGGAGGGCATCCACTTCGTGCATCGGCGTGCCGCGTCGGGACGGGGTTTGCCGCTGATCCTCACGCATGGCTGGCCCGGCAGTTTCCTCGACTACCTGGACATGCTGCCGATGCTCGAGGCCTTCGACGTGGTCGTGCCTTCGCTGCCGGGCTACGGGTTCTCGCCGCGTCCGCTCGAGGTCGGCATCAACTACCGCTCCGTCTCGAAGCGCTGGCATCGGCTCATGACCGCGCTCGGATATTCGCGTTACGGAGCGGGCGGCGGCGACTTCGGCGCCGGCGTGTCGACCTTCCTTGCGCTCGATCAACCCGACTCGGTCGTCGGCATCCACTTGACGACGCCCGAGCTCGTTCCCGATGTCGACGACGCCGAACTGCTCGATACGGAGCGCGCGTATCTCGAAGTGAGACGCGGCTGGGATGCGGCCGAGCGCGGCTACAGCGCGATCCAGTCGACCAAGCCGCAGACCGTCGGCTACGGGCTCAACGACTCTCCGGCAGGGCTGGCCGCCTACCTCGGCGAGAAGTGGCGTTCATGGAGCGACGTCACGCCGCCCGACGACTTCCTCTGCGCCACGCTCACGCTGTACTGGGCCACGCAGACCATCACTTCGTCCATGCGCGACTATTGGGACAATCGCCGCTACGCGATCGAGCCCGGCTACGTCCGCACGCCGACGGCGTTCGGCGTCTTCGCGAACGAGACCGTTCCGGAGGGTGAGCCGCCACGTTCCTATCTGGAGCGCCTCTACAACATCCGGCGCTGGACGGCTTTTCCGCGCGGCGGCCACTTCGCCCCCGCCGAAGAACCCACCGCCGTCGCCGCGGATCTGACGGCGTTCTTCGGCGACCTCGGCTGAATGCATGGTCGGCAAGCGCCTCGCTTCATGCGAGGCGGATGCCGTCTTACGACATGAAAGGCACTCGGCCCCGGCGTTCGCGGGGGGCGACGATGGGGCGTGGATCGATCTAGGCGGATTTCTTCGCCGCGCGCTTGGCAGTCGGCTTCTTCGCCGCCGGCTTGGCCGAAGCCGTCTTCGCGCCGTTCTTGCGCACGTCGCGCGACAGCTCGTCGACGCGCTCGTGCAGCGCTTTCAGGTCCTCGCGGCTCGGAATGCCGAGACGGCCGAGCGCGAGCGAGACGCGGGCTTCGAACACCTTCTCGAGCTTGTCCCACGTTTCCTGGCTGCGTTCGCGTACCTGGCCGAGGGTGCTCTCGACGGTGCCGCGCGCTTCGCTGACCTTGGCTTCTGTGAACTTGCGTGTCTTCGCATCCAGCGCCGCGCCTTCCTTGACCAGCGCTTCGAACAGCTTGCCGCCTTCTTCCTGCGCCTTGGCGAACGCACCGAGTCCGGCCAGCCAGATCTGCTGCGCCGAATCCATCACGGTCTTGCCGACGCCGCGCGCCTCGTTCGCCGCTTCCTGCGCCTTGCCACGTGCCTTGAGCTTGGGTTTCGCCACGATCGCTTCTCCGGTTGCGGGAACGCGGCTCGGCCGCGCGTAGCACGGAAGATTGAGCACAAGGCTAGAGCAGACACACTAGTGCCTGCCGTGCGTGCACACAGCGAGTCGGCGTGGCGCCTCAGGCGATGTATTCGTCGAGCTGGCGCTCGATCTCGCGTTCGATGACGGGCTTGAGGGCCCCCATCAGGAAGCCGAGTTCGGCGTGGACGTGGATCTCGTCCTTGGCGACCTTGATCTGCCCCTTCACACCGCCGCGGTCGAAGTGCAGATCGTTGCCGGTCCAGTGGTGGTCGATGCCGTACTGCTTGGCGATCGACTTGGCGACTTTCTCGACCGCGGCCTTGGCGCTCTGCAGGCTGCTGGTGTGCGGGCGGCGGATATCGATGACGGCCATGCAGGTTCTCGCGACTCGTAGACTGGGCCACATGATGCCCGAGGCGCACGCGCACGCGTAGGGGAGGAACGCCCGGCGGCGCCCGGCATTGCGTGATAAAGTGCAACGACGTTCAACGAATTCAATGCGATGCGACTCAGCTTTGCCAACGGCGAACATGCCGATTTCGTCGTGGATGGCGGCGCCGTGAGTCTCGGCAACGCAGACGGAAACACCGTGGTCCTGTCCAGCCGCGACGTCGCGCCCTGGCACGCGCGTATGACCGTCGATCCGCGCGGTGCGGTCCTCGAAGTGCTCGATCCGAACGCCCGCACGCACGTCAACGCCCGGCCCGTTCGCGAAAAAGCGCTGCTGCGCTGCGGCGACGTGCTCTGCCTGGGCCCGGTCACGATCGCGCTGAAGGCCGATCGCGACGACGCGATACTGACCTCGGTGCCGGCGGAGTCGACCCAGGCGGCTTCGCCTGCGACGCAGCCGGCGCGCGTGATCCTGCGCGGCGTCTCCGGCAGCCACTTCGGCAAGACGGTCGCGGTCAACCAGCGCGTGCTGATCGGCCGGGACGCCGCGTGCGACCTGGTCATCGACGAACCGCGCATCGCGCCGCGGCATGCGAGCCTCGAACACGCCGGCGATGCGATCTACTTGCGCGAGATCGAAGGCTCCGGCGGCCTGCTCGTCAACGGCATCGCCGTGCGCAATGCCGTCGTCCACCCGGGCGATCAGCTCGCCTTCGAGCGCAACCATTTCATCGTCGAGGCGCCCGGCCTGCCGCTGCGCGGCGAGAGCGGATTGCGCGATGCGCATGTCATCACCGAAACGCTCGACGCGGTCGCCTATGACGAATCGTCGCAGGGCGGTGCGCAGGCGCAGCACGCGATCTGGTGGCTGATCGGGGCGGCGGCCGTCATTGCGGCCGGCATAGCCTTGATGATCTGGCGCGGCGCCGGCTAGACCACCGCGAGCGGGGGCCGCCAGCGTGCCTGGACCCTACGGAAGTCGATTGTTGCGGTGGTGTTGCGCTGCGGCATAATGCCTCGACACCCGGTCTCTCCCGACCGGCGATGCGAGGAGTGTCCCTGGTGAGTCGCGAATACAACTTCAGTGCCGGCCCTGCGGCGCTGCCGGAAGCGGTGCTGCGCCAGGCGCAGGCCGAGATGCTGGAATGGAACGGCGCGCGGGCCTCCGTGATGGAACTCAGCCATCGCGGCAAGGAATTCATCGCGCTCGCCGAGGAATCCGAACGCGACCTGCGCGATCTGCTCGCGCTGCCGGCCCACTACAAGGTGTTGTTCCTGCAGGGCGGCGCGACCCAGCATTTCGCGCAGATCCCGATGAATTTCGCGCGACGCGAGCAAGCCGTCGACTACGTGTTGACGGGAGATTGGAGCGAGAAGGCCGCCAAGGAGGCCAAGCCGTACGCGAACGTGCGCATCGCGGCGACGTCGGCGGCCACCAACTACGACCGCATTCCCGAGCGCACGAGCTGGAACCTCGATCCGAACGCGGCGTACGTGCACATCACGCCGAACGAGACCATCCGCGGCGTGGAATTTCTCGACGTGCCCGACGTCGGCAGCGTGCCGCTGGTCGGCGACGTGTCCTCGACGATCCTGTCGCGCCCGCTCGACGTCTCCAAGTACGCGCTGGTCTATGCCGGCGCACAGAAGAATATCGGCCCGTCGGGCCTGGTCGTGATGATCGTGCGCGAGGATCTGCTCGAACGCTGCCCGAAGGACATCGCGAAGATCTTCAACTACGCCGAGCACGCGGCGCAGGGTTCGATGCTCAACACGCCGAACACCTGGGGCTGGTACCTGGCGGGACTCGTGTTCAAGTGGGTCAAGCAGCAGGGCGGCCTCGCCGAGATGGAGAAGCTCAATCGCGCGAAGGCCGAACTCCTGTACGGCTACATCGACGCTTCGGGCTATTACAAGAACCCGGTCGAGACGTCGGCGCGCTCGTGGATGAACGTGCCCTTCACGCTGCCGCGCGAGGAGCTCGACGATGCGTTCCTGAAGGAATCCGCGCGCGCCGGCCTGCTCGCTCTCAAGGGCCATCGCTCCGTCGGCGGCATGCGCGCGTCGATCTACAACGCGATGCCGCTGGCCGGCGTGCAGGCGTTGGTCGATTTCATGAAGGACTTCGCGCAGCGCAACGGCTGACCGGAAACCCTACCACTCATCACTCCGTCATCCCGGCGCATGCCGGGACCCAGCGCCTTCGCTCCAGCGCGCAGGGTCGGGTGGCCCGTTTTTCGATACGGAAGCCGGCCGCCGCACCGACGATTTCGAGGACTTTCCATGTTCAAGATCCAGACGCTCAACAACATCTCGCGCAACGGCCTCGACCGCCTGCCGGCCGCGCGCTACACGACGGCGAACGAAGTCGCCGATCCCGATGCCGTGCTGGTGCGTTCGGCGGACATGCACAAGGCGCCGATCGCGGCCAGCGTGAAGGCGGTCGCGCGCGCCGGCGCCGGCGTCAACAATATTCCGGTCGGCGAACTGTCCGCGCGCGGCGTGCCGGTGTTCAATGCGCCCGGTGCGAACGCGAACGCCGTGAAGGAACTCGTCGTCGCCGGCATGCTGCTGGCCGCGCGCAACATCGCCGACGCGCTCGGATTCGTGCGGGGCCTCGACGCCGGCGAAGACCTGCATCACAAGGTCGAAGCCGAGAAGAAGCGTTTCGTCGGCAGCGAACTGGCCGGCAAGACGCTCGGCGTCGTCGGTTTGGGCGCGATCGGCGTGAAGGTCGCCAACGCGGCGCATGCGCTCGGCATGCGCGTGGTCGGCTTCGATCCGCACATGACGGTCGACGGCGCCTGGCAGCTGTCCTCGGAAGTCGCCAAGGCCGGCTCGCTCAACGAGCTGTTCGCCGCATCGGACTACCTGACCTTCCACGTGCCGTTGAACGACAAGACCAAGGGCGTGTTCGGCGCCGCCGCGCTCGACGTGGTGCGCTCCGGCGTCGTCGTGCTCAATTTCGCGCGCGAGGCGATCGTCGATGCCGCCGCGTTGCGCAAGGGACTGGCGGAAGGCCGCATCGGCCGCTACGTGTCGGATTTTCCCGACGCCGACCTGCTCGGCGACGCGCGCGTGATCGCGCTGCCGCACCTGGGCGCTTCGACCGGCGAAGCGGAAGAGAACTGCGCGGTCATGGTCGTCGACCAGCTGCGCGATTTCCTCGAACACGGCAACGTGCACAACTCGGTGAACTTCCCCGAGACGCGCATGGCGCGCGCCGGCAGCGCTCGCATCTGCATCGCCAACAGCAACCGGCCGAACATGATCGGCCAGCTCTCGCACGTCCTCGGCGAGGCCGGCGTGAACATCGCGCAGATGCACAACGCATCGCGCGGCGAGCTCGCCTACAGCCTGATCGACGCGGATTCGCCGGTGCCCGATACCCTGGTGGCCGCGATCGCGGCGATCGACGGTATTCTGTCCGTGCGCGTGATCGGAAACTGATGCCATGAGCGACGAACCAGAGCAGAACGGGGCACCCCTGAACCTCGCCGAGGTGCGCACGCGCATCGACGGCATCGATCGGCAGATCCAGGGCTTGATCGCCGAACGTGCGCATTTCGCGCACCAGGTCGGCAAGGCCAAGGGCAAGCTCGCCGCGGCGGTCGACTACTACCGTCCCGAGCGCGAGGCGCAAGTGCTGCGCATGGTCGTCGACCGCAACGAGGGCCCGCTCAGCGACGAGGTCCTCGTGCACGTGTTCCGCGAGATCATGTCGGCCTGTCTGGCGCAGCAGGAGCCGCTGAAGATCGGCTACCTCGGCCCGGAAGGCACCTTCAGCCAGCAAGCCGTGCTGAAGCACTTCGGGCGGTCCGCGCACGGCATGCCGATGGTCAGCATCGAAGAAGTGTTCCAGGAAGTCGAAAACGGCAATGCCGATTTCGGAGTCGTGCCGGTCGAGAACTCGGGCCAGGGCACGATCCAGATCACGCTCGACATGTTCCTGACGTCCAACCTCAAGATCTGCGGCGAAGTCGAACTGCGCGTGCACCAGTTCCTGCTGTCGCGCTCGGGCCGCATCGAGGACATCGAACGCATCTACTCGCATCCGCAGTCGTTCGCGCAGACGCAGGCGTGGCTGCGCGGCAATCTTCCCAAGGTCGAGAAGATTCCCGTGTCCAGCAACGCCGAGGGGGCTCGACGCGCGCGCAACGCCGACGATGCCGCCGCGATCGCCGGCGAAAGCGCCGGGCACGTGTACGGCCTCAAGAAAGTCATCATGGGCTCGATCGAGGATCATGCCGACAACACGACGCGCTTCCTCGTGATCGGCCGGCAGATCTTCCCGCCGTCCGGGCACGACCGCACGTCGGTGCTGGTCTTCATCAAGGACCAGCCCGGCGCGTTGTTCAACGTGCTGAGTCCCTTCGCGCGCCACGGCATCAGCATGAACCGCATCGAATCGCGCCCTTCGCACCAGGCGAAGTGGGAGTACGGCTTCTTCATCGATCTGGCCGGGCACGTCGAGGACGAGTCGATGAAGGCCGCGCTGGCCGAACTCGAAGCGCATGCCGCCCAGATCAAGGTGCTCGGCTCGTATCCGGTGGCGGTGCCGTGACGTTCGACGCGACGCGTCTGGCCAATCCGGCGACCGCGGCGCTGCGCGCCTACGACCCGGGCCACGACCTGCCGGCGCTGCGCCAGCGCTTCGGCGCGGCGATCGCCGAACTCGGCTCGAACGAGAACCCGCTCGGTCCGAGTCCGCTCGCGCTCGAGGCGATGCGTGCGGCGCTTTCCGAAAGTTATCGCTACCCGGACCCGCGCGGAGCGGCGTTGAAAGCGGCGCTGTCGGCGCAGCTCGGCGTATCGGCCGAGCGCCTCGCGCTCGGCAACGGTTCGCACGAGCTGTTGATGCTGCTCGCGCAATGCTTCGCCGACGCGGCGCATTCGGTGGTGTTCTCGCAGTACGGATTCGCCGTATTCCCGATCGCGACGGCCGCCGCGGGTGCGCAGCCGATTCGTGTGCCGGCGTTGCCACGTACGCATGCGAGCGCGCCGTTCGGCCACGATCTGGGCGCGATCGCCGCGGCGATCCGCGCGGACACGCGGCTGGTCTACCTCGCCAACCCGAACAACCCCACCGGCACCTGGTTCGACGACGCTGCGCTCGCTGCGTTCCTCGCGCGCGTGCCGGGCGACGTGCTGGTCGTCGTCGACGAGGCGTATCACGAATTCGTCGATGCGCCGGGGCTCGGCACGGCGCTGCACCTGGCCGATCGCCATCCGAACCTGGTCGTCACGCGGACGTTCTCGAAGGCATATGCGCTGGCCGGCTTGCGCGTGGGCTATCTCGTCGCCGATCCGAGCGTCGTCTCCGTCGTCGAACGCCTGCGCGAATCGTTCAATCTCAACAATGTCGCGCTGGCCGGCGCGCAGGCGGCGCTGGCCGATCGCGCATGGCTCGAGCGGGCGCGCGCGTACAACGCCAGCGAGCGTGCATGGCTGGTCGACGCGTTGACGGCGCGCGGCTATGCCTGCCTGCCTTCGCAGACCAATTTCGTCCTGGTCGACCTGCAGCGCGACGCGGCGGCCCTCGAAGCCCAGCTGTTCGAACGCGGCGTGATCGTGCGGCCGATGGGCGGCTACGGTCTGGCGCAGACCTTGCGCATCAGCATCGGCAGCCGCGCCGAGAACCAGCGCCTGCTGGATGCGCTCGCGTGAGCGCGGTGGCGACGTTGGACTACCGCAGCAGCCCTGCCGCCTCGCCACTGACGGGATCGGTCGTGGTGCCGGGCGACAAATCGATCTCGCACCGGGCGATCATGTTTTCGGCGTTGGCCGAAGGGACATCTCGCATCGACGGATTCCTCGAAGGCGAGGATACGCGTGCGACGGCGGCGATCTTCGCCGACATGGGCGTGCGCATCGAAACGCCTTCGGCCTCGCAGCGCGTCGTGCACGGCGTCGGCCTGCACGGGCTCGTGCCGCCGGCGCGCGCACTCGATTGCGGCAATGCCGGCACCGGCATGCGCCTGCTCTCGGGTTTGCTGGCGGGGCAGCGCTTCGATTCGATACTGACCGGCGACGAGTCGCTCTCGCGACGGCCGATGCGGCGCGTGATCGAGCCGCTCGGCATGATGGGGGCGCGCATCGAATCCGAGCCCGGCGGGATGCCGCCGCTGCGCATCGGCGGTGGCGCCGCTCTGCGCGGTATCCGGTATACGGCGCCGGTCGCCAGCGCCCAGGTCAAATCGGCGGTGCTGCTCGCCGGGCTCTATGCGCAGGGCGAGACCGAGGTGCGTGAGGTCCATCCGACGCGCGACTACACCGAGCGCATGCTCGCCGCCTTCGGCTGGCCGATCGAGTTCGAGCCTGGCCGGGCGCGCGTCAGCGGCGGCCACCGCTTGCGTGCGACCGATGTCGTGGTCCCCGCCGATTTCTCGTCGGCGGCATTCTTCATCGTGGCAGCGACGCTGCTGCCGGGCTCGCAACTGCTGCTGCGTGCCGTGGGCTTGAATCCGCGCCGGACCGGGCTGCTCGATGCGCTGCGCCTGATGGGCGCCGACATTCGCGAGTCGAACGTACGCGAGCAGGGCGGCGAGCGCGTCGCCGATCTGGACGTGCGGCATGCGCGCCTTTCCGGCATCGACGTGCCGATCGCGCTGGTGCCGGACATGATCGACGAATTTCCCATCTTGTTCGTCGCCGCGGCCGCAGCGACGGGCACGACGACGGTGCGCGGCGCAGCCGAACTGCGCGTCAAGGAATCGGACCGCATCGCCGTCATGGCCCGCGGCCTTGGCGTGCTCGGCATTCGCGTCGAGGAGACTCCGGACGGCGCGGTCATCGAGGGCGGAGTGCTCCAGGGCGGGCACGTCGACAGCGCCGGCGATCACCGCTGCGCGATGAGTTTCGCCGTTGCAGGGCTGATCGCCCGCGAGCAGGTCCGGATTGCCGACTGCGCGAACGTCGCCACCTCGTTCCCGGATTTCGTCGGCATCGCCAATGCATGCGGTTTCGACATTTCGGAGGTCGAAGGGAACTAGCGGCGGCCGCCTCAGGCGGCTGAACTTGCGCGCTCCGCGTGGCTTTGTTAGCGTACGTACGTACGTATCGATTTCGAGCCGCCATGACGGTATCCCTCACCGAACTGCGCCAGCGCCTGTTCGAACTGGCCGACCAGGTCGTCGACACGGGCGAGCCGCTGATCGTCCTGCGCCGCGGCGTGCGCCTGCGCCTGGTGCGCGAAGATGCTGCCGGCATGCAAGGCGGACGCCTTGCGCGCCTCAAGCCGCAGAGCGTCGTGGTCGGGCCGCCGCTGCAGCCGGATGAATCGCCTTCGGCATGGGGGCCCGACTCCGCGCTGCGCGTTGCCGAGCCGTCGCGGCCTTGGCCACGCACCTCGCGCAAGCGTTCGAAGCCGGCGCCGTGATCATGCTCGACACGCATGTCGCCGTAGCGCTCTACGAAGGGCGCACCGGCGGGCTGCAGCCGGCGACGAAACGGGCGCTGGATCGCGAAGCGGCGTCGATCTCGCCGGCCGTGCTGCTCGAGCTGGAGCTGCTGCACGAGATCGGGCGCCTGCGCATCGGGGCGCAGCCGATCGCGCGCCACCTGGACGAGCATCTGGCCATCCGCGTCGCCGGCGAGCGCTTCGCCGACGTGGCGGTCCAGGCACTCGCGCTGGCGTTCACGCGAGACCCGTTCGACCGGCTGATCGTCGCGCATGCGGCCCTGCTGCACGCACCGCTGGTCAGCCAGGACGCACTCGTGCGGCGTCACTACGCCGGAACGCTGCACTGAGACCGCGGCAGGGTCGGAAACGGCACCGGAGCGAGTAGAATCGCGCGCTTTCGGCCGGCGCCCCATGAGCAAATCCGATCAGCCCGTTCCCGTCCTCACGATCGACGGTCCTTCCGGTTCGGGCAAGGGCACGATCAGCCGCGCGGTCGCCGACGCGCTCGGCTGGCACCTGCTCGATTCCGGGGCCCTCTACCGGGCGGTCGGCTATGCGGCCAGCATGGCCGGCATCGACCTTTCCGACGCGGCTGCGGTCACGCGCTGCGCCGAGACGACGAAGATCGCGTTCCGCGACCCGAAAGACGGCGGCGAGACGCGGGTGATCGTCAACGGCCACGACGCCACCGACGAAATCCGCACCGAAACCTGCGGCGCGGCCGCTTCGGCGATCGCCGCCATCCCGGCGGTAAGGACGGCGCTGTTCGAAAAACAGCGCTCTTTTCGCAAGGCGCCGGGCCTGGTGGCCGATGGGCGCGACATGGGGACGGTGGTCTTCACCGACGCCCCGCACAAGATATTCCTGACCGCCGCCGCCGAGGAAAGGGCGAAGAGGCGCTATAAGCAGTTGAAGGAAAAGGGGTTGACTGTTACACTTTCATCCCTTTTACACGAGATCGAAGCGCGCGACGAGCGCGATGCGACCCGAAAGGTCGCACCGCTCAAGGCCGCACCGGGCGCGCTGATCATCGATACGACCGGAATTCCGGTGGCTGACGTGGTCGCGCAAGTCCTCGCCGTCGCGCGCTCCCGCTGAGCTTATTACAGGAACCAGATTTGCCCGCGAGGGCAGGGCCCGGCATCACGCCGGAACGCAACGATGCGGGCGTATCCGCATCCATCGAAGGTGGGCTGGCGATCCGTTTGGACGGCGGCCTGTTTCATCACTGGAAACCAACATGACTGAAAGTTTCGCTGAACTGTTCGAACAGAGCCAATCGCTCGCCAAGCTCCGCTCCGGCGCCATCGTCACCGGCACCGTCGTCGAGATCCGCTCCGACGTCGTCGTGGTCAACGCCGGACTGAAGTCCGAAGGCATCATCCCGATCGAACAGTTCAAGAACGAACGGGGCGAACTCGAGATCGCCGTCGGCGACACCGTCAAGGTGGCGCTCGACGCCATCGAAAATGGCTTCGGCGAGACCATGCTCTCGCGCGAAAAGGCCAAGCGTTCGCTCGTATGGGACGAACTCGAGGAAGCACAGACCGCCAATGCCGCCATCACCGGCCGCATCTCCGGCAAGGTCAAGGGTGGCTTCACGGTCGACATCAAGGATGTCCGCGCGTTCCTGCCGGGCTCCCTCGTCGACGTGCGCCCGGTGCGCGACCCGTCGTACCTCGAGGGCAAGGAACTCGAGTTCAAGATCATCAAGCTCGACCGCAAGCGCAACAACGTCGTGGTCTCGCGCCGCGCCGTCGTCGAGAGCGAGTTCAGCGCAGAGCGCGAACAGCTGCTCGACCGCCTGCAGGAAGGCGCGGTCGTCAAGGGCGTCGTCAAGAACCTCACCGACTACGGCGCGTTCGTCGACCTCGGCGGCATCGACGGCCTGCTGCACATCACCGACATGGCGTGGAAGCGCGTGCGTCACCCGAGCGAAGTCGTCAACGTCGGCGACGAGCTCGAAGTGCGCGTGCTGAAGTTCGATCGCGAGCGCAACCGCGTTTCGCTCGGCCTCAAGCAGCTCGGCGAAGATCCGTGGGTCGCCATCGCCCGTCGCTACCCGACCGGCACGCGCATCCTCGGCAAGGTCTCCAACGTCACCGACTACGGCTGCTTCGTCGAGCTGGAGCCGGGCGTCGAAGGCCTCGTCCACGTGTCCGAGATGGATTGGACCAACAAGAACGTCAACCCGGCCAAGGTCGTGCAGGTCGGCGACGAAGTCGAAGTCATGGTGCTCGACGTCGATGAAGAGCGTCGCCGCATCTCGCTCGGCATGAAGCAGACCAGCGCCAATCCGTGGGAAGCGTTCGCCGCGATCCACAAGAAGAACGACAAGGTGTCCGGTACGATCAAGTCGATCACCGACTTCGGCATCTTCGTCGGTCTCGACGGTGGTATCGACGGCCTGGTGCACCTGTCCGACATCTCGTGGCAGACCACCGGCGAAGACCTCGTGCGCAACTTCAAGAAGGGCGACGAGATCGAGGCGGTCGTGCTCGCGGTCGATCCGGAGCGCGAGCGCATCTCGCTCGGCATCAAGCAGCTCGAGCAGGATCCGTTCGGCCAGT
>Ga0070667_100000176_pt1 | contig 79346 bp, 74 predicted proteins | sample KBSS33metaG_FD_64659 | JGI IMG/M metagenome (GOLD analysis project Ga0070667, IMG submission 64659) | Switchgrass rhizosphere microbial communities from Kellogg Biological Station, Michigan, USA - KBS S3-3 metaG | ecosystem: Host-associated > Plants > Roots > Rhizosphere > Soil ...
TCGGCCGTGATCAGCTCGATGCGCCGCTGCGCCTCGCGGCCCGCCTGGCCGCTCACCGAGGCGATCTTCACCGTACCGTCGTTCTCGATGTCGATGGTGGTGCCCGTCTCCTCCGTGATCTGGCGGATCACTGCGCCGCCCTTGCCGATGACATCGCGGATCTTCTCCGAGTCGATCTTCATGGTGATGATCGACGGCGCCCACTCCGACATCTCGGTGCGCGACTCGCGAATCACCTTGTTCATCTCGCCGAGAATGTGCAGCCGGCCCTCTTTGGCCTGATCCAGCGCCACCCGCATGATCTCGGGCGTCACGCCCTCCACCTTGATGTCCATCTGCAGCGCCGTGACGCCGCCCTGCGTGCCCGCCACCTTGAAATCCATGTCGCCGAGATGGTCCTCATCGCCGAGGATGTCCGTCAGCACCTTGAAGCGGCTGCCTTCGAGTACCAGGCCCATGGCCACACCGGCCACCGGCGCCTTGATCGGTACACCGGCATCCATCAGCGACAGGCTGGTGCCGCACACGCTCGCCATGGAGCTCGAGCCGTTGGACTCGAGAATCTCCGAGACGACGCGAATCGTATACGGGAAGGTCGTCATGTCCGGCATCACAGCCTTCACCCCGCGGCGCGCAAGATTGCCGTGGCCGATCTCCCGGCGCTTCGGCGAGCCCATCATCCCGGTCTCGCCCACCGAGAACGGCGGGAAGTTGTAGTGCAGCATGAAGGGCTCGCGGCGCTCGCCGGAGAGGCCGTCGATGATCTGCGAATCGCGCGTGGTGCCGAGCGTGGTCGCGACCAGCGCCTGAGTCTCACCGCGCGTAAAGAGAGCCGAGCCGTGCGTGCGCGGCAGCACCCGCACCTTGACGGTGATCGGGCGGACGGTCGTAAGATCGCGGCCGTCGATACGCGGCTCGCCGTTCAGGATCTTCTGGCGCACGAGGTTGCTCTCGAGCTTGAAGAAGGCGTTTTCCACCTGCTCCTCGTTCCACTTGGGCGCATCGCCTCCGCAAAGAGCCTGCAGCGTCTGGCTCTTGATCTCGGCGATCTGATCGCGGCGTTTGAGTTTCTCGGTGACCGCGTAGGCCTTGGCGAGCGCGGCCTGGGCGTGCAGCCCGATGGCGCTATTGAGCTCGGCATTCTCAGCCTCGGGCTGCCATTTCCAGCGCGGCTTGCCGGCCTCGGCGACCAGCTCTTTGATAGCCTTGATCGCGATCTGCATCTGCTGGTGGCCGAATACCACGGCGCCGAGCATCACATCCTCCGGGAGCTCGTGGGCTTCGGACTCGACCATGAGGACGGCGGCTTCGGTGCCCGCAACCACCAGATCGAGCTGCGAGCCGGCCAGTTCCTTGGCGGGCGGATTGAGCAGGTACTGGCCGCTCTTCCAGCCCACGCGCGCGGCACCAATCGGGCCGTTGAAGGGCAGGCCGGACAGGGCCAGCGCGGCGGAGGCTCCGAGCAGGGAGGGCACATCCGGATCGATCTCAGGGTCCACCGAAAGGACCATGGCGACCACCTGCACGTCGTTGTAGAACCCGTCCGGGAAGAGCGGACGGATCGGGCGGTCGATCAGACGCGAGGTCAGAGTCTCTTTTTCGGTGGGGCGCCCCTCGCGCTTGAAAAAGCCGCCGGGAATGCGGCCCGCCGCGTAGGTCTTCTCGACATAGTTGACCGTCAGCGGAAAGAAGTCACGCCCGGGCGTCGGCTTCTGCGCGGCGCAGGCGGTGACCAGCACCACGGTGTCCCCCATGGAGACGCGCACGGCGGCGTCCGCCTGGCGTGCCATCTCGCCGGTTTCGATAGTGACAGTGTGGGGACCATAGGAAAAAGACTTGGCTCGAGCGCTCACGCTTCAATCCTCGCAAAAAAATCGGTGCTGGAAAGTAGGAAGGCCGCGTGTGAGTTGCACAGCGCGGCCTTCTCGGGATGGGTCAACGGCGCAGCCCCAGGCGCTCGACGAGTTCCTGGTATTTCTGCGGTTGGGTTTCTTTGAGGTAGTCGAGGTGCTTGCGCCGCTGGTTCACGAGCTTGACAAGCCCGCGGCGCGAGGAGTGATCGCGCTTGTGGGTGGCGAAGTGCTCGGAGAGTCCATTGATGCGCTCGGAGAGCAGCGCCACCTGCACCTCGGGCGAGCCGGTGTCCTTGAGGCTGCGCCGGAACTGCTCGAGCGCGCCACCCTTCTGATCGGTCGATAAGGTCATTACGCAATAATCCTGGGAGACTTAGTCTTTACTACCTTTTTCAAGGCGCGCGATTCTACCCGCGGACCCTGTGGCCCACAAGCGCCGTGGGTGGATGAGGCCCTCGCGGCCCTCGCCGATCCCAAAAAATCCGCCCGCGCCGTCATAGAGCCGCACCCGCCCCTGCGCCGCGCCGGCCACCGCCTGGCCCTGCATGACGCGCCCCGCCTCGCCATCGCCCAGGTGGACTGCCGGCAAATGCCCCACCCCACGGTCGGCCGGCAGGATGCGCGGATTGCGCTCCACCGCTTCCAGGGTCTGCATGGGCTCATCCTCGAACGGCTCGACATAAGCGCGCCGCAGGCGCGTGACATGGCCGCAGGTGCCCAAGGCGCGCGCCAGGTCCTCGGCGAGGACGCGGATATACGTGCCCTTGGAGCAGAACGTCTCGAAGGCAACGCTGCACCCCTCGAGCGCGGCCAGGCGCAGCTCGAAAATCTCGATGGCACGCGCCGCACGCGGCACCTCCCGGCCTGCGCGCGCCAGCTTGTAAAGCGGCTGCCCGTCCTGCTTGATGGCCGAGTACATGGGCGGCACCTGACTTTGCGGTCCCGTGAATCGCGCCAGCACCGCCTCAATCTCCCCGCGCGGGAGCGACGGCACCCCGGCGGTCTCGACCACCGGCCCTTCCACATCCCCCGTGGCCGTGCGCTCGCCGAGCTTCACCGTAAACTCATAGCGCTTGCGGCCGGCGAGAATATCCCCGGCAATCTTGGTCGCCTCGCCCAGGCAGATGGGCAGCATGCCGCTCGCCAGCGGATCGAGACTGCCGATATGGCCAGCCTTGTCCGCACCGAGCAGCCGCCGCACACGCTGCAGCGCCTGGTTGGAGGAGACCCCCAACGGCTTGTCGAGCAGCAGGATCCCGTTCACTCTTTTCGGACGGCCTTATCGATGAGGCCGGTCAGGCGTGCGGCGCGGTCGATGGACTCATCGAACAGAAAATCGAGCCGCGGCGTGTAGCGCAGCCCCAGCCGGCGGCTCACCTCACCGCGCAGGAAGCTGCCGGCGCGGGTCAGGCCCTGCAGCACCTGCTCGGGCGGATTCTGCGAGGCAAAAGGCACGAAGTAGACCCGCGCCGACTTCATGTCCGGCGCCACATCCACCGCCGTCAGGGTGACGTTGCCCACCCGCGGATCATTGACCTCGCGCGCGATGATCTCGGACAGTACCCGCTGCAGCTCCGCGCCGACCTTTTGCGGCCTCACGAAAGCGTCCGCGCCACTTCCACGCGTGCGAAGCACTCGATTTGGTCGTTCGCGCGCACATCCTGGTAGTTCTTCACGCCGATGCCGCACTCGGTGCCGGCGCGCACCTCGCCCACATCGTCCTTGAAGCGGCGCAGCGACTCGAGCGCGCCCTCGAAGATCACCACATTGTCACGCAGCACGCGGATCGGGTTGTTGCGCTTGACCAGGCCCTCGGTGACCAGACAGCCCGCCACCACGCCGAACTTGCTGGAGCGGAACACCTCGCGCACCTGCGCGGTGCCGAGGATCTGCTCCTTGATTTCCGGCTGCAGCAGACCGGTCATCATGGCCTTCACATCGTCGATGGCTTCGTAAATGATGCTGTAGTAGCGGATCTCGACGCCGCTGTCCTTCACCGCATCGCGCGCGCCCGCATCGGCGCGCACATTGAAGCCGATGATCAGGCCCTTGGAGGCCGCGGCCAGCTGCACATCGGAAACGGTGATGCCGCCGACGCCGCTCGCGATCACCTTCACCTGCACCTCATCGGTCGAGAGGTTGTTGAGTGCATCGCGCAGCGCCTCAGCGCTCCCCTGCACGTCCGTCTTGAGGAGGATGGGCACCACGCCCGCCTTCTCCTCGCCCATCTGCGAGAACGCATCCTCGGGACGGGTGGCCGCTCGCGCAAGCTTCACATCGCGGAACTTGCCCTGACGATAGAGCGCGACTTCCCGTGCCTTGCGTTCGCTCTCCATGGCCAGCAGCTCTTCGCCAGCATTGGGTGCACCGGAGAGGCCGAGGACCACCACCGGCATGGACGGCGGCGCCTCCTGCACGGCCTGGCCGGTCTCATCGAACATGGCGCGCACACGCCCGAACTCCGAGCCCGCGATCACCGGATCGCCCATGCGCAGCGTGCCGCGCTTGACCAGCACGGTGGCCACGGCGCCGCGGCCCTTCTCGATGCTCGACTCGATGATCACGCCCGAAGCCAGCCCGGCGCGCGGCGCCTGCAATTCGAGCACCTCGGCCTGCAGCAGAATGGCTTCGAGCAGCTGATCGATGCCGGCACCGGTGCGGGCCGAAACATTCACGAACATGTTCTGGCCGCCCCAGTCCTCGGGGATCACTTCGTGCTTGGCAAGCTCGGTGCGCACCCGATCCGCATCGGCATCGCTCTTGTCGATCTTGTTGACCGCGACCACGATGGGCACACCGGCCGCCTTGGCATGCTGGATGGCCTCGATGGTCTGCGGCATGACTCCGTCATCCGCCGCCACCACTAGCACCACCACATCGGTGGCCTTGGCGCCGCGGGCCCGCATGGCTGTGAAGGCCGCATGGCCCGGCGTATCGAGAAAGGTCACGCCGCCCTTAGCGGTCTGCACATGATAGGCGCCGATGTGCTGGGTGATACCGCCCGCCTCGCCCGCGGCCACTTTGGTGCTGCGGATGTAGTCGAGCAATGAGGTCTTGCCGTGATCGACATGGCCCATGACGGTGACCACAGGCGGTCGCGGCTCCTGCTGCTCGGCATCGCCTGCGGTACCCTGCAAATTCACTTCCAGCTGGTTTTCCGCGAGCAGCTTGGGGGTATGCCCCATCTCCTCGACCACCAGCACCGCCGTATCGCGGTCGATGACCTGGTTGATGGTGGCCATGACACCGGCGTTCATCAGCACCTTGATGACTTCGTTGCCCTTGACCGCCATCTTCTGCGCGAGCTCCGCTACCGTGATGGTCTCGCCGATCGGCACCTCGCGCACCACCGGGGCGGTGGGCATCTCAAAACCATGCAGCGCATCGGACCCGGAAGACATGCTGCGGGATTTGACGCGGCGCTTCTTCTTGTAACGCGAGCTCACATCGCCTGCGACATGCAGCTCCTGGCGACCGTAGCGGGTGTGCTTGTCGTCGACCACCGGTTTTTCCTTGGGCAGCGTCTCCGGACGCGGCCGCTCCACCCGCGACGGCTCGGCGGCACGGCGCTGCTCGCGCTCACGTGCCTCGGTCTCCTCGCGCGCGCGCTGCTCGGCCTGGCGGCGCGCATCCTCCTGCGCGGTCTTCTTGCGATTCTGCTCCTCCTCGATGCGGCGGCGGTTCTCCGCCTCCATCCGCTCGTGCTCGCGGCGCTCGGCCTCCAGGCGCTCGCTCTCCTGGCGCGCCGCATCCTCGGCCTCGCGCTTTTTCTGATCCAGATCGTCCTGTTGCGCGCGCGCTTGGCTTTCGAGCACGTCGCGCTTCACATAGGTGCGCTTCTGGCGCACTTCCACATTGACCGTGCGCGAGCGGCCCTGCGTGCTCGCAAGCTTCAGGGCGCTCTGGGTCTTGCGCCGCAGGGTGATCTTGCGTGGCGCGCTGCCTTCCTCCTCACTGCCGTGCGTGCGACGCAGATGCGTGAGCAGCTCGAGCTTCGCATCGTCGCTGATCTGGGCATTGGGGCCGTCCACCTTGATGCCGGCCTGATCGAGCTGCACCAGTAGCCGGTCGACCGGCACCTTCAGGACTTCAGCGAATTGCGTAACCGTCACTTCTGCCATGGATTTACTGCCCCGCCTGGAACCAGTGCTCGCGCGCCTTCATGATGAGCTTGCCGGCTTCCTCGGCCGCCAGCCCCTCGATATCCGAGATGTCGGCGATAGCCTGCTCCGCCAGCTCCTCGCGGGTACGCACGCCGCGCCGCGCCAGCGCCAGCGCCAGATCCGGGCTCATGCCCGGCAGCAGCAGCAGATCCTCGGAAGGCATGGACTGATCCAGGCTCTCCTCGGTGGCGATGGCCTGGGTCAGGAGCACGTCGCGGGCGCGGTTGCGCAGCTCCTTGACGATGTCAGCGTCGAACTCGGCGATGTTCATGAGCTCCGACTGCGGCACATAGGCGATCTCCTCGATGGTCGAGAAGCCTTCCTGCGCCAGGATCGTCGCGACATCCTCATCGACGTCGAGCTGCTTCATGAAATTCTGCACCAGCTCCTTCGACTCGGTCTCGCTCTTGGCTTCAGCGTCGGATTCCGTCATCACGTTCAAATCCCATCCTGTTAGTTGACTGGCCAGGCGGATGTTTTGCCCGCCGCGGCCGATGGCCTGTGAAAGCTTGTCCTCAGCGACGGCAATATCCATGCTGTGGGACTCCTCATCGACCACGATGGACAGCACTTCCGCCGGCGACATGGCGTTGATCACGAACTGCGCCGCGTTCTCATCGAAGGGGATGATGTCGACGCGCTCGCCGGCGATCTCATTGGACACCGCCTGCACGCGCGAGCCGCGCATGCCGACGCAGGCTCCCACCGGATCGACGCGCGGATCGTTGCTGCGCACGGCGATCTTGGCGCGGATGCCGGAATCGCGCGCCGCGCCCAAAATCTGGATCAGCCCCTGCCCCACCTCGGGCACCTCGAGCTTGAAGAGCTCGATCAGGAACTCGGGCGCCGTGCGCGACAAGAAAAGCTGCGGTCCGCGGGGCTGGTCGGATTTGACCTCTTTCAGGAAGGCCTTGATGCGGTCCTGGGCCTTGGCCTGCTCGCGCGGGATCATGTCGGTGCGGGGCACGAAGCCCTCGGCGTTGTTGCCCAGATCGACGAAAATGCCGTTGCGGTCCACGCGCTTCACCACCCCGCTCACCAGGGTGCCGACGCGGTCCTTGTAGGCCTCCACCACCTGGGCGCGCTCGGCCTCGCGCACCTTCTGCACGATCACCTGCTTGGCCTGCTGGGCCGCGATACGTCCGAAGGCCACCGACTCCATGGATTCCTCCACATAGCCGCCCACCTCGGCCTTGGGGTCCATATCCAGCGCATCCTCAAGGCGTAGCTCACGCTCAGGCACCTCGAGCTCGGTCGAGTCGTCGGCGAACACTTTCCAGCGGCGGAAGGTCTCGTAATCGCCGCTCTTGCGATCGATGGCGACGCGGGCGTCCCACTCCTCGCCGTGCTTCTTGCGGGTAGCCGCCGCCAGCGCCGCTTCCAGCGCTCCGAAAATCACTTCCTTGTCGACGCCCTTCTCGTTGGAAACGGCATCCACCACCATCAGGATTTCCTTGTTCACGACTGTGTTACCTCTGACCTTCTAAAGGAGCGAGTCTCGCCTTGCCAATATCGGCAAAGGGCACGCTGACCCTCTGCCGGTCCACCTCAATCTCGATGCCGGCGTCAGCCACCTGGCGCAGCATCCCCGTATACCGTTTGCGTCCGTCCCGCGGCACTTTGAGCTCGACGAACACCCGTTCGCCCATGAACCGCTCGAAATGCGGCTTCGTGCGCAGCACCCGGTCGAACCCGGGAGATGACACCTCGAGCCGGTAGGCGTTCGCAATCGGGTCCTCGACATCGAACAGGGTCGAGACCTCTCGGCTCACCTGCTCGCAGTCCTCGACTCTTATGCCCTCGGGCTTGTCGATGAAAATCCGCACCACGCTGCTCGAGCGGCCGGCGGAGTACTCGAGGTCCACCAGCTCATAGCCCAGCCTCCCCAGGAGGGGCTCAATGAGGGCTACCAGGCGTTCTCGCAAGATCCCCGACATGCCTTAAACCACTGCCACCACAAACAAAAAGGGGCCTTTTCGGCCCGCAAAAAAGAAAAGCCCCTCGGGGGGCTTTCCGTCGAAGCTCTGCAGATCCGCCGCGTCCGGCTACCCCCTCATCCGGGCCAGCCACGCCTCAGGCGCACCTGCCCCCCGTGGCCGAGGCCCACGAGGGCTGCTCATTCTACCTAGACGTTACCGTCTTTGCCACCGACACTGCCCACAATTGCAAGTAGCGCCGCCCCATACCGCTCCAGCTTGGTTGTTCCCACCCCCGAGATGGCGTGCAGCTGCCCCGTAGACCGCGGCAGCGCCCGCGCAATCTCATGCAGCGTCTTATCGTGAAACACCGTGTATGCCGGCACCCCATGCTCGCGCGCCACCTCCGCTCGCCAGTTGCGCAAGGCCTGAAACACCGCCTCGCTTTCCGGCCCACCCTCCGTCTCGATACGCGTCCCATCCATCGAACGGCGCGAGGATCGCTTCGACGCCGGGGCACTTCCCTCCCGCCGCAGATGAACCCGCCGCTCGCCCTTGAACACCGCGCGGCATTCAGGCATCAGTCGCAGCACGTTGAAATTCTCGTGATCTACTCGGATCAGCCGCAGCATCACCAGCTGCCGTAGCACCGAGCGCCATTGCGCCACGTCCATTTCCTTGCCAATGCCGAAGGTGCTCAGGCGATGATGGTTGTACTGCTGCACCTTCGCGGTCTCCTTGCCGCGCAGGATATCGATGATCTGCTGCGCGCCGAAGGCGAAGCCGCTGGCCTGAGTGCAGCGATAGATGCAGGACAGCAGTTTCTTCGCCACTTCCGTGCCGTCCCATTGCTCCGGCGGCGTGAGGCAATTGTCGCAGTTGCCGCAAGGAGCGCTCGGCTCGCCAAAGTAATCGAGCAGCCGCACGCGGCGGCAGCCCGTGGTCTCGCACAGGGCCAGCATGGCATCGAGCTTGGAGTGGACGATGCGCTTGTGCTCCTCGCCGGCCTCGGACTGGTCGATGAACGCGCGGTGCTGCATGACATCGCTCAGCCCGTAGAGCATCCAGGCATCGGCGGGCAGACCGTCGCGGCCCGCGCGTCCGGTTTCCTGGTAGTAGCCCTCGACGCTCTTCGGCAGACTCAAGTGCGCGACGAAGCGTACATCGGGCTTGTCGATGCCCATGCCGAAGGCAATAGTCGCCACCATCACAATGCCGTCCTCGCGGATGAAACGGTTCTGGTACTTCTCCCGCAGCTTGCTCTCCATGCCGGCGTGATAAGGCAATGCCTCGATGCCCTGCTGCTTGAGGGCGGCGGCGGTCTCCTCCACCTTCGCGCGCGTCAGGCAATAGACAATGCCGGATTCACCCTCGTGCTCGCGGCGCATGAAGTCGAGCAGCTGCTTACGGCCGTTGTCCTTCTCGGCGATGCGGTAGCGGATATTGGGGCGATCGAAGCTCGAGATGAAGACGCGGGCGCCATTCAAATGCAGCCGCTCGATGATCTCCTTGCGGGTCAGGGCGTCCGCGGTAGCCGTAAGCGCGATGCGCGGCACGCTGGGAAAGCGCTTGGCGAGGGTCGCGAGTCCCAGGTAGTCGGGACGGAAATCGTGCCCCCACTGGGAGACGCAGTGCGCCTCATCGATGGCGAAGAGCGCGATGGGGGTGGCGGCCAGAAGCTCGAGACATCTCTCGGTGAGCAGTCGCTCGGGGGCGATGTAGACAAGATCGAGCGCACCCGCGCGCATCTTCTGCTCCACCGCCTGCGCCTCATGCCACTCGAGCGCAGAGTTCAGGGCCGCGGCGCGCACCCCAGCCTCCCGCAAGGCAGCCACCTGGTCCTGCATCAGGGCAATGAGGGGCGAGACCACCACGCCAATGCCGTCGCGCAGCAGGGAGGGAATCTGGAAGCACAACGACTTGCCGCCGCCGGTGGGCATGAGCACCAGGGCATCGCCCCCGCCGGTCACATGGGTGATGATCTCGGACTGCTGGCCACGGAATGAGGCGTAGCCGAAGACATCCCGAAGCACCGGGGCAGCGCTGCCTGGCATGGTCGAACCTCGATGTGGTGGAAGGCGTGAAGCGTATACTCCATGTCTGCGCCCGACGCGAGACCCCTTTGGAGCCCTATGCCGCGCGTAATCGTTCAATGGCTCTATGCCATCCTATGTGGTCTGACCCTGCTCACTTCGCAGGCCGCTCTCGCGGCTGACAAAACCCCGCCGCTCCGCCAGGGTAACTCCCAGACTTACCATGAGGATGAGGTGATGCGGGAAGCCTCGGCCTTCTTCCGTAAGAGCACGGAGGGATTGGCCAAGGTGATCGCCAAGGCTTTCAAGGAGCAGGGCGAGCCCAATGGCTTCATCAAGGGCGAGGAAGCCGCCGGCGCCATCGGCGTCGGCCTGCGTTACGGGCATGGCGAGCTTCAGACGCGCGGCGGGCGCGCGCAAAAGGTGTACTGGCAGGGGCCATCGATCGGCTTCGATCTCGGTGGCAACGCCTCGAAGGTGTTCGTACTGGTTTACCAATTGAGCGACACGGAGAAGCTCTTCCAGCGCTTTCCCGGCGTCGACGGCAGCCTGTACTTTGTCGGCGGGGTGGGCCTGTGCTACCTGCGCAGTGAGGGCATCACGCTGGCGCCGGTGCGCCTAGGCGTCGGCTGGCGTCAGGGCGCGAGCGTCGGATATATGCACTTCACGAAGAATAAGCGCTGGAATCCGTTCTGATCACTGTGCGCTGCACGCCGTCTGCCGCGCCTGCGGCGCCGTAGCCGCAATCGGCGGTGTCGTGCCCGCGCTCACGACCTTGACATTCTCCTGCACCACGAACGGCGGATTCGGCGCCCCGGGCATGCTGGTCACATTGGTGAACGTGCCCGTCATGTGCCGTAACCCCAGACCCAAGTACTGCGACTGGCTCTTGGTCTGAATGCTGACACCGCTCAGCGTGATTTTCTGCATGCACGACTCCGGCAGTCCCTCGATGATGCTCTGCCCAAACGCACCGGTCGCGTTGAGATTCTGGATCGTGATGTCGTGCACGAAGGGCGTGGTCGCAGTGACCGGCGCCGCAGGCTGGTACGGCGGCTCGACGGGAGCATCGATATCGGGATAGTAGTCGGCGAGAATGATGGGGCGGCCGACGCCTGACATGACCACGTCTTTCACGGTAATCGCGTAGATATTGCTGCTGCGATCGCGCGCGCCCTTGATCCTGAATCCTGCGCTCGCTCCACTCATGTGCACATTCTGGATCGTGACATCATGCACCCCATTGGCAGCTTCACTGCCAATAATGATTCCACGCCCGCCGGTGACGGTGATGTCGCTCACCTGCACCTGCGAGGTGGCGAGTCGCGGCAGGTTTTTCTGCTTCGGGTCGGCCGGATCGATCGGCAGTCCCGACTTGATCGCAATATCGTCGTCGCCGACGCTGATCTTGAGACCGGAAAGCGTGACGTTGGTCGAGCCGACCAGATCGACGCCGTCGGTGTTCGGTGCGCCGGTGGTGGGCGCCGTGATGGTCACACCCGTCTCGGTAATGTCATTGCTGAAGCGCAGCGACTGATTCCAGAACGGCGCGTTTCTGAGCGTGATCCCGCTGATCGTGACCTGGCTGCACTGGTAGAACTCGAGAATGTAGGGCCGCGTCGTGCTGTGCAGCGTCCACCAGCTCGGACTGCCATTGGGCTGCAGCTGTCCGCCGGCGCCATCGATGGTGCCTGCGCCGGTGATCCCGACATCGGTGGCGCCGGAGGCCGAGACCAGTGCCTCGTTCGGCTGGTATGGCCAATTGATGTAGGCGCCGACGTAGCGGCTGTGGTCATTGGTGCCTTGCAGCACCACGCCCTTGTCGATCTGCAGTTGCACATGGCTCTTGAGCCGTATCGGTCCGGCCAGATAGATGGATTTGCCGCCACCCACACCGAGCTCCACGATTCCTCCGCCCTGCCCTGCGCAGGAATCCACGGCGTTCTGAATCGCGGTGGTGTTGTCGGTAGTGCCGTTGCCGATGGCGCCGAAAGCGACCGGATTGCACACCGACGGCGAAGTACCCGGGCCTGTGACATTGTCCAGCACCGCGGTGCTGAGCGCGGCGTTGTTGTGACTGGTCACGGCCAGCCCCACATAGACCTGCACGCTCATGGGGATGGTGTAATGGCCGATCGTCTTCCAGGTTGAGCCGTCGAGTGAGGTATAGCCGGTAAACACGTTGCCGGCGCGGATGAGGCGAATCCAGTAAGGCGCCGTCACCGACGGGCCCCACAAGTGAGCTGTGCTGGCGCCGGTTGCAAGTCGCCCCTGCAGGACGGCTCCTGGCGTGGGCGTCAGGAGAACAGCGGCGTTGGCGGCGCCGGCCTCGAGGGTCGCCCGGATCATCACGCCGGCCTTGGCATAGTTGTTAGTCCGGGTCTGGCTGACGAGATGGGCGGTGATCGAGCCGTCGCCGCTCAAGGGCTGATAGACGAACTGGAACGCGTCGGCCGCGTCCCAGATGTTGGCGCCCGAGCCTTTGATCGTGAATACGCCGTTGGCGGCCGCGGAGGAGCCAGTGACCCCCACCGTACCGATGTCGGCTGAGGTCCAGGGCGCGGGAAGTGCCGCCTGCGCACAATGCGCGATCGCGGCAAGCCAAATACCGGAAACGAATCGCCGAAGGCGCTGGTTCCATCTCATCGCCGCTTACCCCCCTGATGTAGCCGCGGATTGTAGCCCTCTCGGGAAGAGACGCATCTTTATTGTGACCGTCTCCGCAAAAAACCCTGCCCGGAGGGTGAACGCTTACCATAATACCGATACACTTTGCCGAATTCAGGACGAATCGCTCAACCCATGCACAGGCCCGTTCGCTCGGCTACGTATCGGTTCTTCGTGCTAGCCGCGGTCTTGGCTCTGGCCGCTTGCGGCCACCACCCGTTCGTCGCTTTCACCGTGGGTGGGAGCATCAACGGTCTCAGTAAGAGCGGGCTGGTGCTGCAGAATAACGGCAGGGACAATTTAACCGTCACCGCCAATGCCGCCGCCTTTCAATTCGCGACCCCTGTTGCGGTGGGTGGTGACTACGATGTCACGATTCTTACCCAGCCCACCGGCCTCACTTGCAGCATCGGCAATGGCGCGGGTCACCACGTCGCCGGCGACATCGTCAATGTCCGTATCGCGTGCAGTACGGTCACTCTCACGATCGGCGGAACGGTCACCGGCCTGACTGGCAGCGGCCTGGTTTTGCAAAACAACGGCGGCGACGATTTGACCGTTGCGGCCAACGCCACGGCTTTCGAGTTTGCGACGCCGGTGGCGTACGGCAGCCGCTACGCGGTGACCGTGGCCACTCAACCTTTGGGCCAGTCGTGCACGCTGGCCCGGGCATCGGGGACTGCAACGGCCGAAGTGAGCGGTGTCGCGCTGACCTGCGTGCCGGCGCAATTCGTCCGCTTCGAGGGCCATAACGCGCTGCTTTCCAGCGGGCGACTTGCCAAGGATCCGCGCAACGGCAGCCCGCTTTATTTTGTGTTCGTGGACAACACCAACTCGGGCACCGCGGACGGCAGCCTGCAACATCCCTATCCCACGCTGGCGCTGGCCCAAGCCAACTCCCGGCCCACCGAGCTCATTTACGTCTTTCCGGGCGATAGCACCACGGGCGGGATGGATGCGGGAATGGTGTTGCAGACCAGTCAAAAATTCTGGGGCGCGGGCGCGGCCCACCTCATGCAGACGAGCGAGGGAAGCATACCGCTTCCGGCCAGCGCCTCCTCCACCCCCACGATCACCAATACAACGGGGGATGGGATCATCCTCGCTACGGACAACGAAATCAGCGGCGTCGTGCTGTCCGAACCCGCGGGCAACGGCATTTCCGGCAGCGATGCCGGCAGCGTGACGATCGAGGCGACCACCATCGATCGGGCGCAACTCGATGCCATCTATCTCGCCTACAACTCGACCTCGGCGCCCCTCGTTCTGCAGGACCTGACCCTCACAGACGGCGCTCTGCGGGGGATAGTGATCGATTCCGCCATCCCGTCCTCCGCTCCCGCCATGGACGTCACGCTGAGCAACAGCGTGATCCGGGGTTTCGGGACGCAGTCTATCGATGCCTCGTTTACCAATGAGGTGGATGCTCGCCTGACGGGCAACACCATTCAGGGCAACGTGTCTTCCAGCTTCCTGGCCTTCGCAGGCCCTGCGACACTGTCGGTGTCGGGCAATGCCTTCAATGACAACACTTCCATCAGCGAAGCCCCTCTTTCGATCTCGGCGGGCGCGGGCCTGCTTGCCGCGGTGATCGGCAGCAATACGGTCAGTGGAAATACGGCTGGTGCGATCCGTCTGGTCCTCGCCGGCACGGATTCGGACATTTCCATCACGGGCAACACCATCACCCACAATGGTACCGGTGCGATCGCCACCCTGGGCGCGGCCCTATTGATCAATCCCAGCTCGACGACCATCGGAAGCTGCAATCTCGTTCTGACGAACAATACGATCTCGGACAATAACGGTCCGGCACTATTCAGCTTTAACGGTGGCTTCGATGATTTCCAAATGACCGCTTCCGACAACACGCTTTCCGGGAACGGCGGCGGCGGGCTTATCTTCGCCAATACCGCCAATACCTTCACGCTGACCGCCACGCGCAACACGATCTCAGGAGGACGCGATAATGCGATCGCCACGGAGGGGCCGACGATGACCACCGCGCATATCACGCTGTCGGACAATCACCTCACGGAAAATACGAACTCGGCCAATGGAATCGTCTTGAGCCACGATGGCAGCAGCCTCGAGCTCACCGCGACGAATAACGATATCACCGGCAACGAAGGCTCGGGAATACTCCTGTATTCCCCGAATCCGATCGCGAATCTCACCGCCACCATTCAAAACAACAGCGTCGGCAGCAACCAGAATCTGGGGTCGAACGCCGCCAGCGGAATCGATCTCGAGCAATACACCAGTATGCAGGCCGATATCTCGGGCAACACACTGTCGGGCAATGCGGGCGATGCCGTGTTCGTGGGCTCTACGGATCCCGCGCCCTATGTCTGCATGCAGATGAGCGGCAACAGCAGCGATACGGGGTATACCCTGTCAAGCGGCGCGGGTGTTTTCAATCTGGCACCGGCTCACGTGCAGACCGTCAATATCGGGACCATCAATTCGATCGGGGCGATCACCAATGTCCTGTCGTGTCCGGATGCGGTGCCTGCTCCTCCTTGAGGCCGCCGCTCTTCGCCGCGATTACCGATCGATGAAAACCTTCAGTTCCGGCAGGCATTCCTCGCTATGCCGTGCGAGCCATGTAATTTTATCGAGCAGCACGATCCAGCGTTTGCCCCGAATCAGCGTGGCGAGCATCTTGAAGGCCAGCGTCTCGGCGCGCGCGCCGGGATTCTCCACCGCCGACCAGTCGCGCAGGAACCATTTGGGCTTCTTGCGCAGGGCTTTGGCTATGGTCGCGGACCACGGGCGCACCCGGAATCCAAAGTGCAGGCGCTCGAGAAGGTCCAGCCAACGTCGCACCGTATCGACCGAAATCCCTATTTCCCGCGCACTTCGTAAAATAGTACAGACCATTTTACGATTCATCGTAAAATGGTCTCGGCCGTCCTAGCGACAAGGCTCCGCTTGGAACCGTCACGGCAATGGCTATTTAATGCCACATGGTGGCTCACTCAACTGGCGAAGAAATGGAGATAGACGATGCCTAAGAACGTGATTTGTCTTTGGTATGACGGCACAGCAGAAGAAGCCGCCAGGTTCTACGCCCAGACTTTTCCGGACAGTGCCGTGACAGCGGTTCACCATGCCCCCGGCGATTACCCGGCGGGCAAACAGGGACAGGTACTCACGGTCGAGTTTACGGTGGTGGGCGTGGCCTGCCTCGGCCTGAATGGCGGCCCGGCTTTCAAGCACAGTGAAGCCTTTTCGTTTCAGATCGTCACCGAAACCCAAGCCGAGACTGATCACTACTGGAATGCCATCGTCGGCAATGGTGGCGCCGAGAGCGCGTGCGGGTGGTGCAAGGACAAATGGGGCTTGTCCTGGCAGATCACCCCACGCGTACTGCTGGAAGCAACGACCGATTCCGATCGTGCGGCCGCGAAGCGCGCGTTCGAGGCGATGATGAAAATGAAAAAGATCGACATTGCCACGATCGAAGCGGCACGACGCGGACCGGCTCGCCCCTAGAGCGCACCTGATCGATCTGATTCGCCGCAGGCCTATTTGACCCTAGCGCGCGGGAAATTTGGACTCATCGGATCCACCGTGATCTCGCGGCGCGCCGGATTGACCACCAGATCCATGTCCCCCATGGGAAGCGCTCCAAACAAAACCTCATCGCCGAGCACCAGGGCACCGACGTAACAGAACCGCTTGCCAAAGCCGACTTTGATCGTAGGGAACCTTCTGACTTCGCCCGTCGGCATCGGAGACTTCCCGCATCGATTCCGTCTCGAGATTGAGCTGTACCGGATGTGTTCGGGAATGCACAGCATCAACGCGCGGTATCGGCGAGCGCGCGCGCCTTGACGGGCTCCAGCTCCGACTTGCGCGGATTGCTCAACTCAATGTCGGCGAACATATGATCGAAATGTGGTAGCGGCGGCGCCCTACGCCAGACCCTATGCCCTACGGAGCCTATAGCCGTAGCGCTATTGCGACCCCCTCGGCCTAGGACCCGGCGAGCTGCCCCGCATACCAGCAGCGCAGACATAATACTGGAAGTGGCCCGGTAGTGTAAACCGCCCGGCGCAGCAAGTTCCACCGACGTTAGGCTCGATGACCCTAAGGGCTAGGCTTGGCCGGCCATTGCACGGTTAGCACCTCGGCTGAAACGATGATGGATCGGGACTGGACTTGCCCCGGCCGCTGGCCGCGGACAATGAACGCGTTCCCGCCCACCTCACGAACCTTTGTCTTCAGCTTCGGAAACGCGTCAGTGATTGTTGGTGCGCGCCATCCCGGTTTGTAGTAGTCCAGATCAATCAAGCCGAGTTTGCGATAGGGGGCAGCCGGGTAGTCGTATAGCACGCTGACGCCGCTTTCGGTTTCTGCCTCGGCAATTGGTGTGAATTGCGTCGTGACGCATCCAGCAAGGAGCGCCAAGACGGCCACGGCTATTAATCTCATCAATAGCCTCCTAATTATCTACGCTGAGCTGAAGTCCGCAGTTCGGACAAGCGTAGCGATAGCCTGACTTGAGCATGAAATATATGATGCCGGGTAACAGAAAAAACAGGCACAAGACCAAGCCTACTACGACGCTGCCGCGAGACTTCCTTTTTGCAAGACCACGGTAGCCGCAATTTGTATTCGGACAAATTATTTGATTCGCCACAGGCACTCCGATTCGATCCGGTTTGTTGATAAATACTACACGTGAGGCGATCCTGCGGATCGCATGCCCTAGCTCGGTGCGTCCGGTGCAATAACAAGTTCATTGTCAAAGTGAATTTGTGCGCCGTCACGAGTAGTAATTCTTCCCAAACGAACCTTTGCTTTTCGATTCGCAAAGAACTTTCCAAGCTGTGTCAGGCATTCTTCATTCAATGGCGACTCAATAAGCTCCAGCAGCTCGGAGCCCACACCCGTGAATTTCCAGACTGGCAATGCAACCTCTCCAAGCAGCTCACCGCGATCGACAACGACAATATGCTCTGCCGATTCAAATGCTAAGCAGTCGACATCCTTGAACGTCGTCAGGGCAAGCATGGTCGGGAACATTAACCCTAGTTCGCTGAGGTGAAAAATGTTTCCAGGATGAATCCTCTGCGCTTTTAACCATCCTTCGTCGTGCGCATCAATTATGTGAGTAGAGACACCTGCGTCTAATGCGCGCAGGGCAAATTTCCCGACGTGTTCGAGCAATTGCGCCTCATGCTTTGAGATATTTCTTACGGCATCAAGTGCTCTCAACGAGAAAGTCCCCGGCTGTCGAATTTCCCCGGAAAGTATACGTCCCCAAAGATCTTGCATCTCTCCGGATGAAATATCCTGCGCGTGACTAAAGAATCGCGCGATCCAATCATCATCGGGACGCTCGTTTGGCACCTCGCTATCCTCCGCGAGATCACTTGCAGCCACGGAAGTGATGTTTTCTAGATTCTCTTGGTGTCGGCGATCCTGATACTCGAGCCGCGCCACGGTCCTTTCCTCAACCGAGACCGGCTCCAATACCAGTGATCCATCCTGTGGCTTTTTCCACGCTTCAATAGCACCGTCGTTATAAACAACCGGCACACCCAAATTCGCCCCTGCCTCGGCTAGCGCGGAAGCAATCACGCCGATCTTGTACGCCTCTGCATCAGCATTTCTTTTAATGAGAGACGCTTTGAAAACCGCCCCTGTTCCTTGGGCGATGACTTCGATGAGTCGGGTCAGCGGCTTACGCAGCCCGACAAGGTCTTTAATGGCAATCATTGACCGGCGATTCTACACATCGACCGAAAACGTTGCAGCGGGAGGGAAGCTTGTCGCTTATATGCCTCGAAAAAAAGGCGCAGTATTGTCCGCCCACTGTCCCATATGCTACCAGCCCACTAGGCGCTAAATGAGCCGGGGTGCAGGTAGCTAGCGCGCCACGCGTGACACTCGAACCGCCAAATTTTCAAGTACTTACAGCCACTTAGCTATCAGCCCGCAGAAAATACTTTACAGCGCTTGCGGCGTCTGCCTGCGATATTACCGCGCCTACCTGTGAAAGGTGGAGGTTGGGGCCGGGCAAAACCCGGTAGTGGTGGGCGTAACCAGCAATGGTTCCTGACGCAACGAGCGACGCTACATAGGGAACCATCTGACTTCGCCCGCCGGCAACGGAGACTTCCCGCATCGACTCCGTCTCGAGATTGAGTTGTACCGCGATGTGTTCGGAAATGCGCAGCATCAATGCGCCCGTATCGGCCAGCGCACGCGCCTTGACGGACGTCAGCCCCGGCTTGCGCGGATTACTCAACTCGATGTCGGCGAACACACGCCGCCGATCAAGCGGCGTCTGTCACCGATGGCTTTTTAGGTGATCGCGATACAACTTTATGTCCGGCCGACATCTGCTTCGCCCGGGCATCTTCACAGATCGCATGCAGATCGTAGTTGAATTTTTTAGCCTGCTCGTCCCTGATGCGATGAATTTCCTCAACAACCGGATCATGCCACATAGCTCGTTCCTCCATCAATTCGAGAGGTGTACAAATCACGGGCGGCTCATAGCCGGTCACCCTGCAGATCGATTCGATCGTGTGACGCATGGTTGCATTCGCGATGTGCTTGCAATTCCACGTCAACAAATAGTCCATGCCGTGAGCAGAGCATCGACCTTTGCCTTTTCGGGCAAGGCAGCTCCCGCGAGTAATCGAGCCGCCAGTCCCTCGACATGCTCTGTGACGGCCAGCTCGGGCAAACCTGCGATAACCGACATGCGCCGCTTCGCGGCATCCGCGTCACCACCAGCCGCTTCACTGATCACGAAGATCGAGATGAATAGCTCGTACTTCTGCCGCGACGTATCCCACCACCCTCTGGTTGCTTCCTGATTCGCCGCCATGACCAGTTCCGGGCTTCGCCATGCGGTGAGATAGCTCGGAATCGTGGTTTCGATGTAAACAGAAGGTTTCATTTCGACTCGCTGAAAATTTCGAATCGAATTAAGGGTCTTGGGAAAACCGCAGGACCCTATTCGGCCCTGTTGGTAGCGGGGGCAGGATTACTAACTCGGCTACCACCATTCGATTCTCACTAGTGGCCTGTAACGGCTGATTGGGAAGTAATTCTTTTGGTCGGGTCAAAATATTTCCACTTCACGGTCTTCGGAGCCTTGTTGTAGTGACGGATGTAGCGCATCAGTTTTCTCTTGAGGTCGGGGACCGAGGTGAACACACCGCGGGCGATGACATCGCGCTCGATCTTGGAGAACCACAGCTCGACTTGGTTGAGCCACGAGGAGTAGGTGGGCGTAAAATGGAGGCGAACTTTCGGATGCGCCACCAGGAAGTCTTTAACCAGAGCGCTTTTGTGCGCCGAGAGATTGTCTGCAATCACGCGGATCTCTTTCCCGCGCGGTTGATTAGCGACGATGTCAGCGAGGAACGCGACGAACTCGGCCGAAGTATGCCGCGCCGCGGTCTTGCCAAGCACCTCGCCCGTCTTGGTATTGAAGGCCGCGTACAGGGACAGCGTGCCGTGCCGGTAATACTCAAAGCCGTGCCGCTCGGCACGCCCAGGGGACAGCGGCAACACGGGATCCTTTCGGTCCAGCGCCTGGATGGCGGTCTTTTCATCGACGCAGAACACCGCCGCATGCTGCGGGGGATGCAGATAAAGCCCGATGATCTCAGCGGCTTTGGTTTCAAACTCCGGATCGTTCGAGGCCATGTAGCCCTCGAGCCGGTGCGGCCTCAGGGCGTGCTTGCGCCACACTCGCGCCACCATCATGTGGCTAATACCGAGCTGTGCTGCAAGCTTGCGTGTACTCCAGTGCGTCGAATCGACGGGCTTGCGCTTGACGCTCCACTCCAGAATGCGCGCTTCGACCGCCGGGGTGAGCGTTGTGGGCAACTGCCCCGCATGGCGGCTAAACAGCCCCGCCAAACGCTCGTCCAAGAAGCGCTTGCTCCAGCGATCGATGAAGCTGTCGGTGCAGTCCAGTTTGTCGCGGATTGCCGCCCAGGTGTGCCCGCCGTCGAGCAGCAGGATGAGCCGCGCACGGCGCGCCTCATCGGCACGACCCGACTGGCTTGTGGCTCGCTGAGTGAGTTCCGCTTGTTCCATTTTCGACAAGACAATCGTGTTGCTCATGAGCACGATTGTACTCGCTTTTCAGTTGTTACAGGCCACTAGTCGCTTGATCTTACAGCATTTCTGAGGAGCGGCCTAGGAGGAGGGTAAGCTGCTTCTCGGCCCAAGGCTGGGCCTACCTCGTTTAAGCGCCGTCGCGTCGCTCGCGCCTTAAGCTCGCAAAACGCGGTAGTCGCGGGCGGCACCTAGCATACGAAATCGTCAACTGTCAAGTCTTGCGTCGAAGTACCCGGCTCAGCAATTCCAGCGGATCAATGTCCAAAGCCTCAGCGATGGCGATGAATTCCTCAGTCCGCACGCCGTGCTGCCCCGTCTCTACCTCGTGTACGTAGGTTACGGCTTCGCCCAGCTTTTCTGAGAGTGCCCGTTGGGATAAACCGGCCTCCCCTCGCGCCTCTGTCAGAACAGAGACGATTGCGCGCCGACGCGCCGTATGTTTCCGCATTGGACCCCCTGCCTCGTTCGCAGGGATGTCCAATTACCGGATCATCCTCGGTGCTGGCGAATCACCAGCACCTGGGGGTAAAATATGCGGGTCGGTCTCGGCAGCAAACGCAGGGAGTCAGGAAAGTGAAAAGTCTATTTGCAGGTGTTCTTCTGATCGCGCTTTGTGGCGCGGCATATTCTCAGGTGACTTGCCAAACCTACGGAAATACGACGAATTGCAATGGCTCGCTCGGTGGTACGGTTTCAGCGCAACCTGAGTCAGATTGGGTCAATCTTTTAGGTAACGCTTCAACGCAAATCGCCCAGAATGAGCTTGCTCGGCAGCAGGCTGAATTGGCCAGGGCGCAGGCAGCTCTGATCCAGCAGCAAACGGAAGTGTTGAGATTAAAGGCCGAAGCGCTACGGCAACAGCAAGAGAACGCAGCGCAAAGCCACCAACAGAGCCAACCAACCTCAGGAAGGCAGGACGATGACAGGGCTATAGAAGCTCGGCGACTCAGAACGATTGCAGATGAGATTCGCGGCGAGGCTAGTATAGCTCAATCGCGGGCCGACCAATACGAGCGAGACGGTGATTACGCCAAAGCACACGCCGCCCAGGCAAATGCACGCCGGCTGCTAGCGGAGGCTCATTCATATGACGACCACGCCGTGGATTACGAACAACCCTGAACGAGCCGTGCTAAGACTCAGGGCAATCTTTCGCGCTGGGCGCCGATTCGGTTTTAGCCGACTCGATGCATTAATTTACGCCATTCGTGTGCGATGGGCCGGCAGAAGCCGCAGGACCGAAACCACTACATCGAGGCACTGGCGGCGCGTCAACAGGAGCGAATACTGGTGGCTCAATAATGGGGGATAAGAGAGAATGGACGTCTCAATTGCCGACACTTGGCGAGCAAACAACAAATTCTCATATGGAGATCAACGCGGCCAACTGTAATTTTTTTAAATCAGGTCTACACCGATGCAGAATGTAGAAACGAAGCAACAGCCGCATATTTTCGTCAGGGTGGACGACCAATATGTGCGCCGTGGTCTATCCGAGAAAGAGAAGAGGATATATCTCACCGTCAACGCCGCGGCATTTGTCATAAATGTCATTGCCGAGAAGTATTCAGCACTGCAGCAAGAGCTGTATTCGTTTGATGCCGACAGCATAAAGCAGAACGGAAAGCTGCCTGACAACGCCGCAACAGAAATCAATATTTTGGGCGCAACTGAAAGCGGTATAATTGTGAAAGCTTGGGATGTGCTGGATTGGCTTGATAGACTACGAAAGGTGCTTGGTGGTCTAGCCGGAGTTCCAAAGGGCGAAAACTGGAAGCAATCTCTGCGGAAATCCTTAGAGTCTGCCGAGAAAGTACGGAATAAGATTCAGCATTTTGACGTTACGCTCAATGAAATCCTAAGAAAGACCTATCCCCCGATGGGCGCGCTGCTTGCAGGGTTTCCATCTGAAGGTCATTTACACATGCGAATCTTGGTTAGTACTCCAGCCAGATTTGCCAGCGACGACTCAATTGCAATTGCTATCCCAGCTTTCCCTGGTGTTCTTTCACATGCCGATGGCATCTATCTTTCAGTCGCCGATGAAGTCGCATGTTTGAGCGAAATGGCAAAGGCAGTGTGGGACGCTCGTGAGAAATTCTCGGCCTACATCAAAGAGCGCTATCAGTTCGAGTGGCCAGCAAGCAATGTTTCGGTTATAAAGAAGAAAGTCGCCATACGTTCAAAGAACGCTGATGCTACTGGCGAATAGAAGCTCCGGTCCAGAGCTACGGTCAATTATTTGGCTCCTGATCCACCTTGTGATCTATCTGGCCATAGTGCGCTGGCTCGTCGGAATCTCATGGTGGTTGGATTGGTATCTGGCCAGCTTCATGACCGGAACATACTGGCTGCATAATCAGCTTAGGCAGTTACGGGAAAGGGTGTCGCGTAATAAAGTCTTGTTCGACATCAACGATGGGGCGCTAGTAGAGACGTCCGCTCTGGCGCTCCGCCTGGAGGAGACGGTCGATAATCTGGAATTGAACGTAAATGAACTAATGCGCAAAATAGAGGAGGTATTGGCCAAGATCGATACTGTCGCTAGTTTTGCTGATCTTCAATGTACCGATGTCCTATCTCATCCTGAATTGCGCATGATCGAGAAACGTATTAAGGCCATACAAGAGAAGCCGCCTCTACCGAAAGGATCGTTCGAGGCTTGGGAGCGCTCCGAAGCTGTTTTTAGCCTTATCGCTTTGTACGAGGCGAAGCGGGCGGAATTGAAACAGCGTCTTGATTTGTAGGACCTTGTCGGCTAATGCCGCGTAACGGACAGGATCACCGCCGACGACGGCTGTAAAGGGATTCCAATCGCTATTAGGGATTGCAAAAGGGGTTTCGGGGCCTGCACGACCGATGAAAATTCGTCAATTCGCTCATCAGGTGTCCGTCGCTGAGCCGCCATCTCTATAAAAGGAAAGCTCAAATGAGAATACTGTTTATAATCTTGTCCATCTTTTTTGTGATCTGCGGTATCTTTTCGGCCATGGGCGAAGTCAGCAGCCCGACAATGACAATTGGACTGCTGGCTATAGGGATGGCAGGAATCGGCGTTGTCGCTTTTACGAAAAGATAGATTGCGACGAACCTCCTATCCGATAGGGGCGTCGAGCCCTTATAGCCCTGTTGGTCGCCATCCCGTCGCGACGCCGACCTCACGCAGAACCAGCTTGCCGAACGTCTGGGACAGTTTCAGAGCTTCGTCGCAAAGATCGAGGCAGGCGAGCGCCGGCCCGATGTCGTGGATTTCGTCGAGTGGGTGCGCGCGTTAAAGGCCGACCCGGAGGCCATCTTCCGGCGCTTTGTTCACTGGTGACCCTCAGACGTCGGGGACATGGACACGGTTTCCATCCTCGTCTTCGACCCAGATCACATCGAATAGCTTGCCCGTTTTCTCACTGAACAGGATTTGCTTGCCTTCCCGTGAGACGACTCTACCGTTGGCTCTTTGCCGAGCCATATTCATCTGTACCTGCTTAACAGCATCGTTTTTGTTCTCATAGACTGAGCCATCGGTCGAGCTGCTTGTCCGAATATAATACGTCATAGGCCGTTCCTGTCGTGTGAGGAACGTTCGGCTGCAGCCAAGCGGAGCTTCGCGCCCCGCTGCCTAAGCCATGCAAGTCGTCTCGCGTAGTAGACCGCGTACCCCGAGCCGCGGCATTTCCTGGCGATGTAGTCAGCCTTCCATTTTTGAATCCATGCCTCGTCTGGTCGGCAATGATCCAAAGAGCGCTCGGGCCGGCGGCCGTGCCGCGTCTTGAACGCCTTCACGGCGAGAGCGTCGTGTGTCATGCCCATCGCGAGGCTACCGCATCGGCAACGCCTGTAGAATGGCCGAGGAAGTCACATTGATCCACGTCTCGTAATAGCCGTCCCGGATCGTACCGACCCCTTCACTCTGCAACTGACGAGCTGCTGTCCACTCATACCAGCGCAGCTTCGTCCGACTTCCTCGCAGGACAGATCCAGTGGGCACATTGCGGGCGAGTTCTTCGCCACGGGTGCGAAGGCGGTTTTTCACCAGCCATTCGTGAAGCTTATTCAATACCTTGACGGTCGATAGCGGCCAATCGAGCGACGGCGTCATGGTGCCCTCCTTCATTTCTCCAGAGCACTGCGTGCGCTCTTTCCGTGGACAACAACACTCCTGCACCTTGCGTACAGATCGAGCCAGTACTCGCGGTCCCGCTGGCTCGCATCTTCGCTCTTCGCGATCTGATACGCGAGTTCCAGCGCCACACGATACGGCGAGTTGTCCTGAATATCGACTTTCACCTGTTCGCTCATTCTTTTGCTCCCCTTGGTCCAGCGGACCGACGATTTAGTGCAAATTCCGTGCAGTGACTTACTCCACGAACACCGGCGCCCTATATAAGGCACTGCATAGAAATTTCAAGGTCCAATAAAATCAAATACTTAAGCCACACTCTCGTACCTGGGTTCTGGTGGGTCTGCAACGCCCAATACGCTGGCCCGCTCTGAATAGTGGGGCGATCTAGCATTATCAGCGGCCATTTGGGAGCCGCCGCCGAAGATGGATGTAAAGGGATTTCAGCCTCCGCCCCTACACAAATCACAGCTCCATTTCGGGAGCTTTGTAAAGGGTTTTCAGCCTCGGCGCGACGAACGACCCCCAATCGCTATAAGGGACTGCGAAAGGGGTTTTCGAGTTCTATGGGATCGCGCGGCGCCCAGGGATTGAACTCTCAGCCTCACAGCACGGGTCTCACCCTGTCAATTTATGGAGCCGTGCGATGGCGCCGCGCTTGGCAGAGAGCCTTGAGGTGTAGCGAGCCACCATTCGCACCGAAGTCCAGCCGCCCGCCTGCATGATGGCAGCTGTATCTATATTGGCTGCGACACAATCGATGGCAGTGCCGACACGCATGCTATGCGAGCTGATACGGGAAGCATCGAGTAGAGCACGAGTACCCAGCGCCTTCAAGATGCGGCTCACGTCCCGCGTCGAAAGGGGCGCGTCAGTCACGTTGCCGCCCTTTGTGATCGAACGGAAAACTACGCCGTACGCAATGCCAGCGCCTTGGAGCCATTTGCGCAACGAACCTGCGGCATCCGGTCCCAGGAGACAGCTCTGCGGCTCCGTGCTGGTCTTATGCCGACGCAGGGCTACGTGGGCGGTGCCGTCTTCTTCAAAACTGATCGCTCCCACGGTGAGCGCAACCAATTCGCTGGCGCGGACCAGTAGGTCCTTCCCAACCAACAGAAGGGCTACGTCGCGGGCATCCTTCAGGCGTGCGTCATCAAGGGCGCCTTGAATTTTATGAGCATCCTTGGCTGTCAGCGGCGCAGCCTGCCGCTGTTGAGTGCCCCTGTCACGGGCAATCGCACGCAAGGCAAGCCGTACGGGTTCCGTTCCGCATGGGCTGGATAAGCCTGCGGCTGTGTGCAATCGAGCGATGGTGGCGGCCCTGCGTCGTATGGTGGCCACCGACAAACCGGCTTCCGACTGGGAGCGCAGGAACTGGGCAACCGTCTCTGCTGAAGCCGGCAGTGGTGTAGCGCCACTCAGAGCGCACCATGCGCGGAAGAAGTCGAAATCTGACTGATATGCCCGCTGCGTAGCAGGCGCATAGGCGCCTTGGGCTGCTGCGGCCCACTCCAGTAAGCGGGTCGTGATCGATGAGCCCGTTACGAGATCGGTCATGGATTGTGTCCGATAAGGGTCTGTTATCGGACACAATAACAGAGCCGAGCAATGCTGCCTAGTCCTAGGTGACGCTAGGTAGGGTTATAAAGCTTTACATATGAAAGTGTTTACGGCCGGGGCCGTAACAATTCGTAACCATGGTTGTACATCGTAAGCCGGGGCTAGCGCGGGGCCTAAGTCGCTCTGGTCGTCGGGGTGGAAATGGTGGACATCAAGCGATACTCAGGCAGCAATTGTGCGGCGGATATTCCAGCTGTACGCGGATGGCATGAGCCCACGGAACATCGCCGCGCGTTTAAACCTCGAAGGCGTTCCGTCACCGGGCGCGACCTGGAAGCGCACCAAACGGCGAAAGGACGGGAAGTGGCTTGCGAGCGCGATTCACGGTGACGTAAAGCGCGGTACGGGCATACTGAACAACCCGCGATATATTGGGCGTATAATCTGGGGGCGTTCCGAATGGAGACGTTCGGCGGCTGATAGTGCCGTGCGCAAACAGCGGTTGCTTGAAGAGGCATTGGTAGAGCGGACCGACGAACGGCTGCGTATCGTTTCGGATGAACTGTGGCAACATGTAAAGGCCCGCCAAGAACAGCAGAGTCGTGACCTGGGGGTACGTGTCAAGGGCGGATTGCGTCGGGTACGACAACCTACCAAGTACCTGCTGAGTGGCTCGCTTCGCTGTGAAGCCTGCCGAGCATCCTTCGCGCTCAGCAACGCCACACGCTACCAGTGTTCGAGCCATCACGAGGGCGGGGACGGAGCATGCTCTGTATCACTCAGCGTGCCGCGGGAGCGTATCGAGCGAGTGTTTTTTGACTTCATGGCGAGCCCTGAACTGCCACGTAGATTGTCCGAGATCGAGACGCGTTGGCTTTCAAGCCAACCCATGACGGTCGATTACAGCCTACGCATAGCGGAGCTGGAAAGGCAGCGAGCGAACTTGGTCGCGGCGATCAAGTCGGGAGGGCTGGCTTCGGAATTGGGCGCGGAGCTGAAAGCGCTTTCCGCCGAGCTGGAGCAGTTAAAGTCATTGAGCCAAACGAAGCCTCAGCCTCGCACGGCCCCTCAAGAGAGCGTCGAGCAGCGTGTTGCGCGGATGTTGGATCGGCTGTCCCAAGGCGGCGATATCGCGCAAGGCACCGTCCGTGAGCTGTTCCCTGGTGGTATCTGGTTGTACCCGGACCCCGAGGGCGGACGCCACCTATGGGCCGTCGCGCAGACAGCCACGCCGCCATTGCAGACCCTCTTGGATGCCGAGGGCAACCCACTTCCTTGGTCGTCTGTCGAGTCTTTCCCTCGCGTCTACAACGCAATCGCCGGAGAGGCTCGAAACGACCTAAAAGTAGGCGACTGTGGTAGCGGGGGCGTGATTGCACCATTCCCGAATGCCCCTACACGCCTTCGCGTGAAGTAACATTCGGATCAGCGTCCATTCCCACCGCACCAGGAGGGCATCGAAGTATACCCCAAGTTTCCAGTGCCGCCCGAGGCTGTTCGACCAGCCCCGGACGGCTAGCCACCACCAGCCTGTTTAGGAGGCCGATCATGGGTACCCGTAGTGTAACCCGCCGCAAGGCGGGCTCTTCCCGTAAACCTCAGCCAGAGCCCCAAGGCGCCGCGTTGGCCGACATCATCACCCGCCTTGAGGCCGCCGACGCCAGGGCCGTCAAGGCCGTCAAAGCCCTCCAGGCCGAGGCGGCGGACCTGGATATCGACGTGGCGCTCGTCCTCCGCCGCCAGCTAAAGCGGCTCAGGGCCCTGGCCGGGGGTGGCGCATGAGCGGCCTGCCCGCCGTGGTACCACAAAGCTCTCCATAAACCCCACCTTACACTCGGAGTGCCATTTGGCGATCGCCGCTCTTTACCGCGGGAAGACTGACGAGGCACTCGCACTGGCTCGCCAGCCGCGTCAGCGGCTTCCACACGGCGGCGGCAGGCTATGACAGCGAAGCGGCCTTGTGGACGGCCTTCTTCGACGAATGGACTCGCAAGGCCGCGCCATCCCGTAACCATCAATCGAACCAAAGGATACGACCATGACACAATCAAACGATTTTGCATTCGCTAGTCGAGAAGTCGAATGCAGCGAGAGGATTCGCCAAGTGCGCGCAATGCCAATCTCATCTGCGCTGCTGACCGCAACGCTTTCGACGGCAACACCATCAAAATCGCATCGTTTCTAATTCGCGACCTGACGTGTGAGCTTGAAAATTCGGTGATTGAGCAAACAGATTCCGCTCTCGAAGCGCAATCATGAACCGTGAGACAATTTTGAATTATGCAAGCCGGCTTAAGCGTGACGCCAATTATCCACGCAAAGGTACGCGCATTGACGATGTGGCCGTCATTCGGCTGAAAGCGGTGCTAACGCGCTGAGCGACAATCGCAACCTAAAGACTGCCTCGGTGCCTGCCGACCGAGGCTTCTCTATACATCCTCCTGAAGATTGACCGGCGCGACGAATCCGTGCTCGTCTTCAATCCAGATCGTATCAACCATTTTTCCCCGATCGCGAATGATTATGCGACCCTCACTGTCAGTCTCGTGCGCCCGCCCTTTCTCCTGCTGGCTGACGATTGTAGAAATAACCTGCTCCCGTGCTAGCTCCAACGTCGGATACTCCACGTCGCCCATGCGGCCATCGCTTCCGCCTCGGATCGCTCGAATGAACCACGCCATAGCCTGATCCTTATAACCATTCCTCGATACCGTGCATTGTCGCGCGCCATAGCTTCCTTGGCCAGCTGCACGAGTTGTGTACCTTCGGTATGGAAAAATGCGCGACAGGAAAGGCCGTGCTGACACCCTGTACGGAGACCTCGTCTATTGTCGAGTTCTTAAAAGCATACGAGCCATAAGCGGCACGGATTTTTCCGGGGCTGAAAAGGTGGCTGAAATCAACAGCGTTTCATTTGGAGTGGTAATGAAAACCTCTTCATCATTGCCGACGCGCGTCATCGATCCGTTCTCGTTTCGGAGACTGAAGCAGACGGGTTGAATCCGGACGTGAAGGTTTTCTCCATCGAACTCTGCGTGCCCTATATATCGCCAGTTCGGAGGGGTTTTGCCTTGAACAGCGGGGATTGCGCGGACATCGAACCCCGAAGTCTTGAAAATCAAGCCCCGTATTAATCCTTCCGCGCGAAGGCACAGCTTGACGAAGCACAACTGAACCTCCGTGGCTGTCTCCCGGTAAAAGGACAGCTCTTGTTCCGAACTCAAAAAAGACAGTGTGGCCACGGAAGCGCCGTTTGGTGCCGTTATCGTGACGATCGCCTGGCCCGATGACACTGTCAAGACTTCGAAGGTTTTCTTGGTCGAGCCCGGATCTCGCGTTGCGTTGGACTCCAAACAAAACATATCAGGTGGCATGGGAATAACGAAGACGAAGTTTCCTCTCTCTGACCAGTGGAAGTCATGCAACTCCGCATAGCCGCCCTCACCGTCTGTTACGCTGACTCCGACCTTGTCGATCTTTGTTAAACGGTCTCGTCGCTCACGAGCTGTGGCATCGATTGGGGTAACCTTCCCAATCACGGCGACATGGCATCCGTCTGCCCGCTGGGACTTCCAAAGCACTTTCGTACCAACGAAATCAGGCGGCAGGGAGCTCTCTCGCTCAGAAGTCGACACGAGTAGGTCCAGAATTAAAACACTGTCGGCGGGAATTTCGACGATGTTTGCGTGCTTGTGGCCAAGTGCATCGAGGTTCGGACGCATAGATTCTTCACTTGGGACAAATCTCAATTGCAGAGCATGTTGCCACTCGCTGTTTCCGAACAGGGTCAGGGGCCTCATGGTTACGATGTCTCGTTCTCCGGTGCGGGTGTGAATCTGACCTGAGCGGTGCACGCTCACTTTGGATTCACCACCTATACCGCGAGCGCTAGCATAAATTTCATTCTTGTAAATAAAGAACTTCCAGAATCCCGCAGCTAGTTTGCCGTTCCTGGTGGGCGCAATGCGAAATTCATTTCGATTTACCATGAGACTAATTGTACGTGAGGTCCCCGATATTTTCCGGCCGGTAGCCTTCCCCGGACTACATCTTGCGCGATGGTACAGTGTGATCGTTCGCGCCGTAGATGAGGGGTTCGGAATCACCTGGCGCTGGCTCCGCCCCCATTGAAGGCTAGAACGGCGTATGGCAAGCCGTTCACCGTACACCTCGCGTGTGAGCCTTGGCGAGCTAGGATATGAGCGGGCATTGGGTCAATTTGCACGCCACTGCCTCTCGTCAATCGTCATTTTTGGGATAGGTTTAGTTCCAACGAAGATTGCTGCCGCTGCCCCGGCGTTCAACGGGGCATTAGGCATTGTTAGAAGCGCATTGGACCATACGGAATTTACCGTCACCTCTTGGCCCGATGCCGCTAGTGCCTTACGCACGGCTTCAATCAGTTCAACGTTCGGGCCGCCTATATGGAGGCCGAAGGAAAAGCCGCGTGCAGTTCCGATATTGCCACGTTGGTCCACTGCTCCAAGTTTCGCCGCCGTGATCGCAGTAATGATCTGGTCGGCCAACCATATTGGTTCGCCGTCTGTCGCGGGTGATCCTACGATGATTTTTTGGCCTTCGAACGGACGAAGCGCTTCGATAAGGGTTATCTGTTGGTCCAACGTCAGACTGCGCGGCGTAATCAGAGTTTCCAATCTTGCTCGTTCAACTTCCAGCTTCGCTACTTTTAAATTCTTTGCATCGTCGAGCGCTTTCACATGTGGCTTTGCAAGCCTATGCGCTGCGAATTCAATGGCGAGCGTCAGAACGACTCCAAAATATGCTGCTGTCTCGAGCCGCCCCCACAACGATGCCCACCATTCGTGGCGAACAAGTTCTGCTTCGGTCATGTCGTTCTCCGATGACGTTAATCTTGAATTTTCTTTCGGGTTGGCCGCACTTGCTAGGTTGTTATACCGACGAAGTCGAGTTGCCAAGCGACGCAATTTCTTCAAGCGACCAAACATGTTCCGAGACTCCAGCAGCAATTGCCAGCGTAACCCGTAGCGTCCAATGGATACGGCCGAAATTGTAGTACATAAAATGAAGCGCTACTGCGTGCCCAAGGCTTTCCAGCTCCTTTGCGAAGTCGTTTATTAGGCGACTGAATCGCCGCATGCTTATCCGTATTGTGAGGTTTTGGTGCACTACGAGGCTGGTGCTGATACTTTCTGGATCCGGTTCGGCAGTGACTTGGCAAGACTGTTCACGTTACGTGGCCGCTTGCTCGAGCGGTTAGACATGGGGTAAGAGTATCATGGGGCTCGTGGGTGGGCATGCCCTGCCGGAGGCAAGCTGACCCATTACCTATGAGCGACTGCTGGAAGGAACGTCGGTGCAGAAATTCTTGGAAGCTAGCTTGGGGTGTCGATCGCGCTGACATGCAAGTGAATATGCATCTCCCCGCCGTCGCCCGCGAGACCGCATTCTGCCGGGAACCTTCCGCGAAGGTCTTCGGCATCACCGTCTCGTCCTGGTGAATCTTCGCCACTATGTCTTGTGGGACGTCCCGGGCGCCGACGTCTAGCGAGGCTAGCCCCTCATACGCGGCGACCCCTGCATAAACACCAGCGGCCCGCCACAGGCGCGACAATCGGGGCCGATCTGCCAGGGCCGCATATGTCCCCGAGAAGTCCTTCGCAGCGTCCGCCAGGACCTGCTTGTCGCCTTCCGCGGTCGAGATCGTTTTACCCTCCGTCGCGCGGCCGCCTTTGCGGGACAGCAATCGGGTCCGTCTTTAGTGCCTTGCGGGGCTTTATAGCCCTGATGCCTGCGGAAGCGTCATGCTCGACGTTCCGCACAGCGCGCTCGGCCGAGTGAAGTTCGCGGTCGAACGCGCTCTTGCGCTCCTCAGCGGGTGTTCCGCCTGACCCTCAGTTCATTTTGACAGCCCCGCGCGCTTTCGGCGGAGGGTTTTATTTCCGCGGCAACGTTGCGAATTCAGCGTCAAACAAAGCGTCGAGCTTCTGGTGAGTTCCTCGCAATCTGTCGGCCACCTGTGCCGCCCACAGAAAATAGTTCGTCTTGCGCTCGGCCGACCAGTTAGCCGGTGGCGATGAAAGGATATCGCGCAAGTTGCAGATCTTGTCCGCAAGCTTCACGAGCTTCGCCGGCTTGCTGAGAGTAGCCGCATGCTCGACCTGCAAGCGCTTACGCTCAGCCTTGGGCAGTGACTTGTCGTCCGTGACCTCCAGCACGACCGAAGCAACTTCGGCACCAAAAAACGCGCCGATCTCATCGGCCGTTGTGTCGGTGTCCTCGATGGTGTCATGGAGCAGCGCGGCCGCGATCACCCTCGCATCGTCAATACCGGCTTCGTGAGCCAGTACAGAGGCGACGGCGAGCGGGTGATTGATATACGGCGAGGCCGCCTCGTCCTTGCGCCGCTGGTTGCGGTGCTTGTCGGCGGCGAAGTTGGCCGCGCGCAGGATATAGGCCATCCAGTTGCTATTCCCTTCCATGCCGTCAGGGAACGAAGCAGGTAACACGTTGAGCACCTCCAGCCCAATTATATCAGGCGACAGCGGTGGGTGGAGAATTCCCCACGATGCGGTACTCGCGGGCACCGCAAGCGGCGGGTCAGCTTGCGAGAATATCTCGATAGGCCAGCTTCTATAGCGCGCTCACCCATGGCACCCACCCACTCAGACACTGGCTTGGCGCCGCGCACTGCGGCGACCGGAAATACGCTCGTGCCTTAGTTCGATCTCCAGAGTTTCAAGACATAGAAGCTGAGCCCGACAACCAAGGCCCCCATCACAGGCCATGGCCAGTATAAATGCGGCGTCCGCAGCCAAAACAAGAAAAATCCAACCGGATCGTTGCCACTAGTTAGCTGGTCGCTTATGACACGGAGCCTTGAACCGTACCATGCCGCTTGGATACCTAGCAATCCTCCAACCGCGCAGCTTATGACCCATGCAACACGATGTTCTCGTGTCCATTTCAGTGGGTTTATATCGGTCATTCTTTAACATCCCGAAATGTCGATCACTTCTGATATTCACGAACAGCGAATGTGGCCGATGCCACGCCGTAGATCCTCCCATCGTGGTTCGTCTGGGATCATATCCTACAGGCCAGTCTTAGGCTACCCTGGGTAGCTTATTCCCGATCGCCTGGGCAAGAGGTGCAGGATACAGCTCTTCGTGAAAGCCTATCTGATCGCCCGGTTTCGGTGCGCCAGCACCTGCCACATCCAGTGCATGATGGCCGGATCTGAGAGCGTATACGGCATGCTGTCCAAAATGGTCCCAATCACCGGGTGCCGCTGCGCCAAATCCGCCAGGTGCGCACCGATCGCGTCGACGCGTCGGTCGAAGTCGGCTCCCCACTCGGCGCGCAGCTTCGCGCCCGCGGCGCGCGTGCTCTTGGATCTGAGCGGGCGATGCGTCCTTGAACCGCTCGAGAAGCGCTTGCGCGCGCTCAACGATGGGCCCGCCCCACAGGCAGAGCGGTTGAACGCCAGATTATAGGCGTCCCCGATGGTGCCCACCGCGGGGCCGCCATAGGTGCTGAGCACGTTGCGGTCGCTGTACTTGGCGGATTCTCCCAGCACGCCGAAACGCCGCGCGACGGGTGAGACCAGGTCCGGCCGTACGCCGGCGAGGCCCGCTTCGTTGAACGCCTCGAAGGCGGCGGCCTGCGGATTCAATGAGTGAAGGTCATCGACCGCCACGGTGTACAGGCTGTCGAGTGAGAAAGATTTACCGGCCGACTCTGCATTGGCAATCCGTGCCAGCACCTGCTCTTGTGGACTCTTGTCGCTCTCGCCCGCGCCACCACCCGCGCGGCGTTCTCCACCTGGTGAGGCGGAAGGCGCTACGCCGCCGGGTTTCTGCCCTTCGCCTTGACCCGCTTCGCCCCGAGCTTCGCCACTGACAGGAGCTGCATGGTCCTGCTCATCGAGGAGGGCTTTGATCCCGTGGAGGAAGGCGGTGTCGTCGTTTTCATGTTGCTTGGCGAGGGATTCTACTCGCCCTTCGTCTTAACGGCGTTCTCCCGGTCTGCGAGACGCGAGGCTGCCTCGAATCCCATGGCATGCTGTTGTACGTCGTTACGGAACGCCGCGAGGCGCTCTTCCATGAAGCAGCGCGCTTCGAAGGTCGGGGCCTCTTCGAGCGCCTACTGGCTGTAGGCGTCAAAATCCTTGAGCACATCCAGGGTGAAGTTCGCCGCGCCCGGACCGGCCTGGGTCTTGCGATCCTCGAGCTACTGGGTCAAGTCCGATTGTGCCTTCGAAAGCCGAAGGATTGCCCAGCTGGCCGCATCGCCTTCCTGCATCTTGGCCTGATCCTCGGCCACGCTTTCCAAGCCCGCACCATGCACCTGCACGCCGCGCGAGCCAGTCGGTCCCGGCCCCAGCTCTCCGCTTGCGCTGATACGTTGAGCGTATATTGGAATCACTGACATGTTTATCTCCTGCTCTGAAGTTGCATTGCGTGCGCTGCCTGGGGTCGCCCGAGGCTGTCTCTACCGCTTGCGGTTTGCTCGATGAGCCGCAACGCGGTCTAGGTACTCCATCGCTTGCAGGTCCGCAATAAGGTGGGGCGCGCGGTCAAGCATCTTTCCGAGCCCATCGTCCGTCTCGGCCATTCGAGCGACCAGGTCGGCGACTCGATCGACGCGGGATTGGTACTCATCGCCCCAAGTCTGCCGCAGCTGAGCGGCCACTTTTTGGACGTGCAGCGCGGGATCTCCTGTGCCGACCGCTCGATCGGCTCGAATCAGACCTTCGACGATTGGGTTCGCAAGATGCACAGGAACGCCTCCGGCTTTGAGAGCGGTCCGTAGCGCGGCGTCAAAACCTTCCGCCTGCGCCGATTCGAGGCCGGGAATTTGCGGTAGCCTGCCATAGCCGCCCAACTCCTCCGGCGGCGCCATCCACTTTGCGTATTCCGCCTCGCCGCGCTCCTCAGCCGTCCGCGGTGGCGGATCGGCCGGCGGCAATTGCTCGCCCGCCGCCGTGCGCGCCAGGCGCTCATGACGCTCGAAATATTCCGCGCTGGTCACTTTGCCCGCAATGCGATCCGCGCGCAGCGCCTCAAGCTGGATTTGGGCTTGGTCCGCCGTCAATGGACCGCTGTCTTGCCCTGGAGGTGCCCCGCCTGGAGCCTCCGCCGTCCCCGATTGCTGGGCTGGCTCGCTCATGCGATCGCCCGCAGCGGACCGGCCGCAGCATCGAGTGCCGTCAAGACACGCTCGCGCTCCTCAACGCCTCGGGACTGCAGGCCGGCGAGCTCTCTGGCCGTGCTCGGCGTCTCAAGCAGCAAGCCTTTAGAAGTCCATGCGCCGTTCGTCGCGCCATAGAGTTTGAGCTCGCAAATTTTTTGAATCGAAGGGAACCCGAACAGCGCAGGTAAGTGTTGCCTCGTGGCGCCAGACATCTCGAGCACTTTCACGTTCAACTCCATGAGCGTCTCGATATGTTGCGCGCCACTTTTGAGCCATTTATCCAGGACGCCCATCGCCTCAACACGAGCTTTGAGCAGTGCATCGATGCGCTCTCGCTGCGCCGCCCGCTCAGCGGCTACCGCCTCCTCCAAAGCTGTATTGAGTGCGGCTTGAAGCACGAGCAGACGGTCTTGCTCGGCTTCGCGTCGTTCGGCGAGCTCACGGCGCTGACGGTACAGCTTGGCGATGGCAGCCTCGCTTTCGGGCTCAAGGGATGCGCCATTGAACTTCTGGGCCAGCTGGGCGTCCTCATTCGCCAGATCTTCCACCCGCGCGCGAGAGGCGGCGATCTGCTGTTCGAGTTGCTCGCAAGTCAACAAGGGTTTCATCGTCACACTCCTGCAATGTCAGCGTTAATCGACCAGGACAATCCATCGGGACCAAAGGCGCTCACCGTAAGAGTCCCGCGCCCTGCGTAAAACCGAAAGCTTCCCGGCCCGTTGGCTTGAAGAACTGGTTTGGGCACTTCTTGCGAAACGCCCGCTCGCATCTGCGCTTCGGTCAAAGCGGCCGGGGTCCAGATTATCGTGAGCCCCGTTCTCACTCCGCCTGCTTGCTGAAAATTTCCCGACAGAGTGGCGACGCCGGATCCGCCAGGCCAATCCAGGACGATCTCTTGCGCCGGGGTGCTCAGGTCAGGCGATTGGCTCAGATGACTATGCGTCACGTAGGTCGGGCGGGCGCCGCCCGTTGCGGCCTGTCCAGCTTGGAAATGCAAAGTCATCCGATTCCTCCGCTCGGGAAAGCGCTCGGCTCATCACCCCCGAAATCGATGGAACTGTTGATCTTCATGTGCCTCTCAACCTTCGTAAGCCGCCTATCGATCATTTCAAACTCGATCGAGTTGCGGATGGATCCAAGCACATTGGCCAAGCGCTGCGCCGTAATGGCATCCGGATAGCGCCCGTGGCGGCGCCGCGCCTCCCGATAGAGCCGCCCGAGCTCAGCGCGCAGCGTGACAAGGTCGGAAAGCCGCCCGACTCGTACCGGACTGCCAACCTGTAAACCGCTATGGCTCTTCGGTTTTTCAGCATCGAATTGCGTCGTTTCGCGTAGTTCAGACATGCTTAAGGCCCTTGATACGCGCACTAAACGACCGATTCAAGAATTATTTTCGAAGCGCCGTCCGGATGCGTGCAGCGGACAAGCCGGTCAACTCTGCAATCGCTTCCATCGTGTAGCCTTGCTTTGCGAGATGTTTCACGGCCTGATCCTGGTACTTGCGGGGGAGCTTCAAGGGAAAGCCTCGCACGCTTTCCATCAGCCGCCGTCGCAAGTCTTCGGGATCGGGCAAGCTCGACTTCTGACCGCGGGACCTCTGCGTTTTCATCACGAATCTCCTTCACTGAATGACGGCTGGCTCACGCTATTATGGACGCAGCACCACTCGCCGGACCCGCTCAATGCTGAGGCGCGTGGCTCGAGCGATCCCAACCTCACTCATGCCAGTGGCCGCTAGCCGGCGGATCGCGTCGGCCTGCTGCTCCCGACTGAGCGAGTGGAAGTGACGCATCGCCGCCGCTTCGCTGTCCTTCGGGTCTGGCTGAGCGGTCACGGCTCGGTAGTCGAGCGAGTCGCCAGTGCTCATGAGCTTACCCTCTCGCCCGGACAGCCGCCCTTCTCGGGACACGGGACACCCCCTATAAGGGGGTTGTCCCGAGTGTCCCGAATCGGGACAAGGTGAATGTCCCGAATGTCCCCAATTTGTCCCGACAGCTGTCCCGAATTGTCCCGAGTCATGAGGCCCTCACGACCAGTCGATAGCCCCGTGGCACCTGGCTGTGCACGATCACCCCCTCATGTTCGAGCTGTTTGAGCGTACGCTGGAGCGGCTTTCTGACCGTCTCGTACGATCCTGCAGGCAGGTCGCCAGTGCGCTGCAGATGCTCACAAAGGGGGCCAAAGCTGACCACGGCCCCGCTCGGGACTTGCGCCTGAAAGTACCCCGTGACGGCCATCGACAGCCGGGTGCTCACGCGCGTTGCGCGGCTCGCCCTGGCGCCTTCGTCAATCGGATCGCTATCGGGCACGAAGCAGCCGTTCTGCCAGATCAGCGGGATCGTGCGGCCATTCGCGGCATAGTTGGACTTGCGAACTTCCAACACGCGTCTATCTTGAGCGGCTTGGCTTTCCTCGCACTTCGGCTGGCGCAGATAGAGACGGGAGCGCACCGAGTTGTTCCAGGCGGTACTGAACCCGCCACCGTCGCCTGAATTCATGGCGGATGCCGAAGGATGCGCGATCAGCAGCACCGCGCAGCCATGCCGAACGCACAACCCACCCAGGCACACCTTGATAAATTGCCGCACCTGTGGCGTGCTCATGAAGTCGCCGGCAAAGACATCGGCGGCCGTATCGATGATGAGAAGACGCGGTCGAACTTCCGCAACCGTCGCTTCGAGCTCCTGGTAGAAGCGAGTCATTTGAATTTGATCTCGCTCGAACGTGCACAGGACGCTCTCCTGGCCGTCACGATTCATCGGATAGAGCCGATCGAGCTGCTCAAGATCGATTGCCTCACCCGCACAGGTCGCGCGGATCCTTCGTTTCATCTCATTTTCTTCGTCTTCGCAGAAGACGCCGAGCACCGGACCGCCGACAACGTTCAAGTCAAATAAGGGCCGGCTAGTCGCTACGTGCACAGCAAGTTGCGCGGCAATGGTTGTTTTCCCAAGGCCGCCGTTCCCCAGGAATGAGGTGACCCGCCCTGCAGGGATCAATCCCTCGATCACCCAATCGCGGGGCACTGGCGGCGGTTCCGCCGCCCACGTGGATACTGGCGAAATCGCGATTGCTTTTTGCTTAACAAGCACATCTGGATATCTTTCGCGAAGTTGGACGACGCGGGCCTCCAATCTTTCGAGAGCTTTCGACCGGCTCTCCCCACGATCTTCTCGTGCTGCGGAAGCTATCTCTTCACCGACTTCTATGAAAGCGCGATCCGCAGCGCGATCGCGGACAATTTCAGCGTAGGCGCGCGCGTTGGCCGCTGTGGGTGTGTCGCTTGCCAGCGTGACGAGATAGGGTCTGCCGCCCGCCTCGGCGAGCTGCCCCATGCACTCAAGCTGTTCGGATACGGTGGTGACGTCGCAGGGCTTGCCCTTGCGAGCGAGTGCGGCTTCGGCCTCGAAGATCAAGCGGTGGTCAGAACGATAAAAGTCATCCGAACGTACGACCTCCGCCACGTTATCCCAGGCGGACGATTCCAGCATGAGGGCGCCCAGGACGTGCTGTTCGGCCTCGACCGAGTGCGGCGCATCCGAAGTGGCGCCTACTACCGGGCGGTTTGCGTTGGGCAAGCGCGCCACCGGGCGGTTCATAGCACGCGCCTGATAAGGTGTATTACCACTCCCAATCGACACTGCTTATCAAGCAGCGGAGCGGCGAGCCGCTGCGCCGCCGCTTTCGGCTCCTCAGCCGTGAGCACCTGAAAATACAAGCGATGCCCGCTCACGGGGGCGGCCCGATCAACCGTTGATGAGCAGCGTGACGGTAACGATCGACCAGCTGCGACACGTCACGCCGACTCCGCCACGGCGCTCTGAGTCGCTTGTGTCGGACAGCCTGAAGAGGTAAAAGGACGCGGATCACTACAGGAAAGCGCAGCGCCTCGGGGGGTCTGAGGGACTATCGCCCTGTTCGCGTGATCCGCGCCAAACTGATCCGGGTCGGCAAAGAACGTATCCACGGCTGCGCGCCCAAAGCAAAACGCGAGCTTGTCCAGGAGCTCGTCGCGAGTCGCCTGCTTGTAGGCCGGTATGCCCATCAGGCGGCAACGCCGTCGGTCGCCGATTGCTCGGCGAAGTGCTTGCGCGCCGCAGCGATGTCATCCTCGCCATAGAGGCGCCGCCCCCACTGGTCGCGGGTGGGGCGAACAATCCCCTTACGCTCCAGGCGGCGCATCGCGCCCTCGGAGCAGTCCGCTTCATGCGCTGCCCTCGCGATGCCCTTGTTTTTCACCATAAACGTCTACTCCTCGGTAGCACGCTATCGCGCTTGCACGAGAGCATAAGCCGTTGTAATGTAGGCAAGTCACGATATTTAGGTCTGATTCCGTTACAGGTAATGAGCCGAATGACTCCCAAAGCAACGCAGAACAAACAAATTCGAGCGGCTGAGACCGGCACGTTCCTGTTCGACGAAGAGTGGACGCGTGCCGCGTTGCTCCTGGCTAACACAGACATTCAGTCGCAAGCCCAAGCGACAGATCTGTTTCGAAAGTCCGCAAAGGGGCGCGCCTTTTTCTCTTTCGCAGCTGAGCCAGATGGCCTTACGACCGGGGAGTCGATTCAGCGAAACCACGAGAAGAGACAGGCCGTCCTTGGCGCAAAGGAATACGACGACGCACTGACATTTGACACTGACGATTGGGAGATAGCTCAGCAATGGCTTCAACGGTGGCTGCCGAAGATCGCCGAAGCAGACCGTCTACCGGAATCAAGCGATGCTGCTCTCAGGCGGGAGATCAGCCGGATGCTGCTTGCCTCTGGCGATATAAGTCTGCGCTTAGGCCGCAGAGATTTGATCCTGTCCATTCAACACGACTCGATCTTCAACACTGTCGTGCGTGCTGTGATTCCCTTCCTAGTGCCTTACGGGTGGTCACCTCGCCGAATAGGCAAATGCGAACTCAATAGCTGCCGGCGGTGGTTTCTGCGAGAAAACAAATCGGGGCCGCCCGAGCAGTATTGTTGCAAGGAGCATGGGACTCTTGCTCGAGTCCGCCGATTTAGAGGAAAGCAGGCTTGAGACCTGCGATCTACACCCGCTTCAGCGATAAAGACCGCGATAATGAGTCCTCAATCGAGGACCAGCTTCGGGTATGCCGCGAGTTTGCGGCCCGGCAAGGCTGGGAAATCACCGAAGACTTGATCTTTGAGGAACCGCGTGTGAGCGGCGTAGCCTTCGGAAACCGCCCGGCATTTCTGCGCATGCGTGAGGCCGCGATGTCGCGACGGTTCGATGTTTTGCTGGTCAATGACACCACGCGCCTCGCTCGCTCGCAGGACTTAGCGCCTCTCGTCGAGCGCTTCCGCTTCCAGGGGGTGCGCGTTATCGGGGTTCAAGACAATTTTGATTCGACATCGAGTACGGCCGATATGCAGGCCGGAATGTCAGGGATCATGAGCGTTGAGTTCATCAAAATGATCCGTCGGCGCACGCATGCCGCGCTCGAAAGTCGGGCGAAGGAGCACAAGCCGACAGGCGGGCGGGCCTATGGTTATCGCGATGGCCTGGTCGATAAAGGCGAGGCCTTCATGGTGCGCGAGATATTCGGCAAGTTCGTGGACGGCAAAAGCTGCCGCGCGATTGCCGCGGATCTGAATGAGCGACGCATCCCAAGCCCAGGCTCGACATGGAAGCGCACCGAACGCCGCGCGGCGGGCTGGATGGGCTCAGCGATCCGCGCCATGCTCCGCAATCAGCGCTATATCGGACGCGTGATCTGGAACAAGAGCGTCTGGATCAAGGACCCCGATTCAGGCAAACGTCAGCGCCGAGATAGGCCGCAGTCGGAATGGATCATCCATCAAGACGAATCGCAACGCATCGTCTCAGACGATCTCTGGTCGCGTGCTCAGCGACGCATCGAACGTACCGCGGAGAATAACCACTGGGGAGCCTCTCGCGGTAAGACGAAATATCTACTCTCGGGCTTACTCCGCTGCGAGACCTGCGGCAGCCACTACGTGATTGTGAATGCGCTCGAGTACGGGTGCTCGGGCTATGTGAACGGGCGCGCCTGCTCGAATGGCGTGCGCATTCGCAGGAACGTCATCGAAGAGAAGCTCATCGGCCCGCTGCGTACCGACTTTCTCAGCCAGGAGCGCATAGGGCGGGTTCAGGCCGAGATGCAGCGCTACTACAGCGAGCGCCTGAGGGCTACGCAGACTCGCACCCAGGAGGCACCGCGGGAGCTTGCCGAGCTCGTTGCCCGAATCGATCGCTTGCGTGAGCGCTTGCATCGCGGCGATCCCGATATGGCACCCGATGAGCTTCAGGCCGCAATCGACCGGGCCGAGGCCAAGCGCCAGAACCTGCTCGAGGCGCAGCCGGCGGCGAAGGAGTCCGCGAAGCTGCTCACGATCCTGCCACGTGCGGCCGAGATGTATCGCCGGCAAATCACGCAGGGGCTTGATGGCAATGCACGCGAAGCAATGAAGGCGCGCGTGTTCCTGCGCGAATACTTCGGCGGTCGCATTGACCTTGAGCCGGGCGAAAGCGGCGAGCTCTGGGCTAACTACAGCGAGTGCCCTACGGCGTTGTTACTTCAGGCCGTAGGGAATCGTGGTAGCGGGGGCAGGATTTGAACCTGCGACCTTCGGGTTATGAGCCCGACGAGCTGCCAGACTGCTCCACCCCGCACCAGGAGGGCCGCTCATTGTACGGGAGTGAAATTAAAACCGCCAGCATCCCGCGCCCTCCCCTTTATTCCTGATCCACCCACGCATTGATCGACATGGAGGCCGTGGTGCCGGGCGAGGTGTCGGGCGCCCAGGGCTCGCCCTCCTGCCAGTCATACGCGCCCTCGTTCCACGCGTAGCCCTGGCTGCCGGCCGCACGTCCGTTCCACCCATACCCCTGGTTCCAGGCATAGGCATGGCCCGTGGCCATCTTTCCGTTCCAGCCGTAGCCGCTGGAATCGACCAGGCTGTATTCGCCGTCCGGACCCTGGCTCGCATCTCCGCCGTAGTGCTGCGTGCCCGCCAGGTCCTTGTCGATATCCAATCCGCGGTTGGCGCAATCGAGCTGGGACTCATTGTGCGCGTCATAGGCGTTCACCAGGCCCGAGCCCTGCTGAAAGACACTGTAGGCCAGCTCGCCCGTGGCGGTGACCGCCGGGTGGGCCGAGGCCATGAGTTTGCACTTGACCTGGTCGGGCGTAAGGCCGGGCTCGGATTGCAGCAGCAGGGCCACGGCGCCTGAGACCACGGCCGCGGCCTGCGAAGTGCCGGACATCGTGAAATAATCGCCGCTGTTCTGGTAGGCGGGATGCGTTTGCGCAATGATGGCGTAAGTGGGCATGAGCGACCATACATGCCCGCCCGGCGCCACCACATCGGGCTTGACGAAGCCCTCGTAAGTGGGGCCAGCGGCCGAGAACGAGGTCAGGAAATCATCCGTCGGATCATTGGGCGTGTAGTTGTCGCTCATGGCGCCTACCGTGATCACATAGGGCACATTGCCCGGCACGGTAATGGTCTGTGGGCCGGGGCCAGTGTTGCCGGCCGAGGCGACCACGACGATGCCGGCCTTCCAGGCCTGCATCACGGCGCGATTCAGTGGATCGTCCCAGTAGTGTGATTGCGGCGTAGCGCCGAGCGACAGGTTCAGCACCCGGATGCCATAGGCGTTCTTGTGGCTCACGATCCAGTCGATGCCGCGGATCACCGAGGCATAGGTGCCGCGCCCCTGCGCATCGAAGGCACGCACTGAGACCAGGTTGACATCGGGAGCCATGCCAAAGTAGCGGCCATCGGCCGTGCGCTCGTGATTCATGATGATGCCGGTGAGATGCGAGCCATGTCCGGCATTGTCCGTGCTCACCGAGCTGCCCAGGCTCACCAGGCCCAGCACCCCGAGCAGGTCCGCGTCCATGGTGTCGTCGACAGCGTCGTACTGTGCCAGTACGCGTCCCAGACCCAACAGCGTGGTATCCACCGCGGGATGCTTCCAGTAGCCGCTGTCGAGCAGCGCCACTGTCACCAGGGAGCCGGTGATACCGGCAGCATGCAGACGGTCGGCGCCGGCCAGCGAGGGGTAGCTCACCCCTCCCGCATACACCGAGTCGTAGCGCAGCTCGAGATTGTCGATATACACCGCATCGGGATTCAGCAGTGTCGGACTCAAAGTCGTGACGAAGCGGATCGTGGTGTCGGCGCTGATAAAGGCGCTGACATCGAAGCTGCGGCGTGCGGCGGCGCCGTCATTGGCCGGACCGGCAATGCGGCCCACCTCGGTCCATTGAATGCCGCCGTCGCGACTCGCCTGCACCGCGACGAAATCGCCCGCCTCGAGCGAGATACGCTGCGCATCGAAGCTCAATGTGGCATGCACGGCGCCCGGCGGCAGCGCGGCGCGCCTCGCAAGGCGCACGCCCGAGCCGGTGAAGGCCAGGCGTCCGCTCGATAGCAGATTGAGAGTGATGGCGCACTTGCCGGTGAGCGGTTGCCCATCGTCGCCCGTTTCCACCCAGGGCGTCGCCCAGCGGTGCGTGCCGTCGTCATTGCTGAAGCTCACCTGGTTGAAGTTGTCAGCCACAGTATCCGTAGCGTCGAGTGAGGCCAGCTTCACAGGTACATCGGCAAACACGCTGCGAATGTCGCGGCGCGCCGCAAGCCGCGCGCGCTGTGCCGCCGTCAGGGTGGCAGTCACCGAATCGATGATACCCAGCTCCTGCCTTACCGCACCGCCGACTGCGGCCACCGCCGCCCGCGCCGTCCCGACGTTCGCGGCGCCGACGATGTAGTGGCCCGTTGCCGGCACACTGCGCACCGCGCAAAGGTGAACGCCCGCTGCGATTGCCGCAGCGGCCAGCGCCACAGGCATGAGCATAACGAGGCCGCGCCGCGATACCGATTTTACTTTCCGCGAAGTCATACTGAGCTACTCCCAAAATCCCTGTCCCTGTATGGCGACAGGAAGGTATCGGGAGAAGCCGTAGGCACGGCGGCGGCGCGTCACATAACGGACGGGTTAAATCGCCGCATTCAACATTTGATCGGCGAACACGTTCGCCGAGGCGCGCGATTCAACGTAATTGTCCTCTAGAGAGGACATCTCCGCCGCGAGCACCGCGGTAAGGTCCCGCGCTGCCGCAGCCGCGGCCTTGCCGCTCCAGCCGAACCAGGCATTGCGTCGCGCCTTGGCGCGGTACAGCGCAATGTCCGCCAGGTGCAGCACCTGCTCCCAGCTCAAAAAAGCGGCGCGGCCCGCGACGAAGGGATAGAGCGCGAAACCGATCGAGCAGGTGGTGCGGGTAGGAGTACCGTCCGCGAGGACGAAGCGCTGGCTCGCAAGCCGCGCCCGCACCCGCTCGGCAAACTCAGCGGCCTGCGTGAGATCGACGCCGGCCCGCACGATGACGAACTCATCCCCACCCCAGCGCACGATACGGTCCGTCTCGCGCAGCTCCTCGCGCAGCGCCGCGGCGACACCGGCCAGCACCCGATCGCCGCCCTCGTGGCCGTGCTCGTCATTGATGGGCTTGAGGTTGTCGAGATCGATCACCATCAGCGCGAGGCGCCCCTGCCGCGACTCGGCCAGGATCTGCGGCATGGCGCGAATCAGCGCGCGGCGGTTGCCGAGACCCGTGAGCGCATCCGAATGACTTACCCGCTCTAGCTCCAGCGTGCGCCGACGCACCTCGGCTTCGAGCTCGTGGCTGTAGCGTACCTCGCGCTCGATCGAGCGGCGATGAGCCCGCCACATGAGCCAGGACAGGAGCGCCAGCGCTGCCACGTAGCCTGCGCAGGCCCAAGCGGATTTCCAGGCCGGCGGACTCACATCCAGCGCCACGGCGAGTCCCGCCTCATTCCAGACCCCATCGGCATTGGCGGCCCGCACCCGCAGCGTGTAGTGGCCGCCGTCGAGGTTGCTGTAGCTCACGCTGCGCTGCGCCGTGGCGGTACTCCATCCGCGGTCCAGTCCTTCCAGCCGGTATTGGAACAGGTTGGCGCGCGGCGCTGTGAAATCGAGCGCGGCGAACTCGAAGCTGATGGCGCTGTCGCTTGCCTGCAGGCGCAGCGCGCCGTTGAACGGCTTGCCCAGGCGCGAGACCTGCGTCAGCACCAGAGGCGGAGCGACCCGATTGAATTCCAGCCGCGCCGGATCGAAGGCGTTGTAGCCGTCCGGGCCGCCGAAGAAGAGCCGGCCGGCCGCATCCGCGTAGTGCGCGCCGAAATTGAACTCCTCGCTCTGCAGCCCATCGTCGCGGTGGAAGGCACGGATCGCGCCGCTGCGCGGATCGAGACGGGCCAGCCCGCGATTGGTGGCGAGCCACAGAGCGCCGGCCCGGTCGGCGCGGATGCCATACACGGTGTCGTTGGGCAGGCCGTCGCGCAGCGAGAGGTTGCGAAAGCGGACCGACGCGGGATCGAGCGATGAGCCGATGACCTGGCCCAGGCCGCCGCCCCGCGTCCCCACCCACACAGTGCCGTCCGCGCCGATGTGCAGCGCATATACCGTATCCGAGCTCAATGTGCCGGGATCACCGTTGTGCGGCAGACGAAAGAAGCGGCCACTGGCCGGATCGAATACATGCAGGCCGCCGCCGTCGGTGCCGGCCCAGATGCGGCCATGGCCATCCTGCGCGAGCGCCGTGACGCGCCCGCTCTCAAGCCGCGTGGGATCGGCGGCATCGGCCGGGTAGCGGATGAATTGTCCGGTGGCGCGCTCATAGCGGGCCAGCCCGTCGCCGAAGGTGCCCACCCAGATCCGTCCGGCCGAGTCCTCGAGCAACGACATGACTCCGGGAACGGCCAGCTGAAACACCGTGACCTTCAGAGTCTGCGCATCGATGCGGTTCAGTCCGCCGCGCATGGTTCCCGCCCAAATGCCGCCCTCGCGATCGGCCAGCAGCGCCATCACGCGGTCATCGCTCAGCTGTTCAATGCGCCGGCTGGTTTGCGTAGCCGGGTCTAGGAGCGTGAGCCCGTCGCCGATGCTGCCGATCCACAGCCGCCCCGCCTTGTCCTTCGTGAACGCCATGACATTGGACGCAAGATGGCGCCCGAAGGACCAGGTGCGCGGATTCCATTTAGCGATACCGCCGAACTTGGTGCCCACCCACAGAAGGCCGCTGCGGTCCTCCGCGAGCGACATCACCTGGTTGTCGGGCAGACTGGCCGGGTCCGCCGGATCGTGTCGGTAGATCTCGAGCACACCGTGCGCCCGATCGAAGAGCGCGAGCCCATCGTCCGTGCCCGCCCAAAGATGGCCATGGCGATCCTCGAGCAGCGCGTTGACCTGCACCTGCGGGAATTTGAATGCAGTGGGACCGGAGCTCTGCCCGGATAGCGGTACAACACCCTGTGCCGATCCCGCCCAGATCAGACCGGTGCGGTCGGCCAGCAGCGCGCGCACCCGTCCGCTCCCGGCCAGGATTGGCTCAATCGCACCGCCGGGCTGCAGCCAGTCGACACCCGCCTCCGTACCGATCCACATCGCGCCGCTGCGGTCCGGGAGCAGCGCAAACACCGAGTCATCGCTCAGCGAGCGCGGATTGCCGGCATCGTGACGAAAGCGCAGCAGGCGCCGCGACCGTAGATCGAGCATCGCCACCCCGGCGTCGCGGCTGCCGATCCACAGCCGGCCGGCACGGTCGAAGCGCAGGACTCGCGCGCGCTTGAGCGACTCGACGTCCGGCACGGCAGGCGCCGAGAAATCGCCGCTCGTCGGATCGTACCGCACCACGCCGCCGCCATCGGTCGCCACCCAGAGCGCGCCGGCCTGATCGAATTCAATATCGAAGATGAAATCATTCCTGAGACTGCGCGGGTCTTTGCGATCGTGGCGCAGGGGGTGGAATCCGTAGCCGTCGTAGCGATCGAGGCCCTCTTCGGTGCCGAACCACATGAAGCCCGTGGCGTCCTGCGCGATAGCATTGACCGCCAGCTGCGATAGGCCCTCATCCAGACCCAGCCGCGCAAAGCGCATGGGCTGAGCGGCGGACACACCCACGCTCAAGAGCGCAAGCAGCCACCCGGCCTTGCCGATCCACCATTTGATTGACACGCCATCCCTCCGGACCGACCCAGACCGTCCCAGCGATTCCATCGTATGCGTGTTTATAGAAAGGCCGGCTCGACGCGCTTCACACGTCGGGGGATTTTACCTAATCAAACGCGCGCAAAGCTCCAGCAGCGGTCCGGGCAGCAGGCCTAAACCCAGCACCGCCAGCGCATTAAGTCCAAGCGCCAGCTTCACGTCCGTCTGACGGCCATCCGGTGCCGGCAGATCGCCCGGTGCGTCGAAGTACATGAGCTTGACGATGCGCAGATAGTAGAACACGCCGATCACCGAGACGCCCGCCGCGACCACCACTAGCGCCGTGTGCCCGGTGGCCCACAGCTCCTGGATGATGCGTAGCTTGGCCCAGAAGCCCGCGAAGGGCGGCACTCCGGCGGTGGAGAACATGAACAGCATCATGAAGAGCGCCAGCAGCGGATCGCGCTTGTAAAGACCCTTGTAGTGCTCGAGCTCATCCGCCTCGAAGCCCTGGCGGCTGGCGAACAGGATGACGCCGAATGAGCCCAGCGCCACCAGGACATAGATCAATGTGTAGAAGAGCGCGGCGCTGTAGCCGCCCGGCGTGCCGGGGACGAAGCCGAGAAGGATGAAGCCCACATTGGCGATGGTGGAGTACGCCAGCAGCCGCTTGAGATTGGTCTGCGCCAGCGCCACGAGATTGCCGACGATCAGCGTCAGCACCGCCAGCACCGCCAGCATCTGCGTCCACTGCGGTGTCGCGCCTTGCAGCCCCTGCGCCAGCAGACGAAATGTCAGCGCAAAATAGGCCAGCTTCGGCGCCGTGCCGATGAACAGGGTCACCGAGGTCGGCGCGCCGTGATAGACATCGGGCAGCCACATGTGGAAAGGCACAGCGCCGAGCTTGAAGGCCACGGCCACCACAACGAACACCAGCCCGAGAATCAGACCGGTGCTGAGCTCCTTCGTGCTTAAGGTGCTGGCGAGCTCATCGAGTGACAGCGTGCCGGTAAGACCGTAGATCAGCGACATGCCATAGAGCAGCGTGCCCGAGGCGATGGCGCCCAGCACGAAGTACTTCATGGCCGCTTCGGCCGCGATGCCCGAATCGCGATCGAAGGCCACCATGCCGTAGACCGACAGGGCCAGAAGCTCAACGCCGATGTATACGGTGATCAGATTGGCCGCCGAAGCCAGCACGAACACGCCCAGCAGCGCGGTCAGCATGAGCACGAAGTACTCGCCGCGCAGCAGGCCTCGCTCCTTGAGATAGTTGCGCGAGTACAGCACCGCGAACACCACGAACAGAAAGCCGAACAGCTTGAGGAAGTAGGCCAGCGGATCCGCGACATACAGACCGTCGAACAGCAGCGTGCGCTCCTGCACGTGCGCATACGCCGAGGTGAGGCCCGCCCCCACCGCCAGGATCAGCACCGTCAGCGTCACCATGAGCCGGGCATGCTTCGGCCCGGCAAAGGCATCGGCCAGCAGCAGCACACAGGCGGCGGCCGCCAGGTAGATCTCCGGAAGCGCCGGGGCCAGGCTGCTTAAGGCAAAAGCGGTGTCGTTCATAGCGGCAACTTGGTGGCGACGGCCTGATCGACCAGATGATGGATCGAGGCCTGCATGATATTGAGCAGGGGCGCGGGCCACAGCCCCAGCAGCAGCACGGCCAGCGCCAGCGCCGCAAGCACGATGAATTCCCGGCCGTTGAGATCCTTGAGGGCCGCCACCTGATCGTTGGCCACCGGACCGAAGATCACGCGCTTGACCAGCCACAGCGTGTACGCCGCGCCCATGACCAGCGTCGAGCCCGCGAGCAGCGCATACCAGAAGCTGGCCTTGAAGCTCGACAGGATCACCAGGAACTCCCCGACGAAGCCTGAGGTGCCCGGCAGCCCGGTGTTGGCCAGGGCGAAGAGCACCATGAAGGCCGCGAACTTCGGCATGGTATTGACCACGCCGCCATACGCTGCGATCTCGCGACTGTGCACCCGGTCGTACATTACCCCCACGCACAGAAACAGCGCGCCCGAGACCAGCCCATGCGACACCATCTGCACCATGGCTCCATCGAGCCCCATGGCCGCGCCCTTCAACGCCCCGGTGTGCGCCAGGATCTCATAGACGATGAAGGCGCCCAGCGTCACAAAGCCCATGTGCGCAATGGAGGAGTACGCGATCAGCTTCTTCATGTCCCGCTGCGCGAGCGCGACGAAGCCGATGTAGACCACCGCAATCAGCGACAGCGCGATCATCAGCATATTGAGCTCGCGGCTGGCATCGGGTGTGATGGGCAGACTGAAGCGCAGGAAGCCGTACCCGCCCATCTTCAGCATGATGGCCGCCAGGATCACCGAGCCGCCGGTGGGCGCCTCGACGTGCGCATCCGGCAGCCAGGTATGCACCGGCCACATGGGCACCTTGACCGCGAAGGCCAGCAGGAAGGCGAAAAAGATCCAGCGCTGCTCGATGAGCGTCAGCGGCAACTCCTGGAAGCTCGCGATGGAGTAATCGCCCGCCTTCACATACAGGTAGATCAGGGCGACCAGCATGAACACCGAGCCCAAAAAAGTGTAGAGAAAGAATTTCAGGGTCGCGTAGACCCGGCGTGGCCCGCCCCAGATACCGATGATGAGGAACATCGGGATCAGCATGGCTTCCCAGAAGAAATAGAAAAGAAGCGCGTCCATGGCGCAGAACACGCCGATCATCAGGCCTTCCATGATCAGGAAGGCTGCGAAGTACTGCGCCGGACGCTGCTCGACCACCGTCCACGCGGCGATGATGACGGGCACGGTCATGAAGGCTGTGAGCACTATCAGCGGCAGGGAGATCCCGTCCACGCCCAGGTGGTAATAGGCGGCGAAGCGTGCGATCCAGGGCAGGTTCTCGACGAACTGGAAGGCGGCCGTGCCGTTCTCGAAGCCTCTCAGCAGCTGAACGGCCAGCACCAGCGTGACGAGCGAGGCCAGCAGCGCCACCCCGCGCGCCAAGTCGATACGACGATCGCCGAGCAGCAGCACGAACAGGCCCGCGGCGATGGGCAGCCAGATCAGAATGGACAACAGACCGTGCACGAACTCCCCTTAAGCTTTCTCAAACCACCCGGATCAGCACCCAGCCCAGCAGCACCGCAAGACCAATGACCATCCAGAAGGCATACGAATACAGGTAGCCGTTCTGTACGAGACGCATCACGCTGCCCACCCAACCCACCGTGGCCGCGGTACCGTTGACCAGCGCGCCATCGATCAGCCCCTGGTCCGCGCCGCGCCACAAGACGGTGGACAGCCCGCGTACGAACGGAGCGAGAATCTTCTCATTGAACCAGTCGAAGTAGAATTTATTGACCAGCAGCGTCTTGAGCGGCCCGAAGAGGCGCGATGCGCGACGGCTGAGCTGCGGCCGCCACAGGAAGCAAGCCCAGGCCGTAGCCACCCCCGCAGCCGCCAGCAAGAAGGGCGGCGAGACGAAGCCGTGCAGAGCGAAGGCCACCGGCCCATGAAACTCGCGCGCCAGCTCGCCGACGACATTGTTGCGTTCAAGCACGAAAATGGCGTCGCGAAAATAGTCACCGAACAGCACCGACCCCACGGTGAAAAATCCAATCAAAGCCGAGGGGATGGCGAGCGCGATCAAAGGCAGCGTCACCACCCAGGGGCTCTCATGGGGCTCATGGCCGTGTCCGTGGCTTTCGTGTGTATCGTGCGCCTGCTCCTCCTCGTGGCCGACGGTCTTATCACCGCTGGATGTCGCCGGTGGATGGCGGAAACGCTCCTCGCCGTGAAAGGTGAGGAAAATCATGCGAAAGGTGTAGAGCGCGGTCACGAACACTCCACCCAGCACGCACCAATAGGCATAGGTGGCGCCCACGCGGTGCGACTCGCCCACGGCCTCGATGATGGCATCCTTGGAATAAAAGCCCGAGAAGAACGGCGTGCCGATAAGCGCCAGCGCGCCGATCCAGGAAGTCACCGCCGTGATGGGCATGTATTTGCCCAAGCCGCCCATCTTGCGCATGTCCTGCTCATGATGCATCGCGATGATCACCGAGCCTGCCGCGAGGAACAGCAGCGCCTTGAAGAAGGCATGCGTCATCAGGTGGAAGATCGCCGCGCCATAGGCTGAGACGCCCAGCGCCACCGTCATATAGCCCAGCTGCGACAGCGTCGAATAGGCGATGACACGCTTGATATCGTTGCTCACCACGCCCAGCAAGCCCATGAAGAAGGCCGTGGTCGCGCCGATCACGAGAACGAACACCAGCGCCCCCTCGGCATGCTCGAAGAGCGGCGACATGCGCGCCACCATGAAAATGCCCGCCGTCACCATGGTGGCCGCGTGGATCAGCGCCGAGATCGGCGTCGGACCTTCCATCGAGTCCGGCAGCCACACATGCAGCGGCACCTGCGCGGACTTGCCCATGGCGCCGATGAAGAGGCAGATGCAGATAAGCGTGAGCCCATCGACACTGGTGTGCGTGGTCAATTGCAGCGTGTGGCCGGCGAGTTGCGGCGCCATCGCAAAAGCCGTGCTGTAGTCGAGCGAGCTCGTGTAATAGAGCACACCGGCAATGCCCAGTATGAAGCCGAAGTCCCCGACCCGGTTGACCAGGAAGGCCTTGAAGGCGGCGAAGGTGGCGCTGGGGCGCGTGTACCAGAAGCCGATCAGCAGGTAGGACACCACGCCCACCGCCTCCCAGCCGAAGAACAGCTGCATGAAGTTGTTCGACATCACCAGCATGAGCATCGAGAAGGTGAAGAGGGAGATGTAGCTGAAGAAGCGCTGGTAGCCCGGATCGTCGCGCATGTAACCGATGGTGTAGACATGCACGCACAGCGAGACGAAGGTGACCACCGACATCATCAGCGCGCTCAAGCGGTCGATGAGAAAGCCCACCTGAATGTGAACGCCGTCGCTGACGAGCCAGGTGTAGACCGGCCCATTGAACGCCGGGACGCCGCCCCAGACGATCTGCTTGAGCACATGGAGCGACAGCGCGCAGGAGACGGCGACCCCGAGGATAGTGACCGTGTGCGCGCCCACGCGGCCGATGCTGCGGCCGAAGAGGCCCGCGAGCACTGCCGCGATCAGCGGCAGGAGAGGAATGGCGAGCAGTGTGTCCGGATTCATGCGCGCCTAGCCCTTGAGCGTGTTCAGGTCTTCGACATTGATGCTGCGGCGCTCGCGGAACAGTACCACCAGGATGGCAAGGCCAATGGCCGACTCGGCCGCGGCCACCGTCAGCACGAAGAACACGAACACCTGGCCGTTGATGTCGCCGAGGAAGCGCGAGAACGCCACGAAGTTGAAATTGGCCGCGAGCAGCAGCAGCTCCACACACATGAGGAGCAGGATGACATTCTTGCGGTTGAGGAAAATCCCCGCCACCGCGATGGCGAACAGGATGCCCGAGAGGGCGAGCAGAGACCCAAGGGTAATCATGGCTTCCTCTGCGCCTCCATTTTCACGATGCGGACGCGATCCTCGCGCCGTACCGCGAACTGCTTGTCGGCATCCTGCACCCTTCGGCCGGGGCGATGCCGCATGGTCAGTGTAATCGCAGCGACAATGGCCACCAGCAGCAGGATGGCCGCGAGCTCGAAGGGATAGGCGTACTTCGTGTAAAGCACGCTGCCCAGCTCCTGGGTATTGCTGTAGTTCGCCGGCAGCGGCGCCGCGCCGAAGGTAGCGTCGACGCCCAGCGAGCGGGTGGTCACCACGCCGACGATCTCCACCGCCAGCACGATGGCCGTCGCCCAGCCCAGCCACACATGGCGGGTGAAGCCGCTGCGCAGCTCCTCGATATTGATATCGAGCATCATGACCACGAACAGGAACAGCACCATCACCGCGCCCACGTAGACCAGCACCAGCACGATGGCTAAGAACTCCGCCTCGATCAGCAGCCAGATCGCCGCGCTGGTCACGAAGCACAGCACCAGCGACAGCGCGGCGAACACCGGGTTGCGCGACACGATCACCCCGAGCGCGGAAGCGACCAGAATGGTGCCGAACATGTAAAAGAGGATGCTGATCAGCATGGCTTACCGGTACTTCGCATCCGCCGCCTTGTCCGCGGCGATCATGGCCTCATAGCGCTCGCCCACCGCCAGCAGCTTGTCCTTGTTCATGATGTTCTCGCCGCGGTTCTCCATGTGGTACTCGTGGATGCGCGTCAGCACGATGGCGTCCACCGGACAGGCCTCCTCGCAGAAGCCGCAGTAGATGCACTTGAAGAGGTCAATGTCGTAGCGGGTGGTGCGCCGCGTGCCGTTGGCCGCCACATCCGAATCGATGGTGATGCACACCGCCGGGCACACCGCCTCGCAGAGCTTGCAGGCAATGCAGCGCTCCTCGCCGTTGGCGTAGCGGCGTAGCGCATGCAGCCCGCGGAAGCGCACCGACTGCGGAGTCTTCTCCTCAGGGTAGTTGAGCGTGTACTTCTTCTGGAAGAAGGTGCGCGCCGTCACCGTGAGGCCCTTGAGCAGCTCCGGCAGCAGCAGTTTCTTGAGTGGGTTGGCCATAATCTCAGCGACTCCAGGGTCCGACATGCGCGAAGGCCATGAGGCCCTCGACCGCGATCCACACCAGCGTCACGGGGATCAACACTTTCCAGCCGAGGCGCATGATCTGATCGTAGCGGTAGCGCGGGAAAGTGGCGCGGAACCACAGGAACAGGAATAGCAGGATGAAGATCTTGAGGAAGAGCCAGGCAAAGCTCGGCGCCGTAATATCGATTAAGGGCGTCGGCGGCAGAACGCCTTCGAAGGGACTCAGCCATCCCCCGAGGAAAAACACGGCGGTTAGCGCCGAAACCAGGATCATGTTCGCGTATTCGGCCAGGAAGAACAGCGCGAAGGCAATGCCGGAGTACTCGACATGAAAGCCGGCGACGATCTCGGACTCCCCTTCCGCCACATCGAAGGGCGCGCGGTTGGTCTCAGCAATTGCGGAGATGAAATAGACCACGAACAGCGGGAAGAGCCACAAGAGATTCCAGTGCAGCACATTGCCGGCCTGAGCCCGCACGATAGCGCCAAGATTCAGGCTGCCCGCGGCCATGAGCACGCCCACCAGCGCAAACCCCATCGCGATCTCATAGGCGACAATCTGCGCCGCGGAACGCATGGCGCCCAGAAAAGCATATTTTGAGTTCGACGCCCAGCCGGCCAGGATCACCCCGTACACGCCCATGGAGGTCAGCGCCAGCACGTAGAGCAGGCCCGCGTCGACATTGGCGATGGTCAGATCGGGCGACAGCGGGATGACCGCCCAGGTGGCGAAGGCCGGGATCAGCGCGATCGCCGGCGCCAGCATGAACAGCACCTTGTTGGCCTTGGCCGGCAGGATGACTTCCTTGATGAGCAGCTTGACCACGTCGGCGAAGGGCTGCCCCACGCCCGGCAGCAGGCCGAAAATCCGCACGCGATTCGGTCCGCGGCGCAGCTGCATCCAGCCGATCACCTTGCGCTCCCACAGGGTGAGCAGCGCCACCGAGATGATCAGAGAGACCGTGACCAGCAGGATCCACCCCGTCGAGACGGCGCCCGAGCGCGTGGCCTCGGGTAGCGCGGTCCACCATGCGGTAAGCGACTGCATCATGAGTAGGTCACCGGGGGCTGGCGGCCCTCATGCGTCCGTTGCAGGGACGGCGCACGGCGCACCAGCGCATCCCCCTGATACATGTTGAAATCCACCAGCGGCGCGGACGGTGCCGCACCGTTCACGCGATGGCTGCCCGAATACGGTACGGCGGCCACCGTGGCACAGAGCTCGCGCAGCTCCTCGCGCACCTCTTCCGAGGACTGATACTCGAATCCTTTGAGATCGAGCAGATTGCCAAGCACGCGCAGCACCTTCCAGCCCGGCCGCGCCTCCTTGAATGGGGTGGCCGCGCCAGCAAAGCTCTGCCACAACCCCTCGAGATTCACATAAGTGCCCGAGGTCTCGGCGAAGGTCCCGATGGGTAGCAGAATATGCGCGACCTTGCGCAGCTCATCACTGGCAAACGGTGTGATGGCCACCACCAGCTCCGCGGCCATAAGGTTTTTCAGCGCCGCCGAATCCAACGAATCGAGCCAGGGCTCGACGCCGCCGAACAGCACATAGGCTTTCTGCGGTGTCTTCAACATCTCGGCGGCGGACAGGCCCGGCGGGCTCACCGGCCTGGCGCCGGCCTCGCGATGCGGCACTGCGCCAGCGAGATAGGCACCCGCGGCGTTGCCGCCTTCGGCCAGCGCACCGAGCTTCGCGCCCGTCACCTGCGCCAGTGTCGCGGCCAGCACTCGCAGGTCCGCGAATGCTGGATGCCGCTGCGCCAGCGCCCCAAGCCAGATCGCGCGCCGCTCGCCGGACTGCAATGCCCTGAGGATCGCGCGGTGCGCATCACTCACCTGAGCGCCACGCACCGCGCCGGCGATATTCTCCGGCAGCGACCGCGCGTTGCCCTCGGTCGCGGCGGCCAACAGGGCGGCGAGATCGGCCACCCATTGAGCCGGCGGCGAGATCAGGCTCTCGGCGACCGGAAACAGATATTCCACGGATGCCGCCGTCAGGGAGGCTACCTTCGTGCCCTTCAGAGCCGCCTTGCGGACGCGGTGCGCGAGGATGGGCACCTCGCGGCGCAAATTGGCGCCGATCATCAGCAGCGACTCCAGATGCTCGACCTCGGCGATGGGCATGCCCAAACCCCGGAACGGCGGATCGGCTTCCTGGTCGCGGAAATCCGTCTGTCTCAGGCGATGATCGATATTCTGCGAGCCGAGGCCACGCGTGACACGATTCAGCAGGTATAGCTCCTCGACCGTCGCCGAGCTGCTGGCCAGCACACCGAGACTTCCGGCCCGGGACTTCAGGCCCTGCGCGGCTGCCTCGAGCGCCCTGCTCCAGTCCACCGCCAGCCAGTTGCCACGCTCGCGCATTTCCGGAGCTTCGAGCCGGTCGGCGCTGTAAATGCCCTCATAGCCGAAGCGGTCGCGGTCGGCGATCCAGGTCTCGTTGATGGCCTCGTTCTCGCGCGGCACGATGCGCATCAGCCGGCCGCGCAGCACATGCCCGAAAAGGTTGGTGCCCACGCCATCGTGCGGCGAGACGAGCGGATGGGAGGCCATCTCCCAGGCGCGGCCGCGAAACCGGAACGGCTTGGATACCAGCGCACCCACCGGGCATAGATCGATGACATTGCCCGAGAGCTCGTGATCTACGGTGCGCTCGATGGCGGTGCGCACCTTCATCTGCTCGCCGCGGCCGATCATGCCGAGCTCCTGATAGCCCTCGATCTCCTGGGTGAAACGCACGCAGCGCGAGCACTGGATGCAGCGCGTCATGTCGGTGGCGATCAGGGGTCCGAGATTCTCATCCGGCACCACGCGCTTTCTCTCGCTGAACCGCGACACATCGCGCCCGAAGCCCACCGCCAGATCCTGCAGCTCGCACTCCCCACCCTGGTCGCAGATCGGGCAGTCGAGCGGATGGTTGATGAGCAGGAATTCCATGGTCGCGCGCTGCGCGCCGATGGCCCGCGGCGAGCGCGTGAAAATCTTCATGCCCTCGGCGACCGGAGTGGCGCAGGCCGGCAGCGGCTTCGGCGCCTTCTCCACCTCCACCAGGCACATGCGGCAATTGGCGGCCACCGTGAGCTTGTCGTGGTAGCAGAAGCGCGGCACATAGGCGTTGCTCGCATCCGTCACACGGATGATCATCTCGCCTTTGCGCGCCTTCACGGGTACGCCGTTGACCTCGACATTGACGAATTCATCTGTCACGCCGCTTGCGCTCCCGCTGCTTCAACGATGCTGCGGCCGCCATGATCGACCATGTACTCGAACTCGTGCCGGTAATGTTTGAGGAAACTTTGCACCGGCCACGCCGCCGCATCGCCGAGCGCGCAGATAGTGTGCCCTTCGATCCGATTGGCCACATCCAGCAGCAGGTTGAGCTCCTCGCGCCGTGCCTGCCCTGCGAGCACCCGCTTCAGCAGACGGTTCATCCAGCCCGTGCCTTCACGGCAGGGCGTGCACTGACCGCAGGACTCCGACATGTAAAAGCGCGAGATACGCTCCAGCATCCGCACCATGCAGGTGGTCTCATCCATGACGATGACGGCCGCCGAGCCCAGACTCGAGCCGCCGGCACGCAGCGAGTCATAGTCCATGTTGAGCTTGATCATGGTATCGCCCGGCACCACCGGCACCGAGGAGCCGCCGGGAATCACCGCTTTGAGCTTACGGCCGCCTTGCATGCCGCCGGCCATCTCCAACAGGTCTTTGAAGGGAATCCCCAGCGGCACTTCAAAATTGCCGGCCTTCGCCACATGACCCGACACGGAGAAGATCACCGTACCACCGGAGTTCGCCGGCCCGAGACCCGCGAACCACTGCGGCCCCTTGCGCAGAATGGTCGGCACCGAGGCGAAGCTCTGCGTGTTGTTGATGGTGGTGGGCGCGCCATACAGGCCGAAGTTGGCCGGAAACGGCGGCTTGAAGCGCGGCATGCCGGCGCGGCCTTCGAGCGAGTTCAGCATGGCGGTCTCTTCACCGCAGATGTAGGCGCCCGCGCCGATAAACACATGAATGTCAAAATCGATGCCCGTGCCCTGAATGTTCTTGCCGAGCAGCCCCGCCTCGTAGGCCTCTTTCAAGGCCGCCTCGAAGCGCGGCACGGGCTCGCCGAGAAACTCGCCGCGGATATAGTTGTAGGCCACCGTCGTATTGGTGGCATAGCCGCCGATGGCCAGACCCTCGATCAGCGAATGCGGGTTGTAGCGCAGGATATCGCGGTCGTGGCAGGTGCCGGGCTCGCTCTCATCGGAGTTGCACACCAAGTACTTCTGCACCGGGGAGTTGCGCGGCATGAAGCTCCACTTCGTGCCGGTGGGAAAGCCCGCCCCGCCGCGGCCGCGCAGGCCCGAGGCCTTCACGGTCTCGATGATCTCTCCGCGCTCTGGCTTCTCGGCGAGAATCTTCTTCCACATCTCGTAGCCGCCGATCTTCTGATAGGTCGCAAGTTCCCAGGAGCGCTCGAGCTTGAGCGGCTCGAACACCACGAGATTCATCTTGTCGCGATACTGATCCAAAACGCTCATTTGAGCTCATCCAAAATCTGGTCGACTTTTTCCGGGGTCAGATGCTCGTGGAACACATGATCCACCATCATCATCGGCGCGCCGGTGCAGGCGGCGAGACACTCCTCCTCGCGCTTGAGAAACACGCGCCGGTCGGGGGTGCTCTCGCCGAGCTTGATGCCGAGCTTTCGTTCCGCATGCGCCACCAGCGCCTCGGCGCCGTTCAGCATGCAGGAGATATTGGTGCAGATGCTCACATGGTGGCGGCCGCAGGGGTGCAGCTCGAACATGGAGTAGAACGCGGCGACCTCATACACCTGCACCGGCGGCAGGTCGAGGTACTGCGCCACCGCGTCCATCAGCTCCGGGGTCAGAAAGCCGTCGTTCTGCTCCTGCGCCGCGCGCAGCGAGGAGATGGTCGCCGAGCGCTGCTTGCCCGGCGGGAACTTCGCCACCCAGTGATCGATCTCGCGCCGCGTCGCCTCGCTCAGCAGCGTGGTTTTATCTTCTACGCTCAACGGTCCACTTCCCCGAAAACGATGTCCTGGGTGCCGATCACCGCCACCACGTCGGCGAGCATGTGCCCGCGCACCATCTCATCGAGCGCGGCGAGGTGAGCGAAGCCCGGCGCGCGGCATTTGACCCGGTAAGGCTTGTTGGCGCCGTCGGAAATGAGATACACGCCGAACTCGCCCTTGGGTGCCTCGATGGCGGCATAGGTCTCGCCGGCCGGCACCTCGTAGCCCTCGGTGAAGAATTTGAAATGATGGATCAGGCCCTCCATATCCTCCTTCATCTCCTCGCGACGCGGCGCGCGAACCTTACGGTCGTCCACCATCACCGGGCCCGGATTGGCGCGCAGCCATTCCACGCACTGCAGGATGATGCGCACTGACTGACGCATCTCCTCGACGCGCACCAGGTAGCGGTCATAGCAATCGCCCTTGACGCCCACCGGAATGTCGAACTGCATGCGGTCGTACACCTCGTAGGGCTGGGTCTTGCGTAGGTCCCAGGCAATGCCGGAACCGCGCAGCATCGGCCCGGAGAACCCCAGCTGCAGGGCGCGCTCCGGCGTCACGATGCCGATGTCGACGGTGCGCTGCTTCCAGATGCGGTTGTCGGTGAGCAGAGTCTCGTAGTCGTCGATGGATTTCGGAAAGCGTTTGGCGAACGCCTCAATGAAATCCAACATGCTGCCGGTGCGCGTCTCATTGAGCCGGTCGACGTCCTTCTGCGAGCGCCAGCGCGAGGTTTGGTACTTCGGCATGGAGTCCGGCAGGTCGCGATGCACGCCGCCCGGGCGGTAATACGTGGCATGCATGCGCGTGCCCGAGACCGCCTCGTACACGTCCATCAGCTCTTCGCGTTCCTTGAAGCAGAACAGGAACACCGACATGGCGCCGATGTCGAGGCCGTGCGCGCCAAGCCACATCAGATGGTTCAGAATACGCGTGATCTCATCGAACATCACACGGATGTACTGCGCGCGCTCGGTGGGCACGATGCCCAGCAGCCGCTCGATGGCGAGCACGTAGGCGTGCTCGTTGCACATCATCGAGACGTAATCGAGCCGATCCATGTAGCCGATGGTCTGGTTGAAAGGCTTGGACTCGGCCAGCTTCTCGGTGCCGCGGTGCAGCAGGCCGATGTGCGGGTCGGCCTTCTGCACCACCTCGCCATCGAGCTCCAGCACCAGGCGCAGCACGCCGTGCGCGGCCGGATGCTGCGGACCGAAGTTCATCGTGTAATTGCGGATCTCGGTCATTTCGCCGGGATCTCCGCCTTGAGCGCGGGATCGTAGCGGTGGTCGCTGCGGATCACCTTGGGCACGAGGACTCGCGGCTCGATGCTCACCGGCTCGTACACCACGCGCTTCTTGTCGGCGTCGTAGCGCACCTCGACATTACCGATCAGCGGGAAATCCTTGCGGAAGGGATGGCCGATGAAGCCATAGTCCGTGAGAATGCGGCGCAGGTCCGGATGGCCGCTGAACACGATGCCGAACAGATCGAAGGCCTCGCGCTCGAACCAGTTGGCGCTGGCCCAAACCTCCACCAGCGATTCCACCGCAGGCTCGGTGACGTCCTCGCAAAAGACCCGCAGCCGCAGGCGCTCGTTGTGGGTCACCGACAGCAGCTGGTAGACCACCGCGAAACGGCGGCCGGAAAGCACATCGGGCGTCGGATCGCCCACCTCCGCTTCCTGTTCGAGCAAGGCCGCCTGCACCGCGGCATGCGGCTGGGTGGCGATGCTCTGCGGCGCGACGATCTCCTCGGCCGCGGTCGCAGCCAGGCGCGCCGGTCGGCCGCGGCTGAAACCGGTGCGGGTCGCCTTGAGTGTCGACCATTCGTCGCGGCCGTAGTCGAGATAATCGACGCCGGACACATCCATCAGCTGCTCGAATTTAAGTTCCGGCGTATCGCGCAGGGTGCGGCACACTTCGAGCAGCGCAGCCGAATCCACCTCGTAGGCCAGCTCCGCCGCCAGCGAAGGAATGCGCCGTACACGCCCGCCGAGGTGCGCGTCGACCTTCTCCGCCAATGCGTCGATGTGGCTTGTCATGGGCTGCGCCAAACGTGTCACCTTGCAACTGTGCTCGTGCGCGCGATCTTCTTCTGCAGCTGCAGAATGCCGTACACCAGCGCTTCCGCCGTCGGCGGGCACCCGGGCACATAGACATCCACGGGCACGATGCGGTCGCAACCGCGCACCACCGCGTAGGAATAGTGGTAATAGCCACCGCCGTTGGCGCAGGAGCCCATGGAGATCACCCAGCGCGGCTCGGCCATCTGGTCGTACACCTTGCGCAGGGCCGGGGCCATCTTGTTGACCAGTGTGCCAGCCACGATCATCACGTCGGACTGCCGCGGGCTCGGACGGAACACCACACCGAAGCGATCGAGGTCGTAACGCGAGGCGCCGGCGTGCATCATCTCGACGGCGCAGCAGGCCAGGCCGAAAGTCATCGGCCACAGCGACCCGGTGCGCGCCCAGTTCATGAGCGTGTCCATCTGGGTGGTCAGGAATCCGCGCTGCGCGAAGCCCGCGACGGCGCCTTCAGGGGTCTCGATTTCCGCGGCTAGTCCCAATCCAGTGCCCCTTTTTTCCAGTCGTAAATGAACCCGACCACTAGGATCGCGAGGAAAATGCCCATTGAGCCCCAGGCGAACGGCGGCAATTTCGAGAACATGACGCCCCAGGGGAAGAGGAAGGCGATCTCGAGATCGAACACGATGAAGACGATAGCGACCAGGTAGTAGCGCACGTCGAAGCGGCGGCGGGTGTCCTCGAAGGGGTCGAAGCCGCACTCATAGGGTGAGATCTTCTCGGGATCGTTACGATGGCGGGTGGACAGACGGCCCAGCGCCGAGCCCAAGCCCAGCAGCACGACCGCCAACAGCGCGGAAACGCACAGAAAAATTAGAACAGGCAGGTAATTGGCCAGCATGCGTGGTGCACATCGACGCCCGTCCCTGCGACGGGCGACGCATTGTAACAACATGAATTCAAAAATGAATGGTGCCGACGGGGAGATTCGAACTCCCACACCTTGCGGCGCCAGCCCCTCAAGCTGGTGTGTCTACCAATTCCACCACGTCGGCGTCGAGAACAATTACTTCGGTGCGGGTGCCCCGGGTGCCGCCGGCGCTGGAGTCTGCTGCGGCAGTGGCGGGGCGGGCTGAGTGGTCACCGGCGGCGACTTCTCCACCGCCTCATCCAGAATCGACTTCGGCTGCACGGCCTTGGTGTGCGTGCCGGTATAGGCCAGCGCCAGGCTGTTCATCATGAATACCGCGGCGAAGATGGCCGTGGCGCGGGACAGGGCCGTGGTCGCGCCGCGCGCACCGAACACGGTTCCCGAGGTGCCCGCGCCGAAACCGGCGCCAGCCTCCGCCCCCTTGCCGCGCTGAAGCAGCACCAGGGCGATGATCGCCACCGATGAGAACACCTGAATAACCGTCAGTACCATATGAAGCATAAAATTCCAAAAAGTCCCGGGCGCAGCCCGTTTAGTGAGTCTTAGCCGCCGCCAGGATCGCCACGAACTCTTCGGCCTTGAGCGAGGCGCCGCCGATCAGGCCGCCATCCACATCCGGCATGGCGAAGAGGTCCGCCGCATTGCCGGCCTTGACGCTGCCGCCATAGAGGATCCGTGTTTCCGCCGCTATTCTAGCATCGGCTGCCCCGATCCGGCCGCGAATAAAGGCATGCACGGCCTGCGCCTGCTCCGGGGTGGCGTTGCGGCCGGTGCCGATAGCCCAGACCGGCTCGTAGGCGACCACGGCCGCGGCAAAGGAGGTTACCCCGCAGAGTTCGAGCACTGCGTCCAGCTGCCGGGCGATCACCGCCTCGGTGTGGTCCGCCTCCCGCTCGGCGAGCTGCTCGCCGACGCAGAGAATGGGAACCAGGCCCTTCGACTGCGCCGCGGCGAATTTACGCGCCACCAGCTGATCAGTCTCGCGATACAGCATCCGCCGCTCGGAGTGGCCGACGATGACGTACTTGCAGCCCACGTCCTTGAGCATGGCGGCGGCGACCTCGCCGGTGAAGGCGCCGTGGGTGTCCGGGGAGACGTTCTGGGCGCCGAGCTCGATGGGCGAGTCCCGCAGCAGCCACCCCACTTCCTGCACGTAGATGAGCGGCGGGCAGACGATGCAGGCGGCGGGCGAGCGGGCCGGATACCGGGCCTGGATGGCCTCAACCAGCTGCTGGTTCTCGGCCCGCGAGCCGTGCATTTTCCAGTTTCCGGCAACGATGGGACGGCGCATGGGTTCCGGCCGTTAAAAGGGGCGCGGATGATAGCGGCGCAGGGGCTGAGGCGCAAACAGGTGACGAGATGGGCACCCCCTTACTTATACGGCCGCTGAACTCACGACCTCCGCCAGCTCCGTCGCCGCGGCCCGCGTCGCCCGCTCATCCCGTCCCTCGACCATCACCCGGATGACGGGCTCAGTACCCGAAGCCCGTAGCACTACCCGGCCCTCCCCGCCCATGCGCCCCTCGATGCGTGCCACAGCTTCCTGCACCGCGGGCACGGCCGTGGGATCGAAGCGCTGCGCCACTTTCACATTGAGCAGCACTTGCGGGAATTTCTGCATTCCGGCGGCCAGCTCCGCCAGCGAACGGCCGCTTTGCTGCATCACGGCCAGCACCTGAAGAGCGCTCACCAGCGCATCGCCAGTGGTGGTCTTGTCCAGACACAGAATATGTCCGGAGGTCTCCCCGCCCAGCACCCCACCCTTCTCGCGCAGCAGGGAGAGCACGTAGCGGTCGCCCACCTGCGCCCGGTAAAACTCGACGCCCGCGGCACGCAGCGCCACCTCCAGCCCCAGATTGCTCATCACCGTGCCCACCACCGGGCCGTGCAACGCGCCGGCCTGCTTGCGGGCGCGCGCAATAACGTAGAGCAGCTGGTCCCCGTCGACGATGCGGCCCAGGTGATCCACCATCACCAGCCGGTCGCCGTCGCCATCGAGGGCCACCCCGACATGGGCGCGCACCCCGGGCACGGTGAGCTGCAGCAATTCGGGCGCGGTGGAGCCGCAGCCATCGTTGATATTGCGGCCGTTGGGCGAGCAGCCGATGGGCACGATCTCGGCGCCGAGGTCGGCCAGAATGCGCGGGCCGACCTTGTAGCCGGCGCCGTTGGCGCAGTCGATGACGATCTTGAGGCCCGACAGGTCCAGGCCCGAAGGCATCGTCGAGGCGCAGAACTCCTGGTAGTGGGTGCGCGAGCGGTCGACGCGCGTGGCGCGCCCCAGGTTGCGGGAATCGCGCGTCACCGCTCCTTCGGCGAGCTGCGCCTCGATGCGCTCTTCCAGCTCATCGGAGAGCTTCGCGCCCGTGCCGTCGAAGAATTTGATGCCGTTGTCATCGTAGAGATTGTGCGAGGCGCTGATCACCACGCCGAAGTGGCAATTGAACTTGCGCGTCATGTAGGCGATGCCGGGCGTCGGCAGCGGACCGATCAGCATGACGTTCACGCCCGCCGCCACGAAGCCCGCCTCCAGCGCCGCCTCGAACATGTAGCCCGACAGCCGCGTGTCCTTGCCGATGAGCACGGTGCCGCCCTCGGGTGCCAGTACTCGCGCCGCGGCGCTCGCCAGATTGAGCGCGAAATCCACCGTCATCGGGTGCTGCCCGACATGGCCGCGCACCCCATCGGTGCCGAAGAACCGCCGACTCGTCATTCAACCCTCTCCCGTACCGCCATCACCGTTGCGATCGCGTCCACCGTCGCGGCCACATCGTGAGCGCGCACGATGCGCGCACCGCCGAGCACCGCCAGGACCGCAAGCGCGACACTACCATGCAGCCGGTCCGCGGGCTCGCGCCCGAGAAGGCTTTTCAGCATCGATTTGCGCGACAGTCCTACAAGCAGCGGTGGCGAACCGGAAGTCAACTCCGGCAGCCGTCGCAGCAGCTCGAGATTGTGCGCCACGGTCTTGCCGAACCCAAAGCCGGGATCGATCGCGATGCGCCCGGCGGCAATCCCGGCCGCGACACAACTGTGCACGCGCTCGGCCAGGAAGGCCTTGACCTCGTTCACGACGTCATCATAGCGGGGCGCGATCTGCATGGTGCGCGGCTCGCCCTGCATATGCATCAGGCAGACGGCGCAGGAGGTGGCTGTGGCGGCCTCGAGCGCCCCGGGCTCGCGCAGCGCCCGCACATCGTTGATCAATCCCACTCCCGCCACCGCAGCGGCCCGCATGACTTCGGGCTTGCTGGTATCCACCGAGAGCACCGCGGCAGTTCTGCCGCTCAATGCTTCGATGACTGGAATAACGCGATGCAGCTCCTCCTCGACACTGACGGGCGCGGCGCCCGGCCGAGTGGACTCGCCCCCGATATCGAGGATGGCAGCGCCCTCACCTGCCAGGCGCAGCGCATGCGCAACGGCCGCGTCGCGGGAAAGAAATCTGCCGCCATCGGAGAAGGAGTCCGGGGTGACATTCACCACCCCCATCACCACAGGGCGGCTGAGATCGAGCGTCCTGCCGGCGCAGTCGAGCTTCAATGCTGGCCGGCAGGGGGTCCGATCGTGACGCCCTTCTTTTCCTCGGCCGCGCCCTTGCCAGGCCTGTTGGGCAATGTGTCATCCCAGTCCGCCGGGGGTTTCGGGGTGCGTCCCGCCATGATGTCCTTGAGCTGTCCTTCATCGATAGTCTCGTACTTGATGAGGGCCTCGGCCATCAGGTCCAGCTTGTCGCGCGCCTTGTGCAGGATCTCCTTGGCACGCTTGAAGTTGACGTCGACCACGCGGCGCACCTCCTCATCGATGGCATGGGCGGTGCCGTCCGAGACCTGCTTATGCTGGGTCACGCTTCTGCCCAGGAATACCTCACCGGCATCTTCCGAGTAAGTGAGCGGTCCCAGCTTGTCCGACAGCCCCCACTTGGTGACCATGTTACGCGCCAGATCCGTGGCCCGCTCGATATCGTTCGACGCGCCGGTGGTCACCGATTCCGCGCCGTAGATCAGCTCCTCGGCCACGCGTCCGCCGAACAATGTGGCGATGGAGCTTTCGATGCGGCGCTTGGAAAGGCTGTAGCGATCCTGCTCGGGCAGGAACTGCGTGACACCGAGCGCGCGGCCGCGCGGAATGATGGTGACCTTGTATACCGGGTCGTGCTCCGGCACCGTCATACCGACGATGGCGTGGCCGGCCTCGTGATAGGCCGTCATGCGCTTCTCGTCCTCGGTCATCACCATGGAACGCCGTTCGGCGCCCATCATGATCTTGTCCTTGGCACGCTCGAACTCCTCCATGGACACGGTACGATGGTTGGCGCGCGCGGCGAAGAGCGCCGCCTCATTGACCAGATTGGCCAGGTCTGCGCCGGAGAACCCCGGCGTGCCGCGGGCAATCAGCGCGGGTTTGACATCCTCGCCCAAGGGTACGCGGCGCATATGCACACGCAGAATTTGCTCGCGTCCGCGCACATCCGGTAGCGGCACCACCACCTGGCGATCGAAACGGCCCGGCCGTAGCAGCGCCGGATCCAGCACGTCAGGGCGATTGGTGGCGGCGATGACGATGATTCCCTCGTTGCCCTCGAAGCCATCCATCTCCACCAGCAGCTGGTTGAGCGTCTGCTCGCGCTCGTCGTGGCCGCCCCCTAAGCCCGCGCCGCGATGGCGGCCGACGGCGTCGATCTCGTCGATAAAGATGATGCAGGGGGCGTGCTTCTTCGCCTGCTCGAACATGTCGCGCACGCGCGAGGCGCCGACGCCCACGAACATCTCGACGAAGTCGGAGCCAGAGATGGTGAAGAAAGGCACCTTGGCCTCGCCGGCGATGGCCCGCGCCAGCAGCGTCTTGCCGGTGCCGGGTGAGCCCACCATGAGCACGCCCTTGGGAATCTTGCCGCCGAGCTTCTGGAACTTGCCCGGATCTTTGAGGAAGTCGACGATCTCGCCCACCTCCTGCTTGGCCTCATCGACGCCGGCCACGTCCGCGAAGGTGATATTGACCTGGTCCTCGCCCAAAAGCCGCGCCCGGCTCTTGCCGAAGGACATGGCGCCACGGCCGCCCGCGGCCCCCTGCATCTGCCGCAGCATGTAGACGAATACCAGGATCAGGAGCAACGCCGGGGCGAGCTGCAGCAGCAGCTGCGCGAGGAAATTGGGCTGCTTGGGCGGCTCCCCCTTGAAGGTGACACCGGATTTCTCGAGCTCGCCGATGAGCGCCGTATAGTTGGTCTCGGGGTTATAGGCCTTGAACGGCGTCGAGTCCTTGCGCTTGCCGTAGATCATGTCCCCTTGCAGCACCACCGAGTCCACCCGGTTTCCTTTCACATCGCTCAGGAAGCGGGAATACTCGACCTCGGCCGGCTGTCCCACCGCCGGCATGTAGCGGCTGAACACCGCCAGGAGCACCACGACAATCACCACCCAGAGGAGGATATTTTTCGTCAAATCGTTCAAAGCGGTCGACCTCGTGTCTCGTAGAGTCGGTTGTCTGCCCGAACCTACACCATTGAATACTGGCACGCCAGCAGATATAGCTCAGGGCTGCGGGCGCGGGAGGCGGCAGACTGGCACAGCTTCACCTTGGCGAACTTACGTCGCGCTGCCGCCACAAACTCCTGGAACCCGGGCCCTGGGACACCTTGATCAGGGCGGCGCCCTCGGGCTTCAAGGCCTTTTAGGCCATATCCAGCGCCAATGCGGCCTACTCGCCGCTTGGAGCGGGTCATTCCGCGGCCAGCGGCGCGTCACCCGTAGCGCACCGCCACAATCTCATAGGACCGCGTGCCCCCCGGCGCCTCCACATCCACCAGATCGCCCTCCTCCTTGCCAATGACGGCACGCGCAATCGGCGAAGTGACCGATATACGCCCTGCACGGATGTCCGCCTCATCCTCCCCCACGATCTGGTAGGTGTGGCGCTGGGCTCCGTCCTGATCCTCAAGCTCCACATGGGCACCGAACACCACCTTGGAGGTGGCGCCGAGCTGGCTCGGGTCGATGATCTCCGCGTTCGAGAGCTTCGACTCGATCTCGCCGATCCGCCCTTCAATGAAGCCTTGGCTCTCGCGGGCCGCATGATACTCGGCGTTCTCCGACAGGTCCCCGTGACCCCGCGCCTCGGCGATGGCCTTGATGACATTCGGACGATCCTCTGATTTGAGCTTGCGCAGCTCGGCACGCAGCGCCTCGGCGCCCCGCAGGGTCATGGGAGTTCTTTTCATGTGCTCAACGCCTCGCGGTGCAAGTCCTGCAATCGGTTGACCTCGACCTCATCCAGATGATCGAGCGCCTCGCACGTCGCGAGCGCCGCGGCGAGCGTGGTGTAGTACGTGACCCGCTTGTGCACCGCCTCGCGGCGGATGGAGTTGGACTCGCGGGTCGCCTGTTTGCCCTCGGTGGTGTTCACGATCAGGTCGATCTCATCGTTCTTGATCATGTCGACGATGTGCGGGCGGCCCTCGCGCACCTTGTTCGCGCGACGGCATTCCAGCCCCGCCTCCTGCAGCACCTTCGCCGTCCCATCGGTGGCCACGATCTCAAAGCCGCGCTGCAGCAGATTGCGTGCCAGCCCGACGGCGCCCGCCTTGTCGCGGTCGCGGACGCTGATCAGGCACACGCCGCGGCGCGGCAGGATCACGCCCGAGGCGGCCTGCGCCTTCGCATAGGCCTCGCCAAAGGTGCGTCCGGTGCCCATGACCTCGCCCGTGGACTTCATCTCAGGACCCAGAATGGGATCCGAATCGGGGAATTTGTTGAAGGGGAATACCGCTTCCTTCACCGCGAAGAACGGCAACGCGCGCTCGTTAAGAACCCCAAGATCCTTGAGCTTGCGTCCCACCATCACCCGCGCGGCGATTTTGGCGAGCGGCAACCCCGTGGCCTTGGACACGAATGGCACGGTGCGCGAGGCACGCGGGTTCACCTCGAGAATGTAGATCACGCCGTTCTGGATGGCGAACTGGATGTTCATGAGCCCGATGACGTTCAGCGCTTTCGCAAGCTTGCGCGTCTGCTCGCGCAGCTCCGCCTGGGTCTGCAGGCTCAAGCTGTTGGGCGGCAGCGAGCAGCCCGAATCGCCCGAGTGCACGCCGGCCTGCTCCACGTGCTCCATGATGCCGCCGATCAGCACATCCTCGCCGTCGCAGACGGCATCCACGTCCACCTCGATGGCCACATCGAGGAAGCGGTCGAGCAGCACCGGACTGTCGTTGGAGACCTTCACCGCGACGTTCATGTAGTTGCGCAGGTCTTCCTCCGTAAAGACCACTTCCATCGCGCGGCCGCCCAGAACATAGGAGGGGCGCACCACCAACGGAAAGCCGACTTCCTTGGCAAGCGTTACCGCCTGCTCCTCGGTGCGCGCCGTGGCGTTCGCCGGCTGTTTTAGCTTGAGAGTGCGCACCAGCTGCTGGAAGCGCTCGCGGTCCTCGGCCACGTCGATGGATTCGGGAGTGGTGCCGATGATGGGCGCGCCGGCGTCCTCGAGCGCCCGCGACAGCTTGAGCGGCGTCTGGCCGCCGAACTGCACGATCACCCCCTGCGGCTTCTCCTTGGCGAGGATCTCGAGCACGTCCTCGAGCGTCAGCGGCTCGAAATAAAGGCGGTCGGAGGTGTCGTAATCGGTCGAGACGGTCTCAGGGTTGCAATTGACCATGATGGTCTCGTAGCCATCCTCGCGTAGCGCGAGCGCCGCGTGCACGCAGCAATAGTCGAACTCGATCCCCTGGCCGATGCGGTTCGGCCCGCCGCCGAGGATCATGATCTTTTTGGCGGAGGTGGGTTGCGCCTCGCACTCCTCCTCGTAGGTCGAGTAGAGATAGGCGGTGGCGGTGGCGAACTCCGCCGCGCAGGTGTCGACACGCTTGTATACCGGATACACGCCGAGCTCGCGTCGGCGCGCCCGCACGACCTTCTCCGCGACCCCGACCAGATGCCCCAGGCGGCGATCGGAAAAGCCCTTGCGCTTGAGCTCGCGCAGGCGCTCCGCATTCAGTGCAGAGGGGCCCTCCTCGCGCACCCGGCCCTCTTCCTGTAGCAGGTCCTGAATCTGCGCGAGGAACCAGGGGTCGATGTGCGAAAGCTCGTAGATACGCTCCAGCGTCCATCCCGCCCGGAACGCATCGGCCACATAGAGCAGTCGGTTCGCGCCGGGAGCCCGCAGCTCGTAGGCGAGACTGTTGGCCGCCTCATCGGTTAGCGGCAGCGTCAGGATCTCATCGAGGCCGTCGAGGCCGGTCTCAAGACCGCGCAGCGCCTTTTGCAGCGACTCCTGAAAAGTGCGCCCGATGGCCATGACCTCACCCACGGATTTCATCTGCGTGGTGAGTCGGTCATTGGCCGCCGGGAATTTCTCGAAGGTGAAACGCGGAATTTTCGTCACCACATAGTCGATCGACGGCTCGAACGAGGCTGGCGTGGCCCCGCCCGTGATGTCATTCTTGAGCTCATCGAGGGTGTAGCCCACCGCGAGCTTCGCGGCGACCTTGGCGATGGGGAAGCCGGTGGCCTTGGAGGCCAGCGCCGAGGAACGCGACACGCGCGGGTTCATCTCGATGACCAGCAGCCGTCCATCCGTCGGATTCACCGCGAACTGCACATTCGAGCCGCCCGTATCCACGCCGATCTTGCGCAGCACGGCGATCGAGGCATCGCGCATGCGCTGATATTCCTTGTCCGTGAGTGTCTGCGCCGGCGCCACGGTGATGGAATCGCCGGTATGCACGCCCATGGGATCGAAGTTCTCGATGGAGCAGATGATGATGCAGTTGTCCTTGTGGTCGCGCACCACCTCCATCTCGAACTCTTTCCAGCCGATCACCGACTCCTCGAGCAGCACCTCGCTGGTGGGCGAGGCCTCGAGGCCCCTTGTGATGATGGCCTCGAACTCCTCGCGATTGTAGGCGATGCCGCCTCCCGTGCCACCCATGGTGAAGGAGGGACGGATCACCACCGGGTAGCCCACATCGCCCACCGCCGCCAGCGCCTCATCGAGCGTGCGCGCGATGCGCGACTTCGGTGTCGCAAGGCCGATCTCGCGCATGGCATTGCGGAAGAGCTCGCGGTCTTCGGCCATGTCGATGGCCGTGCGCGAGGCAGCGATCAGCTCCACACCGTATTTCTCGAGCACGCCCTCGCGCACCAGATCGAGCGCCGTATTGAGCGCGGTCTGCCCGCCCATGGTGGGCAGTAGCGCATCCGGGCGCTCCTTCTCGATGATACGTGTCACCGTGCGCCAGTTGACCGGCTCGATGTAGATGGCATCGGCCATCTCCGGATCCGTCATGATGGTCGCCGGATTCGAATTGACGAGGATGACGCGGTAGCCCTCCTCGCGCAGCGCCTTGCAGGCCTGGGCCCCGGAGTAGTCGAACTCGCAGGCCTGGCCGATGACAATGGGCCCGGCGCCGATGATCAGAATGGATTCGAGGTCAGTTCGTTTGGGCATTGTTAAGTGCGGCGCGACTGCTCGGCATCGCGCAGCTGCTGCTGCAGGCGGCGGAGCATCAGATGGTTGAATCGGTCGAATAAGGGTTTCAGGTCGTGCGGGCCGGGGCTGGCCTCAGGATGGCCCTGGAAGCTGAACGCCGGCTTGTCCTTGTAGGTCAGCCCCTGCAGCGTGCCATCGAACAGCGAGCGGTGGGTGGGCCGCACATTCGCCGGCAGCGTGGTCTCATCCACGGCGAAGCCATGATTCTGGCTGCTGATGAAGACGCGGCCGCTGTCGAGGTCCTGCACCGGATGGTTGGAGCCGTGATGACCGAATTTCATCTTCACGGTGCGGGCGCCACTGGCAAGTCCGAGGATCTGGTGGCCGAGACAGATACCGAATACCGGCAGATCCGCCGCCACCAGCTCGCGAGTGGCGCGGATCGCGTAGTCGCAGGGCTCGGGATCGCCCGGTCCATTGGACAGAAACACTCCATCGGGAGCCAGCGCCAGCACCTCCTCGGCGCTGGTTTGCGCCGGCACCACCGTCAGACGGCAGCCATGATCGGCAAACAGGCGCAGGATATTGCGTTTGACGCCGAAGTCGAAGGCCACCACGTGCAGACGCTGCGTGGAGCGGATCGGCATGCGCTTGCCGTCCTGCCACAGACTGCCGTCATTCCATTGATAGAGCCTTTTGGTGGACACCACCTTCGCGAGATCCATGCTTTTCAGCCCGGGAAACTTGCCCGCCGCCTTGACCGCCGCAGCCGCATCGCCATTGTCGCCGGTCATGATGCAGCCGGACTGCGCGCCCTTCTCGCGCAGGATGCGCGTCAGCTTGCGTGTGTCGATGCCGGCGATGGCCACCACCTTGCCGCGCGTAAGGAACTCATGCAGCGATTCGGCGCTGCGCCAGCTGCTCTCGCGCGGCGGCACGTCGCGGACGATGAGACCGGCGGCAAAGATCTGCTGGGATTCGAGGTCTTCGGGCGTTGCGCCCGTGTTGCCGATATGCGGATAGGTGAGCGTGACGATCTGGCGGGCGTAGGAGGGGTCGGTGAGAATCTCCTGATAGCCCGTCAATGCAGTATTGAAAACGACTTCGCCGGTGGTGTTGCCTTTGGCTCCGATCGATTGGCCGCGGAAGACCGTGCCGTCCGCAAGCGCCAGCACTGCACTGGAAGTCACTTCTCATCGCCTCCGGCGAAACTTCTAGCGCGCGAAGCGCGCCGGTTAAAAATTACTGCCCTGGATATACAAAGCGGGAGGAGTTCTTTTGGAACTTCCTCCCGCCTTGCATTGGACTAAACCCTTTCGGATTCGGTCGAAATTTTACGGGTGGGGGGCGGCAGTGTCCACGGCGTTTGGGTATTTTTTCTTAAAGTCCGGAGCTGCATCGCCGCTGCAGAAAACCTCATAAGCCTATGTTTTATAACCGGCAACGTCCTGCATGCCATACAGCCCCACAGGCTGGACCGCCAGCCAGGCCGCAGCCCGCAGCGCCCCCCGGGCAAAGATTGCCCGGTCCGTGGCCCGGTGCGTGAGCGCGATCTGCTCCCCCGGCGCCATGAAGAGCACCGTGTGCTCGCCAATCACATCCCCGCCGCGGATCACCGAGAAGCCGATATCGCCTTCCACCCGCGGCGTGCCATCCGCCCGGCTGGTCACCGTCACCTCGGTGAGCTCATGGCCGCGTGCCCGCGCGGCCGTGCGGCCGAGCGCCAGGGCGGTGCCCGACGGGGCGTCCTTCTTGCCGCGGTGATGGGATTCCAGGATCTCGATATCGAACTCCGAGGGCAGCGCCCGCGCGCAGGCTCGCACCAGCTCGATGAGCAGACTCACGCCCATGCTGGTGTTGGGCGCAATCAGCAGGGGGATATCGCGCCCCGCCTTGACGAATTCCGAGGTGAGCTCCGCGGGAAATCCCGTGGTGCCGATGAGCAGTGGCTTACTCACGGTACGGCAGGCGGCGAGATTAGCGGCCGTCGCATCCGGCTTGGAAAAATCAATGGCCACGTCGCAGGAGGCGAGCGCGGCGCGCAGATCGGCGGTCACCGTGGCCCCGAGCGTGGTCTGGTCGGCAAGCTTGCCGGCATCATGGCCAAGAAAGCGGCTGCCCTCGGAGGCTACCGCCGCCACGATGCGGATGGCATTGGTCTCGCGTCCGGCGCGGATCAATGCCTGTCCCATGCGCCCCGTAGCGCCGATCACCGCGGCCCGAATCATGTCAATGCGCCCTCGAAAAGAAACGTTTTACGCCCTCGAGGAACCCTTTCTCACGCGGGGCGTGGCGCTGCGTGTCGCGCTTCAAGGATTCCTCCAGCTGGCGGATCATCGCACGCTGTTCCGCAGAAAGCTTGACCGGGGTCTCGATCGCGATACGGCAAAAGAGGTCGCCGCGCGCGCCGCCGCGCACCGGCTTCACACCTTTGCCATTCAGGCGGAACACTCGGCCCGACTGGGTCTCCGCGGGGATCTTGAGGGTGACATCCCCCTCGAGCGTGGGGACTTCCACGCTGCCGCCCAATGCGGCGGTCGCAAAGCTCAGCGGCACCTCGCAACTCAAATGCTCGCCGTCGCGCTGGAAGATGGCGTGCTCGCGCACCTGGATCTCGACATAAAGGTCGCCAGCAGGCCCACCATTGCGGCCGGCCTCGCCCTCGCCCGGCAACCGGATGCGGTCGCCGTTGTCGACGCCGGCCGGCACTTTGACCGAGAGGGTCTTGCGGCGACGCACCCGTCCCTGCCCTAAGCAAGTGTCACAGGGATTCTTGATGACGGTGCCGGCGCCGCGGCAGCGTGGGCAGGCCTGTTGCAGCTGGAAGAAACCCTGCGATACGCGCACCTGACCCGCCCCGCCGCAGGTCTCGCACACGGAGGGGTTGCTGCCACCGGCTGCGCCACTGCCCTCACAGGTCTCGCATTCCGCCAGGCGCGGCACCTCGATCTCGACACTGTGGCCAAACACCGCCTGATCCAGATCGAGCTCGAGTTCATAGGCCAGGTCGGCGCCGCGGAACACCTGGCTGCGCCCGCCGCGGCGGGCGCCGAAAATGTCGCTGAACACATTGCCGAACAGATCGTTGAAATGATCGCCGGGGTTGAAACCGCCCTGGCGCGAGGCGGCCTCCACGCCGGCGTGTCCGAACTGATCGTAAGCGGCACGCTTCCCCGCGTCGCTCAGGACCTCGCAAGCCTCCTTGGCCTCCTTGAATTTCTCTTCGGCATCGTGGTCGCTGGGATTGCGATCGGGGTGATACTTCATCGCCAGACGGCGATAGGCCTTTTTGATCTCCCCCTCGGTCGCGTTCCTTGCGACGCCTAAAATTTCGTAGTAATCACGTTTGCTCATATCTTACCGGCGCGCCAGAGGGATGGTCGACGGCTTACGGGGCCTCCGCGCTCCGCGAGCCCGGCAACTCGTGCGCGCCGCGCATCTTAAGAGGCTTTGCGGTCCTTGTCTTTGACTTCTTCGAACTCCGCATCGACCACATCGTCGGCCTTCGCCCCGCCCGCTTGCGCCTCCGGGCCGGGACCCGCGCCGCCGCCGGCCGCCGCGGCGCTCTGCGCCAGATTGGCGGAGGCTTGTGCCAGCGCCTCGCTCTTGCGGTCGATGGCATTCTTGTCGTCGCCCTTTAGCGCCGTGCGCAGGTCCGAGATCGCCGACTCGATGCGGGCTCGCTCGGCGCCGTCCACCTTGTCGCCCAGGTCCTTGAGGGATTTCTCGACGGCGTGCAGCAGGCCATCGGCCTTGTTGCGAGTATCTACCAGCTCGCGGAAGCGCTTGTCCTCCTCGGCGTGCGCCTCGGCATCGCGCACCATGCGTTTGATTTCATCCTCATTCAAGCCACTCGAGGCCTTGATGACGATCTTCTGCTCCTTGCCGGTGGCCTTGTCCTTCGCCGACACGTTGAGGATGCCATTGGCATCGATGTCGAAGGACACCTCCACCTGCGGCATGCCGCGCGGCGCGGGCGGGATATCGGTGAGATCGAATTTCCCCAGCGACTTGTTGTCCGCGGCGCGGTCGCGCTCGCCCTGCAGCACGTGAATGGTCACGGCCGTCTGGCCGTCATCCGCCGTCGAGAACGTCTGCGACGCCTTGGTCGGGATCGTGGTGTTCTTCTCGATGAGCTTGGTCATCACGCCACCCAGGGTCTCGATGCCCAGCGACAGCGGGGTAACGTCGAGCAGCAGCACATCCTTCACCTCACCCGAGAGCACACCGCCCTGAATCGCGGCGCCCACGGCCACTGCCTCATCGGGGTTCACGTCCTTGCGCGGCTCCTTGCCGAAGAAGTCCTTGACGTACTTCTGCACCAGCGGCATACGGGTCTGGCCGCCGACCAGGATCACCTCGGCGACGTCCGAGGCTTTGAGACCGGCATCCTTCAAGGCAATGCGGCAGGGCTCCACGGTCTTCCTCACCAGCTCCTCCACCAGAGATTCGAGCTTGGCGCGCGTCAGGCGGATATTGAGATGCTTGGGACCCGAGGCATCCGCGGTGATGTAGGGCAGGTTGACGTCGGTCTGCTGGGTCGAAGAGAGCTCGATTTTGGCTTTCTCCGCCGCCTCCTTCAGGCGCTGCATGGCCAGCGGGTCCTTACGCACATCGACGCCGGACTCCTTCTGGAACTCATCGGCCAGGAAGTTGACGATGCGCAAATCGAAGTCCTCGCCGCCGAGGAAGGTGTCGCCGTTGGTGGAGAGCACCTCGAACTGGCGCTCGCCGTCCACTTCGGCGATCTCGATGATGGAGATGTCGAAGGTGCCGCCGCCCAGATCGTACACCGCGATCTTACGGTCGCCGCCCTGCTTGTCGAGGCCATAGGCCAATGCCGCGGCGGTGGGCTCGTTGATGATGCGCTTGACCTCGAGGCCGGCGATACGGCCGGCATCCTTGGTGGCTTGGCGCTGCGAGTCGTTGAAATAGGCCGGCACGGTGATCACCGCTTCGGTCACGGACTCGCCGAGATAATCCTCGGCAGTCTTCTTCATCTTCATGAGCACGCGCGCGGACACTTCAGGCGGGGCCATCTTCTTGCCCTGCACCTCGACCCAGGCATCGCCGTTGTCGGCCTTGGCGATCTTGTAGGGGACCATCTTGATGTCGCGCTGCACCACCTCGTCCTCGTACTTGCGGCCGATGAGGCGCTTGACGGCGAACAGGGTGTTCTGCGGGTTGGTGACCGCCTGGCGCTTGGCCGGCTGGCCGACGATGACCTCATTGTCCTTGGTGAAGGCGACGATCGACGGGGTGGTGCGATCGCCCTCGCTGTTCTCGATGACGCGGGGCTTGCCGCCCTCCATGATCGCCACGCAGGAATTCGTGGTGCCGAGATCGATGCCGATTACCTTTGCCATGGAACTACTCCAACGTATGAACTGTTTGCAGCCTGTGTGCCCTTAAGTAGGTGCGTTCGGGACTGATTCAAGCCTTGGCCACGATAACGCGCGCCGGACGCAGCAGCCGACCGTTCACCTCGTAGCCCTTCTGTAAAACCTTGAGCACCGAATCAGGCTCCGCGGTCGCCGATTCCTGCGCCATCACGGCCTCGTGCCGTCCCGGATCGAAGGGCTCGCCCTGGGGATCGAGCTCCTGAATCTCGAGCTTCTCAAAAGCCTTGTCCAGAAGCTTGAGGGTGGCCTCCTGACCGGCCGCCAGGCTGGCCGCATCCGCCCGGGAGGCATTCTCCACCGCCAGGGCCAGGCTGTCCTTCACCGGCAGCAGCTCAAGCGCCAGCCGCTCAAGACCCGAGCGGGCAGCGGCATCGATATCGCGCTGCACGCGCTTACGGACGTTCTCGAGGTCGGCCACGGCGCGCAGATACTGGTCCCAGTGATTTTTGGCGCGCTCCTCGGCCTCCGCCAGTGCCCTCTGCAAGCGCTCGAGCTCCACCAGCTGAGCGGCGGTTTCCGGCAATACGGCCGTGGGTTCGGACTCGCGGGTCATTTAACGATGCTCTCCCTAAAAAACACTGAATGGGGCTCAGCGGCGCGAGTTCAAGGCGGCGCCGAGCAATTTTGCGGTCATGTCCACGATGGGGATCACCCGCTCGTAAGCCATGCGCGTGGGGCCGATGACTCCCAGTACCCCCACGACCGAGTCGCCGCTGGTATAGGGCGCCGTGATCACGCTGCACTCATCCAGCACCTGGTAGCCCGACTCATGCCCGATGAAAATCTGCACCCCCTCGGCCCGTAGGCTGTGGTCGAGCAGGTGCAGGAAGTCGCGCTTCTCACTGAAGGCCTCGAAGAGGCGGCGCAGGCGCTCGACGCTCGAGAGCTCTGCCACCCCCATCAGGTTGGTCTCGCCGGCGATCACATATTCGAGACGCTCCCCCTCGGTGCCCGCGAAGACCTGGCTCGCCATCGATATGGCATCCATCATCATGCGGCTCATGCGCTCCTGCGCCTCCTTCAGCTGGCGCAAAATCTCCTGGCGCACCTGCGGCAGGGTGCGGCCGCAGCATTGCTCGTTCAGATAGCTCGCCGCCCGCCGCAGCTCCTCCGCCGAGAAGTGCCGCTCGAGCTGGATGACACGGTTCTCCACTTCGCGATTGTCGAGCACCAGCACCACCAGCACGCGGTTCTCCGACAGGCTGATGAACTCGATGTGCGTGATGGAGGCCTGCTCGGAGCGAGGCAGGGTGACGATGCCGGCGAGGCGCGTCACGCTCGAGAGAAGCTGCGAGGCGGCCGCCGCCAGGGCCTTGGAGCTGTCCGGCGGGTTGTCGAAGGGACGGCGGATCTCGCTGACGGCGGCGCTGTCGAGAGGCTGGATCTGCAGCAGCGTATCGACAAAAAACCGATAGCCTTTGTCGGTGGGCACCCGACCCGCCGAGGTGTGCGGCGAGGCGACGAAGCCCATCCCCTCGAGGTCGGCCATGACGTTACGGATGGTGGCCGAGGAGAGATTCAGGCCCGACTCGCGCGAGAGGACCCGGGAGCCGACCGGCTGCCCCTCGCGGATATAGCTCTCGATGAGCACCCGCAGCAGCTGCTGGGCGCGTTCGCCGGGAAGGTCATCCTGTTGCGGGCCTGGGGTCATGGAAGCATTATGCTAGAAGAATTACGCCTCACCGGGTACCCAGGAAAGATTTCCCATGCCTTTTCCGGTTCGCACCTGCGCGCTCATCGGCCGGTTCTCCGATCCGCGCGTCGCGGAATCGTTCGCAGCCCTGCTCCCCCCCCTGCTCGCCCGCGGCATGGAGGTGCTGGTGAGCGAGGATGCCCAGCTTCCCGCGAACGCCACCGGCGTCACGCGGGTGCCACAGGACCGCATCGGCGAGCGGGCGGACCTGGTGATCGCAGTGGGCGGCGACGGCACGCTGCTCTATGCTGCCCGCCTCGTGGCGCGCAATGACGTGCCGCTGCTCGGCATCAACCGCGGCCGGCTCGGCTTTCTAACCGAGGTCATGCCGCAGGACATGCTCGCCTGCCTGGATGCGGCGCTCGAGGGGCGGCTCGAGCGCGATGTGCGCCCGCTGCTGCAGGCACGGCTTTACAGCGGCAGCGGCGCTCATGTGCAGACGCTCGCCCTCAACGATGTCGTGCTGCAGAAGATGGCTACCGGACGCATGCTGGACTTCGAGACGCGGGTGAACGGACACTATGTCAACACGCATGCCGGCGACGGCGTGGTGGTGGCCAGCGCCACCGGCTCGACCGCCTACGCTCTCTCCTGTGGCGGCCCGATCGTCGAGCCCCATCTCGACGTGCTGGTGCTCGCCCCCATCTGTCCCCACACGCTGTCGGACCGGCCCATCGTGGTGTCGGCGCGCTCCACCATCGGGATCCGGCT
>Ga0070667_100000177_pt1 | contig 78177 bp, 67 predicted proteins | sample KBSS33metaG_FD_64659 | JGI IMG/M metagenome (GOLD analysis project Ga0070667, IMG submission 64659) | Switchgrass rhizosphere microbial communities from Kellogg Biological Station, Michigan, USA - KBS S3-3 metaG | ecosystem: Host-associated > Plants > Roots > Rhizosphere > Soil ...
AGACTGCCGGTGACGAGGAATGCCGCTATGGCTGGCTTCATTTTCATGATGGATTTCTCCAGTCGTTGAGTAAATCAAATGTCCGTTGCCCGAGCGTCCACTGGCAACAGCGACCTTGAGGGAACCTGGAAGGGCCTATTGCCCGCGGTAACGCCCGTGTCTTAGCAACAAACGTACCGCCACAGACACGAACAGCTGCCAAGGTGGCGGTCCGGGCGGAGCGCGATGGCCTCAACACCTCTAAGGATTAGCTAGCGCTTAAGAGCGCAGTACAGTCTCGCCCTTTGCCAAACCTGTGGCAGTGCTAGCTCGAGTACGTGCGGCACAAAATTTGCGTCCTCCAGGCCTCGCCGAACTGATTCCGTGCGCATGAAGCGCGCACCTTTGATTCCACTCATCGGTCCGTAGGGACCGTCAACCCCACTACAGTAATTCAGGGAGTTACGTCGATGAACAAGAAACTAGCGATTGCGCTTATTGCAGCGGCCACGTCACTCGCTGCATTCCATTCCGCCCAGGCGGCCGACGAGATTTTGCATTTCACGACGATGGTGGGTGTGGACGGCGGCTTCGTTAAGTACAGGATCCGTGGTGTGCAAGGGGATGAGCTTCCTTGGGAAGTGGCCAGCGCCATCGGCTCGCTCACGAGCGACGGCCATTTGCTGATCTCCATCAAGGGTCTCGTCTTCCCGGATAAGCCCTCGGTGCCGGCCAAGCTGCGCGGCATCAATGATGAACCTGAGTTTCGTGCCTTGGTGAGTTGTCTGAGCGATGAAGGTAAAGGCAACGGCAACCACGACAAAGTGGTCACGGTCAACATTCCCACGGTGGGATTCCCGGCGACACGCAGCGGAGACGCTACGATCGACACGCAGGTCACGCTGCCGCACTACTGCGTCGCGCCCGTCATCTTCATCCTGTCCGGTTCGGAGGACCACTGGTTTGCCGTGAGCGGAGCGGAAATCGGCGAGGATTGACCCATTTCGGCTTTCACCGAGGTGCATTCAATGTGCGGGGCCGGGCGTTTCGGCGCCGGGCTTCCCGGTAGACGAAGCCCTCTCTTTTGCCCCGTGGTTGGCGTGCGTCATCTTTGGGTTGGCTTTCCACAGGCCGAGCATCGAGCCGGTGGGGTCTTGAATGATGCTAAACCAGCCCATGTCCGCCACTTCCGTCACATCCTTCATGACCTTGCCGCCTAACGACTTGGCTTTGTCAGTCGCGACGCGAAGGTCATCCACCAGAACGTACGGAATCCAGCCCACGGGACCGTGCGGAACCTGTTTCATGATGCCGCCGCCAGTGCCTTCTTCCACTTTGATCACCGTGTAGGAATGATCGGGCACGGGCGGGTGCTCGACATCATTCGAAACTCCGAGCAGGTGACGCCTGAGGCGCCTTTGCTCTTTCGGTCCGCCGAGAATTCCACGCGATGGATCGCCGCTACCGTGGCGCGCGACTGAGTCAGGATATTCAGCCATTATGCGAGCGCCAGTCTCCGTCGCAGCGCAAGCAGATACGCCGCCGGAATGACGAGCATCGACAGGAGCGGTGCCGTGATCATCCCACCCACCATCGGTGCGGCGATACGTCGCATGACTTCTGAACCGGTGCCGCTGCCCCACATGATCGGCAGCAACCCCGCGATAATGACCGCAACCGTCATCGCGATCGGTCGTACGCGTAGCGCGGCGCCCTCGACGATCGCCGCAATTCGCTCGCGCTCATCGTTCAGCGGCGCGGACGCCGCGCGGGCGGCCACCGCTTGGTTCAGGTACACCAACATGACAACGCCAATCTCGGCTGCGACGCCGCCCAACGCAATGAACCCGACGGCCGAGGCAATCGACATGTTGTAGCCCAGCAGAGACATCAGCCAGAAGCCCCCGACGAGTGCGAACGGCAACGTCGCCATGATGAGCAGCGCATCGCCGAAGCGACGGAATGTGAGGCAGAGCAGGACAAAAATGATGACGAGCGTGGCCGGTACGACGATCTTCAGTTTTGCCGTCGCCCGCTCCAGGTACTCGAACTGGCCGGACCAGGAGATCGAGTACCCCGGTGGCAGGCGAATCTCCTTCGCCACCGCGCGCTGCATGTCGCGCACGGCGGAGCTCAGAACGCGACCGTGCAAATCGATGTACACCCAGCCGGAAAGTCGGGCGTTCTCGCTCTTGAGCATGGGCGGGCCATCACTGATGCGGACCGTGGCCACATCGCCGAGCCGGATCTGCGCGCCGCGCGCCGTGAGCACGGACAGCTCGCGCAGCTTCTGCACGGAATCGCGAAGCTCGCGCGGATAGCGCACGTTGATGGGAAAGCGCTGCACACCCTCGACCGTCTCGCCGATGTTGTCGCCGCCGATCGCGGCCGAGACAACGCTTTGGACGTCGGCGATGTTGAGCCCGTAGCGCGAGGCCCTGTCGCGGTCGATTGTCACATCGATATAGCGTCCGCCCGAAAGGCGTTCGGCGAACGCGGAAGTCACACCGGGCACCGGTTTGACCACTCGTTCCACCGCGGCGGCCAAGCGATCGACTTCGTGCAAGTCCGTGCCGGCGACCTTCACACCGACCGGACTTTTGATGCCGGTCGCCAGCATGTCGATGCGGTTGCGGATCGGCGGCACCCAGATATTGGAGAGCCCGGGGACTTTGACGATGGCGTCCAACTCCTGAACCAGCTTGTCGGGCGTCATGCCGGCGCGCCACTGCCCGCGCGGCTTGAACTGGATGGTCGTCTCGAACATTTCAAGCGGCGCGGGGTCGGTCGCGGTTTCGGCGCGGCCGGCTTTGCCGAACACGCTCGCGACCTCGGGCACCGTCTTGATCAACCGATCGGTCCGTTGCAGAAGCTCCGCGACCTTGCCCGCGGAGAGGCCGGGAAGGGCCGAGGGCATATACAGGAGATCGCCTTCATCCAGCGGCGGCATGAATTCCCCGCCCATGCGCATGACCGGCACAGCGGTGGCCAGCGCAATGAGCAGTGCGACGCCGAGCACGGCCTTCGGATAGGCGAGGACGCGCGTCAACACGGGGCGATAGAGCGCGATGAGGCCGCGGTTGATGGGGTTTCTCTGTTCCTCGGGAATGCGGCCGCGGATCAGATAGCCCATCAGCACCGGAATCAGCGTGACGGCGAGCCCGGCGGCAGCGGCCATCGCATACGTCTTAGTGAACGCGAGCGGCGCGAACAGGCGCCCTTCTTGGGCTGCGAGCGTGAACACTGGTACGAACGACAGTGTGATGATCAGGAGTGAGAAGAACAATGCGGGCCCGACCTGAGCGGCTGCATCGCCGATCACGCGCCACTGCTGCGGACCTTTGAGCTCGGTGTCCGGATGCGTGTGATGCCAGACCTCGATGTGCTTGTGGGCGTTCTCGATCATCACCACGGCGGCATCGACCATGGCTCCGATCGCAATGGCGATGCCTCCGAGCGACATGATGTTAGCGTTCACGCCCTGGTAGTACATGACGATGAACGCCATCAACACGCCGAGCGGAAGCGAGATGATCGCGACGAACGCGGAGCGCAGGTGGAAGAGGAAGGCCACGCACACCAGCGCCACGACAATGAACTCTTCGAGGAGCTTCCCTTGCAGGTTGTCAACGGCGCGCCGGATGAGGCTCGATCGATCGTAGGTCGGCACGATCTTGACTCCGCGCGGCAGACTCGACTGGAGCGCGGCGAGTTTCGCCTTGACGGCGTTGATGGTTTCGAGTGCGTTCTTCCCCGAGCGCATGATGATGACGCCGCCCGCGACTTCCCCTTCACCGTTGAGTTCGGCGATGCCCCGGCGCATCTCCGGGCCCACCTGGATGCGCGCCACGTCCCCGAGCAGCACCGGGACACCGGACTCGCCCGTCGTCAGCGGGATCTTGCGGAAGTCATCGAGCGACTGCAGATAGCCCGACGCGCGCACCATGTATTCGGCCTCGCCGAGCTCAAGCACCGAGCCGCCGGTTTCCTGGTTCGCCTTTCGCACGGCCTCGATGATGGTTTCGTGCGGGATGTTGAAGGCCCGCAGCCGGTCCGGATCGAGCACGATCTGATACTGCTTCACCATGCCACCCACGGAAGCCACTTCCGACACATTGGGCACGGACTTGAGCTCGTATTTCAGGAACCAGTCCTGCAAGGCACGCAGCTGTGACAGATCCATCGTGCCGCTCCGGTCGACAAGTGCGTACTCGTACACCCAACCGACGCCGGTCGCATCGGGCCCAAGCGCCGTTTTGGCCTGCGCGGGAAGACGCGACTGCACCTGGTTCAGATACTCGAGTACGCGCGAGCGCGCCCAGTACGGATCGGTGCCGTCCTCGAACAGGATGTAGACGAAAGAATCGCCGAACATCGAGTAGCCGCGCACGGTCTTCGCCCCCGGCACCGACATCATGGTCGTGGCGAGCGGATAGGTGATCTGGTTCTCGACGATCTGCGGCGCCTGACCCGCATAAGTCGTGCGGATGATCACTTGCACGTCCGATAAGTCTGGAATCGCATCGAGCGGCGTGCGCAGCATCGCCCACACGCCCCACCCCGCCACCATGAGCGTCGCAAGCAGCACGAGAAAGCGGTTTGAGATCGACCAATGGATGAGGCGCGCGATCATGGTTGGTGTTCCGGCGCCGCCGCGGTCGTAAGCCGGTTCACGGTGGACTTCAAGCTCGCTTCGGAATCGATCAGGAACTGCCCGGACAGCACGATCGACTGACCTTCCGTGAGTCCCGACAAAATAGCTGTGCGCCCATCCTGCTCTGCGCCGGTAGATACGTTGACCACATCGAACCCGCCACTCTCGCCCGCTGCGATCACTACCGAGCGCTCACCCGTGACAATCAGCGCCTCGCTCGGAACGACGAGCTGCGGCTCACTTTCCGGACCTGTGAAGTCAAGCGTTACGAACATGCCGGGCGAGAGCTTGAACCCCGGATTTTCAAGCGAAATGCGCGCCGCGAGCGTGCGGGTCATCGGATCGACCTGCGGAAGCAGGGCGATCACGTTCCCTTCGAAGGTCGATCCCGGCCACGCAGCAGCAGTTGCCTTCACTGTCGATCCGACCGGCACGCTTGAAACTTTCGCTTCCGGAATCTGCGCATTGACCCAGACCGTTGCAAGGCCGTTGATACGGAACAGGCTCGCCCCGGACATGAACGAGCCGCCTTCGCGCACGCCGAGCTCGGTGACCACGCCATCGACAGGTGCCGTCACGGTCGTCGTAGCGCTCGTCTTGTGGGTCGTTTCGAGGGCCCGGATCGTCGGCTCCGGCACGCCCAGCACGATGAGTCGCTGACGAGCCGCATCGCGCATGTCCTGCGCGCGCGTGGAGCTCGCATCCAAGAGTGCGAGGTATTCCTGTTCAGCCTCCTGCCATTGGGGTGCCAGAATCGCCGCCAATCGCTGCCCACGATGCACCCGCTCGAGGGGCGCTTTGACGTACAGACTCGTGATGTAGCCCTCGACGCGAGACTGCACAAGTTCGAGCCGCCGCTCATCGAAGGCTACACTCCCCACCGCATGCAGCCGCGTGCTCAGCGCGATCTTCTCGACCTTGCCGAGCCGGATGCCGAGGTTCTGCACGGCGTTAGCGCTTACTCTGACATTCCCGCCTTCACCCATCTCATCGGCATAGACGGGTACCAGCTGCATATCCATAAAAGGCGACTTACCGGGCTTGTCGAACTTCTGGCCTGGCACCATGGGATCGTGCCAGTAGAGGATCTTGCGCTTGCCTCCGGGCGTGTTCGTTGCGTTCGACCGGCTACCGGGTGATGCCATCATCGTGGCCGATGCGCCGGATGACATCCTCTGATGGGCCCACCAATTGCCGCCTGCGGCGCCCAACGCGAGCAATATGGCTGCTCCTGCGGTCCATTTGATCTGATTCATGCGTGTTCCCGTCATGTCGATGCTCCCGGGTCGTGCAGCAGGTGCAGGAAGACCCAGGCGCGCGCGACCGAGCCCTCAAGCTGCACATAGTCGAGTTGCGTCTCGATTTCCTGGGTCAACGCCTCGAGGGCGCCGCGCAGATCGCCGCGACCTGCGCCATAGGAGACCAGGGCCGCGCGTGATCGATCGTGCGCGAGCGGAACGAGATCGGTTCCGTAGTGTTGCAGACGCTCGCGGCCATGGTGCCACTCCGCGAAGGCCGCCTGCACTTCCGCGGTGTGCATGCGAACCTCCGCATCGCGCATCGCTTCCTGCGCGCGCACGCTCGCAAGCTTCTCCGCGATCATCGGGTTCTGCCGGTGCTTTGGGAACAGCGGCAGGCCGACACGGAACTCGAGTGAAACCATGTCGGAGAAATCCGCTCCACGTCTGCTGTAAGTCAGCTCCGTGCTCCAGTCGGATCGTTTCTCGGCGCGTGCCAGCTCCACATCCGTCTTCGCTGCATCGATCTGCGCCGCAAGCGGTGCGAGCGGCGCATGCTCCGATACGCCCGCCACGAGGGATTCCATTGAGTGCTCGAGCTCACGGTCGGCCGGAATCGCCGCAAGCGGACGGTCGGCCGCCGTGCCGATCCATCGCGCAAGCTCGGCGCGCTTCACCTGCACATCCTGCTCGAAGGCGAGCATCCGCTCTTCGAGTCCGGCAACGAGAGTCTCTGTACCGAGCGCTTCGGCTGCCGAGGCCCGGCCGCTGCCGAGCGCGGCGCGTCCCGCCGTAGCCTGCAGATCGGTCTGGGGCTTCAGATCGCGCAATCTCGCCAGGGATTCCTCAGACACGGCGAGCGCGATCCAGGCTTCAGCCACGGCGCGCGCGGTCTCAAATTGCGTCTTGCGCAGCTGCGCCTGCGCGAGGGTGATGCCGCGCCCGGCCTGTTCACTCTGCAGTCGTCGCTTCTCGTGATTGGGAAAACTCTGCATCACGCCGATCTTGCGCATCGTCATGAAGTCACGCGTGAACGAGAACCGATCGGCCGTGTCGATCGGGAGATTGTCGACGCCGGTGATGAGCTCAGGATCGGGCAGCCGTCCGGCGCTGGGTGCAACCGCCTGCGCAGCGTCCAGCATGGCCGCGGACGCCGCGACTTGCGGCGCCTCCTGCAGCGCCCGCTCAACGGCCTCATTGAGGGTGAGTGGCGGAACGTCGGCACGCACGGGTGACGCTGCGGCGAACGCCCCAAATAGCAGCGCAGTAGCGGCGGCAAGCGCCGCCCGTAGAGAAATTGACGGAGTCACGACGATACACCTCGATCGGTCGAATGACGACTCGCTCGCGCGCAACGCCGCGCGGCATCGAGCGAATTACGGATCAAACAAACGAAAGCTCGCTCAGAAAAGAGGCGAGCGCGATCGAGGTAGAGTTATAAGCGCAACCGGGCGGTGCGCAGATAGGTCAGTGAAGCATTACTATAATGGCAAGAGGTCCGCCAGGCGACATGGGGGAATAGGGACGGCGAAACCTGCGACGCTGTGACCCACGGACCGACGATGACCGGATCGGGCGATCCGGGACTGCCGTGAGATTCGAGTCGGACGCGATGGGTGTCTGCGGTGGAGGCCGCTGCGGACGCGGGCACAACGGCGCAGCAAGCGCCGCTGGTGCCTGACTCATGACCCTGGCAGGGAGATCCGGAACCGGAGGGGCAGCAATCGGGCAGAGCTGGCAACGGACACGCAATGGTGGGGGAGATGACCCCGAAGAGGCCCACCCATACCACCAGTACTGCCATCACCCGGCGCATCACGGCATCTGCTCCAAAGACTGTTATCTCGACCCGTTATCGGACTATAAGCTCAACAACCCCTATGCGCCAGTCCGGTCAAAACCGACGCTAGGCGGTCTCATTCCCCGGTTTCACGCGAAAACGCACGACATTGAACGCGGACATGATCGATATCTCCGGTTGGCGATGACTTTGCGCTATCCGCAATGATCCGTCAGTGCCGAGGTCGATCGATACCACCCCAGCGCGGCGTCGCGGCTCGGGTAGCGAAGGACGACCGCGGCCGAAATATCCAAATAGCGGCGGGCTCGGTCGCGCTCGCCCGTATGGCCACGAAGAGTCTATCGATGGCCGGGACGAATAGCGACGTGCGCGCACCGGCCGCGGTGGCGAGATGACCGAGCCGTCGATATCCGTTGGACGCGGGCGCGAACACATCGACGAATCCCTCCCCACAGCTCACATACAGGCGCCGCCGCAGCGCATCGACGAACACGTCATCCGAATCCGCGCACGTCTCGAATGTCGCGATGAGCCGGCCATCCTTCTCGTCGAACACCCCCACTCTCGCCGGATGGCGGAATACGGCAAGCACCTGACCGCTCGACTCATCCAGGGCAAGCGGGAAATTTCCGCGCAAGTCTTTCGTCGGCCAGCTCGCCAGCGCCTTATAGGCCACAGCGTCTACGAGTGCGATCTCATGGGCATCGGGGAGATTGACGAAAATATGCCGTCCTGAGCCATCTAGCTGAAAACCTTCCGGGTGCGCTTTCAAAGGAATGTCTGCGACCTTGGTCCGCGCCACGGCGTCGATCACCGCCAGTTCACCGCTGCCATAACCGACGAACACGCGATGAGTCACCTCGTCCACCCGGACATTATCCGCGTCATCGCCAAGCGGGATTTTTCCAATAGCAGCGAGACCGACGCCCCGAAAAAGTCGCACCGAACCATCGCCGGCATTAGCCACGTAGACCGTATCGGTCGAGGACACGTAGCCAATCCCCTGCGGCTCCCGCAGACCCGCGATCGCGCGAACCGTCTTATGTGTCTTGAGATCGATTACCCCTACGGAGTCATTGCCGAGCTCGGCGACAAACAAGCGTTGCCGTGCCACGTCCATCGCGAGGTGATCGATCCGTCCGTGAATGTTTTCCAGGGCGATCTTCGATTCGAGCACCAGTGGCTCCGGATAGGCGGCGCTAACGGCGAAGACCACCGTTGCGGCAGCGGTGCCTACCGTCAACCGGAGGATCTGCTTCATGACGGTGTGTACCTCGAGATAACCAGAAAGTTCTCGGATGGGATCGTGCGCAACGCGGCAGTTCCTGATCAGGGGGCGAACAATGCCGACTTCGTGGAACGATCGATAGGCGCTGTCGCCAACCGCAGACAGACGTGACGCATAAAGCAGTGGTCGATTGGGTAATGTGACTCGTACCCTGGGTCGCAGTACAGCGCTGCAGCTACATTACCGCGTGCGAGTTTAATGTGAGGTGCCCATGAACAAGTCCTTTGTGATCGGCGCGGTGGCCGGTGCGGTACTGGTGACTGCCGGCGGCGCCGCGGCGGGTTATAAGATGTATGCCAAAGCGCATTCGGCGAGCGTCCTCAGCGCGAAACCGTTGACGCGGACGGTCAAAATTCCACGACAGGAATGTCACGACGAGACCGTCACGCACCGGAAAGCGGTAAAGGATAAAGACCGCTTGCTGGGCACCGGCTTGGGCGCAGTCGTCGGTGGCATACTGGGCCATCAGGTGGGTGGTGGCAACGGCAAAACATTGGCGACAGTTGCGGGTGCGGCCGCGGGTGGCTATGCAGGCAATAAGATCCAACAGAAGACCCAGGAGGCCGACACATACACCACCACGGAACAGCGTTGTGTTACGGCGTACGATAAAAAGGAAGAACCCGCAGGATTTGATGTGGTGTATGAGTATGCAGGGAAGCGGCACCACGTGCACACGGACCGGGATCCGGGCAGTTCTCTGCCCGTCAGTGATGGAAAGGTCGTGTTGGACTCATTGAAGGACGAGACCGGTCCTCAGAAACAGCCTTAGCTCGAGCACACCGGATGCATATCGTTCCGTAACAGCCCCGCGGTATAGGGGCCGCGAGCTTCGCTCGCCGCCGCGCCCAAAGTGGCACTGAATTGACTGCGGACTACACATCAGCAAATCTTCGAATTTTCAATGCCTTGGAAAACGCCCGACGGGACGCCTATGCTTATTCGTTGAAGTCGGAGGAATTATTCATGGCCACCGTAGTCGTTGAGCTGAGTCCGCAGGACGAGAAGGCGCTTAAAGCGCGTACAGGGGAGCGAAGCGCGGGTGCGGCTCTCAAAGCATGGATCACGCGCGCTAATCCTGAGCGCACGACGGCGCAGCTGCGGGCGGCGTTGCGGGCGTCGAGAAAAGAGGAAGCGAAAGGCAAGGGGCGGCGCTTTACGAGCGGTCGCGAGGCCATTCAATGGCTCGAGAACTGATCGTTCTGCCGCGCTTCAAGCGCGATTACAAACGTGCCCGCCGCAATATGGGCCAGCGCGGTGTTCACACCGTTCTATCAATCCGACAGCGCGATACTGCCGCGAATGCGCGACGGGGTTGCCGCGCCTCTCTCGCAACTGCCCATTGGCAGAGCGAGCGTTGTCCGGTTGGTGACGGGGATGACGGTACCTGCGCTCAGAGGCATCACGTTTCGACCTCTTCGTCTCGGTGGACTCGATTAGCCGTCGGGATGTCATCGGGTAGATGGCGGAGCGGACGGGACTCGAACCCGCGACCCCCGGCGTGACAGGCCGGTATTCTAACCAACTGAACTACCGCTCCGGATTCTGGTGGGTGCTGAGGGGCTCGAACCCCCGACATTCGCCGTGTAAAGGCGACGCTCTACCAGCTGAGCTAAGCACCCCTACCTCTTACCCCTCAAAAAGGCCGCGTAGTCTAGAGGAACGGGGAGCGAGAAGCTAGCGACCGGTAAAGCTTAAGCGCCGACGCTCCCCAGGACCACCGTGAAGCTCTGAATGAAGTGAAAATCCGGCCGGTCGAGCGCGAATTCCGCGCTGTCGGGATCGCACAGGCGCTGCAGCTGCGCGTAGTCCTCCCCGGAGAGGTACGGCCGCAGCCGCTCGCCCCAGGTCGCCTGGAATATGGCCTCAAGGAGGTATTGCCGGTCGGCCGAGCATAACGGGCTCAAGCGCTCGATCGTGAGGGTGTGTGCCGTAACGTGGTGTAGCCCCTCACCGCGCAGGACTCCCACCAGAGCGCGGATGGCGGTGAGATCGCGCTCCTCGAGGCCGTAACGCTCGCGGTAGTAACAGCGCACGGCCTCGTTCGTCAGGCGCTCGAGGCGAGCATCCCAGGCGAAAACCATTTCCGGCAGAAAATTGCTCTGACCCAACACAATACGCCCGTCGGGGCGCAGCAGCTGCGTCATGGAGCGCACCGTGCCGCCCGGATCGCGCACGTGGTTAATGGTGTTGACGCACCAGATGAGGTCGAACTGCGCTTTGGGCAGCGGCGCGCGGGTCAGGTCGCCCTGCAGGACCAGGGTCCCGAGAGGTACCACTTTGCGGGCTGCGGTTACGTGAGCGGTGGCAAGATCGAGGCCGACGACGCGCCCCCCGGGAGCCACCGCCTCCGTCAGCCACCGCAAGGCCTCGCCGCTACCGCAGCCGGCGTCCAGCACACTCTGTCCTGACCGCAGGCCCAGGCCTGCGATGGCTCGGCGCAGCTCGGGCTCGGCGCAGCGGTTGAACAGCTGCAGCTTGCGCGTGTAGTCGCGCGCGGCGGTGTCGCCCAGAAGGCCCGGTGAGCTCATGGCCGCGGATAATGAACCTTTTCGGCATGACCGGTCACTCACCGTAAACGTCACGAGTCAGGTCAGTCACTTGGTCGGGGATATCGCTCATGCCCGCGCGGTGCAGCGGCCGGTGCCGCTCGTCACTCTGTACCTGACCGAGCGCTGCAACTCCCGCTGCGTGACCTGCGATTACTGGCGGCATGGGCGCGTGGACATGACCCTGGAGTCTGTGAGGCGCCAGCTGCCCGCGCTCGCGGCGCTCGGCACACAGACCATCCTGGTGTCAGGCGGAGAGCCGCTGCTCAATCGGGAGTGGCTGGCTATCGCGCAGCTGCTGCGGGCCCAGGGCTTGAATCTGTGGCTGCTCACCTCGGGGCTGTCGCTGGCCAAGCATGCCTCGCGCGTGAGCGAGCTGTTTGAGTCGGTCACCGTCTCGCTCGATGGCACTAATGCACAAACCTACGCCGCTATCCGCGGTATCGATGCCTTCGACAAGGTGTGCGAAGGCATGCGCGCCGCCGCGGCGCTCGGCATGACGGTCCAGGTGCGCGTGACCGTGCAGCGCGCCAACTATCTCGAGATGCCGGATTTTGCGGCCCTGTGCCGCGACAACGGCGCGCGGCAGATATCGTTCCTGGCCGCGGACGTGAGCAACCCGCATGCCTTTGGGCGCAACCTTCCGGACGGCTTCGCAGATGACATCGCCTTGCGCGCCGAGGATTTGCCCCGGCTCGCGGCCGTGCTCGATGCGATGGAGCGCGAGCAGGCGGAGGATTTTCGCGCGGGTTTCATCGCCGAAAGCCCACAGAAGCTGCGCCGCAGGCTGCTCGAGTACTACACGGCGGTGTGCGGCCACGGCGCCTTTCCCGAAGTGCATTGCAATGCGCCGGAGTTCTCCGCGGTGGTGGAGACCACGGGAAAAGTCCGGCCCTGCTTTTTCATTCCGGGGCCCGAAGAAACCGCGGCGTCCGCCGACCTCGAGCAGACCTGGCGCGGTGCGGCCATGGCCCAGCTGCGGGCGGACATCCGCTCCGGCCAGCGAGCCGAATGCCGCACCTGCGTGTGCTCCATGTGGCGCAGCCTGCAATGAGCGCGGGTGAGGCCCTGTCCAATCTTCAAGCCTACGAGCAATGGGCGGCGAGCTATCCGCCCGTGCCGCACAATCCGCTGATGCGTGCGGAGCAGGCCGCCATGCTGCGATTGTGGCCCAGTGGCGCGGGCGCCCGTGCGCTGGATCTGGCCTGCGGCAGCGGCCGCTATGCCGCGCTTGCGGCGCAGCGCGGCGCCTCGGAGGTCACCGCCGTGGATTTCTCGCCGGCCATGCTGGCGCGGGTGCGCGATGCGGCGCGGGTGCGCGCCAGCATGATGCGGCTGCCTTTCGCGGATGCGGTGTTCGATTGGGTGGTGTGCGGACTGGCGGTGGGACACGCGCCGGCGTTAGCGCCGTGGATGAGGGAGATGGCGCGGGTGTTGCGGGCGGGCGGCGTGCTCTTGTACTCGGATTTCCATCCGGCGGCGGCGGGGGCGGGCATGACCCGCTCGTTCATCGATGCGCAGCAGCGCAGGCATGTCCTGCGGCATCGCCGCTATGCGCTCGCGGCGCATCACACCACTGCGGCGGCGGCGGGCCTGACCGTCGAGGCCACCCATGAGGTCAAAGTGGGCGAGGGCCTGAGTGAGACTTTCAGCGGCTCGGCGGAGTTCTACCGGCGCTGGCAGGGATTGCCCGTGGTGCTGGTGGTGCGCGCCCGTAAGGCAATGCCATGACTGCCCGCGGCCTGCGACTGCTCAATGCCGATTGCGACGGCGATATCACCGGCCTTCGGGTGCAGGCCGGGCGGATCGCGACCTTCGCGGCGCCGTCGCCGCAGGACATCACCCTCGACCTCGGGGGCGACCGGCTGCTGCCGGGACTGATCAACGCTCACGATCACCTGCAGCTCAATCATTTTCCGCGACTTAGGGTTCGGGAACGATACACCCATGCCGCGCAGTGGATTGACGATATTCGTCCGCGCCTCGGCACCGATCCGCTGCTCATCGCCGGGCAGGCGGTGCCGCGCGAGGAGCGCCTGTGGCTCGGGGGCATCAAGAATCTTTTGAGCGGCGTGACCACCGTGGCGCACCACGATCCTCTCTATCCGGCCTTGCTCGATGACGGCTTTCCCACCCGCGTGGTGCGTGAGTTCGGCTGGGCGCATTCGCTCACCCTCGAGGGCGGCGAGGCCGTGCGCGAGTCTCACCGTCAGACCCCGATCGGGCAGCCGTGGATCATTCACGCCGCGGAGGGGCTGGATGAGGATGCGCTCGCGGAGTTCGAGCAGCTCGAGACCTTAGGGTGCATCGCCGCCAATACGCTGATTGTGCATGGCCTGGCCCTCGATACCTCGCGGCGCGCCCGGTTGGCGCAGGCTGGTGCCGGCCTCATCTGGTGTCCGTCCTCCAACCTGTATCTCTTCGATCGCACCGTGGATGCGCGCGATCTCATTGCCCGCGGACGCGTGGCCCTGGGTAGCGACTCGCGGCTCACAGGTGAGCGCGATCTGCTGGCCGAGCTCGATCTCGCCCGCGAGCTGGGTGAGCTCGATGAGCCCGTCATCGAGGCGCTGGTGACGCAGCGTGCCGCGCAGCTGCTGCGTCTCCCCGACCGCGGCGTGCTGGCGCCCGGCGCGCTGGCCGATGCCGTGGTGCTGCCCGCAGGCCTTCCCCTGAGCCGCGCGAGCCGCGCCAATATCCGCCTGGTGCTGCTGGGCGGCGAGGTGCGCTATGCGGACCCGCATTATGCGCAGGCGCTGGGCGATGCGGCGGATCTGGTGCCGGTGCAGGTCGACGGCCGCGACAAATTTCTGTCGCGTGCGATTGCCGCCCGGCTGTCCGCCTCGACTCTCCACGAGACCGGTCTGATCCTATGAGTCCGCCACGCATCCTGCTGATCAATCCCACCATCACTTCGAGCCGCAGCGCGCGCTTTCCGCTTGCCGTGCTGAATCTCGCCGCCGCGCTGCAGCCACGCTACGAGACTCGCATTCTCGACGGTAATGTAGACCGCGCCTTCGTCGATACGGCGCGCGATGCGGTGCGCGGCGGGGATTTCGCCGCCGTCGGCGTGAGTGTCATGGGTGGCCCGCAGCTGCCGCGCGCCATCGCCGTATCGAAGGCGATCCGCGCCGTCTCGCCGCATACACCCATTGTCTGGGGCGGACAGTTTCCGACTATTTGCCCACAGGCCGTGCTCGCCGAGCCCTATGTGGACTATGCGATTCGCGGACAGGGGGAGGCCGCCTTCGCCGAGCTCCTCGCGCTGCTGTCGGACGATGGCGCGCAGACGGTGCAGCAGATCGCAGGCCTGTCCTGGCGCGATGGCGCGCAGCTCATGCACAACACCGACCGGGCGTTCTCCACCGCGGGGCTTGCACAAACGCTGCCTTATGAGACGCTCGAGGATCCCGGCCAGTACTTGAAGTCTACCTATCTCGGCCGTCGCACCGCCGGTTACCAGGCGGCTCTGGGCTGCCGCTTCCGGTGCACCTTCTGCGGCGTGGCGGCCATGTTCCGCGGTAAGACGGCGCTGCCCACGGCGGGGCGGCTCGAGCAGGATTTGAGTTTTCTCAAGCGCCGCTTCGGCGCCGATGCGCTGCAGTTCTACGATCACAATTTCTTCGACCGTGAGGTCGACATGGTGCCGCTTCTTGAGATCCTGGCGAGATTCGAGCTGCCCTGGTGGTGCTTCGCGCGCTCGGACGCGCTGCTCAATCTCTCGGAGAGCTCATGGAAGCTGGTACGCAAGAGCCGGCTGCGCATGGCCTACATCGGCGCCGAATCGCCCAATGACAGGATGCTGCACGATATGCGCAAGGGCACCCGCTCGGACCAGACCCTGGAGGTGGTGGAGAGATGCCGCAGCCAGGGCGTGATTCCCGAGCTGTCCTTCATGCTGGCACCCCCTAAGGACCCGGAAGGCGAGACCGAGCGGACCTTCGAGTTCATCCGGCGGATCAAGCGCCGTCATCCGGCCACGGAGATCATGCTCTATGTGTACACGCCGCTGCCGCCGCGACGTCACGGCGGCGGCCCGGCGAATGCGCCCCCTACGGCTCCGCTGCGCGATTGCGCTGGCAATCCCGTGGTCTTTCCCGACCGGGCGCAGGAGTGGGCGCAGCCGCACTGGGTCGATTACTGGTGTCACCACGATGCGCCCTGGGTGAGCGAGCGGCTGCGCCAACGCATTCTCGATTTCACCACCGTGCTCGGCTGCCGCTTTCCCACGGTCACGGATATCCGCTCGCCTTCGTGGGGCAAATCCGCGCTGCGGGGGCTTGCGGCCTGGCGCTACCGGTACCGGCGCTACGAGCGGCCTTGGGAGCTCAATTGGTCGAAGCGGCTCATTCCGCTGCACGATCCACGCGTCTCGAGCCTGTGACGGGGCGGCTGCCGATGACGGAGCAATTGCGCGAGGCTGGGCGAGTGCGGCCGCTGCATGTCGTGCAGGTCAGCTTTTTCAACGATCCGATGGGGCGCCGGCCGCAGGAGTTGCTGCGAGCCTGGCCGACGGTGGTGGATGTCGCGGAGGCTGCGGCCCTGGCCGGCGCGCGGGTAACGGTGATTCAGGCGAGCACGCACCGTGGGAATCTGAGTCGCAACGGCGTCGATTATCATTTTCTGCCCCTGCATAGATCGGCCCTGGGCGAGCTGATGCGCAGCCACAAGCCCGACGTGCTGCATGTGCAGGGCCTGGGATTCGCGCGCGATGTGCTGGCGCTGGCGCAGCTCGCGCCCGGCATTCCGATTCTGCTTCAGGATCACGCCAGCCGCCCGCCGCGCTGGTGGCGGCGCTCGCTGTGGCGGCGGGGCTTGGCGGCTGCCGCGGGCGTGGCGTTCTGCGCACGCGAGCAGGCTCAGCCCTTTGCGCAGTCCGGTCTGCTGCACGAGCGTTTGCGGATCTATGAGATTCCCGAATCTCCCAGCCGCTTTAAGCCGGGCGATCAGGCCGAAGCGCGGCGGGCCACCGGCCTGAGCGGCGATCCGGGTGTGCTTTGGGTGGGTCACCTCGACAAAAACAAGGACCCGCTCACGGTGCTAGAGGGCGTGAGTCACGCGGTGGACGCGTTGCCCGATCTGCATCTATGGTGCTGCTTTGGCGCTGCGCCGCTGCTGCCCGAAGTGCGCAGCCGGATCGAGGCCGATCCGCGTCTGCGCCATCGCGTGAGCCTCTTGGGCCGGGTGCCACATGAGCGTGTCGAGTTGCTGATGAGCGCTGCGGACATTTTCGTTTCCGGCAGTCACCGCGAAGGCAGCGGCTACTCGGTGATCGAAGCCATGGCCTGCGGTTTGCCGCCCGTGATCACCGACATTCCCTCCTTCCGCACCCTCACCGGCAACGCGGCCGTCGGCGCGCTGTGGCCCTGCGACGATGCGCGGCAGCTGACCATCGCGCTGCAGCAGGTGGCAGCGCGGGTGAAAGCCGAGTCACGGCGTGCGGTGCGGGCGCACTTCGAGCGCGAGCTGTCGCTCGAGGCAGTGGGGCGCAAGCTGGTGGCGGCCTACGGCGAGCTTGCCGGAGGCAACGGGCATGCTTAAGCCGGCGCCGCTCGTGTCCATTGTGTTGCCGACCTTCAACCGGCTGCACTATCTGTCCGCCGCGGTCGACTCGGTGTTCGCGCAGACCTTCGAGGACTGGGAATTGATCGTCGCGGACGATGGCTCCGAGGCCGCGACGCGTAGCTACCTGCATACCTTCGAGAGCCATCCCCGTGTCAGGGTGCTCTGGCTCGCTCACTCGGGAAATCCGCCCGCCGTGCGCAACGTGGCGTTGCGCGAAGCCAGGGGCGATTACATCGCCTTCCTCGATTCCGATGATGTCTGGGCGCCGCGGAAATTGCAGCTGCAGGTGGCCACACTGCGCGCCAATCCCGCGCGCGCTTGGAGCTATACCGGTTTCACGCTGATAGACGCGGCGGGCCAGCCTCTCACCGGCGCGCGTGCCCGGCGCTGTCCGCCGATCGAGGGAGAATTCCTCGCGCCGCTGATCAAGGGTGAGCCCCTGATTGTGCAGTCGAGCGTGGTGGCGCGCCGCGATTTGATTCAAAAAGCGGGCGGCTACGATGAGGAATTATCCGTTTGTGGAGACTATGCACTATGGCTCAAGCTCGCGCAGTGGAGCGAGATCGGTCTCATTGAGGAGTCCTTGGTGCTCGTGCGCCGGCATCGAGAGCATTACTCGGACGATATCGCGGGTCTTGAGGATCTGCGGCGGATGTTTGGCAAGATGCAGGTAGCGGAGGGCGGCGCGGAGGCGAACCGCCTTTTGCAGGCGCGGCGCGCGAAGGTCGGGGCGGACCTTGCCAAGGCGCATGCGCGGCGGCACGAGCGTGCACGTGTCTTCAAGACGTTATCAGCGAGCGCGCCTCGCTCATGGCGTTACCCGGTATGGTGGCGGGGCGCTCTTGCGGCTATGGTACTGGCGTTCGTGCCCTCGCAGATTGTCCGGGTCGGAAAACTCGCGCTTGGTGTGCGCTTTAGCCAGAGATAGCCGCTATCGGTCCTGAGTACCCAATGCTTCTTCAAAGGGACTGCCCAGACGCCTTCTGAGCTGCTGGTGAATGCCGGACGTGTGGAATAGCTGCCGGCCTTCAATCAGCTTCTCGTGTGAAGCGACACGGCCCACGAAGAACGTGTGCGAGCCGACGGTTTGAAAATCCAGGATCTCGATCTCACGAACACCGAGCGCGATATCCGGGACCGGCAAGCCGAACACTTTCGAGCGCTTGAGGCCAAAGGGTAGCTGTTGCCAGTCGATGCTCTGCTTTTTGTGGTGCTCGCCGAGCCGGTAGGCCATCTGGCAGGCGCTACCTGGCACCTCGGCCAGCGCCACCTTGCGTGCTTTCTTGATGGTTTCTACCGACTGGCTGGTATTGCGCAGTGCCAGCGTGAAGCGTTGCGGCAGAAGCGGCCCGACCAGGTCCATCGGAAAGACATTGCTGCGCTCGCCGTCGTCGACGCTGACCAGGTAAACCGGCCGCGGACACAGTGAGAAAACCATCAGCTGCTCGACCGCGGCGGGCGACATCAGCTGCTTCTCGGGCGGGACGCGTCGCGCGGCGCGGAGGTACAGGACTGTATCCCAGACTTTTCTTAGCTTTGGAGCGCAGTAGTGAGTACCCCGGTCCACCTCGAACAGTGCGATTTCGACGCCTGCAGTGCTCCAGTCTTTCAGATGTTTCAAGCGCAGCTCGCCCAGGATTCGCCGCGATTGGCGGTCTACCAAGTGCAGTCGCGGCTGCGGCATGCGCTCCAGAGCTGCTTTGAGCCGCCGAGTGAGACCCAGGCGCAGCGTCAGCGGCCGAAGTGCAGCGACGGCGTTGTTGTCGTTGACGTCGAACTGCTCCTTGCCGGCTACCAGTATGACGTCGATCAGCTGCTGTGGCGTCGGTAATGAGATTGCCAGCCACTGTCGGGTGGCTCGCAGGCGCCTTTTCAGGAAGTCGGGAAGCGGGAGGTGCATATCACATCCTCGCGAAAAGCAGGAAGATGTAGCGGCTGCTCATCGGCAACCGTGAGCCGGAGGAGGGCGTGACGCTTTGCAGCGCGAAATGGGGTGCGGCCAGCGTCGCCAGCCGGCGGATGGAGCGGCGGAAGATGGAAAATGGCTCCCCTTTCACCTTGAATTCGCCGTCCCGCCAGTAGCTGAAGCGGTTACGCCACCACCAGCGATATTTGAGATCGCCCGAGAAAACCGGATTGAGCACGCTTGCCAGGAATTTTGCATTCGGTACCGTGAGCGCGCGTAGCACCGCGAAGAGCTCCGCCGGATCGTCTATCAGGCTCAAGGGGGCGAAGTTGGCCGTGACCAGGGTGATTTCGTTGAGCTGCCGCAGCTTTCGAGACGTGACCTCAAGGAATTCCCGGTAGCCGCCCTGATGGAGCTCGATCTGTCCCGCCGCAATCTCATCGCGGCAATGACGGACGAAGGCCGCGCACATGCGCGAATCCACATCATACGCCAGAACTTTTCGACCGCGCGCGGCATAATGTTTGGCGTCGATGCCGGGGCCCGCTCCGAAATCAAACAGAGCGGTGCCCGGCGGCGCCAATTCCAACGCCAGATCCTGGAAGGCGCGACGGGCGCCGCGGTCGGACTCGAGCGCGGTGATCGCAGCAACGTACTCTTCACCGGCTGCCATAAAGATGCGTGTTAAGGATCATGGGAAGCGCTAAAGTATTTCTCATGAGCCTATTTTCGAGCATGAAAATCGGCAGTGAGAAATATCCCGCTCTGACCGGCATCAGGGCTTTCGGTGCGGCCGTCGTTTTCTTCGACCATTTCCCCTTGTGGAAGGATGCTCATCTCATTATCAATGTCATGGCGTTTTTCTATGCGCTAAGCGGCTTTCTGATCGTCAGAATCTACTACCAGCAGGTCGAGCTCAGCGGCCGCTGGCTGTCGAAGTACTTCCTGAATCGTTTCGCGCGCATTTACCCGGTCTATTTCCTGCTGCTGAGCATTGCGGTGTGGCTGCGTCACGACTATCGGCCCTGGATGCTGCTCAAAAACTACACCTTGACGCACGCGCTTTTTCCTTCCACGGATCTGATCATACAACCCAGCTGGTCGCTGACCGTCGAGGAGTGTTTCTATTTCCTGGCGCCGCTTTTCATGATCCTCGCCAGGCGCCGCAATTTCTGGGTGTCTTTTGCGCTGGGCGGATTGCTGCTGGCGCTGGCACTTGGCATTGCCGGGCTGCACAGCGGATTCTTGGGGTCGTCGGCATTTGTCCTGTCCACCACATTCTTCGGCCATTTCGTGGAATTCTTCGCAGGCGTTTACCTGGCGCTTGCCGTGATCCGGCTGGAGAAGCGCGGGCCGCTCCATGCGCCGGGAAGTCGCTGGACGCTGGCGGGGCTTGCGGGCGTATCGGTGCTGATATTCGCCATGCTTGTCGTTTACCGTCACGCTCCGCTCAATTATTTCGCCATTATCCTCATCAACAATTTTCTGATCCCGGTGCCCATCGCCCTTCTGTATTGCGGGCTGATCCGGGAAAATACCACCCTGGCACGGTTGCTGTCGGGCAGAACCGCCGGTTTGCTGGGTAGAAGCTCTTATTCCTTCTATCTGCTGCATATATTGATCATCGACTATGTGAGCATCCCATTTTTGCTGCCCTTGGTCGGTAGCCGGCCCGCAGTCGTCTTGCTCTCGTTTGTCCTGACTTGGCTCATCGCCGTTTTCCTGTTTGTTTTCTTTGAAGAGCCGGTGAATCTTTTCGTGCGCCGTCGCTTCCACTCCAAGGACCGATCGGTGGGCATGCAGGAGACGCTCTTTCAGGTAAAGGCATAGTCCACTGCTCAGCGCCTGCGCATCACGATCAGAAAATGATCCCCCATGGCCCGCAGCAGCGGCCAGGCGGCCAGCCGGCGGTCCAGGCCCCAGAGTGAGGAATAAAGACCGGGATGGCGCTCGCGCAGCCCGGTCAGATAGGGCGGCGGCGCGAAGAGGCACAGTCCGCGGTGATGCTCGAGCGCAAAATGCGCCTCGAAGGCGCGATAGAAGACGCGTGGCGTGTAGTAGCGCGTCCAGATCGTGCGCCGATTCATGCCCACCGGCACGCCGCCGCGGGCGTAACGCACCTTGATCCGCGCCCATTGGCGGCGGCGGGTGTAGTGAGCGATTTCCCAGGGGCAGATACGGCCGATGACGGTGAATACCAGGGCGCCGTGAGGCTTGAGCAGCCGCGCGCACTGCCGCGACACCGCCGTCAGATCCGGCACGCAATTGAGCGGCCCGAGGTTGGAGTAGATGGCGTCGAATACGGATTCGCCCGTGAGCTGGTGCAGCTCGTGCGCGCCGATGGCCTGTGCCGTGACCCGCTCCGCGAGACCAGCTTTGTCGGCCCAGTCCCGGGTGCGCGCCACCATTTGCGACGACCAGTCCGTGGCCGTGACTCGATGGCCGCGCTCGGCCAGGCGCACCGCGTCGAGCCCGGTGCCGCACCCCAGGTCGAGCAGGCGGCTTTTGGGTGCCACCGTCGCATCGAGCCAGCGCCACATTTCTGCGCGCATGTCCTGGATCAGGAGGTTGTTGCCGCGCGGACCGTCGTAATCCGCCGCGACACTATCGAAGGCGGCCTGCGTGGCGCTCAGTTGTGCGGACAGATCGGTGGGCGTGGTCTCCATCAAAATCCGCTCCTGCCGGGCGCTTTGCCGGATAATCGCCGCCGATGAGAATCGCAATGGTCGTTCCAGGCGGCGTCGATCGCTCCGGTGAGCGCCGGGTGGTCCCCGTGTTGCTGGCGTTGATCAAACGTCTGGCGGCCCGCCACGAGCTGCGCATATTCGCTCTGGCGCAGGAGCCGCGGCCCGGCAGCTGGATGCTGCATGGCGCGCGGGTGACGAACATCGGTGGCCCGGGCGGGGCGTTGCGAGGACTGCGCACGGTGGTCGCCCTGCGGCGCGCGCACGGGGAAGTAAAATTCGATCTCATACAATCCATCTGGTCGGGCAGCTGCGGTCTTGCCGCGGTGATCGCAGCGAAATCTCTGGGCCTGCCCGCCCTGGTACACATCGCGGGAGGCGAGCTCGTGGCCCTGCCGCAGATCCAATATGGCGGGCGACTGACCCTGGCGGGCCGGATGCGCGAGGCGCTGGTGCTGCGCAGCGCCGCGCAGGTGACCGCAGCCAGTGTTCCCATCATCGAGCAGCTCGCCGCGCTCGGATGCCGGGCGCGACGTGTTCCATTGGGCGTGGATCTTAAGCAGTGGCCGCCGCAGGCGCCACGGCGTCGTGACCTGCAGGCACCGATACGGCTGATTCACATCGCCAGCCTGAATCCGGTCAAGGACCAAATCACGCTGATGAAGGCGCTCGCGCGGCTCGCCGCGGAGCAGGTGGCGTTCTCGATGGATGTGGTCGGCGAGGATACGCTCGGCGGCAGGATTCAGGCGCTGTCCTGGCAGCTGGGTCTCGCGCCGCGCGTCACTTTCCATGGATTTCTGACGCAGCCGCAGTTGCGTCCCTTGCTGGAGCGGGCGCATATCCATCTCATCTCCTCGCTTCACGAGGCGGGTCCGCTTGCTGTGCTGGAAGCCGCGGTGCTGGGCGTGCCGACGGTGGGAACGGCTGTGGGCCACATTGCGGAATGGGCGCCGGTCGCGGCCTCCGCGGTGCCCGTCGGCGATCCGCAAGCGCTCGCTGCCGCACTGAGGCAGATGATCGGAGATGAGGAGCGGCGTCTCGGCATGGCGGCCGAGGCCGCTCGCCGTGCGTTGAGTGAGAATGCGGATCATACCTGTGCCCAATTCGAGCAGCTCTACGCGGAGCTTGCCGGCTGAATGCCGAGCGCCACGCGCACCGGGTAAATGGCCTGTACGCGCGGCGGCTGGGAAAAGACCCAGCGCAGGATCCGATTGACATGCGACAGACGATACCAGGGCACGGCCGTCATGAAGGGATGCTCTCGGATGCTCTGATGGATCTCATTCAGCGCATCACGGCGGGGACAAACACGGCTGAGCATGAACTCGACCGCTTCCGCCAGCGAGCCCGACCACTCGATACCCGGAAAGGCCTGGATCTGGATCCTGGACCAGGAGACGTCCGTGAGGCGGTGCCGGCGGGAGATCCGCCGCAACAACACTGGTGCGCCGCAGGCAGCGGCGGTAATGATTTGTTGCGGAATCGCTTGCGGGTAGTAGCGGGCCGTGAGAGACAGCGGTGCCAGGGCCCACCAGGCTCCGCGTGCGGTTACGCCTTCGTGCAGCAATTCGTCCCAGTCCTCGCCGCGCAGGCGCTGCGCGAGCAGCGCCACATCGTGCAATTGATTGAAGCGCAAGGCGCGCGAGCGCAGGTTGCCGGCGGCGTGCAACAGCACATGTCGCAGCAGCGATGCTATGGACGGATAGGGATTGATGCCCGGGCGAGCCGCGCACGGAAATGCCAGCGCCGTGATATCGATCTCGCGAACCGGCAGAGGCTCGGCAATCCGCTCGTGCAGCTCGATTTTGATGGGATTGTCCACATGCTCGCCGAATCCGACGCCGTGCGCGGGCTCGACCAGCTCGAAGGTGCGGTGACGGCGGGTGCTGAAGGCTTCCTGGTATCCGAGGGTGGTCAATAGCGCCGACGCCACGGCGGTATCCGCGGCTCTCACCAGTAGATCGATATCCCCCATGGTGCGCTCGGCGGTAGGATAGAGCCCGATCCGGTACAGGGCCGAGCCTTTGAGCGCGACGCAGGCGATGCCGGCCTGCCGCATCAGCGTGTCGATGCGGTCGAGCAGCGCCGCGATGCGCTCCCAGCGCAGCTCGGTTTGTCGCCTCTGTTCGCTCAGAAAGGCCTGCCAGCGATCCGGACCCTTCCAGCGCAGTCGATTGGCCAGCAGCGCGCCGGTGCCGTGCATCACCGTGGCGGCCTCGGCGATGCGCCATTGAAGCTCGCTCCAGCGCGGCGCCTGAGCCGTCGGCTGGGAAATCTCCCGCGCCAGAGTCTCGGTGGTGACTTGCAGCGCCGCGGCGATCGTGCGCAGCGGCGGCATTGAGCTATATTGCGCAGCCATGCAAGACCCCTTTGATGAGCGTCGGATCGCTACGCTGCGCAAGCGAGTTAGCCTGCTCGGCGCGGTGTTTGAGTTTGAGAGCGGGAGCGCACGGCTGCTGCGCCTGGTGGATCAGGCCTACAAGGGCTTGGCCGTGCAGCACCTGTCCCGGACTGCGCCCCGTCTCAAGCTGCGCTTGCAATTGACGGACGGCGGGCGCTTTGCCGCAAGCGAGCCGCCGCCGCTTCACACCCACGGCGGGGCAGGGCTGCTGCTCGGCACGATCGACGCCGCGAATTTCGCGGCTCTCTGTCCTGCGACACGCACGGGCCTGGTGGCCTGCTCGCGTGAGCTGCTGCGCTTTCCCTACCACGCCCGCTACGAGCTGCTGGAGTTCGCCGTATTCACGCTCGGCAGCCGCGCACAGGGCCTGGTGCCGCTGCATGCCGGCTGCGTTGCGCTGCAGGGTCGCGGCGCACTGCTCATCGGCGACAGCGGCGCCGGCAAATCGACGCTGGCCCTGCACTGCCTGCTTGCGGGGCTGGACTTTGTGGCTGAGGATGCGGTGTTTGTCAGCCCTAAGACTCTGCGAGCGGAGGGCGTCGCCAATTTTCTGCACCTGCGCGAGGACAGCCTGCGCTTCATCGACTCTCAGGCCATGGCCACGCGTATTCGCCGCTCGCCGGTGATCCGTCGCAGGAGCGGCGAGGCAAAATTTGAGATCGATATGCGCCGCGGTGGCTACCGTCTCGCTGCCGCGCCCCCGGTGCTTGCCGCACTGGTGCTGGTCTCGAAAAAACCGGCTCGGGGCGGCGCATTGCTGCGGCCCTTGAGTGCGGCGCAAACCTTGGCGAAACTTGCGGCCAGCCAACCCTATGCCGCCGGTCCGCCGGGTTTGCGTGCCTTGGCACGCCAGGCCGCGCATCTGCCGGCATTTGAGTTGCGGCGCGGCGTGCATCCTGCGCAGTCCGCTCGTGCCTTGCGCAAATTGCTCGAGTGGGGACAGGCGCTGGCTTGAGTGCATGACTTAAGCCGTCGCGGCCGCCGCCGCTGTGGAAGGGCTGCGATAGCCACGCTCCTGCGCCAGCAGAGCATCCCAGCGCCAGCGCAGTGCGATCTGTGCGGCGGAGTTGTCTTTGTCGAGCTCCACCTGTGCATGCAGCAGGTCGCGCACCGCGCGATAGAACTCCGAGGTGTAAGTACCCTGGAACATCATGGCGAGATCGTCGCTCTCGTTCCAATGAGTTTTGTCTTGTAGCTGCTCCTTCACCAGCTCATAGAACCTTGTGCCGGGCAGGGGGTAGGACACGCTGACGCCGATATCGTCCGGCTGCGCGTGCTCGATCAGGTCACGCGTGGCCAGAAGATCTTCCAGTTGCTCGCCGAGATAGCCGATCTGGATGAAAAATCCGACGCGGATGCCGTAGTCCTTAAGACGCGCCCGCGCCGTCAGGATCTGCTCCACCGTCGTCCCCTTGTTCATGGCATCGAGGATGCGCTGGCTGCCACTCTCGGCGCCGATCCAGGCTTCATAGCAGCCGGCCGACGCCAGTGTCTGTGCCATGCGCACGCTCATGAGATCGGCGCGAGTCTGGATGGTGAAGGGCACGATGCCGTCCACATTCCGCGCGGCCGTGGCGAATCTCTCCACCCAGTCGGGACGGAAGCCGAAGATATCATCGGCGAACCAGATGTGATCGGGCTGGAAGCTCTGTTTGAGATAGGCCATCTCGGCGGCTACTTCCGCCGGCTCACGCTGCAGGTAGCGATGCCCCCAAATCGGCTTCGCGCACCAGTTGCAGCGGAACGAGCAGCCGCGCGAGGCGGCCATGTTGAGACTGAAATAGCCGTGCGCGCCGCGCCATACCTGCCTGTAGCGGTCCATGTCGATGAGGTCCCAGGCGGGCAGGGCGGGCGGCGTTTTCGGCGGGGGATTCGTGCCGCGGCTGCGATACAGCTCGCCTTCGGCGAAAGCGGCGATGCCGCTCAAGCCTTGAACCCATTGCGCACGAGAGATCTGCGGGTTCGCGGCCAGCCGCGCCGCCAGCACCGGCAGGGTGTCGAGCCCCTCCCCGAGCAATACGCAGTCCGCGCCGGCCTTGAGGTATTGAACCGCGGCATCGGAGGCGTCGGAGCCGGCGGCAATGACCGTGCAGCCGCGGCGCCGCGCCGCGGCGATCATCTCGAACGCGGCCGCGCGCATCTTGCCCAGGCACATCTTGCTCAAATAATTGAAATTGTCCTCGTAGAAGACAGCGAGCCGTGGCTCGCAGGCGGCAAGCTGACGCTCATAATCCGCGGTGTCCTCGGCGAGCATGGCATCGAACAGGCTCACCCGGTGCCCGGCCTCGCGCAGCAGCGCCGCGACCTGCAGCGTGGCGAGCGGCGGATAGGGTTTGGCGCGCTCGAGCTGCTTGCGATCGAAGCTCAGGAAATAGGAATGGCCGAGAAGAATCGAAAGCATGATCTGCCGTGAGTTCCCGCGGCGCGCGGCTGGGTTCAACGGCAAAAGAATATTTTTTCGCGGGATTGTGGCGCGAAAAAGCGCTCCCTAAGATGCCTCCCTTTCCGGGAGGAGAGTCAATTATGCGTTGCAGGAATCTATCGATATTGACCGCGGGCTTGCTGGTTTTGTGGGCCGCGCAGAGCGTCCGCGCCGAGCCCTATCTTGCCGTGCGCACCGGGTTGAAATGCGTCTCCTGCCACGTCAATCCGACGGGGGGCGGGCTGCGCAATGACTATGGGCTGGTCTTTGCCAAGACACTCCTGCCCGCTCATTCGCTGCCCGCGGATACGCCGGACTGGACGGGGAGGATCTCAGACTGGCTACGGGTGGGAGGAGATGTTCGGGCAAGCGCCGTGGACACCGAGATTCCGCACCGGCCGAGCCGCCAGGAATTCTCACTCGATCAGGCGCGCCTGTACGCTGCGCTCAACCTGATCCCCGACAAACTGGGCATCGTGCTCGATGAGTTGGTGGCGCCCGGGAGCTCTCAGGCCATGGAGGTCTATGTACGCTACGGCAATCCGGCCCAGGGCTGGTATCTCAAGGGCGGTAAGTTTTACCTGCCCTTTGGATGGCGCCTTCAGGACAACACTGCCTTCGTTCGCGAGGTCTCCGGGATCAATATGGCGATCCCCGACACCGGCCTCGAAGTGGGCTTCGAGGCGCCGAAGTGGTCGGGGCAGCTCGATCTCACCAATGCCGAGGGGACATTGGGTGCTCATCCGCAGGCGACCTCAGACCATGCGGTCACGGGGCAGCTGGTGCGAATCGAGTCGTTCGGGCGACTGGGTGTGGCGGCTTCCTTTGCGCATACCGACCTTGGCAATCGGCGCGAGGCCGGTGTGTTCGCCGGCACGCGCACGGGGCCGGTGGTGTGGCTGGGTGAGTTCGATTGGGTCAAGGACGAGGATTTTCCCAATGGCGCTTTTTCACAGACGGCCGCGCTGGCTGAAGCCGATTGGGAGATGCGCCGGGGTCACAATCTGAAATTCACGGCCGAGCTCGTCGATCCGGATCGAGACACGAGGGGCGACACGCAGAAGCGTTGGAGTGTGGTCTATGAGCTGACGCCGATTTCCTTCGTGCAGCTACGGGCGGGGTGGCGGCGGTATGACGGGGACTCGCAGGTGGACTTTCAGAACACGAGCCTCGTGTTCCTTGAGTTGCATGGGTTTTTCTGACAGGTTTCTGTCAGAGCCTAGCCAGCTTCGCCGCTCTCGGCTGGAAAGCTCATACCCACGGAGCTGAAGCCGTTGTCGACATAGATGATCTCGCCGGTGATGCCGGCGGCGAGGTCTGAGCAGAGAAAGGCGGCGGCGTTGCCCACGTCCTCTAGGCTGACGTTGCGCCGTAGGGGAGCGACTTCCGCGACATGGCTCAGCATCTTGCGGAATCCGGCGATGCCCGCGGCGGCCAGGGTCTTGATGGGGCCCGCGGAGATGGCGTTGACGCGGGTGCCTTCAGGCCCCAGGCCGGCCGCCAGAAACCGCACATTGGCCTCGAGGCTGGCCTTGGCGAGGCCCATCACGTTGTAGCTCGGAATGGAGCGCACGGCGCCGAGGTAGGAGAGAGTGAGCAGGGCACCTTTGCGGCCGGCCATCAGGGGGGCGGCGCCGCGCGCCAGGGCCGTGAGGCTATAGCTCGACACATCGTGGGCGATGCGGAAGGCCTCGCGCGAGGTATCGATGAAACGGCCGGAGACCGCCTCGCGAGGGGCGAAGGCGACCGCGTGAATGAGGATATCGAGGTGGCCCCAGCCGCTCTTGAGCTTGGCGAATACGGCATCGATTTCGGCGTCGTTCGTCACGTCGAGGGGGAGGATGACCTTCGAACCTAACGACTGGGCGAGGGGTTCGACCCGCTCCTTCATCTTGTCGTTGACGTAGGTGAAGGCCAGCTCGGCGCCTTCGCGGTGCAGGGCCTGGGCGATGCCCCAGGCGATGGAGCGTTCGGAGGCAACGCCTACGATGAGGGCGCGTTTGCCGGCAAGGAAGGGCATGCGGGGCCTTTCGGGTGAGTTAACGCGGGAGATTATACAGTCGCGGTTGGCGTTTCCTGAAAATCCCGCTCGATGTTTGCTGTTGCTTCTTCATTGAGCTTCCTGACCACCTCACGCGGCAGCAGACCGACATAGGGAGGAGACTGCCGCAGTCGGTTGGAGTTCTCATCCCGCCCCAGCATCACGGCAAACAGTTCCCCATCGTCAGCACCCTTCAGTATCTGCTCCCATTCCGCGTAGGCCGGACCCCAGACGCCGTTTTGCCGCCATCGGTGGAGATTGGCCAGGCTTCGTGCCCGGATGAGATGCGGTGTGAAGCGTGAGGCTATCTCGGCCGCCAGCCGTCGCTTGTGTTCATCCAGCGCGTCGTGCGACGACGTTGATCGCGAGAGGGGGCGGATGCCCCGTTCGCCCAATTCAAGCAAGCTCATTTCCAGACCTGACGCGCGACTCGCAGATTGTTGTGGCCCATGATGCCCTGCACGTCGGTCTCGCTGTAGCCCATCTTGAGGAGGCGCTCCGCGATGACGGGCAAGCGCTCGGGCTCCACCTGCAGATAGGAGCCTGGCTGTTGCAGCGCGGACGGGAATTTTTCCGGATTCTTGCGCACGAATTCCTCGAGTTCGGACACGTCGAATACGTAATCCAGCCCAAGACCTACGTGGCTCGGGCCGATCAGTTGTGCGGCGTAGTCGATGTGGCGCAACAGGGTCTCGGTGCTGTTGTCACCGATGCCGTTGGGGCCATCCCCCAGGAACATACCCACGCCATTGATGTTGACGACACCCCCGCTGCGCGCGCAGGCCTTCATCAGGTCATCGGGTATGTTGCGCACGTGGCTGTAGACGGCGGAGGGGTTGGAGTGGGAGAAGATCACGGGGTTGCGGGCGTACTCCAGCGCCTCGCGCGCGGTGCGGTGGCCGATGTGGGTGCAGCAGAGCACCATGCCGACCCGCTCCATTTCGTCGATGATCTGCCGGCCGTAGGCGGTGAGGCCGGTGTCGTCGTCCATGCAGCCGCCGCCGAGTGTGTTGTTCTTGTTGTAGGCGAAGAGCATCCAGCGCACGCCGAGGCGGTAGAAAATCTCGACGAGACCGGGATGAGCCGCGACCGCGTTGCCGCCTTCGATGTCGAAGATCACGGCGAGGCGGCCTGCGGCTTTGGCGGCTTCGATGTCGGCCACGGTGTCGGCGAGGACGTAGTGCTCGCCGTGCTCGCGAATCCAGTGGCGAAAGGTGGCGAGGACGGGGAAGGCATCGCGGGGATCGACCACGTCGAAGCTGATGTTGAGGGAGACGAGGTCGATGCCGGAATTTCGCACGCGCTCGAGCTGGGGCAGGAAGCTTGCATCACCGGGGCGCAGGGGCATGCAGGCGTGGTTGTCCCAGACGAGGGTGCGGTCGAGAAGGTTCTTTGTTTCGGGCGAGATCATTGCGGTGATGGTCAGGGCGGAATCGTCCATGCTGTGTATGGCTATTTAATCTAGGCATGACTTGTCAAGTCTAAACTTGTCAAGTCACGACTAAACTAACTCCTAATCAAGCGAAATTGCACGGCGTAATCGCTGTGCGCAACAGGGTTTCGGTATCAGCCCCGCCGTCCCGCCACCTTGATAATGAGCCTCTGCCCCGCCCGTAGCGCTGCGCCTGAGCTCATGCGGTTCCACTCCAGGATCTGCGCCACGCTCACCTGGAAGAGCCGCGCGATGCGCGAGACGGTGTCGCCGCTGCGCACCGTGTAGGTCACCTTGCGGCCGCTGCGCGGTGGCAGGGTGCTGACGGAATTGGGGCCATCGGCCGAGCTCAAACGCAGTTTCTGGCCGGCGCGCAGCTTGTCGCCGGCGCTCATGCCATTCATCGCGGCAAGGCGGGTCACGCTCATGCCATGCCGCTGCGCGATGCGCCACAGCGAGTCGCCGCCGCGAACGATGTGCACATGCGGCCGCAGTCTTAAGCGGCGGTCGGGACGGTCGACCCGGGCTGCGGCCATCATCACCTTGGGAGGCAGGATGATGTTCGCGGACGGGACACGCAGCGCGGCGCCCACGGTCAGCGTGCCCTCGGGCAGGTCGTTGAGCTCGCGGATCACGGCGGGGGTGGTGTTGAAGCGGCGCGCCACGGCATAGACGGTGTCGTGGCGCTTGACAGTATAGAGCGTGGCGCTGAGGCGCTGCTCGGGGGTCAGCTGGGCGATGTTCTGCTTGAACACGGCGGCGCCGTCCACCGGCAGCAGCAGGAAGTTTGGGCCAGCGGGGTCGGTGGCCCAGCGGTGGAAGGCGGGGTTGAGCTCGAAGAGCTCCTCGTAGGTGATGCCGGCGACTTCCGCCGCGAGCTTGAGGTCGATCTGACCGAGCGTGTCCACGCGCTCGAAGTAGGCCTGGTTGGGAATGGAACTGATGGAGAGCCCAAGGCTCTCGGGGTCCATCACCAGGCGCTTCATGGCGAGGAGCTTGGGCACATAGGCCTCGGTCTCGCGCGGCAAATCCAGGCTCCAGAAATCGATGGGCAGACCACGGGCGCGATTGCGCTCCACGGCGCGCTCGACGTTTTTCTCGCCGCAGTTGTAGCTGGCGATGGCCAGCAGCCAGTCGCCGTTGAACTCATCGTGCAAATACTGCAGGTAATCGAGCGCGGCGCGGGTGGATTCGACCACATCACGACGGCCGTCGTACCACCAGTCCTGCTTCAGGCCAAAGCGCGAGCCGGTGCCGGGGATGAATTGCCACAGGCCGGAGGCCCGGGCGCGCGAGTAGGCATAGGGCTCGAAGGCGCTTTCCACCACGGGCAGCAGCGCGATCTCAAGCGGCATGTGCCGCGCCTCGAGCTCGCCGACGATGTGGTAGAGGTAAAGCTCGGCGCGGCCGAAGGCGCGCTCGAGATAGTCGGGATTGTTCGAGTACCAGTTGAGCTCGCGCGCGACCGCGGCGCGCTCCTGGCTGGGATCCTCGAGCTCAAAGCCGCCGCGGATGCGGTCGAAAAGATCGGTGTAAACGACGGGCGGAGGAGTGACGGTTGGCGGGGTGATGTCGACCATGGGCGGCGCGACGCCCACGGGGATCTCGACCGGCCCCTTCATACTGTCGCGCTCGGCAGGGGCATGCACGCACGCGGACACCGCAAATGCAGCGCAGACAATCGACCCGAGGCGCAAAGGCCAGCTCAATACCACCAATTTCGTACCCCACCGAATGCGGCATGCTAAGGTCGCGCGCGATCGCGCCGCGCGGACCTTAAGGCCTGACAAGCTACGGGTTCGCAGGTCGGAATTTAACCGGTAAATTCACAGTATTACCAGCCTCACACCGTGCCAGTTCGCAATTCTCGCATTCCGGACCGTGATACCGCCCTTGCCAGCTGGTGGGCGGCCCCGCCCGGCCGCGCCCTGCTGGCGGCGGAGGGGGAGCTCATCGGCGAGGCCCTGGAGGATGTGTTCGGCTGGGAGCTTCTTCAGGTGGGGGCCTGGGGCGGGGCGCGCGACCTGCTGGCCGCGAGCCGTACCCGTCACCAGACTGTCATTGCCCCGCCTGCGTTTGCCCCGGGCACGGATGTGCTGGCGCGCGCCGCCCAGCTGCCGGTGGTGAGCGACGCCATCGATGCCGTGCTGCTGCCGCATACCCTCGAGTTTGCCGCCGACCCCTATGCCATCGTACGCGAGGCGGATCGGGTGCTGGTCGGGGAGGGGCAGCTTCTGGTACTGGGCTTTCGGCCCTGGAGTCTGTGGGGGCTGCGGGCCCGCGCCAGCCGCAGCGGCTTCCCGCCGGGACTGCGGCGGGTGCTGTCAGAGAGACGGGTGCGGGACTGGCTGGTGCTACTGGGGTACGAAGTGGTGGCGGCACGTCACTACCTTTATGCCGGCCCCTGGGCGGCCGGCTCCCCGGGCTGTGACAATCATGCGCTGCTGCGCCGCGGCTGGGTGAATCCGCTGCCGGCCGGTGCCTACCTGCTCAAGGCCCGCAAGCGGGTCTACACCCTGACGCCGATTCGTCCGCGCTTTCGCGAGAAGCCTGGGGTGCTGGGCGGCCTTGTCAAGCCGACCACGCGCTCAAGCACCTGAAGGGCTGCCATTGAGCGGGATTGAGATCTACACCGACGGCGCCTGCCGCGGCAATCCGGGACCTGGCGGCTGGGCCGCTCTGCTTCTTTTTAACGGTAGCGAGAAGGAGCTCGCGGGCGCTGAAGTCTTGACCACGAACAACCGCATGGAGCTGACCGCCGTCATCCGCGCGCTCGAGGCGCTGAAGCGGCCAGTGCAGGCACGGATCTATACCGACTCGCAGTACGTACGTCGGGGCATCCTGGAGTGGGTGCCGGCCTGGAAGGCCAGGGATTGGCGCACGGCGGACCGCAAGCCGGTGAAGAACCAGGACCTGTGGGAGAGGCTCGACGCCCTGGCCGCTGCACATCAGCTGGAATGGCACTGGGTGCGTGGCCATTCCGGGGTGCCGGGCAATGAGCGCGTGGACCAGCTCGCCAACCAAGCGATCGACGCACTGGTCCGGTAGACTCGCGCCCCCATGCGACAGATCGTTCTGGACACGGAGACCACCGGCCTCGCGCCTGAGGAGGGTCACCGCATCATCGAAATCGGCTGCGTCGAGCTCGTGAACCGCCGCGCGAGTGGGCGCCGCTTCCACCGCTATCTCAATCCCGAGCGCGACATCGACGAGGGGGCGCTCGCCGTGCACGGCATCTCGCGGGCGGATCTCGAGAAGGAGAAATGCTTCCGGGACATCGCCGAGGAATTGCTGGTCTTTATCGCGGGTGCGGAGCTTGTGATCCACAACGCGGCATTCGACGTCGCCTTCCTCGATCATGAGCTGAAGCTGCTGCCGGGGGAAACCCGCACCGTAGCCTCGCTGTGCCGCGTGCTCGACACGCTGGCGCTGGCGCGCAAAATGCATCCGGGTCAGCGCAACAGTCTCGATGCGTTGTGCAAGCGCTACGAGGTCGATAATTCGCGCCGCGAGCTGCACGGCGCGCTGCTCGACGCGCAGATCCTGGCGGACGTCTATCTGGCCATGACCGGCGGGCAGAGCTCACTGCTGCTCGATGCGGCCGGCGTCGCCGAACCGCAATCCGCCGAGGGCTACAGCACAGGGCGTGTGCTGGTGCGCCCGCCGGTGCCGCTTAAGGTGCTCAAAGCCACCGATGAGGAGTTGCGCTCGCATGCAGCGCTTCTTGAGGTGATCGCCAAGGCGAGCGGCGGGCGTTGTCTGTGGCTTACTTTACAGGAAGGAAATCGTGCTCAATCTGCGTAATTGTCGGATCGGTGTGGTGGGTCTGGGCTATGTCGGACTGCCGCTCGCCGTGGAGTTCGGCAAGCAATTCGATACGGTGGGATTCGATGTCAAGGCCGACCGCATCGCCGAGCTCAAGGCTGGCCGTGACAGCACGCTGGAGGTGAGCAAGGCCGAGCTGCGCGAGGCAAACCGGCTGCGCTTCACCACCGATCTCAAGGAGCTCAAGCGCTGCCGGGTGTTCATCGTCACAGTGCCCACTCCCATCGACCACTACAAGCGTCCGGACCTGACGCCGCTTGAGCGCGCCAGCGAGAGTGTGGGCAAGGTGCTCAAAAAGGGCGACGTGGTGGTGTACGAGTCCACCGTCTACCCGGGCTGCACCGAGGAGATCTGCGTGCCCATTCTCGAGCGCGAGTCGGGCCTGACCTTCAACACCGATTTCTTCGCCGGCTACAGCCCCGAGCGCATCAACCCGGGCGATAAGGAGCACCGGCTGCCGACCATCCGCAAGATCACCTCGGGCTCCACGCCCGAGGTCGCGGAGTTCGTCGATCAGCTGTACCGCAGCATCATCACCGCCGGCACGCACCGGGCCTCCTCGCTCAAAGTGGCCGAGGCGGCCAAGGTGATCGAGAACACCCAGCGCGACGTCAATATCGCGCTGATCAACGAGCTGGCGCTGATTTTCAACCGCTTAGGGATCGACACCGAGGAGGTGCTGCTGGCCGCCGGCACCAAGTGGAACTTTCTGCCGTTCCGCCCTGGTCTAGTCGGCGGGCACTGCATTGGCGTGGACCCTTACTACCTGACGCACAAGGCGCAGGAGATCGGCTACAACCCCGAGATGATCCTCGCGGGCCGGCGCCTGAATGACAATATGGCGAACTACGTGGCGGGGGAAATCGTCAAGCTCATGACGGGCAAGCGCATCCACGTCAACGGCGCGCGGGTGCTGGTGCTCGGCGCCACGTTCAAGGAGAACTGTCCCGACATCCGCAACTCTAAGGTATTCGATGTGGTGCGGGAGCTGCAAAAATACGGAGCGAAGGTGGACGTGTACGATCCCTGGGCGGATGGAGCGGAGTGCAGACACGAGTACGGCCTCCGGCCCGTGAAGCAGCTGGCCTCGCGCCGCTATGACGCCGCGGTGCTCGCGGTCTCACACAACGAGTTCCGCTCGCTGGGTGCGCAGGGCGTGCGGCGGCTGTGCCGCAAGAACCACGTGCTCTACGACATCAAGCATGTGTTCAAGGCCGCCGAATCGGACGGCCGCCTGTGAAGGTCCTGGTCACCGGCGCCGCCGGCTTCATCGGCTTCCACACCGCTTCGAAGTTCTTAGGCCGTGGCGATGAGGTGGTCGGCCTCGATAATCTCAACGAGTACTACGATGTCACGCTGAAGCAGGCAAGGCTCGAGCGACTCAATAAGCTGCCCGGTTTCCGCTTCGTGAAGATCGACCTGGCCGACCAGACGGCCATGGCGGCGCTGTTCGCAAAGGAGAGATTTCAGCGCGTGGTACACCTCGGCGCGCAGGCGGGGGTGCGGTACTCGCTGGAGAATCCCCATTCCTACGTGCACAGCAATGTCACCGGCACGCTCAATGTACTCGAGGGCTGCCGCCACAATGGCGTCGAGCACCTGGTGTATGCCTCGACCAGCTCGGTGTACGGCGCCAATACCAACATGCCGTTCTCGGTGCACAATATCGCCGACCATCCGCTGTCGCTCTATGCCTCCACCAAGCGGGCGAACGAGCTGATGGCGCACAATTACTCCTCGCTGTTCAAATTGCCGACCACGGGTCTGCGGTTTTTCACGGTGTACGGGCCCTGGGGACGGCCGGATATGGCGCTGTTCCTGTTCACACGCAACATCCTGGAAGGCAAGCCCATCGACGTGTTCAACCACGGGCATCACAAGCGCGACTTCACCTATGTGAACGACATTGCCGAGGGCGTGATGCGCGCCTGCGACCGCGTTGCGCAGCCCAACCCCAAATGGGACAGCAACAACCCCGACCCCGCGAGCAGCAATGCGCCGTTCCGCGTGTACAACATCGGCAACAGCCAGCCGGTCAAGCTGATGCGCTACATCGAGGTGATCGAGCAGTGCCTGGGACGCAAGGCGCAGATCAACTTCCTGCCGTTGCAGCTGGGCGATGTGCCCGAGACCTCGGCGAATATCGATGACCTGGTGGCCGATGTGGGCTACCGGCCCGCGACGCCGGTGGAAGAGGGCGTGCGGCGCTTCACCGACTGGTTTTGCGAGTACTACCACTATGCCACTCGGTAAGTTGCAGGCGGCACCCGTTGCCGCGGTTCCGCTGCTCGATCTGAAGCCGCAGTACCAGGCGCTGAAGGGCGAGATTCTTAGCGCCATCGAAAAAGTCTGCGCCAGCCAGACCTTCATCCTGGGGCAAAACGTCAACGAGCTGGAGGCGGCGGTGGCGCAGTACTGCCAGTGCCGCTTCGGCATCGGCGTCTCCTCGGGAACCGATGCGCTGCTCGTGGCGCTCATGGCGCTCGAGATCGGGGCAGGGGATGAGGTCATCACCAGTCCGTACACGTTTTTCGCCACCGGCGGCACCATTGCACGCACCGGCGCGCGGCCGGTGTTCTGCGATATCGATCCGGTGAGCTTCAATCTCTCGGCGCAGGCGGTGCAGTCCTTCATCGAGCGGGAGTGCGAGCCTAGGGGCACGCAGCTGCACCATCGGGCCACCGGCGGGATCGTCAAGGCGTTGATGCCGGTGCATCTTTACGGGCAGGTTTGCGATATGGCGCCGCTCATGTCGCTAGCGCAGCGCTACGGCCTCAAGGTGATCGAAGATGCCGCACAGGCCATTGGCGCGGCGGATGCAGCCGGACGGCGCGCCTGTAGCTTCGGCGACATCGGCTGCCTGTCTTTCTTCCCGACCAAGAACCTGGGCGCCTTCGGCGATGCCGGCATGTGTGTGGCCAACGACCCTGCTCTCAGCGAGCGGCTCGACATCCTGCGCGTGCATGGCGGCAAGCCCAAGTACTATCATGCCTTCATCGGCGGCAACTTCCGTCTCGATGAGCTGCAGGCGGCCGTGCTCAACATCAAGCTCAAGTCTCTCGATGCCTGGAGCGAGGGACGCCAGCGCAATGCGGCTTTTTATGACGAGGCCTTCAAGACCGCGGACCTGGGGCAGGCAGTCGAGACACCGCGCGCGGCGTCCGGCGTGCGGCATATCTACAACCAGTATGTGATCCGCGCCCGCGACCGGGACAAGCTGCGCCAGCATCTGATGGCCTCGGGCGTCGGTACTGAGATCTACTATCCGGTGCCGCTGCACCTGCAGCAGTGCTTTGCGTATTTAGGCTACAAGAACGGTGATTTCCCGCAGGCGGAGCGGGCGGCGAAGGAGACTGTGGCATTGCCTATCTACCCCGAGCTCACCCGCGAGCAGCTGCAGTACGTGGTCGACAGCGTCGCGCATTTCTACCTGCACTGACATGAGCGCTGCCAACCTGCCCGGACCCCGCACCGCGCCCTGGAAGGCGCTCGCGGATCATGCCGCGCGCCTGGGCTGTATCCACACCCGTGCATTGTTCGAGCGCGATCCGGCGGCGCGTTTCGCGCAATTCTCCAGCGAGGCGGCCGGGCTGCTGTTCGATTACTCCCGGCAGAAGCTCGATGAGGCGGCGCTTGCGACGCTGAGCGGGCTTGCCGATGCGGTGTCGTTGCGTGAGCGGATCGATGCCATGTGGCGTGGCGAGCACATCAACACTACGGAGGATCGCGCGGTGCTGCACGTGGCGCTGCGCCAGCCGCGCGGCGGCGGCATCGGCGGCGCGCAGATCGAGGCGCAGGTGCTCACCGAGCGCGAGCGCATGCTGGATTTTGCGACGCAGGTGCGCGAGGGCCGCATCGTCGGCAGCTCCCGAGCGGCCTTCAGGCTCGTGGTCAATATCGGCATCGGCGGCTCGGACCTGGGACCGGCGATGGCGGTGCAGGCTCTGCGGCCTTTCACGGCCGGCGCTCCCGAGTGCGAGTTCGTCTCCAATGTCGACGGCTGCCACTTGAGCGATGTGCTGGAGCGCGCCGATCCGCACACCACGCTCTTCATCATCTGCTCCAAGACCTTCACGACCTTGGAGACCCTGACCAACGCCCGCACGGCACGCGCCTGGCTGGCGGAACGCTTAGGGGAAGCGGCTGTACGCGAGCATTTCGCGGCCGTTTCAGTGAACGGCAAGGCCATGGACGAGTTCGGCGTGCATCCGCAGTACCGTTTCGAGATGTGGGACTGGGTGGGCGGCCGCTATTCCATCTGGTCTTCGATCGGTGTGACGCTGGCGATTGCGATCGGGCGTGAGCATTTCATGGCGCTGCTGCGCGGCGGCCACGAGATCGACGAGCATTTCCGCAGCGCCCCCTGGGGCACGAACCTGCCGGCGCTGATGGGTCTCATCGGCGTGTGGAATATCAATTTCAGGCGGCTGCCGACGCTTGCCGTGCTGCCCTACGATGAGCGCCTGGGGCGCTTCCCGGCCTATCTGCAGCAGCTTGAGATGGAGAGCAACGGCAAGTCCGTGACGCTCGACGGCACGCCCGCGGAGTGGGATACCGCCGCGGTGATCTGGGGCGAGCCGGGCAACAACGCCCAGCATTCCTTCTTCCAGCTGTTGCACCAGGGCACGCCGCGCGCCGCGCTCGATTTCCTGCTGCCAGCGAGAAGCTCCTGCGGCATCCAGGCGCAGCAGAACCTTGCGATCGCCAATTGTCTCGCGCAGGCCGAGGCCTTCATGGCCGGGCAGTCGGGGGTGCCGCCGCACAAGGTGCATGCGGGAGACCGGCCTTCCTCCATCGTGCTGTTTGAGCGCACAGATCCCGCCACGCTCGGGAAATTGATCGCGCTCTACGAGCACAAGGTGTTCGTACAAAGCGTGGTATGGGGAATCGATGCCTTCGATCAGTGGGGGGTGGAGTTGGGCAAGAAGATGGCGGGGCAGCTGATCCCCGCCGTGGAGAATCCCGGTAAGGCTGGACCGGAAGCTTCTCGGCTTCGTGGCCTGCTGGCCGCGATCGCCGCGCGCCGCTGACCCGCGATCAGAATTTGCGGCTCAAGGATAAGGTAACACTCGGGATCTTGTAGAAACTGTCAGGCCGCACGCCCTGAGGATCGCTTGGAGCCAAGTGATCGCGTGCGATGTTCTGCGCGTAACGCAGGTCGAGGCCCAGATCGAATCCCTTGAGCACATTGCGCCATTGAGCTCCGACGCCGCCGTAGAGTGAGAAGGCGGGCGTCGCGAGGTCGTAGCGCACCGCGCCGAGGAATACGCTGAGCGCGAGAGGCCCCGCGAACCGGTAGCGGTAGTCGAGTGCCCGCACCCCCATGAGCAGATGCCCGTCGATGCGATCGAGCTCCAGTCGGGCGCCAAGGTCGACACGGTCGGATACGGGACGGCGGGCGCCCAGCGCGAAGTGGGGCCCGGCGCTCCAGCTGGTTTTCGTAACGGGCAGGCCCTTCTGCAGATCGGCGCGGACCTGGTACACCGTGCCGCCGCCGTCGACGAAAACCTCTGTGCCGTTCTCCTGCGCTCTAGAATCATCACCTTCGTCTTCCGCGTAGACGGCCGGATCGTCCCGCTCGGCCTCCCCGAGATAGCGCACGAAGGCGCCCACTCGCGAGAAATGCTCGCCGAACACATCGCGGCCGGCGTACGCCTCAGCCCCCAGCGTGAGGCCCTTCCAGGGCCGCGAGTAACGCAGCGTGGTGTCGTAGGCGCGCTGGTAGGGGTAGGGCGAGTAAGCGGCATTCTCCAGCGTGCGGCCGGTAAGCTCCAGGGTTCCCCCGAAGGAGGGCTCCCAACCCATGCGCAGCATATGGCTTTGGGCCCCCACCCCATCGTTGAACACCCGGTCATCCGCGCCCCAATGACCCAGCACCAGTCCCTTGTTCGTCATGCCGTCGAGGTAGGTGTGGTGGACATACCAGGCGTTCTGCCACTCGGAGACCTCGTAGGTGAGCTCGAAGCGCTTCCACAGTCGCGGAAAGTGAATGCCCGCGGACAGTGCCGAGTTGCCGAGCAGGTACGCACCGCCGTTCGAGGAATCCTCGCCGGCGTACTCGAAGTACACCGCGAAGGGTGTGCGGCCGGGGAACAGGAAACGGCTGGTGTAGGAGGCCTGCTGGTTACCCAGCTGCGCCGGTCCCCCCGCGATGTCGCCATGATCCACACCCGGCTTGAAAAAGGCCTTGAAGAGGCCACGCAGCGAGCTGTCGCGCGCGCCGCCGCCGTACTGCAGTACGCGGTTGACGCTGAACGCCCAGCCGCTCGCGGGCTCCATGGCGAGGTGAAGCCCCGCCAGCCGCGGATCGCCGCTGGTGAGTCCGTCCTGGAACTCGATGTGGTCGGAGTGCGACATGCGCGCGATGAAAGCCTCGTACTGCAGGCCGAGGCGGGTGAAGGGCTCGTAATTGGAGAGGGTCACCGAAGGCATGGTGGGCGCCTCGGTGCTGGGCAGCATGCTGCTGTCCGTCATGGGCGACAGCCAGTGATCGCGATAGCCCACATCGAGCTGGGCGCGGCTGATCCCGAAGCTCAGCATGGAGCCGCTGGGCACGGTTCGCCCTGAATAGCCGACACCGCCGATGCTCGCGAGAAGATAGTCGTTGGGCTGGAAATAGGCCTGTGCGGAGGCCTCCCAGCTGCTGCCGGTGCCGAGACCGTGCTGGTTGGGGATGGGGCGGTCGGCGCCGCTGGTGGCAGCGGCCTCGAGGCTCGCATGGGTGATGCCGCTGTCGCGCATGTAGCGCTGCAGGTAATGCCTGACCCGCTCGCAGAGTGCGGCGTCGGCCGCGCAGGCCTTGGGCAAGGCGTCGAGCACGGTGGCGGCGGCGATGGGACGGGTGAGGATCGGTTTGTCCCCGAGGATGAGCACTCGCTCGATCTGGCGCTCGATTTCGGGCTCGAGGTTCAGGGGGAGGTAGGGGGTGACGCCGCGGGCGGCGGCGATGCCATGCCACAAAGCGAATGCGACGAGCATGGCGCGGGACATCTTCTTCATGTCGCGATTGTATCCGCAATGTATGATTGCCGGCGCTGCGTGTAAGGCGGGAATGTGCTGCCGGGCTAAGATACAATCACCTGCGCACGGCTCACCTCGCGGTCGTGCCTGGGCATCGGTGATCTCGGTGGGGTCGCTGCTTAACGGTTCGGACCGGGGCGGTTTCGTTCGTTGACAACTTAGGACTTTGAATAGCGTGAGACAGCGCCTGCGTTCTTGCTTTGCGGTTTTCATTTTCGCGGTGGCCCTGTTGGCAGTGCAGAGAGCATCGCCGCAATCCTCGACTTCTGGTACCGGGCTGGATCCGGTTGAGATCTTGCGCAGTCTTACTCCCGAACAGCGCGATCAGATCTCGCGCCAGATCGGCGGGATGGGGGGGCAGAGCACCGGCGGTCGCAATAGTCGTGACAACGGCAACGACACCAATCGCAGCGACAACAATCGGGATCGCACCGAGCTTTCCCCCGAGGATGAGGAATTGCGGCCGCAGCCGCTGATTCTGCGAGGCGGCGACTCGATTATCGTCGAAGTGGACTTTCACCGCATACGGCCCAAACCCGCGCCGACTTTGCCCACCGTCACGCCCGCGCCCGACATTTCGTCAGGAGTGGCCTCACCGGACCAGACACCGGTGCCGAGCTCCGCATTGCAAGCCGTCCAGCCGCAGCAGCTTGCATCCCTGCAGGAGCAGGAGCCGGAGCCCGTGCTGACTGCGGAAGAAAAACTGCGCCTGCAGAAATTTATGGCAATGATTCGGGCGAAAAACCCCTATCGTCTCTCTCGCGACGGGGTGCTGCAGCTGCCGGGTTTCGCAGGCATCCCTCTCGCTGGACTGACGGCCGAGCAGGCGACATTGCGGCTCGAAGTGGAGCCCGCATTCCGCAATCTCGATGTCATGATCACGATTCTGCCGCTTAAAAAACTGGGTACGGAAGGCCTCAAGCCCTTTGGTTACGACCTGTTCCGCCGCTCGCCCTCGACCTTCGCCCCGGTAACCAATGTGCCCGTGCCGGCGGATTACATCGTGGGGCCCGACGATCAGTTGGAAGTACAGCTGTACGGCAATCAGAATCGCACACTGGAGCTCACGGTGAGTCGCGACGGACGCATCAACTTTCCGGAGCTTGGCCCCATTAGCGTGAGCGGTCAGCGCTTCACGAATGTGAAGTCCGACATCGAAGCGCGTGTCGAGCGGCAGATGATCGGCGTGCGGGCCAGTGTGTCGATGGGCGATACGCGCTCCATCCGTGTGTTCGTGCTGGGTGAGGCGCAAAGGCCAGGCTCATACACCATCAGCGGGCTTGGCACCGTGACATCCGCCCTATACGCAGCCGGCGGCATCAAGCCGATCGGCTCGTTGCGCAGGATCGCGCTCAAGCGCCACGGTGCTCTGGTGCGTGAGCTCGATCTCTACGATCTGCTGATTCACGGGAATACTACCGACGATGCGCGGTTGCTTCCCGGCGATGTGGTGTTTATTCCGGCTGTAGGACCCACGGTCAGTGTCGATGGCGAGGTGCGCCGACCGGCGATATATGAAACCAAGGGAGAGGCCAGCGTGGCCGATCTGGTCGCTTTGGCCGGGGGCCTGACTCCCGAGGCGGATATTTCAAAGGCAACCCTGACGCGTATCGACGATGAGCGCCGTCGAATTGTGGTGCAAATCGATCTGTCTGTCACCAAAAAAGCGGAGCAATTGCACAACGGCGATGCTTTGCGCATCGAGCGGTTGCGGCCGACGCTCGATGCCGGTGTGCTCTTGCAGGGGCATCTTTTTGCCCCAGGGACGATGGCTTACCGGGATGGCATGCGGCTTTCCGACGTCATTCATTCGGTCGACGAATTGCAACCCAACGCCGATATCCACTACATATTGATTCGGCGTGAGCTGGCGCCCGACCGGCGTATCGTCGCCCTCTCGGCGGATCTTGCAGCTGCACTGCAGGCTCCAGGATCCAAAGCCGACCCGCTTTTGATGGCGCGAGATCGCATTACTATATTCGATCTGGAATCTGGCCGCGACCGTGTTATCCAGCCGCTGCTCGATGAGCTGCGTCTGCAGTCGCGCATCGATCGGCCGACCGAACTCGTACACGTTGACGGCCGTGTCAAAGTGCCTGGAGATTATCCGCTTGAAACCGGCATGACTGTGAGCGACCTGGTTCGCGCCGGTGGGAGTCTCTCCGATGCCGCCTACGGCGGTAGGGCTGAGCTGACCCGTTACGAGGTGGTGAATGGCGAGACGCGGCGTACGCAACTGCTGGACATCGATCTGGTGGCGGCGCTGAAGCGCGATCCTTCGGCCGACATCGCGCTGCAACCCTACGACAGCTTGAGCATTAAGGAAGTCTCTGACTGGAGCGAACAGGAGAAAGTGGAGCTGGTGGGGGAGGTGCGCTTTCCGGGAACCTATTCCATCAAGCGGGGCGAGACGTTGAGCTCAGTGATCAGAAGAGCCGGAGGATTGACGACGTACGCCTTTGCGGAGGGCAGCGTTTTCACGCGAGATGAGCTGAAGCGGCGCGAACAAGAGCAACTCGACCGCTTGGCCGAGCGGCTGCAAAACGACCTCGCGCTAATGGCTCTGCGTGGGGCGGCGGCTAATCAGGCAGGAGCGGCGACCGCTCTGAGCGTTGGCCAGTCGCTCTTGGGGCAACTCAAGGCTTCCAAAGCAGTAGGACGGCTGGTGATCGATCTGCCTCGCACTGTGCACGCCGGGGCCGGTTCGAGTGCGGATGTGATCTTGCGCAATGGCGACCGCTTGCTGGTGCCGAAAGTCCAGCAAGAGGTCACCGTAATCGGCGAGGTACAGAACCAGACTTCGCATCTTTACCAGGCGAACCTCAATCGCGACGATTACGTCAATCTGAGCGGCGGGATGACCCGTAGAGCTGATAGTGGCAGAGTGTATGTGGTGCGGGCCAATGGCAGCGTGATCTCCGGCGAAAGCAGTCGGTGGTTCCGCAGCGGCGCGATGACCGTTAAGCCCGGTGATACGGTGGTGGTGCCGATGGATACGGAGAAGCTGCCTGCACTACCCTTCTGGCAGGCGGTGACTTCGATTATCTACAACCTCGCCATCTCCGCCGCCGCAGTTCACTCTTTCTGATAGCCTAAAGAAGTCCATGGATAAGAACCCTCCAGGGCCCGCTGCTGATCCGGACGCAAATAGTCCTCCAGGCAATGGTGAGCGTCTGGTCTATGTCGCCTTGCAGGATGCGATTTCTTCGGCGCAGCACCGGGAGACGGGCTTGAAGGAGTTTTTGGGCATCGTATGGCAGGAGAGGCGGATCGTTATCGGCGCCGCAGTACTTTTTGCATTGGCGTCCGTGGTATATGCATTAAACGCAACGCCATGGTATCGCGCCACCGTGCTGTTGGCTCCCGCCGATGTTAAGGGCAATCAGGGACTAGGGAGTCAGTTGGGGGCGATTAGCGCCCTTAGTGGCCTGGCCGGTTTGGCTGGCATAAATATCGGTACGGGCAATGTTGCCGAACCGCTGGCTGTCCTGACGTCGCGCGAATTTACCGGAGACTTCATCCGCAGGCAGAATCTTCTTGCGGCGCTGCTCGCCAAAAAAGAAAGCCCACTGACGCGTCTGTGGAGCTCGAAGCAAGCGAAAGATCAGCCCGATATACGTGACGCCATCAAGTACTTCGGTGAGGAAGTCTTAAGTGTCCGTGAGGATAAAAAGACGAGTTTGGTGACGCTGACGGTCGAATGGACCGATTCAAGAATTGCAGCCGAGTGGGCCAATTTGCTGGTCAAGCGATTGAACGAACGAATGCGCCAGCGCGCCCTCGTCGATGCCGACACCAATGTAAAGTATTTGCGACAGGAGCTGCTTGCTACCAATGTCGTTACACTCCAGCAGTCGATTGGACGGCTGCTGGATACGGAATTGCAGAAGCTCATGATTGCCCGCGGCAAGGAGGAGTTTGCATTTCGGGTTCTCGATCCCGCGGAAATTCCCAAGCGGCGCTTCAAGCCAGCCCGGGCCCAGATAGTGCTGCTGGCTTTTTTTGGCGGTGGAGCGCTCGCCTCGCTTGCGGTATTCATGCTTCACAATGTGCGACATCGCGGCTCCGGCGTGGTTGGCAGGAAATGAATATGCCTGAGATCGTATTTTTTGAGTGCTTGAGACAGTAAAGATGGCCAAAACCGCTCTCATCACAGGCATAACCGGTCAAGACGGCGCGTATTTGACCGAGTTCCTATTAAAACAAGGTTACGACGTGCATGGGATCAAGCGTCGGGCGTCGCTGTTCAATACAGATCGTATCGATCATTTATACAAGGATCCACATGAACAGGGCGTGCACCTGACGCTTCACTACGGTGATTTGACAGATGCCACAAGCCTCATACGGATTATTCAGAACGTTCAGCCTGACGAGATTTACAACCTCGCTGCCCAAAGCCATGTCGCGGTATCGTTTGAGACTCCTGAATACACAGCAAACTCAGATGCGCTGGGCGCACTGCGGGTGCTTGAGGCAATTCGGATCCTGGGCCTGCAGAAAAGAACCCGCTTCTATCAAGCATCCACCTCGGAAATGTACGGCAAGGTTCAGGAGACTCCACAGAGCGAATTGACGCCGTTCTATCCGCGCTCACCATACGGTGCGGCCAAGGTGTACGCATACTGGATCACCGTGAATTATCGGGAGGCGTACGGCCTGTATGCCTGCAACGGAATTCTGTTTAACCACGAGTCGCCTATTCGCGGCGAAACATTCGTCACTCGCAAAATCACGCGGGGTCTGGCGCGCATCGCGGAAGGTCGCCAAGATTGCCTTTATCTCGGCAACCTGGATTCGCTCAGAGATTGGGGTCACGCTCGAGATTACGTCAAGGCGCAATGGCTGATGTTGCAGCAGCCCGAGCCGGAGGACTTCGTCATCGCGACCGGCGAACAACACTCAGTTCGAGAGTTCATAGAGAGGGCTGCGGACTGCATCGACATGCAGATCGACTGGCGTGGCAAAGGCATTCGCGAAGAGGGAGTTGACGTAAAAAGCGGGCGGGTAATCATAAAGATTGACGCTCGCTACTTCAGGCCTGCGGAGGTCGACTCGTTGCTGGGGAATCCCGCAAAGGCGCACGCCAAGCTTGGTTGGCGTGCGGAGACGCAATTTCCAGCGCTTGTCCGGGAAATGATGGACGCGGACCGGCTGCTAGCCAAGCGAGACGCCTTGATGGCGCGCGAAGGTTTCAATGTCTTCGCTCCTCAAGAATAGCGGATCCGGGCTATCTGTCTGCTAGGTATTTGAAAGGTGTTGCTTTGAAGATCGCCAACTGCCGCCTTTGCGATTCTACTGACCTTACCAAGGTTGTCGATCTTGGATACCATCCTCTGGCCGACACATTTTTGCCCGCAGAGCTGTTATTTGCGGGGCCGGAACTTTCCTATCCCCTCCAGCTCGGCCTCTGTGGCTCATGTGGCCATGTCTCGACGCTGTTTTCCGTCTCAGCAGAGGATAGGTACCAGAAGCAGGATTATAGCTACGATTCGTCCAATTCCCCTGTGGCAATAGCGCATTTCAAGGAATTCGCACAGGCTGTGCTGAAAGAATTGGGTGAGGTTCCTGAAGGACTTGTTGTTGATATCGGCAGCAACGTCGGCACTCTGCTCTCGCATTTCAAGGCATTGGGCTGTCAAAACGTACTGGGAGTGGAGCCTGCAGGCAATATTGCGAGACTGGCCGTGAAGACCGGTATCCCTACGCTGAATGATTTTTTTGGGTCGAATGCTGCAACTGAAATCCGTAAAAAGGGTCCGGTAGATGTTTTATTGAGCTCCAACGTCGTAAATCACGCTGACGATCTGATGGCATTGCTTGCTGCTGCAAAAAAGGTGCTAAGCGTCCGCGGTATTTTTGTTTTCGAGGTACCCTATCTCCTTGATCTCGTCGAAAGAACGGCATTCGATACGATTTATCACGAGCACGTCCATTATTACGGCATAAAGCCGCTCTTGACCTGTTTCGAACGACAGGGGTTTTCCATATATAAAATCGAGCGGATTGAATATATGTGTGGTTCCATAAGAGTCTACGCCCGTCTTGGCGGCGCTACGGACCTCGCTTTGAACAAACTGGTGGAAGCTGAGGAGCGGTTTCGTCTCTACGACACAAGCACTTACGAGAAATTCATGGATCGAGTGAGGAATACGAAATTCACCGTAAACGCGCACCTTTCAGAGATTCGAGTGGAAGGCGGAAAAATAATCGGAATTGGTGCGGCCACCAAAGGCAATACGTTTTTGAACTACTGCAGGCTGGATTCGGAAGTAATCTCCTATATTACCGATGCCTCGCCATTGAAGCACGGCAAGCTGACTCCGGGGTCGCACATTCCAATAGTCGCCGATGCCGACATCGGCTCCGATGTCACTCATGCGCTGATTCTCCCCTGGAACATCGCGCCTTTTCTTAAGGAGAAGCTCGCTCACCTTGGGCTGAGTTTCTATGTTCCACAAGTTCGAACTGCAGACAGCCCAGACACTTAATCGAGGCATACTGATATGGAACTGATAAAGCTGCGAGCTGCACATGTGGACTCGCGCGGCGAAATTACCGATCTGATATCTGACGATACGATAAACGCTGTGACGCTCATTACTTTCACCAGAGGGGCTGTTCGTGCCAATCACTATCACGAGAGAACGGTTCAGTGGAATTATGTTCTTTCCGGAGAGATTCTTTTTGTCACCCAAAATCCCGGCAGTGAGAAGGAAGAGCGGGTTTTAAAAAAAGGGGATTTTGTGGTAACGAGAGAGCATGAACGTCATGCGTTGCAGGCGATGACAGATGCGGAGGTGCTGATCCTTACAAAAGGACCGCGGGCCGGCAGTCAGTACGAAAATGACACATTTAGGCTGAAAGAGCCGTTGATTGCTCCGCGTAACTACTAGCGTGAAGGGCGATGGGGGCTGTTTGTGCGGGACCGGATGTTTCTAGGGCTGCTGTGAAAACAATCCTCATTACAGGTAGCGAGGGAAACATCGGGCGGTATATCGTCGCGAGCGTTCGCAGGCACAATCCGCAATGGAAGATCATTCGAGTGAAGCACAAAGCCTGCGCTCCGGCCTTTAATCATTCGGAAGACCGATATGAAGGGGATATTCGGGATGAGCTTTTGCTGAAAACGATCCATGGCAAAAATGCCATAGATTGCCTGTTGCATTGTGCGTCCACGTCCTACAGCCATCTGGGATACAAGGGTCATCCTTTCGGGGTGTTGGAGAACGACTGTTCCATGATGCTGAATTTGTTGAAACATGCCGGTAATCTGCACAAGATCGTATTTTTGTCCTCCGCTCTGATGTACGAGCATGCGAAGGTCTCCCCGCTGTTGGAAACCACGGTCGATGAGATTCCGGGCCCGACCTCGTCTTATGGGATGGCCAAGGAATTCAACGAGAGGGCCATAAAGCTCTACCAAAGGGAGCACGGGGTCCGATATACGATATGGCGGCCGTTCAATGTTGTCTCTCCCTTGGAGCCGACGGAGGGGGAGGGGCGGCATGTGTTCGTGGATTTCTTCAGAAGGCTTTTCATCGAGCGCGTGGCCGAATTCAATGTCATTGGCTCGGGAAACCAGGTTCGATGTTTTATTTGGGTTGAGGAAGCGGCCGACTGCATTGTGAAAAACATCTTTGCGCCGGAGTCCGATAATCAGACTTTTAATCTGGCCAGGGATGAGCCAATATCTCTATTGGGATTAAAGGATCTGCTGCTTTCCATAGGAAAGAAACTGGGAACGCTGCCGGCAACGTATGATCCGCCCGTAAGAAAAACCGGTATTTTCGCCGGCACGGAATCGGAAGTACGGATTCCGTCGGTGGAAAAACTCAATGCGCTTCTCCATTGGAAAAGCGACGTAACCGTTCGCGAGTGTTTTTCGAAATTTGTCGAGGATAAGTTGCGGGAAAGGGAAGTTTTGGGCGACCTGGAATCGATTGCCTAGCGGGCATCGGAGAGAAACCCGATGGCCTGGTTGCTCACGCTGATTCCCATTCTGCTCGTCGGGATCGTCCATTTTCCCAATCAGGGACGCGCAGAGCTTTGTTTGAGACCGTCGAATTACTGGATTGTTTTCTATTTGGCAGGATACTTCTTGCCGATTCCCTTATTCATGCAGGGAGAGGACCTGTGGACTCAGGCGTGGGGCTATCCATTTTCCTCCCTCGATCAAACCCTGATTAAATCCGCTTGTCTGGCGACCGTGGGTGCCTTGCTCATTTCTATTTTTTCGTCGCCAAAAGGCACCTGGCACTTTTTTCCGAAGGTCGGTGGGCATTTTCTCAATCCGATCTATCTGCCCCGGTCGGGAAAATACCTGATATCGATAGGCCGCATTGTAGTTCTTGTGGCTGCCTGCATCGCTCTGATTTATATCGGGGTGCGCTTGATCGGTGGGCTTGGATTCCTACTCTCGAATCTCGCCGATCGTATTAATTTATTTGCCGGACTTAATGCTTTTTTCCTGCCGGCAAACATGCTGATAGGAATAAATTTTTCGGTGGCCGCGGTTCGGGCGTTGGGTGGCAGATTTCCGGCTTGGGCCGAGTATGTACTGTTGGTCGTTACGCTTTGCGCGCTTTTTCTGCTTGGTCAGAAGGCCAACCTGTTTATCCTGATTCTCGGTGTGGCAATCATCAAGATGATTCCCAAAGGTGGAGTGCATCTCGGATGGCTGCTCCTGGCGGCTATCGTCCTCGTTAATCTTCTGATGATGTACGAGTTCATTTTCAGGGAGGCGCTGGTTATCGGAGTGAATACAGATCGCCTGACGGCCGCCGGATGGTGGGAGTATTTGTTGCCGCAGGTCACTGGAAATCTGATGCAGATACAGAATCTATCGGTGCTTGTCGATGCCGTGCCGAAGGCGGAGCCGTATGCCTTCGGCAGCACTTATATCGCTTTCTTTACTCTAATTATTCCTCAGGCCTTCGTCGCAGTGAAGCCGCTTACTGCGGCCGGGCTTTATACATTGACCTTCTGGCCCGATCTGGTGGCGCGTGACAGCACCACCATGCCGCCCGGTCTCTTTGGCGAAGCGTATATGAACTTCGGAGTGCCTGGATTTGTGTTGGCCCATGTCGCGATTGGCCGGCTTTTGAGATGGATAGAGAAGCCATACTTCCAGGGCCGTGGGCTGACTGCGATGAATATCGTTGCAACAGCGACAGCCGGCGCCATGTCTCTTCACTTTATCCGCGGAGAGTTTTTTTCGCCGTTTTTGATTCTGGTCGGGATTATAGTGGGATCCAGGTTCGTTGTGTTCAATTCGGGGGTGGTGCGAGGTGTTCGGTGGGTGAGAGCAAAGCTGATTTGAAGGCCGCGCGTGTTGGGCGCATCTGCTGTTATGCCCGCGTTCGGGACCGGATGACTTTCTCGGTGCATGAATTTTACAAGGTGGATATTGATATTTTGACCTCCTTGGGATACGAAATCGTCCTCGTCAATTCGGTTTATGATCTTATCTTCAAAAGATGTGACATTTACTATGCTTGGTGGTTCGGCTACGGGATTATTCCGACAATTCTCGCCCGGATCTCCAGAAAACCGGTAATTGTTTCCGGAGTTGTCCATTCGGACGGTTGCAGAGGCCTGTCGGGATGGCCGGCTGTAAAGCGATGGATCATCAAGCTGACGCTGAAGCTGGCCGACTGCTCGATAGTTTGTTCCACGGGCGAATTCGAGCGATTGGAGAACTTTAAGCCGCGCAGATGCGAAATTGTTTCGCTCTCGGTGGATCTTGCCCGATATACGCAAGGTAACGCCGGGCGTGACAAGTCCATACTGATGATCACGCAACTCAATAAGGAAAATGTCGAGAGAAAAATGGTGATACAGGCGATTGAGGCATTTGCGAATTTTCGCTCTGCTCATCCCGAGTTCAAGCTGGTTATATGTGGATCACCCGGTGACGGCGTGCCGGCGATAATGCAAGCAATTGAACGCCATGGAGTGCAGGACTGCGTCGTGTTAAAAGGACGGGTATCGATGGAGGAAAAGATACTGTTCCTGCAGACTGCTTGGGCCTATTTTCAGCCTACTTCTTGTGAGGGGTTCGGTCTGGCGATTGCCGAGGCGTTGGCTTGCGGAACCCCAGTGGTCACTTCGCCCGAAATGTGCGTAGTGGGCACTTACCAGGATGCCGTGCTATACGGCGATTCGCCAGCTGCGCTGGCGGGCATGTTGCGCAGACTGGCGGAGGAATTTGGTCTGTATCAAGAAATGCAAGAGCGAGGTTTGAATCGTGTAAAGCAGTATTCGTGGGACAGTAGGTTACACCGCTATCGGAGTATTCTTGCGGATTTCAGGAGCAAGCACTGATTTACAGGGTCATAGAGTGCTCGAGCATATCGTGCTCATGAACATGCGCTTCATAACAGCTTTCGGCACGCAAGTTCGCCACATGGTCCGCTGGGATGCCGGAGCAATGCTTGTCGTAACTCTTAGTGTGCAGGGGATTGTAATCGGCAGCCAGCTATTGGCGGCATTTCTGGTTAGCCCGGAGGTGCTGGGTGCGATCCGGTGGCTCGAGTCCGCGTTTGCAATCCTGTTGCTGGTGGCATCCTGTGGCATGCCCGCTGTTGCATTTCGTGAAACCGCTCTGTGCGAGGGCTCATTCGCACGGCGTCGCCTGTTCGTGAGAGCTATTTCGCCGACGTTGGCAGTTGCGTTTTTGATATTTTTTGCCGGCTGCTGGACATATTTGGTCGACCGTTCCCTGTTACAGAACGGCCTTTGGGTATGGCTGATTGCGGCCACCGGCGTGCTTTTCCCAGCCAATGTCGCGCGGGTCGGAATTGCCATGATTCAGGGAGCCCAGCTTGCCAGATCCTATTGGCTCTCGCTGATGATTATTGCGCTCGCGGGTACGACGGTGCTCGTGTGGGCGGCGTTTGCTTACGGCATAAAGGGCTGGGTTGCAGGCAGGTATGCGGTGGAGTGTGCGCTTGCCATATTCGTGATCATCATATTTTTCCGACAGATATCCGGATCCAATCGCGATTCGCAACGGAATCTTGGCCTGCGGTCCTTGCTGGGGTTCGGTGTCGCGGCAAATTTTGCCCTCACAATTCGCGCTTTTTGCGATAATCTTCCGATTCTCCTGCTGAAATCGGGTGCGACAACCCCGATGGACCTCGGTTTTTTCGGCTTTGCGAGCTTACTGTTATTTGCGCCACTGTTATTGATGTCCGTCTTCATGCAACTTCATACTCCGAAATTGGTGGCTTTGCATCGGCAACCGAAGGAGTTCAGGGGAGAGCTTTCTCATCTGAGAAACATGCTGCTGACTTGCGGAGGTTTGGGGTTGCTCTCGATGGCGCTGTTTGCAATGGTGCTTCGCTTTGTCGTTGAATCTGCCTATGAGGGGGCGGCGTTGGCGATGTTCATATTGGCAGGCACCTTGCCATTTCGAGCTATTATAATGACCAGTGGCGCCGCTCTGGTCGCATGCGGCCGTTACGGTACTTCATCCATCATTACTTTTTTAGAGGTCATGTTTATCGTCGTGATAGCCGTTCTCGCCGAGGTTACAACAGCAAATGCAATGGCCACCACAGTCCTGTCAGCATCCGTGGCGTCCGCATTGCTGGCGGTCCTGTTCATCCAATGGAATGACAGATTCCTGGTCTCCTCTCTTGTGGAAATTTCCTGAGCGAGATTTGAAATGTGCGGCATAGTCGGTTTTCAAGGAGCCTTCTCTGATCGACTGCTACGCTCGATGGTCGATGCGGTAGCTCATCGTGGTCCCGACGGTGAAGGGATTGCTTTGTTTAGATCGGGTTCGGGGCAGCTGACGGGATTGGGGCATCGGCGACTGGCCATTATCGATCTTTCGCAGGCCGGTCGGCAGCCGATGAGCTACCCGGCGGGCACCGACGCCGCTCACGGTTTGACATTGATCTTCAATGGCGAAATCTATAATTATCGTGAATTACGCGCCGAGCTCGCGGCTCAAGGACATATTTTCCGGACTGCAACGGATTCCGAGGTTCTGTTGCATCTTTACGAGCGTGACGGGTTCGCAATGCTCGACCGGATCAACGGTATTTTTGCTTTCGCGATTCACGACGACCGGGTCACGGGGCGCCCCGAAGGTGTGGAGCAGGGGGCTCTGTTTCTCGCTCGTGATCCTATCGGAGTGAAGCCGTTCTACTACGCGCAGACGAGCGCCGGATTTCTGTTTGGTTCTGAGCTCAAGGCGCTGCTGCGCTATCGCGAACTGCCTCGCACGATCGATCCTATCGCCCTGCATCAAATGCTCACCTATCTGTGGACGCCGGCGCCTCGTACGATGCTTGCAGGGGTTCAAAAGCTCGAACCGGGTTCGGCACTTATCGTGCATGGTGGCAAAATCCGCAAGCACTGGTTTTATTACGAAATTCCGTATAATGGTTCGGTAAGCACGGCGCCGGCTGGGCAAATTGCACAAGAGCTTGCGGATCGGCTTGCTACAGCCGTGGGCCGACAGCTTGTCGCCGATGTGCCGGTAGGAGCCTTCCTCTCCGGAGGGCTCGACTCAAGTGCTATCGTTGCAATGATGCGCCGCGCCATGCCCGAGCAACGTATCACATGCTTCACGATTGGATTTGGTGATGAGAAGGATACCGAGGGTAACCCGGCCGATTTGCCGTATGCGCGACGCGTGGCGCGTCACCTGAATGTAGATCTCGAAGAGATTGTGATGTCTCCGCAGGCTATTCTGCGCCTTCCTGAGATGGTTCGCATGCTCGATGAGCCGCAGGCCGATCCAGCCCCGATAAATGCCTTGATCATCGCGGAGCGCGCTCGTGCAATGGGCTTCCCTGTCCTCTTGTCGGGCGCCGGCGGCGACGATCTTTTCGGAGGCTATAGGCGTCATTGGGCATTGCAATTTGAGCGGAACTGGTCTTGGTTACCGCAGGGATTGCGAGCGGGCATTCAGTCGTTGGCCGCAGGCGGCGCGAGCGGGCGTGGACGGGGACAAAATCGCCACGCGCTACGCCGATTATCCAAGATGTTCGCTTACGCAGGAGAGACGCCCGAACGCCGACTCATATCCTATTTTTGGTGGAGCACTGAAGCCGTGCGCCGAGCGCTCTACACCCCCGCATTTTCCGCGGCAGTCGGCAATGCGGACGTAGCGGAGCCTTTATTCGCAAGTTTGGCGCATATCCCCCTGGAACGGGATCCACTTCAGCGTATGTTGTATTTGGAGGCCAAGCATTTCCTGGCCGACCACAACCTGAACTATACCGATCGTGCTGGCATGGCGGTCGGCGTAGAAGTGCGCGTGCCGCTTCTCGATCTGGACCTGGTTCGGTTTGCGACGCAGGTACCCTCCGCACTCAAACAAAAAGGCCGTGTCGGCAAGGCGATTTTCAAGCAGGCTATGGAACCTTTTTTACCTCGCGAGGTCATCTATCGGGCAAAGTGCGGCTTTGGCGCCTCCATGCGTCGCTGGTTGAAGAACGAGCTTCGTGCGATGATGGAGGACACGCTTTCTGCTGATTCGTTGAGGCGCCGGGGATTTTTTGATCCCACGGCGGTAAGGCGCTTGGTTGATATGGACCGTACTGGGGCGCTGGACGGCTCTTATACGATTTTTGCACTGATGTGCTTCGAATTCTGGTGTCGCGAATTCGTGGATCAACGATCATGATTGAGGCAGTTGACCCAATGCGGCGACGACGTCCTCATGTCTTATGGGTAAATCAATTTGCCTCGCTGCCAAAGGATGGTGGCGGCACCCGCCACTTCGAGCTGGGTCGTGAGCTGGTGCGGCGGGGATGGCGGGTTACCATAATCGCGTCCGATTTGCATTTGCATCGCCGCACCTACACACGCCGGGCTGGTGAAAATGTCCGTGCGGCAATCGCCGAGTCCGTCGACGGCGTTGATATACAGTGGGTTTGGGCTGCTTCCTATCGTGTCAATAATTGGCGCAGAGCCTGGAACTGGCTGAGTTTCAGCGGCTCGGTGGGCAGGATCTGTCAATCGATCAGCCGTCCCGACGTGGTTATCGGATCTTCGCCTCAATTATTTTCAGCCTCATCCGCGCGGCGCGTGGCACGCAGGTTCAGCGTGCCTTTTGTATTCGAGGTGCGCGACCTTTGGCCTGAGAGTTTGGTGGCGGCTGGCGGCCGACGCGGGCCGGCTTATAAGGTGCTGGATCATTTGGCAAGGAACCTCTATCGGGATGCAGACAGAATTCTTGTTCTCGCAAGAGGTACGCAGGACTATCTTATCGAGCGTGGAATAGCGAAAGATAAATTTCTGCATATCCCAAATGGCGTGGATATTCATCTGGTCAAGCCCGGGATAAACAACCAATATACCGACGATAAATTCAAGCTCGTTTATGCCGGGGCGCATGGTCCGGCGAATGGTCTCGAGCAGATCTTAGATGCCGCGGAGCGTTTGCGCTCCTTTTCCAACGTGCGATTTCTTCTGGTGGGCGATGGACCTATCAAGGCCGACCTGATGGCGGAAGCTGACCGCCGGGGCTTGGGCAACGTAGAGTTTCAAGGTGCTGTTTCAAAGGAGAGATTGGTCGAGATTTTCTTGACCGCCGAGGCCGGTTTGATGACACTGCGCGATACCCCGCTGTTTTCCTTCGGTGTCAGTCCCAACAAGCTGTTCGATTATTTGAGCGCCGCGCTTCCTGTAATCTGCAACGTTCCAGGGGAAGTGGCGCAAATGCTTGCGGAATCCGGGGGTGGTCTGCAGGTGACGGACGGTAGTGGTGCGGCTTTGGCAGCGGGAATCCGCAAATTCATGAGCCTGTCCTGCGACGAGCGACGGCGCATGGGCGCGGCCGGCCGGGATTGGGTACGGCGCGATCACAGCCGCGAGGTGTTGGGAGAGAGGCTCGATTTTGCGATGCGCGAGCTGATCAAAGATCGTATCTCGCCGTGAGCCGAAAGCTTAAACTACTTCGGGTTCTATTGCACACTTTTGGCTGGCGAGGACTGGTCCGGCGCGGTATTCATGAAACTCGTTGCCGCCTGGATTTATTTCGCGCGCGACCGAAATATACAATCGCAGGCCGCAGCTATACCGGGAACTTGCGATACCGGCCAAAAGCCGATCTTTCCAAGTTGCCTGAAGAATATGGGGTGAAAGCTTTGGCGCGCGGTGGCCGTGTCGTCGCTGGAGCGTACGAGGCTTATGGGCACGAGTGGCGCGCATTTCCGCAAACTGATGCTGAGTGGCGCAGGCACCCGCAAATCGGCTACGAATTTTCGTCGCGGCCATGGTGGTGTCTGCCGCACCTGTCCGCCGTCGCCGATATCAAGGACGTTTGGGAGCCCGGCCGCTTTTCCTGGGTCTATGATTTGATACGTGCATACTCGGTAAGTGGCGAGGCTGCGTATGCCGAGACGTTCTATCGATATTTTGAATCGTGGGAAAAGGCGACGCCGCCCTTTCGCGGCGTACACTGGGTGTGTGGCCAGGAAGTTGCAATTCGCAGTCTCGCTTTGCTGCATGCGATGGATTGCCTGCCACCGCCGCCCGGGGAAGGCGCCGCTGCCTGGCCCGCACGGCTGCTGACGGCGCTCGCTTGGTCGGGCGAGCGCATTGCCGACGCCATTGGTTATGGATTATCCCAGCGGAACAATCACGGAATTTCAGAAGCCTGCGGCCTCGTGCATATTGGTTTGCGACTGCGGGGCATTCACCCTGACGCAGATGATTGGCTGAAGAGGGGAAAACGGTTGCTTGAAGAGCAGATTCATGACCAGTTTTCCGAGGATGGCTGGTATGCGCAGCATTCGTTCACTTATATGAGAGTGGCATTAGAGCAGGCATTGATCGCGCAAATTTCATTGATTGCCTCAGGTCTGTCTCTGCCCGAGGGCTCTTTGAAATTGTTGGCAGCAAGCTTTCAGCTGCTCAGCTCGCTGGTGGATTCGAAGACGGGACATGTGCCGAACCATGGCGCCAACGACGGAGGCCGCACCGCACTGTTCACCACCGCAAATTATCGGGATTTCAGGCCGATCCTGACGCTCAGCGCATTGGTGCTGGATCTGCCATTGGCGGCAGATATTACCCCCGATGCCGAAGTTGTTACATGGCTTGGCGGCTCTGCGCCGCGCAAAGGTCCGCCGCGTCATGACGGAGTCTGGGTTGGATCATCCGGTTGGGTGGTGGCGCGAGTAGGCAGCGCCGCGCTCTTCCTTCGAGCCGGCTGCTATCGGCATCGGCCGTCGCATCTCGACACTTTGCATATGAGCGTCAGCTTCGATCATATCGAGACGATTGTCGATGCCGGTACATTTGCCTATAACGCTCCAGAGCCCTGGAACAACCCTTTTGTTGGCGCGGCTTTTCACAATGGTCCGATAGTGGATGGTAGCGAGCCGGCGGAGCGCGGCCCACGCTTTCTGTGGTACTCGTGGCCGAAAGGGCGGATAGTACGGGCTGACTATCAGGATGACTCGGTATCTGTGCTTGCTGAAATTCCCGGCCGTGCGCGACGGGAAGTCCAACTGACCGCGGATGAGGTGCGAGTCACGGATTCGGCTATGGATCCTGGCGTTGCGACTTTGGAAGTATCTTGGTTACTGAATCCGAATTGCCGAACTGTACAATGTGTGCATATGCCTGGGGCCGAGCGCCTCGAGGCAGTGGAGGAACAGGCTTTGGGCTGGTTTTCGCCGTCTTATGGGTTGCGTTTACCGTCCACGATCGTCAGAGCCCGTCGCGAAAGATCCGCGGGACGGCTGGAGTTGCAAACTACTATCCGCTCGCCTCTCAAATCGGGCGACGTGAATCAATCCTATGAAGCGTATCATTGATACCGTCTGCGCGATTTGCGGGCTGGTGCTCCTGTCGCCGATTCTGCTCCTGATCTCACTGACGATACGATTGAGTATGGGGTCTCCGGTGCTGTTCAGGCAAATGCGTCCTGGGCTTCGTGGCAAACCATTCGTCATGTTTAAATTCAGGACCATGCGCGGCGATGTCGATGCGCAAGGTAGCCCATTACCGGATTGCAAGCGCCTCACTTCAATAGGTCGTTTTTTGAGAAGTACCAGCCTCGATGAGCTGCCGGAGCTTTGGAACGTATTGATTGGAGATATGAGCCTTGTTGGTCCTCGCCCGCTGTTGATGGAATACCTGGCGCTGTATTCTCCCAATCAGCGGCGACGGCATGAAGTGCGGCCGGGAATCACCGGCTGGGCTCAGGTGAACGGACGTAATGCCATCTCCTGGGACCAGAAGTTTGCTTATGACGTCTGGTATGTGGATCATTATTCGCTGTTACTGGATCTACGGATCATATGGTTGACGATTATCAAGGTTTTTCGCGCTGATGATATTTCGCAACACGGGCATGTGACGATTGAGAAATTTCGGGGGAATAGGCTATGAAGCTGTTGATCGCCGGAGCCGGAGGGCATGGCCGGGTCGTAGCAGATGCCGCGGTGGCGGCAGGCTTTTGGTCGGAGATCGCTTTTCTCGACGACCGTCATGCAACTATGCGAACATCAAGCATATGGGAAGTCGTGGGCCGACTTGATAACCTGGCTCAACTGGCGCGACCTGATACCGCGTTTCTTGCGGCGTTTGCGGACGCCCGATTGAGGCTTGATATTCTCGATCGGGCACATGGGATGGGATGTCAACTCCCCGTATTGGTGCACCCGCGCGCGACGGTAAGCGAACGGGCTGAGTTGGCTGCGGGAACGGTTGTGCTTGCTGGAGCAACGGTCAATATCGGTGCCACGCTGGGTGTGGGTTGTATAGTCAATACCGGCGCCACCGTGGATCATGATTGTCGACTGGCTGAGGGTGTGCATATCTGTCCTGGTGCGCATTTAGCTGGCGAGGTATCAGTGGCTGCGCGTACTTGGTTTGGAATAGGAGCGATTGCCAGGCAAGGTATCTCCATCGGTTCGGATGTCACGGTGGGGGCTGGCGCCGTGTGTGTATGTGATATTCGTGATGGGGTGACGGTTGTCGGTGTGCCCGCACGGGAACGTGCTCTGTGAGCGATAAGTTGTCCGACACTTTTCAAGGCGGATCGGAACAGGTTTCAACACCTCGGCAGTCTATGTCACCGTGGCCGTGGTATGCACCTGACGAGCGAGCCGCCGCCGATGCCGTGCTGGCCAGTGGCCACGTAAATTACTGGACAGGACAGGAAACCCGTCTTTTTGAGAAAGAGTACGCAAACTATCTGAATGTTCGGCATGCCGTTGCTCTTGCGAATGGCTCTGTTGCATTGGAATTGCCCCTGCGCATGTGGGGAATAGGCCGGGGTGACGATGTGATCGTAACACCGCGCTCGTTTATGGCTTCCGTCAGCTGCGCCGTGTTGCAGGGTGCGCGACCGGTATTTGCGGATGTCGATCGTGACAGCGGCAACATTACCGCCGAAACGATTTCGCGCGTACTTACTCCGCAAACCCGCGCGATTATTCCCGTTCATCTGGCGGGTTGGCCCTGCGATCTCGATCCCATTATGGCGCTCGCCGAGCAGCATGGTATCCAGGTATTGGAGGATTGCGCTCAGGCGCATGGCGCGCGCTACAAAGATCGCCCGGTGGGCTCTATAGGGCATGCCGCCGCGTTTTCTTTTTGTCAAGACAAAATAATCACCACGGCGGGAGAGGGCGGACTGCTGGCGACGAACGATGAGGGATTGTGGGGGCGCTCATGGTCTTTCAAGGATCACGGCAAAACATGGGATGCCGTCTATACTCGCAAGCATGGGCCGGGTTTTCGCTGGGTGCATGACCGTTTCGGGACGAACTGGCGGCTTACGGAGCCGCAGTCGGCGATCGGGCGGCGCCAGCTGCTCAAGCTGGATGGTTGGGTCCAAACGCGCCGGCAGCATGCCGCCATTCTTACGGACCGTCTGTCGGTTTTGGGCGCGTTGCGTATCCCGGAGATTCCAGCTAACGTATATCATGCCCAGTACAAGTTCTATACCTACGTGCGCCCCGAAGCCCTGAAGGCGAATTGGTCAAGGGATCGGTTGATCGAGGCGATCGGCGCGAGGGGCGTTCCGTGTTTTTCTGGGTCCTGTTCGGAAATTTACCGGGAGCGGGCCTTCGATGCCACGGGGTGGGCTCCCGCCGAGCGGCTGCCGGTTGCGAGAGAGCTCGGAGAGACTAGTCTTATGTTTCTCGTGCATCCGACGCTGTCGCAGGATTATGTTCACTGGGTCTGTGACGTCGTTCAGGAGATCGTTTCGGCTGCGACCTCTTGAAACTACGTTGTGCAATACCGCCATAAGCGGAATTTTGGACTATAAAGATAAGCAGAGATCGAGAATCATGAATCGCCGTTCAGTGCTGAAATCCGTGGCTTCGGCCGCCTTATACCCATTGCTCACCAAGAATACATTCGGCAGGAGCATTTATCCGCTTACCCCTTACCTTTATACCCCAAGCCCATATGCCGACAACGGACCGCAGATAAAAGCGTTGCTGGAGAGTGGTTATCGATGGATAAAGATAGACGGGACGTCTTGTCCAATATGGAGCCGCCTGGATCTTGGCGACTCATCGACGGGAGACCCCTATGACGGATTGATTATCGAGCCTGCGGATGGGATCGATTCGGTCAACGTGCACGTTGGAAGCTCCTCGTGCCTTCCTCAGGCCCCGCCAACCATTGTCTCTGCGGGTGCCTGGGCCCAGGTCCGTAGTTTGAAAGATTGTCTCGCGAGCAATGCCACTCAGTCCGGGGGTACGACGAGGCCGGCAATCGCCAGGGATCGGGCCGCGCTGAGCAGTCCGGACAACATCGCGTTTGGCTACGAATTAAATGAGCGTCGTGCGAGCTATTTGACTCAACCCTCGGGGGTAAACAGTCTGGAGATATTTGTAGCGGATGTTTCGCAGTATAGTCCCGGAGATTGGGTATTCATCTCGGATCTTTCCATCAATCCGAGCTCGAACCTCTCGGCATCGGACGGGCCCATGGAGGCCAGGCAGGTGATCGGCAGGAGAGCCGGCTCGCTTGTTCTCGATAGGGTGCTGAAGACCGCGCATCCGCAGAGCGCGACGGTGTCTATTTTCAAACCGATAAGAAACCTGATCATCAGGGGATTGGAGTTCTCGGGTAACTGCACGGCGGCCATCCATCTGCACGGCGCTCAGCATTGCATCATCGAAAACATATCCTCATCGCAATGGACCGGCTTTGCATTGGTGGTGCTGGACAACGCCGGCTCTTGCAACTTGTTGAAGGATGTCTACTGCACCGGGACGGCTCCCATCAGGATATCCGATAGCCCGGAGGCCGCAAACCAGAACGGCTGGGGTGTTGCCATGGAGGGCCAGGATTCCACCGTGGCTGTCAATTGCGGCGGTGAGCATTGCTCCAACGGCATCCTAATGAATTACTGTATAGATACGATCGCAACGGATGCCCGGGCGCATTTGTGCAATGTTAACGTGAACGTCAATTTCCGGTCGCTACGCAGCGGATTTATCCGACCGCACTGCAGCTCATCCATCAGCATCAACACATTGATCTCAGACGACTGCGTGGATTGTTTTATCCTGAATCCCGGCCCTTATATCTGACAGGGCATCGCCAGTATAGCTGCGTGGCGTCGCGCTGATCACTGTCGGCGCAGGTGATCCGGCCGATCGCCGGATGGAAGACCGTGCCATGTACCAACTAGCGCACAGGTCTGCTACTCATTGACTACTGTAGGAATCGTGCCGGTATCGCTGCTCACCGGTGTGGCGAGAATATTTTTCGCCGAAACTTTGCGCACCCTGATGTTTTTTGCTCTTCCAAAAAAATAAACCGCGTGTCTTGCGGCCCCGTTCCCGTCATACGAAAGATCCTCGATCTCGATTGAGGAGACCGACGTTGCGACAATGCCGAACGAGCCTCCGTTTAATTTCGCACCGATTACGCGGCAGTTCGACGAGCCGGACTGGAATTGAATACAAGCATCCTTTGTGTTCCTGACTTGCGGATTCGTGAGGGTCACATCGGTCGCATTGATCAATATTCCCTGCCTGGCAGCGCCATCCACGACAACATCGTTCATTTCCAGTCCTCTGGTGACGGCACGCCCGGTGCGCCGCACGTTGATCGCGGGACCGTTACCGGCGACCCGCGTCAACGTAAGCCCGGCGATTTTCGTGGACACCAGATCACCGGTTGTGGTCGACAAAGGATTGCCGATCTGCACTCCCCCCGTGACACCCGCATTCCAGTCGTTTCCTACAAGTCCGTCGATATAATTTTCGGAGGCTGTCGCATTGGTCGCGTTGGTGATGGCTCCTGCGCATGAGCAGCTTTGTGCGAAGCAGTCGACGATTCCGGAATGATTCGAGGACGCCACAACAAAAGCGGTGTCCGTGCAACGGGTTGCCCGGCAAGAGAGGATCACATTGTTGTCTCCTGAGGTATATATGCCGTCAGAGGGCTGCGCGCCCGCGCCGCAGTCGACAACTTCGCAGTGCTCGACGCGGCCATCGAGGGTTTTTCCGCCCAGGGACAGGCCGACTCCGCTGATGTGGTTAAAACCCAAGGTATTCATGGCAACGACCTTGATCAACCTGGGTGACTTGCAGCTATGAAAATTCAACCCCATAAAACGTGTCGTCTGGCCCGCCGCGCGCTGTCTCTGGTTCGCGTCGATGACGATATTTCTGAGCACGATGTTTGATCGCCCGGTGGCGGTCAGCAGGGCCTCATACTGACTGCCGGGAGTCGCACGTAACGTGGCCTGCCCGTCGGGGCATTCCAGTTGGAAATCGTCGAACTGGAACGTCTGCGATTCGGACAGGAAGTAAATCGCCCCCGGCGGTAATGTCAATCGTCCCCCCGGGCCCATTTCGTGCAAGGCTTTAGTCATCGCTTTTGTGGCATCGCCGCGGTCGTTCAGGGAACTATCGAAGTCACGCAACGAAAAACTCTTCTTTGATGCTTTGGAAGCAGCTCCGGTATCCGATTGGGCGAAGGCGTTTGGCGCGGAGAATGGCGTCAAAGCACCGCCTGTCATCGCCCAGGCCGCTGCCTTCAGGAAAGTTCTGCGTTTCAGGGTCTCTGCGCCTGATTCGGACAAAGGCTCATGGTTAAAAAGATTCGGATCGATTAACGGCGACATGTTATCACCCGGCTTGAAATGGGGGCCACGATAGGAGGAACGCAGAGTATGCCCAATTTACCCGCCAAGAGCATGCTTTGAATTGGCGCGATTTTCTTCCGGGCGCGATTGCGTCGCGCAAAACGGAAATCGCGTTGCACGAATACATTGGACTGCTGGCGATCAAGCTGGGTGGGACTGAGCCACAGGATCGCGTAGGCGCAGGATTAGCCATGGCTGTTATGGTTCCTGCACACGTCCGCATCAATTGCACGAAGCCGGTTGCCGTCTTCGTGAGCAGGCTTACGCCCGTCGGTGACTGGGGTAGGGCCCTATCCGGGGGATGCTGCGCGTACGCGCGGAAGTCTGCGAAGCCGCTCCGGCGACGCCGGATTGGGACACACTTCACCATAATCTCTCGCCTACCCCTCGGTTTTCCCCTAGAATCCGTCGGCGCTCGGAACGGGAGCGGTTTTTGCGACGCTTGCGTGAACCCGGCTTCCCCGTTCCGGCACCCAGTGAAGGGTAGTCATGGAGTCAGTGATGCAGAATTCGCGGTCTGTTTCCGGCAAGACCTCGCCGATCCTGGCGATCAGCGCGTATCTTCTGGCCCTGCCGCGTCCTGCCAAGCGCTTCCTGATGATCTGCGCCGACGCGCTGATGATCCCCCTCGCCCTGTGGTCGGCGTTGGTACTGAAGTACGACCGGCTGTTCGCCATCGAGCGCTACGGCCACCTCCTGGCGGCCACGGTCGTCATCGGGTTGACCGTTTTCTCCCTGTTCGGCCTCTATCGCGCCGTCATTCGCTTCATGGGCCAGAAGGCCATGGGCGCCCTGGTGATGGCGGTCACCCTGACGGTGGTGATGCTGGGGGTCTATGACCGTGCCTTCGGCGTCTGGCAATTGCCCTATTCGGCATTGGCGATGTTCTGGGCTACCGCCCTGCTGTATGTGGCGAGCAGCCGCCTTGTCGTGCGATATCTCTTCTCCTACGGGATTAACGGTCCCTCAGCCAAGCGAGTCGCCATTTATGGCGCGGGCGAGGCGGGGGCAAAGCTGTCTTCGGTGCTTTTAGGCGGTCCGGACTTCGAGCCGGTGGCCTTCATCGACGATAAGCGGTCGTTGCACGGCAACCACATCAATGGCATCAAGGTCTTTAGCCCCAAGGCGCTGCCCGAGCTGGTCCAGCGCTACGGTATCGAACGTGTGCTGCTGGCCATGCCGTCCGCCCCGCGCCGCCGTAAGAACGAGATTCTGACCGCGCTCGAGCCGTTTGGCGTACATGTGCAGTCTCTGCCCGATCTGTCGGACATTATCTGCGGGACCGCGCGTATCGACGAGCTGCAGGAAGTCGATGTCGACGACCTGCTGGGCCGCGATCCTGTGCCGCCGAATGCCCGCCTGTTCGAGTCCTGCATCCGCAACAAGGTCGTCATGGTGACGGGCGCCGGCGGGTCCATCGGCTCGGAGCTGTGCCGGCAGATCATGAAGCTTGGCCCCCGCCGGCTGGTGCTGTTCGAGATGTCGGAGCTGGCGCTCTACACCATCGAGAAAGAGCTGGCCGAGCTCACCACGCACGACCGCAACGCGCCGGAAATTATTCCGCTGCTCGGCAACGCCCACCACCGTCACCGGGTACGCGAGGTGCTGTCGACGTACGGGGTGCAGACCGTGTACCACGCCGCCGCCTACAAGCATGTGCCCATTGTCGAGCACAATGTCATTGAAGGCGTGCACAACAACGTGATCAGCACCTGGTACACGGCCGAAGCGGCCCTGGAAACCGGTGTCGAGACTTTCGTGCTGATCTCGACCGACAAGGCCGTCAATCCCGCCAATGTCATGGGCGCCACCAAGCGGCTTGCGGAACTTGTACTGCAGGCGCTGCAGGAGCGTACGACGCACACGCGCTTCTGTATGGTTCGCTTCGGCAATGTGCTGGATTCTTCAGGTTCGGTTGTACCGCTGTTCAAGGAGCAGATCCGCCGCGGGGGCCCGGTAACTGTGACCCATCCAGACGTCATCCGCTATTTCATGACCATTCCGGAAGCGGCGCAGCTGGTCATCCAGGCCGGCGCAATGGCCAAGGGAGGCGATGTCTTCGTGCTCGACATGGGCCGTCCGGTGCGCATCGACGATCTGGCGCGCCGCATGATCAATCTCATGGGCCTCACCATCCGGGATGCCGCCAATCCCGAGGGCGATATCGAGATTCAGTACACGGGCCTGCGGGCGGCTGAAAAACTGTTTGAAGAGCTGCTGATCGGCAGCAACATCGCCGGCACCGATCACCCCATGATCCTGCGCGCCATGGAGCACTCGCTACCCTGGGACCGAATGCAGCAGCTGTTGAACGAATTGCTGATTGCGCTGGCAAGCTTCGACTGCCGGCGGGCGGTGGCGCTGCTATGCGAGTCGGTGGTGGAGTATCGCCAGAGCCACGATCTGCGCGATTTCGTCTGGACGCAGAAATCCCTGGTGGAAACGGGCGATCATCCCAAGGTGGCGGATTTCAGCGCGAAGCGCCGTCAGTCCGAAAGCAGTGCAAAGACATCTGTCGAGCGCAATAATTAAGCGCTGTAGACACAGCATGGATTGAGCTGGCGCGGGTTCTCGCAGTTCTGGCGAATCGAGCAGCACTACGGCCGCATGCCGCGCAAGGAACTGATCGCGCGCTACCTGCCGAACCGTTCCGAGGATGACCACCGCTCTCGTGCTATGTTCGACGTCGTTGAGAGCGCGGCGGCTCTTTTTTGAGCGTCACACTCCCCACTTGCTTGAGCTGTGCTTTGAGCCACAGATATTCCGGTTGACTTGTGACGGGACTCACAAGCGTTTGGATGGGGTGAGAATAGATTCAGGGCAGGCCCACCTGGCGCGGAGGATCGCACCATGACAATCCTGCATCCCGAAGACGACCCAAGCGATGCGCTCTTTATCGAGCAGACCGTGCCGCGCCACGGCATTGAGGCCACAGTCATCCACGCGCGCACCGCATTTTTCGTGGGCTTGGGTTTGCTCCTGGGCGGGTGTCAGTCCATACCGATGGGCGATTCCCAGGCCGGCAGCAACCTGCCGACCCGGGTCGACTTGGTCGATGTCCGCTGGGTCGCCGAAAGCATTGGTGAGGTGCCGGCTGTCTCGGGGATTGAATCCACGCTGCAGGTCGACGTCCATGGGCAGGGCTCCGGCCGCGGTGGCTGCAACCCCTATCTGACCCAGGTGACCACACAAGGCCCCTCCATTCACTTCGCGTCCATCGGCGGTGCAGACATGTACTGCACCCGCGAGCAGCTCGCGCAGGAGAGCCGGTTTTTCAGCGCGTTGACGGCCGCGAGCACGCTGCGCATCAAAGAGGACCGGCTGTCGCTGGCCGACCGGGCCGGAAAGATCGTGCTCAGGATGAAGCGGACAGAGGGATGGAGAAATGCGCGAGCGTGATCAGCGCATCAGAAAGACTGCGGCCCGGTTCGGAGTGGGTACGCTGAGCAGGGTTACGGAAAATCGCCGCCGTTAAAGACCAAGCCTACCGCCCCCAAATCGACGGCGGCGGCTCCCACCCCTTGGCCGTCTTGACCAGCCCCATCGTCGTATTGAAGGGCCGATCCATATCCCGCGGCAAGGCAAAGGCATCTCGCAGCGCCTCGTCTTTTGCGAAGGCGAGCAGCCAATCCGGCATGTTCTGGTAGCGACCCTCGAAGCTCACCGTCGAGACGATCTCACCCATGTAATTGGCCGGCTCGGTCCAGTTGGTAATCCTCGTGACCACCTGCGGGCCGTAACAGAATTTGCCGTCGGGGAATTTCTGACGACCGGCCTGCGTGAACTCGTACAGCACCCGGTCGCAGGGCGCGGGAGGAATGTTCGTAAACGGCTGGCACATCCGCTTCTCGGTCCGCACCGTGGCCCACCCTTGGCCCACCAAGGCTTCACCGCCGGCATCGGTGTACTGGCGTCCAGGGGCGGGGCTGACCGGGATATGAACGGCACGGGGCATCTTGAACTCGAGACATTGGGTGCCAAAGTCCGCCAGCGCCCGATTGATGGCGGGCTTGAAGTCGCTTTCCGTGGGCCCCCGGTGACAGCCGCCCAAGAGAATCAGCCCTAGCGCGATCAAGCCTGTAGCGAATCGAGTCGTCATGGCCTTCCTTCCTTTTTTCGGGTGATATCCGGGTTTGCCTTGCCTACTGAGCGAGCGACGCGGTTTTCACAACCGGCGGCGCGACCTGCCCGAACTCGCCGATCAATCGGTTCGAATAGTCGAACAACTGGATCCGCACGATCTCCGCCGTCAGCACATGGCCGTCGGGGGTGACGTCTCGCGCAAAGAGATAAATTTTCGCATGGCCGCTGCGTTGAGACATGGACAGATCGGCGATGCGCAGGGCCGTGTTGCGATCGCCCACCGGATAATTCTCGAAATCGCCCATGTTGAGGACCTTGAGGTCGAAGGTCTCCCCGCCCAGCCAGGCCCAGTGATCGTCCAGCTCCCAGGGAATGACTTGCGCCGCATCCGGTCGCAGGGGAAAGGATTGCGACGCCGAATCGTAGTCTCCCACGAACACTTTGCGTTCCAGCACGAAATAGCGGTTCCGGAACGCGTGGATCCGCGCGTCGTATTTCCCCTTCAGTTTCTTCAGCAGCTCCTCCTTGCGCAGGGGGTTGTTCGTCGAGCGGTACTCGTACGACAACGCCGATACCAGATGTTCGTATTCGCCATCCGTCAGGGCCGTCCCACGTTCGCCATAACAGAGCAAGGCAAATTCATCCGCGCCCGCTTTTTCATAGCGGTCCGTCGCGAGCGCGACATCGATCTTCTCCTGCGGCAGAACCGCCGGCGGCGGCAGGCTCTTGATACGGGCCGCCTGGGCCTCGCGCTCCTGGATTTTCGCCAACGCCAGCTTCTGCTCTGCCGACTCGCGCTCCGCCCGGTAGCGTTCGGCGGGCGGCAAGGTATTCAAATACGCTTCACGCGCCTGCTCCTTCTGCAACTCCGCCAGCGATTCCCCGGCGATCTTGCCCGGATACAGCGTGGCATTCCTCGCCAGCAGCTCTTCTTTCCAGGATAGGTCCACCAGCCCCGAAATCACACAACCGGCCGTGACGCCCGGGGCGATCCACTTCCACGGCATGTCGCTCCACTTCCCGGACGCGGATTTTTCCCTCGGCGCTGCGGTATCGATATCGATCCGCACCATGCACCAGGAATCGACGGACGCGATTTTCAAATACCCGTGCAAATCGGGAATCCGCTCGATATCGGACGGCAGCACCGCCCGCTCCTGCTGCTCATACCGGTTGGTCGAGGTCCTGTGCTTCCAGAACTTCCAGCCGTCGCCCGAATCGTGACTCGTGGACGTGCTGGTCTTCATCACCGTGCGCTCGCCGATCAGCTTGGAGGCGAACTCTGCGGTCCCGCCGCTGTCGCCCCCCGAGCATTTCAGGATCAGCGCATTGCCGCAGTTCTCGGTGATGGCATGGCCTTCCGCGCCATAGTTTTTGAAAACCTGGGAGATTGACTGGAACCCGAGCACACAGCGCCCGCCATGCTTGCGCAGCCGCGTCAAGGCGCTGTTCATCTCCCGCACCGGCCCCAGCGTATCGAGCTCATCGACGATGTACCACAGGGGCGAGGACCCTTCAGCACGCGACAGACCCTCCGTGATCGCCAGCCCCATCCACGCCGCGATAACCAGACGGAGCGAAGCGATCTGCTCCGAGGTGTAATTGAGGAACAGCACCCCGCGACCGCCGCGCACCCACTGGCGCACCGAGAAAGGCGGGGTCTTTTGCGCCTGGATATATTCCAATGCCCCGATCGCCGAGCCCGCCACCCCGCGGACCGAGGCGAACATCCGGCTATTGTCCGGCGTCAGCAGTGCCGCAGCCGGCGTCCCCTCCAGCAACTCCTCCATCTCATCCCGCGAGCCCGAGTTCACCAGCCTCAGCACTTCCTCCAGCGTGCGGCCCTGCTGAGCCGCCTCCCCGGTGAACCTCATGAGCCGCTTGAACACCGCCCGCAACAACACCCGAGCATACTCGCGCCACTCCTCGGCCTGATCGCTGCCGATCTTGGGAATCAGCGCCTCCGCCAGCACTTCCGAATCGTGGGGATTTTTGATCTCGCTGAAAAGATCCCATCTCGGCGACCGCTCATCGAAAGGGTTCAGCAGCACATCCCCGCGCGCCGCATTGAAAAAGTACTGACTGAAGTCCCCATTCGGATCGGCGACGATGGCCCGATCCCCGCGTTTCAGCGCTTCATCGAGCAGCAGCCGGATCGCGGTGGTCTTACCCGTCCCCGTAGTCCCCGCCACCATGAAATGCCGGGTCTCATCCTCCACCGACATCGGCACCGACGCGAAGATCAGTTCCCCCTTTTCCCGCCGCCGGTTCTTCCAAGGATGCCGCGAGTCCTCGAACCCGATCGTCTCCACGCCTTTGATGGACCGTACCCCCTCGCTCCCCGGCCAGAAATCCGGCACCGTCAGCCCGCCCGCGTACCCCGCCAAGGCGAGCACGCTCAACCCCACAAACAGCTGCAGCAACCCGCCCGGAACCATGCCCCAGGAGGCCAACAAGGGATTCAACACAGCGACCAGCGCCCCGGCCACCGCCCCCGGCAACAGCACGGCCAGCCACAATTTCCGATAATGGTGCGGTGCCGCCTTCGCCTTATTCAGCCCCCGCCAGTAAGACACCAGCAGCACCGCGCAAGCCAGGAGCATCGAAGGAAACCCGTGATTCGCGCTATAGACGAGATCCAGCATGTCTCACCCCTCCACTCTCGCTAGCCGCTGTTTTTATCTCCGTACATCAAATTATACATAACCCCAAGCCCAAGCCATCAAGCTCAACCGTAAGCTTCACCGTTCAAACCCGATGTCAGATTGATGAATGGCACTTCCTTTGGCGTTACCGATGTCCATGAGCCAGGATTCGAGCGCGAGCTTTCGCGCGGGACTCGGTGAGTAACGGGAAGGGCCTGGGTCTTCGCTTGAGAGCTCGAGGCTCGATTCTTCCCGATCGGTGGCTAACGCGAATGTCAGCGATCAACCGAAACAGGTGAGCGGCGTGCTGCGCGGAACACCCTCGCAGTGGGTGAATGCGCCATGCGCTCCACAACTGCACGGTATGCTTGAAGCTCAAATTTCGGGGATGGATACCGGCACTCGTCGCCGCCTGCGCCATCAGCAACCGGATCAGATTGTAGGCCAGCAGAGGCAAACCCGATCTCTGACATCGGGTTTGCCTTGAATCTGTAACATTCTTTCGCTTACGATAGCGGCCATCGTTTGGCACGGACGATACGAACAACAAACCGCCGTACGATGCGGCGCAAAGGAAAAAGCTAATGACGGGCTACCTAAAGACCGGAAGATTCATCGCTAAAACAGTCTCTGTCCTACTCGTGGTCAGCTTGGCTGGCTGCGCGCGGTTCAATTCAATACAGCGTAACGTTGATCTGACAACAACCAGCATCACTATAGATGCCGAGCAGCGCGTCGTTATCTCAGCTCCAGATCCCACGAGAACGATAGGAAATCACTACGCCCGGATCGTTTGCGCCGAACCGAGCCCCGATGTCTTAAAAGTCAGAGGCTCGAATTTCTCAGCGCTGCTCGATAAGGCCGGCAAACAGGACATCGAACTCGCATTAAGCGCTGCCGAGGCAGGCCAAAACATAGGCCTGCGCACCCAGTCGATTCAACTGCTACGCGATGCCATGTATCGGACATGCGAAGGCGCGGCTGCCGGAATGATCGAGAAAAAGGAATTTGAGGAGATTCAGGAGCGGTTTCAGAAACTGACCGCCGTACTGCTGGCAACCGAACAACTCACCGGTGCCGTGCAACCCCGATTGGCGCCGGTACTGGCCGTTGGCGGCTCCTCTTCCACAGGTCAAGGTATACAGGCTGCGCAAACAGAGCTCGATAACGCCAAAGCCGCGCAGGCCGATCAACAAAAAAAGGCCACGGATCAGCAACAGGTTGTCGCTACCAAGCAAACAGCCTATGACGGCGTTAAAGATGGCACAGACGAAGCTGCGAAGATCAAAGCAAAAAACGAGCTTGACAGCGCACAAAATGACCTGAAGAGCCTGACGGATCGGCTTGGCGAGCTGCAAGACAATACCGCGGCCGCCCAGCAGAAGCGCGACGCCGCGCGCGGCCTCACGGTCAACACCCAAGGGACAGCCATACTTGTGCAGAACACCGATCCGCCTCGAACCATCGACAAGGACACCGCTCAGGTCATAGCCACAGCTGTTAGTGACATGGTGACAAAAGTTTTCGACCAGGATTCGGCATCCCAGCGGTGCCTCAGGTACTACATTGAGTCAGGCAGAGAAAGGGTTGAAAAGGAAACGCTCCTTAAAGACACGGCACAGGATCTTAAATTGCCCGAAGCCGCGACGAACGATCTTTTAGCTCTCAGATCCGTTTCGCCTGCTGATTTCTCCCAGAAAGCGCAATCGGCGCTGAATGCCGCCAGGGTTGATGACGCCGCGAGAAAACAGCTCGACGATGCGATAAACCAACTGAAGGTTACCCGTGAGCGCGTGGATACTCTTCAAACGCTGTGCGACAAGATGATCGATCTGGAGATGAAACAAGCCAGCACTTAGGAAGTTCAGGCTTCCACTCAAAGCCTATGAAGCGTATGCCCAGTCGCTCGAAGGAATCACGAAGCCCGTTCAAGGTGGCGTGGGCTGCAGTAGGCGTTCTCGCAACGCTTATCGGACTCATTACAGCCTGGCCAGCGCTGGAAGGAATGCTGCAGCCCGACCCGCACAACGTTCACGTGGTGAGACACGGACACGAGATCACGCTCACGGCGGCGACGCCATGGCCCAAATCAGGGACTCTCGTCGGCTCGAGGATTCTCATATCCGGAGACGTTACCGCCCCTCAAGTCGCCGCGCTGATCGCCGACGAGATTAATTTCTCTCCGGGCGCAAGGTTGCATGGCCGAGAGCTTGCCCTTGTTTCAACTTTTCTAGGGGCTGGCCAAGTCGATGTCTCGGGCCAGGACGGAATAACCGGCGGACCCGCAGAGAAGCTCGATGGTGAACCGGGCGGAATCGCCATCATAGCGGCCGTCGACGCTCAAGGACTGACCGTACGCGCCCGGGGCGGTCGCGGTGCGGACGGCGCGCCAGGCCCGCGAGGGTCCGACGGCCCCGACGGCGACTGCGCCGGCTTCGGCGGATGGAAAGCTGCACGCCCAGGTCAATCGGGCAGCCCCGGCGGCAAAGCGGGCTCGGCCGGCCGCGGCGGCCGAATACTGATATTGCTGGACCCAAAAGGCCTAGGAACCCCCACACTCGATTCAAGTGCCGGGGCACCTGGAATCCCGGGACAGGGCGGAGCCGGAGGCCGCGGTGGGTCCGGTTGCGTGGGGCTAGGGGGCTCCCAGACGGGTCGGTCCTCTGGAGTCAACGGCGAGCCCGGGCCCGCTGGCCGGTCAGCGCCCGACGGCATCCATGCGCTCGTGCGAAAGGAGTTCAGAGCTGCTGCGCGCGCTTTGCGTGGCGTAGATATGCACCCCACCGCAAGCGCCGATTCGATTCTCAGACGGCTTGAAAGCATCAACGGCGGCACCGAAGGGCTTTCCAAGTAGTTTTTCATCGTGAAATCCCAGCCGCCAACCCCCAAGATCCACCCCGACTCGAAATCACGAGACGCCACTGCCTCAGTGTCAAATAATATACAAGGATGGATCAAAGTAGCGTCAACTTTCGCAAAGGCAGCTGTCGGTCCCGCGATTGCGATTCTGATATTCATAGCCGCACTTGACCCGAACAGCATTCTCGGGGCCGGCATCGTTAAAAATCTCGAAGAAGCGGCAACAAGACACCTGCTCGAAAACATTCGAGCTCTACAAAATGACAGAGATTCTCAGAAAAAGACCACCGAAAAGTTCAAGCTGGAACTGGAGTCGCTGAGGACCAGTGTGGATTCTGCCCAAGACCAATTAAATCACCTTCGATCAGCGCAAGGAACAGCGGAACGCCGTCGAACAGAGATTCTCTATATCGTGCCCCGGAGTCACGACCACGATCAGCAAAGCAAATTAAGGGAGCAGCTCGAGCGGCTTGGTTTTAAGCCCAAAATACCATCAGCGAAGGAAACTCTCAGCGCCCCTCAAACAGGCGACTGCGAGGGTACAGCGCTTTACATAGGCGATGACCTGGAAAATCAACCTGACGACGTTTGTGCCGTACTTCTAGCGCTGAGGGATGTAAGGAAAGAACCTTCGGCCATCGCGCTGACCGATAGCGGGTATGGCCACGCGACCGTCGTTGATGTTCCACTGTGCAGGCAAACAGCCTCCCGCCCCAGACCCGAGGTGTCGGAGTTCTTTGCGTCATGCGGATCATTATCGCGACTGAACACAAGCGACTCAGAAGCTGCAATTACAGACTCAAATCATCGCGCCATTCTGGATGCCACACGGACCCAACTATTCAAACTCATAGCAGGTAGTATACACGAATGCCTCCATTCGAAAAAATGCCCGCCTTCCTAGGCTAGTAGATCACAGCCGCGGCAAACCCGATCTCTGACACGGGTTTGCATCATGCGAACCCCGGCATCAGAGTTCGGGTTTCACAACTTCACGCGCGGATACTACGATGGTAAGTAGCCCGAACTCCGGCACCGGCTTTGGCAAAAGTGTGTTCTGGCGAGCGGCGATCCCATTCGGGATCGCGATGGGCGTCATGCAGCTCGTCCAGGGCCGCTGGCTTGCGGCGGCCATCAGCGCGGCCATAGGCGGTTCGCTTTTTGGCGGCTGGATGGTCTGGAAAGACCGCAGGGCTCGACGCAAGCTGCCCGGAAAGGGCATCCGTGCGACTGATCTGAATCCCATCCGGGAACGGTCCAAAGAAATCGCCAAATCGTCAGACGAAGCGTTCGAGGCAAGTCGGCGCGCTTTGCTGACCACCCCCAAGCTCAAAATCGTCAGTGAACGTCGGGAAAATGGCGAGCTGCATGCGAAGACCGGCATGACATGGCGTGGTTTCGGGGAGGTGCTGACGGTTCGCGTCCTTGCGACCGGTCGATCGCTTTCCCGCGTCACGATTCGCAGCGAGCCGAAGTTGAAGACCACGACGGTCGACTACGGCAAAGCCGTCGAGAACGTCGAGACTTTCCTGGCGCACCTGTGAACAAACCCGAACTCCGGCACCGGTTTCCGCTAAAGGCGACCCTATTCTACGTCGGTTTTGGATTTCTGCCGCTGTGGGTCATTCTGGCAGTCCTCACGGTTCAGAAAGACTCGGTAACGGCCCCGTGGTTATTGTTTGCAATACTTCCTTCATGTCTGGCGACCCTCGTCACATCTGTGCTGACGCATCTGGTTTATTTCCATACGCTACTGGCAACCGACAAGAAGATTGTCGCGACCTTGGCAGCCGTTGCGGTCTATCTCGTATTGACGACTGGAGCGATGGTCTATCTGTGGAAGGACGTTTATCGCATAATCCATTACGGCTGAACAAACCCGGATTCCGTTTCAGCAGTTCGGAAAGGCTGGAGGGGGAGCGGTTGAAGCGTCGGGCGACTTCGGCGAGGGACGCCATGCCATCCTGGATGGCTCGCTAGGCGATCGCGGCTCTCGTGCGGGTCAGCGACTTGGCTGTGGACCGGCTCACGAGCGCCCCTGCCGTCACTTTTCCCAAGGTCTGGGAACCTCGTGTCACCAAGTGCTCCAGGTCCGGGTTCCCAGGGTCAGAACCCAGACTCACCCGCCTCACGAACTCCTCGCTGCCCAGCACACAGACCCTCGACCGCACCCCACGGCGCATGAGTGTCAGTTTGGCCTGACCCAGTACGAAGGCGAGGAATGTCCGGTAGGCGACACGGGCAGTGGCGGGGTCGCGAGCGAAGACGCCGAGGAGCAAGTCGGGTGGTGAGCCAGGGAGTGTGGGCGGTCCCCAGGTACGCGCGGTGGCCGCTCCAGCGGTACTGGGAGGGGTCTCTGAGGAGGCCGGCCTGGAGGGGGTTTTGGTGGATGTAGCGGACGAGCTGCAAGAGGTAGCGGTCGTCAAAGAGGTGGCCTGAGGTGTGGAGGAAGCCCTGGCTGACCGAGCGTATTGCGCTGCGAGCGGACCGAGGGGGTGGGGGCATAGGGCGGCCTGTAAATCCGGACTTTGGCACCCGGTTCTTGAGTGGGGGCCCCCCATGTTGTACTAAGTGTTCACATACGAGTCTTAGGTCAGGGGGGAGGGGTATGGCGACTTTCCACTGTCAGATTAAGCCGATATCGCGCCAGAGCGGCCGCTCGGCGGTGGCCAGTGCGGCCTACCGGTCTGGCACGCGGCTCAAGGACCGGGCGCAAGGCGCCATCCACGATTACACCCACCGTCGGGAAGATGTACTCCATCAGGAGATCGTGTTGCCCGGGACGGCGGAGGGGCGGCAGGGGCTGGACTGGGCCCGGGACCGGGAGGAGCTGTGGAACCAGGTGGAGGCGGCCGAGGCGCGTCCGGACGCCCGAGTGGCTCGGGAGTACGAGCTGTCGCTGCCACACGAGCTGACGGACGCGCAGCGGCTCACCCTGGCGCGGCAGTTCTCCCAGGACATCGCCGACCGGTATGGAGTGGCGGCGGATCTGGCGATCCACAAGCCGGGGAAGACGAGCGACGACCGCAACGACCACGCTCATATCCTGACCACGACCCGGGAGGTGACCGAGGCCGGACTCGGGCGGAAGACGGACATCGAGCTCAGTCACGAGGAGCGCACGGCCAAGGGGTTGGACTCGGTGCGGGATGAGATTCGGTATTGGCGTCAACAGTGGGCGTGGCGGGAGAACGCGGCGCTGAAGGCGCATGGCCATGCGGCGCGGGTCGACTCGCGCAGCCTCAAGGATCAGGGGGTGAGCCGGGAGCCAAAGCGATATCTGGGACGGCAGGTGACGCAGGATCGGATCCGGAAAGCCCGGGCTGCAACGATGGGGAAGAGCCGTGCGGCGGAACCGGCTAAGGAGCCGCCGCGGCCGATGACCCCGGCGGAACGGGATGCGGCGATTGAGGCGCGGTGGCTGGAGCGACATCGGGCACGGCAGGCGCAGAAGGTGGATGAGACGGCGATTCAGGAGCAGTGGTTGAAGCGACGGGAGGAGCGTTTGAGGGATCCGCAGGGGTATCGGGAGCGTGAGAGGGAACGGGAGAAGGAATTGGAACGGGAGCGGGCAAGAGATCGGGGGCAGTCGAGGTGATGGGAGTCGGCAAACCTGGAGTATCAGAGTTGAGGTTTCGCCAGTAAACCTTGTGCCACAGATCGGGTTTGACCGCGGTTCGGGCCGTTCTTATTTGATCCGCCGCGCAAACCTCAATACCGCCTCAATGGACGCTCGGGCTTTCGATGAGCGCAGCCCCATGGGTGTAGTCTATCGTGGCGACTCGCAATTGTCTCGATACGGCCAACTGCAGTCACTCGGTGATTGCAGTAGACTTACCGGCATGGAATGCGAAATACAATGTGGCAACACGCTGGTGAGTCGGTCATGCCGGATGGCTGTATGCAGAAATCGGTATTGTTGATTTTTTGTTTCGTCATTCTCTGCGGTTGCACGCACGACCAGTGCCCAGACCTAAAGAAGCTGGCGAGCGCTTTTGAACAACCTTGGCCTGGTCCGCGTTTGGCGTCGATGACAATGACGGTGCGCGAGTCCGGAGGACACCTGGTCCTTCATTGTCGGCTGCGGAATCGGAATCCCTCGGGGGAAGCGCTTGCACTCGACCGGTCACGGCTCCCGTGGCGCCAGCCCACATTCTTTACCGGCACTATCGTGACTTCCACAGGCCGTACCTTTGCAATCAGACCCGGTATAATAGCGTACCTCGTCGGCTTACCCGATCCATTTTCAATCGCCACCAATGAGGTCGTGGAAGGCGATTTCGAACTGAAATACCTCCCGAAGAACCCCATGGTTGGTCCCCCGATACCTCGAGACGAGGATACGTTGCTCCTCTGGTCATACGATTTACCGACTTACGGACAGACGCCGCCACGGGAATTATCAACGTACGATGAGAGGCAGATGCAGCGCGTCAGCTTAGCCGGCATCACCTTTCTGCCGAAGCAGGCGATGGCGCTACTCGACAAATAGCTTGCTCGTGGCGCTCATCGGCCAGAAGCGGACGTTTATATCTGCAGTCGGTTCTGTGCCCGGATCTCGGCGCCGATAGAGACTGAGGTAATGCGCCCTCGATGCAGTCAGCGGATTGCCCCGCTCTTCACCGCTTCTTCGTAACGACTGACCGCTTGCTCACTAACGTCGCGGATCGAGCTGACGGTAGTGTTCTTCAGTATGTCGAGCATGCGGCTGCAGGTAGTGGGAGCATCCGACTTCTTCCATTGCTCCAACCCATCTGTCATTTGCGATTCGAAGGCGTTGACCAGCTCGTCGGGAATCGGGCGGGAGAGAGTTGGGCTTGTTGAAATTCTCTTGAGCGTCGGTCGAATTGCCTCATCGAACTTCGCGCGATATGTGATGAGCTCGGCCTGAAGCTCGCTGGCCAGATCGGGCACGACGGTGACGCAATAGGCAACCCGTGACTTGGCCACTTCAACTTGTCCCAACGCGAGAAACTCGCCCACATTCTTCGCGCTCGGAACAACATGCTGATCGGCTAGGCATAGGCCGGATGTGCACATTAGAAACACTGGTGCGAGCAGACGAGTATTCAAGCAAAACCTCCGGAACGGGTGTCGGCCACACCGATTTCCCCTACGTGAAGAACTACACGAAGACTACCACGTTGGTCGGCGCCCTATCGGGCGCAGGTGCCATCACACCTTCCCGCACATCCGCTTTAAATTGCGATTTCGGAGCGTCCATCCCTTATCGCAAACCCAGCTGTACGGCTGGCGATCGCCCAATAGGTGCTGTTAACGGCAGCGTCCATATCGCAGATTGGATTCTCCATTCTCTCATCGGTCAGCGAGCCGATACGAGTGCAGCGCTGAAAACGTCCGCTTTGGGTCGGTAGCGACCGTTCGGGTTTACACCGGAATTCCTGGGATCTGTTCGCCGTCTACAAAAAAAGGGTGGGGCCTTGCGGCCCCACCCGGTTCAGGCGGGTTACGCCGCGTAGTCGGGCCGCGGCTCGTGCAGGCGGACGACGAGCTCGCCGTTGGCGGGCCAGGCGACGCACAGGATGTTGAGGCCCAGGCCATCGCCGTGCGGGAAAGCCACGCCGATGCGGGTCCATTGCTTCTGCTCGTTGCCGTCTTTGTCCTGGTACTTCTCGACGACGAAGGCGTCGTAGCGAGTGGACTCGGTGGCCTGCGCGGATTGCGGTTG